>Ga0247841_10000148_pt1 | contig 186170 bp, 165 predicted proteins | sample LaCruzMarch2015__2_FD_192410 | JGI IMG/M metagenome (GOLD analysis project Ga0247841, IMG submission 192410) | Freshwater microbial communities from meromictic Lake La Cruz, Castile-La Mancha, Spain - LaCruzMarch2015_18m | ecosystem: Environmental > Aquatic > Freshwater > Lake | place: Spain... | reverse complement strand
TTCAATGAAAAATACAACTACAGAAGATACCATCGATCCCTAGGTTACAGAAAGCCGGGAGAGTATGTTAATATGCTAATGCAACAGCAGAAAGGAGTACTGTACGGTATCTAGCCAACCAACACAAGACCTTGACTTTATTAATAAATTTAGATATAATACTGACCTTGGGGATGCATTGCATCGACGAGAATGCACTTTAAAAAACAGCAAGCCGACAATGATCAAAAGTCGTAAAACCGATCAAAATATAAATGCTAACGAGAAATCGTATAGCGGTCAACTTAATTACGCATTTGCGTAAATAGGTTTTAGACCTGTTTATAAAATCTTTTCTCAATGGGATTTTATAAGCATAAATACAGTTGAGAGATGGTGAGGGCAGTTGGTTTCTATCCTTATTGTATTTATCAACCTTGACGCTATTTATTCTTGTTGATTAGAAAAAAATAGCGCGACACAAAACAATCAACTAAGCTTGTAGAAGTTTTTAAGGTAATTTCTTGGACTCGAGCTCACTGCTCGACATCTCCACACTTACCCCGCCTGAAGGCGGGGTTTTTTGTGGTAGAATAGGCCGACATGAAAATATCTTTATACGTTTCTTCTTCAGATTTAATCTCCGAAAAAGAAACTTTAACGGAAAAGCTTAATCGCATTATTGATAATGACGAGAAGCATCAATTGTTTCGAACTAAATCAACTGATCATATCTTGAAATCCCTTAAAAAAGCAGGGGTTAATGGATTAGAACTTCTGGCAACAAAATCTTTAACTGATACAAATATTAAAAAGATCAAAAATCTTGCCAAAAAACACAATTTATCTATTTTCAGCATTCATCAGTCAACTGATAATTTTAGCTCTATTTCGCTTTTCCAAATAGAGAAATTATGTAAAATTGCCAGTAAATTTTCATCTTCAGTTGTTGTTCTTCATTCTGATGCGTTGGGAGACAATTTGTTTGATAAAAAATTTATTTCCGGACTTAAGAAATTTCAAGAAAAATATAAGCTTAAATTCGGAATTGAAAATATGCCAAAAAGTCCTTTTTCACTGCTTAAAACCTACGCCCATAATCCAGAAGAATTCTCTTTACTTATTAATAAAACAGGACTTTTTATAACCTTGGACACTACGCATTTAGGGCAAGCGGAGGCAAATATTTGTGATTTTTATAAAAAAAATAAAGAAAAAATTATCAATATTCACTTAAGTGATTATAAAAAGAGTTGGCTGAACAGAACTCTTCTTTTAGCCAACAAAACCCACCTTCCTTTAACCGAGGGGGAATTAAAAATAACTAAATTTCTTAAAATACTAAAAGAAGAAAACTATAAGGGTCTAATTACCATGGAGATAAATGCAAGCCTAAGTAAGCTTTGCAAAAGTGCTGAGATAGTCAAAAACGCGTTTAAATAGCCTTGGGTTACACTTATTTCTCCTGCAGTGCTGACATTTTCATGTCTTCGTAAAGCTTGTCTTCCATTTGTTTCACCATGCTTTTATTATGCGTCGCAATGTTTACCTCACAAAGTCTTTTGGCTAAAAATTCGCTTAAATTGCTTGAACCAAACATGGCAACATCATCCACCAATAGCGCTTTGGCATGGGTCATTCCCTTGTTTTCCTTAAATCTATAAACTCGAACTCCATTTTTTATAAGCTTTTTTAAAGACCTGCCGGGCGGAGCACCAAATCTTTTATGATTATTGTGAAGCGGGACAATTATGCGTACGTCAATTCCATGCCGGGAAGCCTCAATCAAACTTTCCCAAATATGTTTACCGCGTAAATATGGCGATTCTATCGTCACACGTTTTTTGGAATTATTAATTAAATCAATTACAAACGGTATAATTTCATGACCTTCTCTTGGAGAATCTGTCAAGACAACACCATCACTATATTCAATCTTGCCTTTAACATTTTTGTCCTTCCAGGTTGCATTAAAATCATTTTGAAGAATAGGAACCATATCTCCTTTCATTTTCACCATAAAATCATTCCATGACGCATTATGCTCCGAAAGATTGCATCCCCCTATATAAGCTCTTGACTGCTTAGGATTATCGCTATCTATAATTACCAGCTTTTTGTGGTTTCTGTTGAATGCTCTACGCTGTAAAAAGCCTAGGGGATTTGTACGCTTTATTTCAATGCCCTGCTCTGCCATTAAAGAAAGGAGTTTTTTTGTATTCTTCCATTCACCTGTAATAATCCCTTGCAAAACTCTGTTTAGTCTTGGTCTGTGAATAAAATAATCATTATGAAAAAGATCAATAAAATGATCAACAGTAAATCTAACTTTTATGCCCCTGAGTTTTGCTTTAAACAAACACTTGGCCACCCGGTTGCCAATCGCATCTGCCTCAAAAGTAAAAAATTGCAAATCAATACTTGATTTTGCTTTTTTAATTTCTTTTTCTAAATCATCAAGAAATACATAGCTATCCTGAAGCAATTTGTATGAAACATTCGAATAAGCCATAAACAATCCATCTATTTTATAGCAATTTACCCTATTAATACAAGCTTTTATATTCTTAGGAATTAATCTCTTGCTAAAGTTAATCCCCATACTTTTTTCGCTCCGTTTTTTTTGAGAATTTTTGCTGCCTCAAGCAAAGTTGAGCCGGTTGTCAGAATGTCATCAACCAAAAAAACGTTGGGATTAAGCATTTCGCGTCCAGGATTAAGTGCAAATGCATTTTTTAGGTTTTCCTTACGGTCATTAAGTTTCAATCCGAACTGAGACTTGGTTTCTTTTGTTCTTTGCAAAACCTCTGATAATTTAAGTTTAAGACTTTTAGAAAGACCTTCTGCTAAAAGCTCTGCGTGATTATATCCCCTTTTCCTTAATCTTTTTGCATAAAGGGGAATTGGCACAAGGATTGGGTGAAGCTTATAAGCTTTTTGAAAAACCTCCTGCTGAATAAGAGATTCGTAAAAAAGTTCAGATAAAGAATTTTTCAAATCCGCAAGATAAGGTTTGTATTTAAAATTATAGATAAGTTTCTTGACGATGCCTTTATATGCGATTGCGCAAAAAGCCCCGTCAATTGAATATTTCGTTTTGCATCCGGGATGAGTTAGGCCGTCAATTGAACCCCTATTGCAAACCAAACAAATCATTGAGACATCAAAGCTGAGGTATGAAAAACAATTAGCGCAAATATAATCCCCTGTTTTCCTGCAATTGACGCAATATTTTGGAAAAATAAAATTCAAAAACCCCACGAGTCAAGTTTAGCAAAACCAAAGGCAAGAATGATATAATAAATTATGCAGAAAATAAACAAACTCATTGAGTTTTTCAGACAATTCCGAATTCTTTTGATTTTGCTTGCCGGAATTATCTCTTATCTTGTTTTATCTTTCTTCAAATTCACTACTCTTTCCGTGTTCATTGCATATGCTTTTACCATTGTCGGAAACTATAAGCTTTTCAAAGAAAGCTTTCTGGCGCTACTTAAGAAACGCTTTGCCATAGATTACGTTGCAATCATGGCAATTGCGCTTTCTCTGGCAAGCCAAGAATATATTGTATCTTTAATACTTGCTTTAATGATCGCCAGCGGAAGAGCTCTTGAAGAATATGGCGTCTCGTCAGCCAAAAATTCTCTCACGAAATTAATTGACAGAATTCCGAATACTGTTTCCCTTTGGAAAAACGGAGAAATCATAGGCCACGAAAATATTGCAAATGTAAAAATAGGACAGGAAGTTCTGCTTCGAAAAGGAGAAGTAATCGGACTTGACGGAATTTTAGTTTCCGAAAGCGGATTAACAGACGAATCATCCTTAACCGGTGAGCCGTACGCAATTGACAAAATAAGAGGGGACGTAATCAGATCCGGAACTACCAATGTCGGAAATCCGATTGTCTTGAGGGTGACAAAAGAAGCCAAAGATTCAACCTACAGGAAAATAATCGACATGGTAAAAAAAGCGCAGGGAGAAAAAGCTCCCCTGGTTAGACTTGCCGACAAATACAGCGTATTTTTCACTATTTTGACATTTATTATCGCCGGAACCTCTTACGCTCTTTCCAGGAACATAGACTCGGTTTTGGCAGTTTTGGTCATCGCCACCCCCTGTCCCCTAATTCTCGCAACTCCAATCGCTCTTATGGGAGGTATGGGCGCTGCGGCAAAAAAGAAAATAATTATCAAGAAATTAGCTAATATTGAGGTCTTGTCCAGAATTAAAGCAGTTATTTTTGACAAAACGGGCACAATTACTTTGGGCAGACCCAGGATTTCATCTTTTGAAATCAAAAACAAAACTTATGATGAGAAAAAATTATATGCGATTGCTGAGGCTCTGGAAAGAAACTCGCTTCACCCATTGGCAAAAGCTATAGTTGAGACTGCAAAGGCCAAGAAATCTCCTCTTTTCCAGCCAAAAAATGTCAAAGAAATAATCGGAACGGGAATTGAAGGAGAAGTAAACGGCAAAAAATATTCGCTGACAAAATTAAAGGAAGAAGGAATGGCGATTGGAATTTTCGAAGAAAAAAAATTACTGGCAATCTTCAGATTTGAAGATGAAATAAAAAAAGAATCAAAGACAATCTTGAGTTTTCTTAAAAATCTGGGATTGGAGCTTTTCATTTTTACAGGCGACAAAAAAGCTAATGCTGAGAAAGTAGCCAAGGAAATCGGCGGAGACATCACTGTTGAAGCTGAATGTTCACCTGAAGACAAGAAAAAAGGAATTGAAACCCTGAAGAGACAGGGCAAGCCTACTGCAATGGTCGGAGACGGAATTAACGATGCACCCGCTTTGGCATTTGCAGATGTGGGAATGGTTTTTGCCAATGACGAACAAACAGCTGCGTCTGAAGCTGCGGATATTGTATTTTTGGGCGGAGATTTTTCTCTTGTTCTTGACGCATTCAATATTGCTAAAAAAACAATCGGAATTGCTCTTGAGAGTATCCGTTGGGGAATGGGATTAAGCATCATCGGCATGATTTTTGCATCTTTTGGTTTAATTCCTCCAATTGCAGGAGCGTTCCTTCAGGAAGCAATAGATGTGGCGGTAATCCTCAACGCCCTCAGAGCAAGCAGATAAATCTACTGCGGTGTTTTTTGATTGATGTTCGAACATTTTTTGACGAAAATCCGAATTCCGAATTTTAAAATCCAATCGCTCGGGCGGGCAAAAAGGAAGGGGGTTGGGGGGAAGGAATTTTTGCCCGCCCTCGCTTTCCGATTCCAATTTTTTTCCGCCGCCGCCGAATTTCGTGCCAGTGAAAACTGGCGCGCCGCCTTTAAATTTTCTTTACCTTCAAATCCTTTTTATTTTTTTCCATCAAAAATAAATACTCGTGATATTTCCCGTCGCTATTTATCCATTCATTAGTCCAGCGCATATTTCCCATTACATTTTTTTTATAGTCAATTTCGACCGCCTTTAACATTTTTCCAGATTCATTGATTATATCATTCAATTCTTGCTTAGTGGCTCTGCCACCAGAGCTATATGATAATAAAATATAGCGTGCTTTAGTTTCTTTAATTAACTTGCGTAACGCTTGCATGGCGACAAACGAACCATTGTCATCTTTTCTAAATTCTTCAAATATTGAAGCGGCGACTAAATCACGGCTATCTTCTCTGCGGTTTACTTTACCAAAGACAGTTGGTTTATCGTGTTTTATAATAGTTGTCCAAATATGATAATAAGATGCGTAGCGTACTCTGCTTGGGGGCATTTTTTCATTATTCGAACCATAAGGAGGATCAAAATAAGCTAAATCATAACTGTCGTCCGAAATTGTATCAAAAATATCACTACGAATCACATTGTGATTGCCTTCACACTTAAATCTTTTTGGTAATTTTAAAATTAAATTATTGTGTGAACGAGGCGACCATTTCGCAAGATATGCGACATAATGACCAAGCGTGCTATCAACGGAATCTAGTGCGTAGATTAAACTAGCTAAAATTACACACTTATCAACCCATTCTAAATTTAATTTTTCAATCTCATCCCTTATTGCGTCTAATTTTCGAGTATTTTTTACTTGAAATGGTCTTTTGTCGTCTCCTGTTAATTCTCCCCCGTAATGTTTTGTATACCAACCATCGTATCCTTTTAAGCCATTCAAATGACTAATAATGTCCTGATAAAATTTATCCGGCTTATTCGATTTTAGATAACAGTTCGCAAAAACTTCAGACCAAGCAGAAATGTCGCTTGCGGTTACATCATAACCGAGCTGTGCAAATGCTTGCGCAACTCGTGTTGTTCCAGTAAAACCATCCAGCACCTTCTTAACATCTTTTAGATCACTTATTATTTCAACAATGTAAGGTAAAATTTTTAATTTAGACCCTGCATATTTTATTCCTTGTGTTGATGGTGTTGTGGTAATGGTTTTGCCATATATATCTAATTGCTGTTTAGTCATAAAGTTTTTAATCTATCAATATCTTTTTGCAAAACATCGTTTGCAATTTTATGGCCTTGCTCTGAACTATTAAGTGCGAGGCTAAATAATTTTACAAGGGTAAGATTATGTGAATAGTCAATCCAGCCGTTAGTAAGGGACTCAAAATAAGATAGAGCGTTTTTGGTATGCGTCCAAAGTCCTCTTTGTAGTGCATTGGCAGAAGCGCCACCATATCTGACTTCGCAAATATATTTTCCGTTTGAATCAACAAACATAAATATCGGATGTGAACGCCCCTTGCCTGGCACTACGCTCTTTGTTTCGGTATCAAATCTTTGGCTTTTATCAACATAAACAATTCTTCGGGTCTCATTTATTGCTTTTGCATGATCAAAAATCATTATATTGCATCGCTGTTTTTTCTCATCATATATGAGTGGCATTACATTTATTGCGTCAAAATCAGCAAACTCCTTTGCTTGAAAAATTTGTTTGATTTTATTGATATCCGTAATATCCTTTCCTTGTCTTTCTAGAAAAGGAAACATTTTTTGGTGACTGTCAGTTGAAAGTTGGAGTGGGCCATCCCCGTACGCTTTTAAACTCAACGGAAATTCCGTTTTAGTAATTTCATTTATAATAACAATATCTTCTTCGTGTTCTTTGGCTCGAAATAAATCCTTGCCAACATGAACACTTTTGAAGTCATACATAAACTGGTTAATGAACTCAACCATGCCAATTTCAGCTAAATCGCCATGAGTTTTATTGCCAATTAGCCGCATGGTAAAAATATTGGACAAAGTATTTATTACCAAATGCTTGTTTTTGCTGGCTAGCAATTTGAATCTATCTTTAAAATCGTTATAATTTGACATATTTTTTCCTTAAAATTTATTTTAATAATTCGTCAACTGAAACATCTAACGCTTTAGCTATTTTTTGTAAAGTTTCAATAGTAGGGTTAGTAATGCCGCCAGTTTCAAGTTTGATGATTGAATTATAAGAAACATCCGCCGCTTTTGAGAGGCGATCTTGAGACAATCCTTTGGCTTGTCTTAGTTTCTTTATGTTCTTGCTGATTTTATTCTCTTGTGCCATACTTGTATTATAATACTATTATTGTTAAAATAGAGTCATGCAAACTTATATTGAAATCATATTATTAGGATACATCTTTTCTTTAATTTTAACAAGGGAGTTTTTGTTGTGTGCGCATGGGTGGGCGGGGCAAACACAACATCTTTTCTCTTGGCGGCGTATTTCGCAAAGCGAAATACGAAATTCGGCGGCGGCGGAAAAAAATTGGAATCGGAAAGCGAGGGCGGGCAAAAATTCCTTCCCCCCAACCCCCTTCCTTTTTGCCCGCCCGAGCGATTGGATTTTAAAATTCGGAATTCGGATTTTCGTCAAAAAATGTTCGAACATCAATCAAAAAACACCGCCAATTTTCACTTTTTGTGAAATCGCAAGAAACAGCCTCGGCGCAAAGCGCCTCGGCATGGTATTTTTCCGCAATTTTGAAGGCATTTTTGAAATCCAAAACCAAAGTGCGGTCGGCAATGCGGAAGTTCGCAGAGCGAAGCTCTGGCAAAATGAAATTTTGCAAACCAATCTTTTTTCTTTCGTCCGCCAGCGGGCGGACGAAATGTTGAGCGTATTTTTCTTTGATTGCCCAAAAACTAACTTCAAAATAATATGGACAACATAAATTCACAAACCAAAAAGATTTTTCTCTATGCCCGCAAATCCACGGACGAACCAGAGCGACAAGTGCTTTCCATTGAGGCACAAATGTTTGAATTGCGGGAATTTGCGAAAAAAGAAAACCTGAATATCGTCCGTGAATTTGTGGAAAGCAAAACTGCCAAAGAGCCGGGCAGAGAGATTTTTAACGAAATGATCGCAAGTATAGAGAAAAATGAAGCAGAGGGAATTTTAGCGTGGCACCCTGACAGATTAGCAAGAAACAGTATAGACGGCGGAAGAATAATCTATCTCGTAGATACTGGAAAAATAACCACGCTAAAATTTCCTACTTTTTGGTTTGATCCGACACCACAAGGAAAATTTATGTTGTCCATTGCTTTTGGGCAATCAAAATATTATGTGGATAATCTTTCGGAAAATATAAAGAGGGGTATTCGCCAGAAATTGCGAAATGGAATATGGCCCGCTTGGGCGCCACTTGGCTATGTGAACGACAAAAACGCCCGCTGTATCGCTGTTGATAAAGAAAAGGCAAAGTATATCAAGCGGGCTTTTGAAATGTATGCCACTGGCGAATATCCCCTCGCTCAAATCCGAAAGATTATCAATTCCTTGGGCTTGGTTGGCAAGAAAGGCAAAATGCTTTCCGTCTCAAATTATCAGTATATGCTCAAGAACAAAATCTATTATGGAATGATTGAATATAACGGCGAACTGTATGACGGAAAGCATGAACCGATTATCACAAAGAAACTTTTTGATTTATGCCAAGAAGTGATGATGAATAAAAGCAAACCGAAAACACCAAAATTGAAACCCTATGTGTATAGAGGATTTTTCCGTTGTGGAGAGTGCGGTTGTTTCATTACCACCGAAACGCAAAAGGGGCATAACTATTTGCGTTGCACCAAACGGAAAAATCCTTGCGAGCAAAAATATGTTCGCGAAGAAATCATCACTTCTCAAATAAAGGAAGAAATCAAAAAAGTTTCTTTGTCTTCCGCTTGGGCAAACGCTTCAATCAATTATTTTGAAAATGAAAAAATGAAAATTGCCCAAGCGGAAAGCTCTTTCGCCCAAAAAGCGAGAAATGAGCTTGTAGAGATAGAAACAAAACTTGATCGTTTGCTTGATTTGCAACTGGACGGCAATTTATCGCAAGCGGAATATACCGCCAAAAAGTACAAGCTCATTCTCGCTAAAAAGGATTTGGAAGAAAAAATCTCGGCTTTTGGGCGAAAGAGCAATAATCGGTTCGAACTTGCCATTGCCTTTCTAAAAGAAGCCAATCAAGCCGAAAAATACGCTCAACAAGAAAATCCCGAACGGATTCGGGATTTTCTCAAAAAGATTGGTTCGAACTTCCGCATTGCCGACCGCACTTTGGTTTTGGATTTCAAAAATGCCTTCAAAATTGCGGAAAAATACCATGCCGAGGCGCTTTGCGCCGAGGCTGTTTCTTGCGATTTCACAAAAAGTGAAAATTGGCGGAGCACTCGGGTCTGGAACAGTTTAGTCCTTATAGCTCCAGCCTTGCTCTGTGGTACATTGTACCAAAAATTGAGACATTCTATCCTTATAGCCCGAGGCTAAATGGGACAAATGAGACACTATAAAAAAGAGATGTCTCAAATCACTGATGTATTTTGATATACTTGAAGTATGACTATTACTAACAACAATTGTATTTTTTGCGGGAAGACTGCTGATACCCATGAACATATTCCAGCAAAGCAGTTTTTTAAAGGTACTCCCGATAAGCCTCTTATTACCGTGCCTTCTTGTAATGTATGTAATAAAAGTTTTCAAAAAGATGAGGACTTTTTCAGACAATTCTACGTTTCAATGCTGATGTCTAGATCTCCTGAGGCAAAAAGACTAATGGAAGGAGAAATATCACGTTCGATAACCAGAACACCTGCCCTTGGTCACCAAATGTTTAGCCAAATGAAGCTTGTAGACGCTTACACGAAGTCTGGATTGTATAAAGGAAAAATGACAATGTACACCGTAAGCGATACGGACAAAGTGCGAATTAATAGAGTCGTTAACAAAATAATTAAAGGCTTATTTTTCCACGAGTTCGATCAAACCTTGCCAGAAGATTGGGTAATAAAAGTTATATGGATTACACCCAAAGTCGAAAAAGAACTAAAGCTTGCCGAAATGGCTCAAGAACCGCGATGGAAAGTTATTAAAGAAGACACTTTTGCATACTGGGTGAACTATGTCCCCCAAACATTTCAATCGATGTGGATGCTAGATTTCTTCAAAATACCCTTGTTCTATGTTCTTGTTTTAGACAGGAAAACTGCAAAAGAGGAATAAGGTTAAAGTTCAACTGGTTTACCATCCTTGTCACTGATTGTCATCTTAGTTTTCGAATCTATCTTGGGATATTTTTTGAGAAATTCTTGATTCTCATTTTTCAGGTAAACCGTGTAGTAAATAGTGCCATCTTTTCTCTTTAATTCCCTTCCATGAAGTAGTCCTTCTCGGCAAAGTTTACGCACTGTTGACGAATGCACACCATAATCAGATCTTATTTGCCAATCTTGGAACCAATTACTATCATCGTCGTAGCGGTGTTTTAACGAAGGAATAACACCCTCTTTGATGTTTCTCCAGCAATCAACACATCGTAAACCATCCAGATTCCACCACATTTCATTCCCATAATGACTCTCACCACAAATTCCACAGGTATACGGACCCTCACTTACTTCAAGGAAAAATCCGTCAGGTTCTTTAGCAAGCCGACGTTTTCGCATGTTTTCAATACCTTCTTGTTCTCCGACTAACTTTGCTAGCTGTACTAAGTTGTTGGAGGCATACTTTTGTCTTTTCGCATCTTCTATTTTAGGCTTGGGTTTTGTTTCTTCTTTTTTGCCAGCGAGTTTAAGCATGTCTTCTTCTTGCTCATACCCTTTAAGTTGTCCTTCCAAATAGCCAAGTCTATACATAATGCTGTTGGATAATAATCGCCAGTTTGTGTCTTCCAAAACATCCTTAATCAACTTTTCAAGATCAGAAACGCTAATTCTATCTCTTCTTGAAGAATCTGAGTCCTGAACAGTAAAAGGAACGATGACATATTGTCCAATTTCTGGTTTACCAAATGACAATTTAATATATTTTGATTTCACTAGACTTTCAGTGAGTAATTTTTCTAGGTCAACAATCGTGGTCTTTTTCAGTTGTAGAGAGCGTTGATAAATTGGGCTATCATACTTTTGCATTTCCTCCTCTCTTACAACATTGGCAACTTCCATTGCCTCGATCAACTCAATGTATTCTTGGCCGTCTTTATCAGATAAACAAAACTCTTCTCGATACTTTTCAATAAGTTCTTTATCTTTCTTTTCTTCAGCTTCTCGCTCAAGCCTCCTTTTCCCCCAATCATAAATATCAACATTTTTGTATTTACACGAAGTGCATTTTGTAGTTGTCGTCGCAACTTCACCCGTTTCTTTAAAAGTAACCTTAACTTCCTTGCCACATTTTGGACACAAATCAGGTTCAGAAACACGTTCTTCACCATTATCAAAAATACCTTTTCGCTTTTTACACTTGGGACACTCAAAAAAGAAGAGAACTCTAAGTGGTTTATATTCATCAAAATCCTCAAGGTGCTTGAAATCGCCTGAGGACATTTCTACCTTACAGAGGGGACAAATGATATTGCCTGGAGGGGAAGTACTGTCTAACTTATCTTGCTTAACCCTATCTCGATCAATCCATTCTTTGATTGTCTCGGCTTTCCTGCGGTATCTTTCACCTTTTTTAACTCTTAATTCCCAGCCAAAATAATAATTGAAGCCTTTTTCAACTTCTTCAGGGGAAATCTCTTTCAGTTTTTTGTCTGTGTCTTTTTTCTTGTATAAATCCTGCCAGAATTTAACGACATCCAAGCAAGCCTTTATAGTGAAAAGATCGTAGAGATTGATGTAATGTTTCTCGTCATGTAAATAATCCATGTTTATATTTTCTTGACCTGACCTCCTTCTTGTATCCAAATGTTACCAAAAGTGAAAAAATTATATGGCAATGGATTTTTGGCAAAAGGGTTATGAACAATAACAAAATTATCTCCCATTTGTTTTGGATCTCTAGGACTATTCAAAATATTTTGATCACAGTAAATGATTGCGCTTATACCTTCAAAGCTTGAGTCTCCAAATATAAACATTCCTACTTCGCTACTACTGATTTTTTTGACTTTATCTCTGGCAGACCATGTACTTCCCTCAGTTTTTGTTTGAGGCTTCTTCCTTTTTAGGAAAAGAACCTGATGGCCAATAGCAAAAAGGCACTTAAGAATTAGTGGTATTTGTGGATCCAAGTGCTCTAAGGGAGAACGATCAATGGCAATGACAAAGGGATCGTTTTGACTGACGATGCCATCATTCAAGTACGATAAATATTTTATGTGTTTCTCTTTTAATCCTGCTGTAAGCCGTAGTAGCATTTCCTTTTCAGGAACATCCATTGCTTTACCATATTCAATATTTGGCACTTTGTCTTGACCGTCACCTTTTTCAACAGCAATTGCCTCTATCCAGATATTTTTCTTTTCATACGGTATTTTGAAATCAGGACCATCATTACTATGGCTTCCCAATGTATAACCTCTATTTAGTAATGTTGATCCAAGGTGTAGCTCCCAAGCTCGTTGGTTAAATTGTTTTTTAAACTCATTTGGAAAATTAGCATCAGCATAAGGTTCGTATTGTTCCCAAATAGATTCTATCCAATCTCTAAAGTCAGGACGAGTAATCATTGTAGAGAGGGCAACGTACGAAGGATGGTAAAAACTAAACTTTTCCTTAAGCTTTGTTAATTGTTTACTATTTGAAGCTATCCCCAAGTTTTCGTTAAAAAGTTTAGACATTGTTGTTTTCTATCCATCTTTGCTTGTACTCATAGTATTTTGGGTTACGTTTTATGAGTACATCGAATAAATTTCCAACTTCTCCTTTATGTTTAGTTAATGGAACTAATCGCTCAACAGCCCTATCAAGATCATTTGCGATTAAAACTGGAACGGGATAATCCGCTAACTTTTTGAAGTAATCTAGAAATTCCTGAACGCCTTTTTTATCAAGCACCGCTTCAAGAATCATTCCATTGTAGAAAAATGGCCACCAATACACCTCTTGAAGCTTGTCTTCTGACCAGTTCTTTTTGAAATAATCGGATTCCATACTAATGCATTTTGTCCATAATCCATAACAGATTTCAAAATATTCCTGATAATAATCTTCTATAAAACGGTAGATGTCATTAAATACATCGTGATCATACTTATTGAGAAGCAGAGTCATTTGTCTTGCCGACAGTTTGACAGCATCTTCCACTGTGAGCGACCGCCTATCTTCAGGAGTCTTTTTGATTTCATCCGGCAATCTCTCAAATTGCCAAGCCAGTTGAGCCCGAACTTTAGGCGACCCATTTTTCAATTGGTTCTCCAATAATAACTGGATTTCTGTTTGATTAAATTGTTCCAAGGGTTTCCATTGCCATGTTGGGAAAGCATTTTGTCTAAAGAAAGAGTAATAAACAAAAAGTGGTAATATCTCTGAAATAACATCTTCATCATCACTCTTTAAGAACGTTTGGATAACCATTTTCGCTTTCTGAGTTCCCAATGTGCGTATGTAAGCAAAGACCATGGCTAAGTGTCTAGCTATTTGTTTCAAGCCGATATTTTCTTCTGTAAGCATTTCAAATGCTATGGATTCCATCTCCCCAGCTAGTTCTTCAGATATAAATCGTTCATTAGGTTTACCGGGTAAGTGGGTGTGTCTATTTTTTACAAGTTCTATAAGGGGAATACATCCTTCAGCTCGGACATAATAATTTGTATCGAAACACAATTGCTTCACCAATTTTACACAGTCAGGAATAATTTCCCTAGTAGTTTTTTGATCCTCGTTACTAAAGGGAACAATAAGTTTCTGTAGTGTCCATGCTAAATATCCGCGAACCGTTCTAATTGCTAAATCTTTTTCGCCCCTAGCAACCCTTGCGTGTTCGTTAAATTCTCCCTTTGGATCATCGGGATAGTTAGAACCATCTTTTGAAGGATCGCTATCATTAATAAATATTTTAGCCATCCATAGTGCGTCATGTTTATATCCTGCACGAGCAAGTTTTTCTGAGAACTGAACTAATGACTCTCTAGCGTAACGATAATTAAATCTCTCCTCTATTGGTTTAATGTCAGTCTCGGCTAAATTACCTACCTCGTCAATTTTTTTACCAATAAGTTGAGATAATAAGGGTTTGACGAAACGGTCAAAAATCGACTTTAAAATTTCTGGCTTGTTGTCATTTGTTTTGTATAAGCTACTACAAATTAATATTTGTTGGTTAACACTTAGTGTGTCCGCTTTAATTACTTTGTTCAATATTGACAGGCCTCGTTCTATATCCTCTTCCAAAACCCTTGTAAGAGTGTTTGCGACATCATAAGTATCAAAGGTATCTCTTTTAAACTTAAGGTGATCACTCTCGATATATGATTCGAGAATTTTAATCCCTTCCTCTCTAGAGTCTGGATTGTTTATCAGCTTAAGAGCACTGTCAACAGTATCTAATTCACCATAACTATGGCGTTTTTGATATTCGGGATTAGTAGTCCAGTTTTTTAGAATATCAATAGCTTGTTGGCGGATTTCTGCAATCTCACTTTTTGTGGCAAGGTCCGAAACTATTTGTTCAACAAAAACATTAACTGGAAGTTTGTTAAATTCGTTAAGGCTCACTTGAACCAAGCTCCATTTTTGTTCATCAGTATAGTCTCCTCTTAGTTCTTGAAATATTAGGTCAGCTTTCCATGGAATCCCGTTCCTCATCTTTACAAAGTCACTTAATATTTCAAACGATTCCTTGCTGTGTTTTCCATTTCTGTATTCTTGAAATAGAATGCCCAGTGCTGTTCGATTTAAGAAATCAGGTTGATTTTTACTCACGTCGGATAATTTTCTTGCAACACAATTTTCGGAGATGAATTTCCAGGCTTTTTCTTTATCCTCCTCGTAAAGTCTTTGTAGTGAGGGTTTGATTACTTGAGTAACGAAATGTCGATCAGAAATCGCGAATTCACTCCCAGATTGGGATATTCCACCCCCCATATGTTCCCAACCTTTGAATATAGTCTTCTTACCAAAACGTTGATAAAACTTTTGATATTGTTTTGATGCTAATTTAGATAACCACAAAATTCGTTCTGCAGGTTTCTCTTTAACATAGTCAGAAAGAATATTAAACAGTTGGGGAGGTGTGTAATGCCAAAATTTGCCGTCGTCTTCAACGATATTGAAATTGGTCAAGATAAAATCTACAACCTTCTTATTGAACGTCTGATTATGAGATTGAGAATACAATTGTTTTAGTAATTCAGAAATTTCTTCTCGTTCCCATGACTCGTCATCATGTTTTTGGTCGTATAAAAATCTGCTTGATTTGTAGACGTATAGTTTTTTGATAACCTTAAATATTTTATCAAGATAACCAGGTGACACAGAAAAAATGTTTTTGCATAGGTCTACAATGTCTTTTTTAACAAAATCTTCTCTGAAATAGTTTATAAGGTATTCGTCAAGAATTTTATTAATAAATTTAAAGATAAATTCTTGGTTTTTATCATTTGCAATATTTCGCTCAAAAATCTTAAATAGCTCCAAAGAGTATGCGGTGCTAGCACTTGCTAGCCAGAGTTGCTCCCAAAATCTTAAAACAAGGTCGTTTTTAGCTGTCAACCTTTTTAACACTTCATAATGAAGGGTTGGATTTGCTACCAGCTCTGTAATGGCGTTTGCACACACGGCTCGCTTATTGGGATTTTGCTCATTAACAAGTTTTATAACATCCTCGATCTTTTTGAGATTGGTCGACCTAGCTTCATTGTATGAAGTTCCATTATTCTTCAAATATTCTTGTTTTATTGCATCTAGTTTGTCTAAAAAATTATTTCTTGTTATGTGTTTACCATTTTGGGAACCTAGATATATGTCAGTGATTAATATTGAATTCACCCAATTCTCGAGCACATCTTTCGGTACCCAAAACGAACCACCTGTACTGATAGCTTGATACATAAAAAGTAAAATGGCATCTCTGTTCTCAATTTGAGATACTTCCCATATCTTTACTTGTGAACTAAGAAGATGAAAATGTTTATCATTAAAATGAGGTGATTTTGTACGTAATTCTTGCTTATACTGATCGCTTAAAAATATATAGTTGTTTACGATGCTTTTAACTTTGTCATCAACGTTATCTGAAATAATTAACAATTCATCCTTGTCTGTTATTTTTCCGTTGTTAATAACAGTATCTAGTATTTCTTTGAGGTTACTGAGCTTTAGTCCATTTTTACGAATTTTAGATTCACAAATCACTCTTTTTCCAGAATCATAAACCATAACAAAATCCTCAAGCTTTTCTCCTTCCGGTATCATTTCGGTAAAATCTGCTCTTCTAAGGTTTTGTAGAAACAAAGACAAAGAGCTAAAAGCCTGATTATTAATCCCCTTATAGTTGTTTTGACCAGCTTTACTCATAGTTAAATACTTTATTAAACTTTTCGATAAATTTTTTCAGTTTGGTTCTAACTTCATCATTATTCGGAACCTGCGCTACCGCATCTTGAGTTTGGAGAACGCTTGACGTAGAGTTTTTAGTTACAGCGCTATTTAAAGCATCTTTCCAGCTTTTATATAACCCTAAAACAATTTTTATATTGTCTTTAATCGCTTGAGTAACTGTGTTCTTCAATTCGCTTTCCAAAAAGGAATCGCAATGTGCCAAAATTCTTGCGTAATGTATTGGGATCGTACTTGCGGTTGAAACCCATCTTTCTAATTCATCCCCACGAGAATTTAATAATTCTTCGAAATATCTAATGTCAGTTGGCAAAAACCTCTTAAAGTCAAAAGCGTTAGGAACGTCACTAATAGTGCTAATAGTTTTTATACATCCGTTACTTCTCACGTAAATGATCGAATCCGCTATTAAAGGTTTGTCCCAATAATGGCAAATCTCTTCGATAGCGATAATGTAAACAAATTTATTATTTGATAAATCTATGGTTTTTAACACGCTCCACTCCAATTTATTTCCAAGAGGTCTCAATTTTTCATCAAGATGTTTGTTGATTTCACTCACACTATCTCCACAGATGTTTTTTGAGTCATCAACACCGACAAACATAAAGCCACCTTTATGATTTGCTAGCGCCGATGCGTCCTTTCTACACTCTTCGTTATTTCCATTCCCGGAGTAAAATTTGGCCTTAAATTCGTATAGATTATTTTCGGTCAAATCAAGGTTTGCCAACCAATTACTAAGGCTGGTCTTGTCGAACGACCGAACCTGATTTACCACTCTTTGATCAAGCATAATTGTCTACCAACTGTATTTCTTCCTTTGTTAAACCGTAAAGTTTATAAATTAACTGATCAATTTGTTTCTCGTATTCTTTTACTTGTGTTTGTTTGGCGGGATTTTGTGAATAATCTTCCGATTTCATATCATCGAGAATATTATTAACGAATTCTACAATCGGTCTTTTGTCCTTGGATTGCACATTTTTTATAGGAACCGTGTTCAAAAATTGAGTCTTATATGCAAAAAAACCTCCTGCGTGAGGTGTGGTGATGTGTTGGTAATAAAAAGTAAGTAAAGATGAGTTCAACAGCCCGAGGGTGTATAGACACTCTTCGTCATTAGGGTCTTTTAATATAATATTGTAAGTTTTTGTATTTCCGAAATATTTATCGGTTAAAGCAAAGTTATTTTTATCAGAAATTTCTGAGACAACTATCCGTCTCTTTCCAAAATTAGAAAGTTGCCTTTGATTCCAAAGTTCATACCAACTCTTTGTGGAATTATCAAAATAACTTCTACCTTGAAGCAAAGATTTGTTATCAACTAAGTACTTGTAAATATTTGGATATTTTAATACGAGTCGATCCTCGCTAATTACTTTAGAATCATCCCCGTAGGGATATACTACATAAGTTCCAGACCATGTTATGCAGTAAGCTTTTATATCCCTACCTTTAATGAGTTTGTGTAGAATATCCTTTTCAAGATTATATTTACTGATTATTTCTTCTGTTATATAAAATACATCATCCTTACCAGAGGCTATACCTTGGAAAATTGACACAGATAAACTTTGTAGAGAAGTGGTGTCAGATTCAATTTTTCTCAGAAGTAAGGCAATAACTGGTTCTTCAAATATCCATCGCGTTTTTGATAATTCTACAGATTTTGTCTTAATATACTTTTTAAAAGTCTGAGGGGTTGTGGATCCTAGGCTCGCAGCAAAATCCTGATATCCAATTGCTATTTTACTATTCGAGTAGCGATGGTAATCAAATTCATAATTATCACAAGTAACTTTTTCAAAAATAAATATACCCGTGTAGTTGGTGACATTAGAAAATACTTGAAAATCATTAAAATCTAAAATATTAACTATCTTTAAATTTCCTCGTATGAATTTTCTGATCTCACCTCCAAAATCTTTTTGTAAAAAAGTTGTAGGATTTATAAATGTTAATATTCCATGAGGTTTTAAATTATTTGAAGCTAATTCAAGAAATAAAACATATATATCAAATTTACCTTTAGCGGATAAATAATTTGAATAACATTTTTTAATTTCTAATTTCATCTTCTTAAACTCAATATATGGTGGATTAGCTATTACAACATTGAATCCATCTTTTATCCCAAACATCCATTCTGGATCAAACCAGGAAGTAGATTTATGAGTAAATGGTTCCCAGTCGGTAAGTTTCTGAGTTAGTTCTGCTTTAGCAACACCCATAAAACCATGTTCTTTTATGAGCTGATCAACAAGTCTCTTTTGTTGCATTACAAACTCCGTTTTTAACTGTTCTCGTTCAATCCCGGAAGCATTAAAGTATTGATCTCTGATGTTTTTTAGATCATCAATTTTTTGATAATCATCAAACATTGATTTTTGATTAAGATCAATTTTAGGTAACCCGATTAAACTATTAGCTGTTACAAATTTAAAATCTAGGTTTGGTAAGGGTTCTATCCCGCGATTTTCAGATTCATCTTGAATGCGCTCATCGACGATTAAGGTTAAAAAGCATCGAAGCCTAGAAATCTCAGTAGCAATGGGTTGAATATCTACTCCGTAAATGTTTTCCCTAATAATTCCAAGTTTCCTTATGTAATCGAAGTTTTCGTGTTCAAATTCTCGTTCTATCACCCTTCGTATTTCTGGTGATGTATTTTTTATCTGTTTTTTGAACCACAATTGTCCGTCAGAATCTGTCTGCTGAAGAATAAAAACAATTTTTTGTAATGCACCAATTGGGAATGCTCCGGAACCGCAGGCTGGGTCAAGGATTTTAACTTTTTCTAAAGCATCAATGATCTTTTCCTTGTCATCTGGAGTTATTGGACTTTCTACGTCGTCATCTAAATCATAACTTATAATCGCTTTTAGCTTTTCTTCTTTTATTCCCGTTTGTTCTTTCAAATAAAGCAATAAACTCTCATCAACCATATAATTAACAATTACTCTTGGGGTGTAGTAGCTTCCGGTGCTTTTTCTGGCCGATTCACCCGTTTCTGGATTGATCTCTGCCAGGAGATTTTCAAAGATTCTACCCAACATTTCTGGATCAATAGATAATTCTTCGTCATAACTAGTGTTCTCATCGATGGTAAAATTATATGTTTCAAGAATTTCAAAAAAACTTTTAATCCAACTATCGGGGACTACTAGGGTATTGTGATGTTGTGATTGAAAGTCACCGTTGCTTCTCTTGTAATAATCATCCTCTTGAGGGGAGAATAGGCCTCCGTTAAGATATGAAACCGAAGAGAAAGGTTCTTTGGCAAAATCTTCTCTTCTTGATTTGACTGGTTTATTTAATATTTCAAAAAAGATTGGTTCAAGGATTTTGTGATAATAATCTTCATTTTTCTTAACAGCCTCAAAAGATAAGAGCTCTTTAGGCATCAAAGCAAGTCCAGCCTCACTTTTCTTTTCTCGCAAGAACCAACAGAAAATAACGCGTCCAATCAAACGAACAGCAAACTCTAGGTTGGTTTGGCTTTTATCTTGAGTAGAAGGGAGTTTAAGTAGCCCATTAACCAACTTCGTAAAGGTTTGGGATATTTCTTTGTAGAATTCCTTATTAACAACTTCGATAGAAAATCTAGACTTAAGATCTTCAAGATCAACAATCTTTCCTTTATTGATGAGAAACTTAGTTGGAGTATTTATCTTGGCGTTAGGACCAAGGAAAAAAGATAAGCGTTTAGGATTTGAATATGATAATGAAACCTTGCCTTTTTCTGTGGGTTCCGGGGTGGCGGTCATTAAGGAAAATCGCCAGTCTTTTTTATCTGGAGAATGGAAAACGGCCAAGGCATTATAGATGGCACTTGATCTCATGACTGAAAATGCATCTTTTGTTAAAGCAACTCGTTTGTTTGGAGAACCCTCAAATGAAAATTCAAACACTTGAAGATCAAGACCCTTGCTTTCTCCTAGATAGCTTGCCTTTTGGATAGAAGAAAGACTACTGGTATTAACAGGCCTAATATCTCTTTTGAAGTCAGTTAAAAAATCTTCTTCAAGAAACTTAAGAAAATCATCGCGTTGGTAATCATTATTTAATTGCATCATGCTAATTGTTCCGCAAATAACAATAACTCTTGTGCCTCATCAGTGTGTTTAGATCGATTTAAAATATTTCTTACATACACTTCTGGAATAATGTTTAACAGTTTTTTGTATGACTCATCAATTTTGTTTGCATCCAATTGTGAAATATCTTTTAAAGATCCATCGCTAATATCATCGAGGGTTTTGATAATAGAAACAATATCTTCACAGTAATCTCTCGCAACCGGTAACTTATCGGCTATTACCTTCAACATATTGATAGCTGTAGCTCTTCTACCCTTAATTTGGGGTAACTCATGTTTGGCAAAAAGTTTTTCTTTAGCGAGGTTAAATACACTAGTGAAGTCTTTATCGACCATCTCACCTTTTTCTTCTGGTTTTGCTTCAAAAACCGGCAACGCTTCTTCAGCTGAAGTTACTTTAATATCATCGGCAGTAATTCCAAAGGTAAAGATTGTGTTCTGTCCTTTCTTCCCAAATACAATCGTGCCAAAATTTTTACCAGTAGTTCTTTTTATACGGCTTCTTCTAGGAAGTTCCAAAACCTGTTGCATCAACTTACTATCTTTTGAAGCTTTTTCAAAGTTTTCCCTATGCACCGTATCCCAAGATAATTTTTCGACTTCTCTTCTGGCTTTATCGAATTCATCTTTGAAAAAAGTCTCTAATTTTTCACCCGAGGTTAATATTTTTGTATCGTTTCCAATGATCTTATTAATTAAATTCATTTTTAGAGTAGATATTGCTTTCACTCTGGTTTCTTCTTCTCCAATTGCTGTTGGAAAACAGTTATAGATATTTAAGAATTCAAAAACTCTCTTGTTGATACGATTGATACGTCCGACTCTTTGGATAACTCTGGTGGGGTTATAAGGAATATCATAGTTGATAACAATTCCTGCTCTATGTAAATTGAAACCTTCACTCAACGCGTCTGTAGCTATTAAAACGTCAAAGTCATTTGTTTGTTGTGCGTCTGGAATTGAAGCATCAAAGTTTTGACGAATTACCTTTTTATATGCATCAGTTCCTTCTGAAGCTGTATATTTAGTAACGCGGTTGAATCCACGATCAATCATTATCTTGTAGAGATAATCGACAGTATCTTTGTAGCTAGAAAAAATAACAATTTTCCTATCTTTGTTTTGAGACAATAATTCTTTAATTTTCTCAATAACATTGTCTAGTTTTGGGTCTAAGTCGGCGTACTGGGGATTCGAATACCAGTCATCGTGAATTGATTGTAAAAGCTCAGTATCATGCCGGACATCTTCGATAAATTGAGGATTTAACATATCTTTGCCGATTTCTAAGAATCCTTTTTTATTCCGCAAGAGTTCTAGCTCCTCAGTAAGTGAATCGGCTTCACCGTCTTCAGTATCATAATCCTGAGGGTCAGGAAGTTGCCCCTTTTTCATAATGGGTACGATTCCCAGCTCATTCCACCAATGTTCAATAAGCTTGTTTGACTCAATCATTTTTTCGAGAGTAGAACGAAAGGCGTTCTTTGAGCTTTCAAAACGCATAACCAGAAGCCTTCTCATGAATTTTGCCAAATTTGATTGTGCTATTCTAATGTCTTCGACATCGTCAAACTCACTTTTGTATTTCAAAATAAACTTTTTACGATTTTCGTCATTCATGTATATTTCTGAGGTTGGTTTATACCGAGCACCGATGAAACCTTCATTGTCCGGTTTGATAATCAAGTCCAAAGTCTTCATATATGGTTCAAAAAGCTCTCCTAAATCATATTCCAGTGGATCTGGACCTCTGACTTCAGCAAAGGAAATATTTTGACGTTGTAAATCTTCTCGGTAACGAGTGATGTAATTAAGATCAAGACGGGATCTTCGAATGATTATTGTTTCAATCAATCTTCGTTGCTCGGCTGCAATTTCTGAAGTCTCCCTATCAACTGCTTCCTGATCGGCCCCTTTAGTCATATCTCGGCGTAATTTTTTGTAGCGTTGGATTAAATCTCGATAACGCAGACTTAAGTTATCAACTGAGCGAATTGTTGATTGCCCGGGAGTTTGAAACAATTTTATAAGAGCAAAAACATCTTTCGGATCATTATTAAACGGAGTAGCTGTTAATAGAAGAACTTTATTCTCAGGATGACTTCGACAAACTTGGTGCAAGAGTTTGTAGTCATTTGTATCTTCATTTCGATATCTATGTGCCTCATCAAGAACAAAAAGCATAGGCTCTCGCAATTCATGGTATCGATCATAAACCTCTTGAATTTTTCCTGAGCTAAACACCTTTGATCCGCGAATACCAAACTGTTCCTTATATTCTTCCCACTGAGACATAAGGTGTGGGGGTGCAATTATTACCGTCTTTGCATCCATATTTCTGGCTACAGCAGAAGCAATTATGCTTTTACCAAGACCTACAACATCAGCAAGAATTGCACCATCATATTTATTCAGTTTATCGATAACCATTTTTATGGCATCAATCTGATATTCCAGGTCAATATAAAGACCATTAGTTATTACCTTGGGAGTCTTTAAGGCATTAATTTCTTGTTGGTGAAACAATTCGTGCAACACGCGAATATAAATGTAATATGGTAGAGGCGTACTATACTTCCATATGCGTGGTTTTATTGATTCAATAAATTGTTCTTTGGTGTTTGCATCCGCAATCGAAATTGATTTTGAATCGCTCCACATCTCCTCGAACTGACCAACAAATTCATCAAATTCATTCTTCTCTCGACTAGAACGGTTAAGTTCACCCTGTCCACTTAATCCTCTGTATGACAAGTTACTAGAACCAAAAAACACAGTACCCGGGAAGTCGCCACTCTGAGACGTTTCTTTTTTGTTATGGACTACATAATATTTACCATGGTAATCATCAACGGTTTTTCTAATCTCAAGTGAACCGTCATTAATTTTTTGAATATAAAGTTCGTAAAGTTCGTTGGCTCTATCTGAATCGAACACATCGCTGTCATTCATGAAACCTACGAAGGCATCGACGTAATTTAATTTTTTAACGGTTCTGGAATTAATTGAATCTCTAGTTTGATATTTAGATAAATCAACATCTCCATCTTTAGCCTTTTGAGATATTTCCGAAACAAGTTTAGGATCGACCTCCAATCCTACTAAAATACGCACTTTTTTGTCTTTCAACTCTTTAGCCAAAGCTTCAAAACCGGAAAAATAAAAAAAGCCGACTGCGATATCAATTCGGTCGGCTGTAACTAAAGCATTTTTGAGTGCATCTTGTAGTGTTTGATTTTTGTTATCAATTAATGCCATATTATTTCTTTTTATTACCAATAAAATTCTCTATATCTATTTTCCTATATCTTCTAACCCTTTTTTCACCAAGCCTAACAGCGACGAGAATACCTTTTTTATCCCACGAACGGAGGGTATTAGGATGAACTTTGAGGATTGCACACGCTTCCATGAGTGTGATTAATTCTGGAATTTTTGTCTTGTCATTCATAATTAGCTACCTAACATTTGATACTAGTATCATACATCGTTTTCCCCAAAATTTAAAGTGATTATTTCAATATTTATGACAACGATGTGACAAAGAAACAAAATGAATTAGCCCGATATTACGCGATATTCTTGACATTTGGATAAATTGTTGTTACATTAATAATAGCTTTACAAAAATAAAGCTAGGTTCCAAAGCGGGATCTTAGGAAATACACGGAAATACATACAAGTTGGAATTACGTGAATTTCTTAGGAGCCCGCTTTTTTGTGGGCAGAAAGAAAATTTATGAACAAACCCAATATAAATATTGTTTACATTCCAATATCGGAGCTTAAATTAGCCGAATATAATCCACGTAAGTGGAGTGATTCTGCAATAGAACAATTAACTGAAAGTTTTAAAAGATTTGGTTTTGTTGACCCCGTTATTGTTAATTCGGCTGATAATCGAAAAAATATTGTTATCGGCGGTCATTTCAGATTAAAGGTCGCTAGGGATTTAAAATTTAAAGAGGCTCCAGTTGTATACGTAAACATTCCGGATGTTGAAAAGGAAAAAGAACTTAATCTCAGATTAAATAGAAATACTGGTGAGTGGGATTGGAAACTTCTTGCCAACTTTGATGAATCATTCTTGTCAGATGTCGGCTTCTCTAGTGAGGATATGGATGACATTTTTCAGATTGATGAAACCCCAGAAGAATTTGATCTCGAAAAAGAACTTCGTAAACTCAACATACAACAAATCATGATCAAAAAGGGAGATGTATACGACTTAGATGGCTCTAAACTTATGTGTGGTGATTCTACGATTGATAAGGATGTAATCAAGCTTATGGGTGATGAAAAGGCCAACATGTGTTTTACTGATCCACCATACATTCTTGATTACCTCAACGGTAAAAAGAAACATGGGAAAGCTACGGAGGGGTTCGGCAATAAACGGGACCGCAGATATCTCGAAACTGACGTACTCCCAGACAACTTCACCGAGCTATGGATGGCCAATATTGCCAAGATACAGAACGAACATTTTTCGATCATATGCTATGAAAACTGGAAGAACATTAGGATAATCTGGGGAGAAATGGAGAAGCATTGGCGAATAAAAAACTTGCTTGTATGGCATTTATCCAACAGAATGCAAGGCTTTGCCGCTAAATACAAATTCTTCAGCAAGCACGACATAGCGATGGTTGGAGCAAGCAAAGACGCTGATGTCGAGTTTAACCATGAACCGGAAGAAGATGGATTACAAAATGAATACGAAACCGCGCTCTACGCGATCTCCGGCAAGCCACACTGGGAAGGTTATGAGAAAGGCAAGAAGATACAACCAACAGACTTCATTGAACACACAGCCTCTGACGAAAAAAGCTCGGGGCAAGGAATTATTTTTGGCACCAAACCACTAGAAATACTAATTCCGTATATCAAGGTATTAACTAAACGTGGAGATCTAATCGTAGAACCTTTTGGTGGATCAGGAAGCACTCTTATTGCCGCTACCAAGATGAAGCGTCGATGCTATCTGATGGAAAAGTCACCCGTGTATGCAGAAGTTATTAAACATCGTTGGGAAAAACTCACCGGGAAAAAAGTTAAAAGAATCATATGAACACAATTGCCAAACGACAGACAAACGAAAAGAAACTGTTACTCGAACAGCTAAAGAGGACTCCCATTATCCAAATTGCCTGTGAAAAAGTTGGGGTTGCTCGAGCCACATATTACCGATGGAGAAAAGACGATCAAAAATTTGCTACTCAGGCTGATAATTCCCTTTTTGAAGGAAGCCAACTGATTAACGATATGGCTGAATCACAATTACTATCCGCAATTCGTGATAAAAATCTCACCGCAATAATATTTTGGTTGAAAAACCATCATTCTGCATATGCAACAAGGGTTGAGGTAACTACTAACACCAAAATAATTGATGAGAAACTAACCCCCGAACAACAAGAATTGTTAAAAAAGGCTCTTACTATGGCATCACTTATTCCAAGCAAGGAAATTATTGTCGAATCTAAATCAGATGAACAATCAAAAGAAAATCATTAAAAAAATTATCAGTGATCGGTTATTTCGGAAGGCTCTTTGTCGAAACAGTTTTTATTGGTTTTTCCACACCTACTTACCCCACTACATTACCTACGCAACAGCCAATTTTCAAAGAGAAATATTTGATTTACTCCAAGATGAATTTCAACAAACAGTTGCGTTTGTTGCCTTCCGTGGTTCAGGCAAATCAACCATTGCGACATTGGCCTATGTCATCTGGTCAATGGCTGGTAATCCCCATAAAAAATACATTCTTCTTATTAGTCAGACCCAGCAGTTATGTAGACAAATACTCACAAATATTAAACAAGAATTAGAGTATAACGACTTGTTAGTTTCAGATCTTGGACCGTTTAGTGAGGAGGCAGATGAATGGAGAATAAATTCATTAGTCATTCCTCAATATGGGACAAGAATCACGGCTATTTCTTCAAGCGAAAGCATACGAGGTCTTCGACACAAACAATTTCGTCCAGATTTGGTTATTGCTGACGATGTTGAAGATCTTGAACTCGTAAAAAATAGGGATAATAGAGAAAAACTTTGGGGCTGGTTAACTAGTGAGGTAATTCCCATCGGGGATGAAGCTACAAAATATGTTTTTGTTGGAAACATGCTCCATGAAGATTCTTTAATGATGAGGATTAAACAACGAATTTTAAGTGGTGAGATGAAAGGGGTGTATCGTGAATATCCATTAATTAATGATGATCATCAAATACTGTGGCCATCAAAATTTCCCAGCCAAAAAGAAATTTATGCACTTAAAAGTAAGGTTTCGAGCGAAAACGCTTGGTGTCGTGAATATTTATTGAAAATAATATCTGATGAAGACAGAATAATCCGCCGAAACGATATTCATTACTATGATTGTCTTCCTAACCTTGAAAAAATTCCTCCAAGAAAGATAGTTATTGGAACAGATCTGGCGATTTCTTTAAATGAAAATGCTGATTTTACAGCATTCGTATCAGCTTACGTCACTGGCTTTGGTAACGATTTAAAAGTATATATTCTTCCACAAATTGTTAATAAACATCTTACTTTTACCCAGACCGTGAGCGAATTAAAACGTCTCAATGAAATCTATTTCATTCAGTTCAAAAGACGAGCAATGGTATATGTCGAAAAAATAGCTTATCAAGAGTCTCTTTCTCAACAATTAACGGTTGAGGGGGTGTTCAACGAACCAGTAGCAATAGGAAATATGGATAAACGAGCAAGACTGAGTATTGCCTCGCCATATATTAGTACGGGAAGAATCTTATTCCCTAAACACGGAGCTGAAGAGCTAATAAATCAAATTACTAATTTCGGGATTGAGAAACACGATGACTCGGCCGATGCATTGACTATTATGACTCTTAAAACTATTGAGGATGACAGGCCACGTAGTGCAAATTTAAAAACTGAGGAAACCGTCCCCTTCAGGGATAGACCCATGATTAATGTGAGTGAGCTAGACAGGATGTTCCCAACCAACGGTGACATAATGACAAAACAGTTTTAGAGAGTTGGAAACATAACATTGATAGGCAGCTGACCCCCTGTGCCTCCAAAGCTACCTCCAGCACCTTTTCCATCTGTAGAAATGTATCCAATGCAGTCAATTAATTTTAAGTCGTTTATTAATTTACAAACATTCTCACCCTTCTCATTATAGGAACATTTCCGAAGACCTTCTGTTGTATGTTCTAGTCCAGAAATATTTACACTTACGTCTTTGGCTGTAAACTCTCTTGATTCGTTGGGTAAAATAGCTTTTTCAAAAGCATTACCATCAGATATCATCCCAGAATAATTATTTCCATTCCCATCGCTAAAATTACACTCAGAAAATCCAAAATTTGTTATGAAAGGTTTTACAAGAATATTTTTTAATGTCGCTTTATAGGTAACACCATAAAAATTGAATGTTGGAGGAGATTTGATTTCTATAGAATATGGTAACTCCTGTTTATTTCCTTTTTCATTTGACGCAGTTGAAATAATTTGTGTAGGTGTTAAGGCCGATGAGGGCTGAAGTTGATTCTTTTGTTCTTGTTTTTCCCCAAGCATCACGGTGGTTTCCTTCTGATTATTGATTTTATCTTTTACAACAAGGCCAACAGTGCCCAAAACAACGGCTATTAAGACTCCTATTATTACAGGGTTTCTCATTGTGTACATGCTAACTTACATTTAGCAAGAAATCAAGCCATTTTCAAGGCTATATGCTAACTGTGGCTAAGTGGATTATGAGCTTGTAACTTTAGACAATTTATGTATGAGAAAGAATGCCAAATTACCAAAGGTTTTGGGAAAGAAAATCCAGAGAAAACGCAGGGAAATGGGACTAACCCAAGAAGAATTAGCGGATAAAGTGGGTATCAGTCGTGCATATATGGGCTACATTGAGCAAGGCAGAAACGCTCCCTCTTTGGAGGTTTTGGAAAAAATAGCTCGTACTTTAAGAACCTCAATTAACATCTCCTAATATAGTATTTTGGGGCTGGACTTCATGAGCCCTTGCGGTACCTTGTACCTGATGGAAACAATATCCAATCAGCCCATAAATTACTGCTTATACGCAAGAAAGTCTTCAGAAAGTGATGAACGTCAGGCAATGTCCATTGATTCCCAAATCAAAGAAATGCAAACGATTGCTCAAAGGGAACAATTAACAGTTAAAGAAATACGGGAAGAAAGTCATTCCGCAAAGCTATCTGGTCAACGACCAGTATTTAATCAACTCCTTATCGATATCGAGCAAGGCGAATTTGGAGGCATCTTAACATGGGCGCCGGATCGGTTAAGCAGAAATGCCGGAGATCTAGGGAAACTGGTTGATTTAATGGATCAGGAAAAATTACACCAGATCAAAACCTACTCTCAAACTTTCAGTAATAATCCGAATGAAAAGTTTCTCCTCATGATTCTTTGCTCCCAAGCTAAACTTGAAAATGATAACAGAGGAATAAATGTTAAACGAGGATTACGAGCAAAATGTGAGATGGGTTGGCGACCGGGAGTTGCACCAATCGGTTACAAAAATGTCTTAGCAAACAATCGGATCAGCGAAATTATACTAGATAATGAGCGAGCACCAATTATTAGGCAAATATTTGAACGAGTTGCTGAAAAAAGACATTCAGGACGGACAATCAAACAATGGTTAGATCGTATTGGATTTAGGACAAAAAACGACAAACCTCTAGCCTTAAGCAAAATTTACTCCACGCTCAATAATTCCTTTTATTGTGGATCCTTTGAATTTAATGGAGTGAAATACAAGGGAAATCATCCTGCAATTATCAGTAAAGTCATCTTTGACAAAGCTCAAAAACAATTGACCGTACCACCCAAGGAGTGGCACAAAAAGGTATTTCCATTCAAGATTCTATGTATGTGTGGCTCTTGTGGAGGAGGAGTAACAGCAGAAGAAAAATACAAGAAACTGAAATATGGCGGTTTTACGAAACACGTTTACTATCATTGTGGAAGATCGGTTGATTATGAATGTGACGAACCATACATTACCGAGGAAGATTTAATCCAACAACTCATCGGACACATTAATGACATTAAAATTAACGAAAAACTAATTACAACAAGGTTAAAAACTGAGATTGATAGATTCCATGCTTTACGATCACAAGTGCTTCACCAAGAATATTTAGATGGGAATCTTAACCAATTCGATTATCCCGAAAAAGATCCTGTTAACAACGATATGGCAAAAGCGTATCTTCTCCACGTACTCAAGGCAGGATCCCTAGAAGATCGACAACTTATCCTTTCTGCCATTAAGACCAAATTCATACTCACGCACAAAGAATTGAGAATAAAGTAATCGCTTCAACGCTTCTTACAGGATATCTATAATCAGACAAAAATTGAGGTGTTTTTGACGATTTCAGAGAGATTTTGAAGGAAAAATGAAAATAATTGGCTTCGATGATTTTTATCTTCTCCAGGATACAAAACCTGAAAATGTCCAAAACAAGTGTATTTAGCAGACACCATAGGGCTTTTCTGCTATAGCCTGTGGGTCTGGTAGAACCTCAAGGCTTTGGCGGAGAGGGCGAGATTCGAACTCGCGAAGAACTTTCATCCTTAGATGTTTTCAAGACATCCGCTCTAAACCACTAAGCGACCTCTCCAAATAATCAAAATAAAGCGGAGGAGACAGGATTCGAACCTGCGCGAGCCTTACGGCTCAGGGATTTAGCAAACCCCCGCAATTGACCAGGCTATGCGACTCCTCCAGGATTTGATTATACCATCAAATACCCAATCTTGACTAATATAATTGCCTGATATACCATGTATCTATGGCTGTCCAAAATCCCAATCCGCCGGCTGGCGGAGAAAAAAATCTTCCCAAAGAACCTTTGGATTTACCCCGTGAGGCCTTGGATTTGCCAAAGCCTGAAAATAAAGAAAGTAAACAAACTAAACATCGCATTGCTGTTGAAACAATTTTGGAATGGAGTGCTCCCGGTAGGCCTTTTAAAAAAAGAGGCAAGCAATATTATCTAACCAGTCTTTTAATCGTATTTCTTGTTGAAATTATCTTGTTTCTTTTCTCTCAATATCTTCTGATGCTGGTTGTTTTGTCTTTCCTCTTCGTAGCTTTTGCTTTGGTAACTGTTGCGCCATCTAATTTTAAATACAGAATAAGCAGTGAAGGAATAACGGTTGAGGATCATTTTTTTCTTTGGCAGGAATTATATGATTTTTATTTCAAAAAAAGAGAAGGCGTAGATGTTGTTCATGTTAGAACTCATTCGTTTATTCCCGGAGAATTAACTTTGACTTTGGGAGAAATAGACCGCGATCACATAAAATCAGCACTTCTTCCCTATTTACCTTATAGGGAAATCATTAAACCAACATTTATGGAAAAATCAGGAGATTGGCTAACAAAGAATTTCCCTCTGGAAAAAACTTCAAACGAAAAATAAATTTGCTTCAGCTCAGCGCATAAAGTAAAATACAAAGGATTGTGCTCGTAGCTTAATGGATAGAGCATCAGATTGCGGATCTGACGATTGCGAGTTCAAGTCTCGCCGGGCACACTTCGGTCTGCAGAGCAGGCCTCAGCGCAAGCATGGAGGGTTCGCATAGTGGACAATTGCACGAGTTTCGAAAACTCGAGGGAGCAATCCCTACACAGGTCCGAATCCTGTACCCTCCGCTCGAGAGAATCGAATGGGTCCCCGTAGTTCAATTGGATAGAGCGTCAGGTTCCGAACCTGAAGACTTGAGGGTTCGATTCCCTCCGGGGACACACTTCACTGCGTTCAGTGCAAGCTTTAAAATATTATGAAATTGCAATTTTCAGCAGGAGGAATAGTTGTTAAAGGACAGGAAGTTCTTTTGTGCCAGCATTCTCAACATCATGGCTGGGTATTTCCCAAAGGTCTGATTGGGGACAAAAAAGAGAATGAATCAAAAGAGGATACGGCCGTGCGGGAAGTTAAAGAGGAGACGGGAATAAGCGGAAAAATTGTCAAAACCTTGACTCCCGTTGAATATTGGTTTGTTTTTGAGGGTGAAAAAATTAAAAAAACAGTTTATTATTTTTTAATGGAGCATGCAGGCGGAGATATTGCCAAACACGATCAGGAAATGGAAAATGTTGAATGGCTAACAAAAGATAAAGTTGAAGAAAGATTAACTTATAAATCAGATAAAAAAGCTTGGCAAGAGGCTAGAAACCTTATTTAAATTTGGAGGGATCGCATAGTGGTCGAGTGCGTACGCTTGGAAAGCGTATATGTCCGCAAGGATATCGGGGGTTCGAATCCCCCTCCCTCCGCACATCGGGATGAAGAAAAGCAAAGTTGCTCATTGGGATTGAATTAACGGGTTTTTCTTTCAGTTCGAAAGTTCTAGTTTCTTTTTCTGTCTTTTTAACTACTTTCGAACGGCTATTCGTTATTTTTGCCAGTCTTGCCAACATTTTGAAAGCTATTGTGTGCTCGTAAGTTAGCTTTGTATCTTTGACTATCAACTTCTTGAAAATTAATCCTAGTAATGATCTTTTCTTGTCTGGGAGCTTTTTTAAATATAATTCTTCTGCTCTTTGGGAGATTCCATAAAGTTGTAATCCTAATTCTCTGAATTTATGTCCAGCTTTGTTGTGTAGTTCAATTGTTTCCTCAATTTCTTTTTGCTCTTTGAGATATTCAGCATTCTTTCGGGCATAGAATTCTTTTGAGATTGTCCCGTCTGCTTTATCATCATAAAGAGTGCTTAATCTCTTCTCTACCGCTTTGAGTTTATTATTCAGATCATCAAGGATTGAATTGTGATAAATTAACACATCTTGATTGCTTTGATGAAGAGCTTTTTTAATCCAGCCCATTATTCTCTGGTTTTTAATTCTTAATAATTTAAGAGAAAAGAGTATCTGTTTTTCTAAATCTATTTCTTTTATCCATTTATTCTGAGAACATGGTTTGTAGCGGGTACAATGCCCATAGACCGTTCCTTTTTGTATTTCCCAAGTAATTGTGCCACCGCATTCCCCGCAACGGGGTAAGCCCCTAAAAAGATAAAAATGTTTTCTGTACTTAGCGGTAGTCTTGCTATTGAGTTGGTTTTGGACTTTGTAAAATAGTTCTTTTGAGATTAAAGGTTCATTTCTGGCTGGATATTCTTTGCCATTCCAAAGGTTAATGCCAATATAGTAAAGGTGGGAGAGGATACGGTGAAGAAGACTTGATCCGACTTCTTTCTCCTCATTAGTTCTTAATCCTTCCTTTTCAAGATATTTTGCAAGACGTTTTATGGAATATGTACCAGTGGCATAAAGTTGAAAAGCTTTTCGGATAAATGGAGCTTTTGTTTCATCAATTGCGTGGATTCTATGTCCGTTTACATCAACGTTTTTGTACCCTAGCTTTGGTTTTGAAGGTAGCCATCCCTGTTCTAGCTTCTCTTTCTGTCCTTTTTTGACTTCTTCGGAAAGGTTATCAATATAATTTTTGGAAAATACAATTCTAAAATCCAAATTTAGTTTTTCTTGAGACCGTGAATTCTTATGTAAAACCAAATTGTCTTTAACCAGATGTAGTTGTCTTTCCTCATCCTCATCCAACCAATCGTAAAGAGCTACTGCGTCTTTCAAATTTCTCGTGAATCTGTCTGTTTTCTCACAGATAATTATTTTTACTTTTTCCTTTTTTATGAAACTTAACATTTCATTAAATGCCTGACGTTGTGATTTCCCAGAAGCACTTTCCGAGACAAGAAAAGTTTTAGAAACTGAAAAGTCTTTCTTTAAAGCGTATTCAGTTAAAAGCTTTTGCTGAGAGGGTAGAGAGTATCCTGCCTCTTCTTGTTCCCGACTTGATACCCGACAAAAGAGTATAGCTTGCATAATCGGGATTATATCACTATTTTTATTTTTTGCATTCATAATATCTTGCAGTGTTTAAGCGGTGTTACAGATCCGCTTAAACATAACCTACTTAATCGTCGTGTCCCATTGCTGGCGCAATGGGATCACTAGCAATTAAATTAACCACACTTTTGCTCGGAATAGATAAATCAAACCCTTGAGGTAAATTGCTAGAATCAGATATGCCTACTCCTGCCTCAGCAATATCTTTCATGTTGCGACTTACAGTTGTGGGATTGCTATTTTCTTTTATAACTTTCTTTATATTTTCATCTAAATAATAAGTCTTCCAAAAATAAAACAGTCGCATTGCCTTTTCTTCTTTATAGGTTTCTTTTAATTTTATTAAGGCTTCCCTATCTGACGAGCTATTTCGATTAGGAGTTTTAAGTAACATTGTTAGGGCTTCATTGAGAACCTTGATGTACCATGAGGGATCAAGAATATCATTACAGGTAATTATTTTCTTACCTATACTTGTTTGCAACTTTCCCTTAAACATACGAATTTCGAATCGAACAACTTCTTTGCTTAGCTCAAGTGTCTTATCAGCAGACTCCTTATCTCCTAATTGAACAAGCTTTTTATATCCATGCTTTTTAAACTCGGGCTCTTTTAGATAAAATTGGATACTGAACGATGGCCCAATAAAAAGTACAGTTTCGTCTCCATATGTCCTTTTCTTTTTCCTAGAATAAAGTAGAGATTGAAAAAAATCTAATACTTTTTGGGCATCGCCCTTGTTGGGAAACTTCCAAGCATATACTGGATCAACCCGTTGTACTTCCCATTCCCTCCATGGTGGAACATCGCCATATTGATTTATTAAAGCTGTTTCCATTCTCATAAATACATCGGGTAATTGTTCTGGGTAAACTAAGCTTACATTTTCCCCATATTCAAGATTGGGAATACTGCCCTCAACATAAAAGAACATGCTCGGTCTTTTTATTGAGAGTAAGTCATACCCTTTAATAATCGTTAATTCGTTATCATAAGGAGGAACAATAAGGGGAGCGAAAAATTTCTGTCCTTTTCCAGGCGTAGTGATCTCCGTCTTACTGGATTCATGGATTTGACGTAAAATAAGCGGAGTCAATGGTAATTTTAAACGAATAGTGTCGATCATTCTGCCTCCTCCTTATCTCCTAAAATCTTGAAACAGTTAATAAGACACTCTCCAAATTCCTCTACGTCTTCATCTGCAAAATCAATCCCATATTCTTCTTTGAGAATGATTTTGAGTTCTGCCAAAAGTTCTTTTGCAATCATGAAACATTATCTGATCCCGTATGGCATGGGGAGCAATCTGGAAAGTGAACGGAAAAGATGTGGGAAGTGGAGGTTATCTTTAAATTTTCACTCTTGGGGTAAGTTTATAATAACCTTTCTTGGATTCATGCTTTTTAATTTCTGCAAATTTTCTAATTCTTTTCCTTAGATCGCTAATAGTTGTGTGTATACTTGCTTTTTTGCCATTGGTTGCATTATTCAAGACTGCTTCATTTGCATTAACCCAATTTCCGTTTCCATCTATCAAAAATGCAAACATTGTTACCACATTTTTATTTTCCTCAAAATATAGTTTGTGTTGTTCTCCGAAACAGTACTCTCTTCCGTCAGATGACCAATGCCATGAGTTAGGGAGGGGCTTTATTATCTCTAATTTATTATTCTTTATTTTGATTTGCTTAATTTCCTTTCCCCAAAATTCCAACATCCATATTAAATCTTTAGGTAGCTCATATACGTGTTGTTTTGCAACATCCCATTTTGATTCAACTTGCCCTAAGTAATCTTGAAATTCATCTTTTCTAGCTTCCCATGTTTTAAGCAAGTTGTTCTTGCTACCCTTTAGGTTCTCAAGGCCATGAAAGGAAATTGGCGTGATTATTAAGTCAGGAAGCCTAACCATAAGATCATAAGGCTGTCTGTTTTGAATTTTAATTAAAGCTTTTACTAAAAATACAAATTGAAAATTTGAATCATCGTCCACATCTCTGAAATTATTTTCACTTAGAGCATTTAATATGCGGATAAAGAGTTTTAGAAGTAAGACGTAGTAGTAAAGAAGTGCTTTATAATAAATATACGGGATATCATCATTATCAGTACTGGAAAATAGTCTATAATCTCTAGGATCCTTATCAAAATTATAAAAATCCTGTTTGCCGAATAACCGGTCTAAAATACCCATAGATATAATTGGAGGGCAATTGTAACAGAAGTTGAGGCTAAAAACAAAATGACCAAGGTAGTCTTGACACCGGCAGAACATTAGGTAGAATAAATCAAGCAGAAAGGAGGAGAATATGGAATGCACGCATGATTATGAAGTTATAGAAATAAAAGACATACCCGAGATAGCTTTTCACAACGAAAAAGATGGTTCTTTATCAAAAAGATGGAGAAAATTAAAGTGTAGGAAGTGTGGGAAAGAACACGACGAACCAGTTCTCTAGTGGAATATTTAATTACTTTCCCCAAAAATGTTGAACAGTAACCTGGTTCGGACAATTATTTATTTCAACCACTTTTGAGGCTATGCCTATATATTGGAAACTTTTATCGAGTAAGTTTTTATCTCCTCCCATCGACCAGTAACTATTAAATAAATAATCAGAGTCATCATACCCTCCAGTAATTTGTTCAAGAATAACTCCGCTATTAAATCCAGCATCATTAAAGGATTTTTTACTAGTATATCCACTTTTTGTTGCTTCAGTAGAAAAATCATCGTATTTAACCATGTTTTGCACTCGCAAATCGGCAGAAAGTTCCAACTTTTTATCGTACTTCAGGGGCGGAATACCACCAGCTACTCTTTTTTGATTTATCAATTCAACATATTTATTGACATTCAGAATAGATTTACCCATTAATTCTTTATCGTGAGATGTATCTCTTAAATGACTGCTCCAATCGATTGGAGAATAGGTAAGAAATTGGACTAAATTATGCGGTATATAGCTAATTATTTTCTCCTTTGGAATAAATCCAAGATAAATTGAAAACTCTGATTTTTCTCTGTTATCTCCCAAAACAAAATAGCTATCATTAGGAACCATTATTTCTTCACATTTTTTGCCAAAGACAGCATTCCCCTGAATATAAGTCGAACGAGGTTTAAGAGTATAGGGTTCATCTAGCAATTTACCGTTCAAATACACATAGCCATCTTTTAAGATAATCCTATCTCCAGGAACTCCTATTATTCTTGACACATAATTTGTTTCAGGATTTTCAGGACTTACGAAATTAACAATATCTTGTCTTGCAGGATTAATAAAACGAAGAGGTAAGAGTAGATTTAAAACATAACTACCCTTTTTTATTGTTGGTTCCATACCTGTGCCAACTTGGGTTGGACGTGCTATAAACATATAGCCCAAAAGAAGAAAAACTCCGAGGGCTAGAAAAGCTTGTACAGCGCGTATGAAAAATGAATAGCCTCTTTTTAATTTCGTAATTGTTTTTGCTTTAACCTTAGATTCGCCTTTCTCTTCCATTGGAACTAATCATACATCTCTACGCCTTGTACTTCAAGTATATGTACTTAACATGTGCTAAGGTGTTAATAATTGTTGTGTCTGTTGCAATGTATGCTCCGGATATTCTATAATTTCTAGTATGAAGCGCCCACCTAGAAGTTCGCGTTTTGAAATAACACAAATGAAACGCGTAGATTTTCTGAAAGCCGCGCTTCAACGCTTACAAGATGATGTGGGAACAATACTTGGCCTTATTGACTCTCACAATCATCAATCCTTTTCAACTGGGGGAAGAACCATCGGGTTTTGGGCATCTCTGAGAATGATCCTGCCGATTGTCGAAGCAGTATCTCACGTCATGAGCATGCGACCTCAACGCTTACTTGGTAATTATCTTAATATCTCTACTCCCGATTTAATGTGGGATCTATTTAGGCACTCCTTAATACATGGTGATTATTTGCAAGAGGGGAGATTTCAGGGCAAGAAAATTACATGGGGAGTAGGATTTTTCGCTGGTGGTCATGTTATTACTTCAGGTCATATTGGTATTGATATTCCTACGCTCTATCAAGATCTTGTTACTTATTTAGGAAACGAAGTTAGCAATAACGATCAAACACTCGTGAATGTTGAAACAGGGGTTGAATACGGCATTACTGGTAATCCTAATCCAGAAATTATTGCAGATTTTTCTAGCTTATAACTCTAGTGCCACATTTTTCTTTACCGAAAGACGAAGTAGATTCCAATATCGTTCGTCCTGCGGAACTTTCTCAGAGCTAAATCTGAAGTAACTGTTGTGTCTGTTGCAATATGTACTCTGGATACTCTATAATTTCTAACCAGTTGGCAGTAAGGTATTCATCCCACCCTGCCCGCTTGACAGGAAATGCAAAATAATACAAACTAAAACTAATGAAGTTTTCTGCCTTCTTTAAATCTTTAGTGGTTTTCATTCTTTGCTCTTGTCTTTTTTTTCTTGTTTCTTCTAAATCTTTCGCTCAGGCAAAAGTAACCCAAACACCTACAGTTTCTGCTGCAAATACTAATTCTGATGCACCAAACAATCTTCACAATTGGACACAAACCGTAATGCTAGAGGTATTAAGTGCCTTAAACTGTCAATTAACTGGAATTGATCCAACAACAAAAAACGGACAATGTCTAGGATTTGATCAAAAAACTGGAAAAATAGGATTTTTACCGGCCGGAAATCTGGGAAAGGGCGAGATAGGCGGAGCTATTGGAGGAATGAACAACATGATTGCTACCCTTTACACTCCTCCTGCCCACACATCTGATTATTTTCAAAATCTTGCTCAAAATTTTGGGATCAGCAAAAAAACTTATGCTGCAACAGGAACAGGATTTGATAGCCTTTCCCCCCTAATGAATGTTTGGACTGCTTTTAGAAATATCGTTTACCTTATTCTTGTTGTAATCTTCGTAATTATCGGATTAGCAATTATGCTTCGGGTAAAAATTGATCCCCGAACTGTTATGACAATTCAAAATCAAATACCTAAAATTATAGTTGGAGTTCTTCTGGTTACTTTTTCTTTTGCAATTGCAGGGTTTCTGATTGACATGATGTGGGTTTTGATTTACCTGCTCTATGGATTAATTTCAGGAGCATCAGCAGATATTGCAACAAGTATAAGCGGACTAAACCCATCCCTTCTTCAAGGGAAAAATCCCTTACAAGCCGTAGGAAACATTAATGACCTTGTAGCTCCAGTAGCAACTGGTTCAAGAGAAATTATACAAAAAATACTAGGTATAAACTTCAACGTGATGTCCTATATTCCCTTCCTCTCTCTTACTCCCGCAGGAGAACTTATTAAAACTATAGGGGAAGCTACAAGTGGCGCCTCTAATCCAGCAAGCCTATTAAAAATCAACGGTGTCCCCGATATTACCCTATATTCAACATCTCCGATGAGTTACATCATAGATTTAATTAGCGCTGCAGGAGGAATTTTTACATTTATTAAGATCATGACATGGGAAAATCCAGTTGTTCAGATTCTTGGAAACACACTTGACCTTGGGTGGATAGTAAATCTTCCTGTTGCCGGCTTAATCTCAGGAATTACATATGACATCATTCAAGTATTTATACGCGAGGCCTTACCCTGGATGATTATCTATCTCATTATTCTTACTGCTCTACTCATCGCATTGTTTAGATTATGGTTTACCCTACTTATGTCTTACGTTTCTATACTTCTTGACGTTATCTTAGCGCCTTTTTGGATTATCGGAGGAATACTCCCAGGAAGTCAAATTAGCTTTAACGGATGGCTAAGAGACATAGCAGCAAACCTTTTGGCTTTCCCAGCGACAATTTTTATGCTTATAATTGGCAAGGTTTTTATGGAAGGATTTGCAAAAGCTTCAAATCCTTTCGCTCCTCCATTAATCGGTGATCTTGGCGATCCAAAAATGTTTAGCTCTTTAATCGGAATTGGAATTATCTTAATAACGCCAAATGTGGTAAGCATGCTGAAGCAAATGCTCAAAGCTCCAAAAATGGATACTGGCGTTGGGAAGGCAATTACTGCGGGCGCAGGAGTTCCAATGAGTGGAGCCAGAAGTATTGCATCATACTATTCTAAAGTACCAGCTATCGGACAAAAGGGAGGATGGCAAGCGGTGGCACGCGGTATATTTAAATTTTAAGTTTACTTATTTTCTTTTGTTGTTTGCTGTATAAGCTCGCTAGCAGCCCCCACTATAGCAACTTTAGATAAATCTCTCAATATCGCAAAAAGCCAATGTAATAATCCAGCTCTAACTCTTTTACGAAGTCTATCATCTATACTCGTATATTCAAGCACTCCATTCTCATCAAATCTTGCCTTACGTGTTATTCCTTCTTTCAATAATTCCTCCATTAGGGCACGTATCTGAAATTCATCAAGGGCGGGGGCGTTTAGTCCTGCTACTTTTTGAGCAAGTGAAGTAGGCTGCCTAAATAAGCTCTGAACTCCAGTAAGAAGATTGTCTTTTTTTAGCCACTCTATAAAATCATTAGTTTCCGTTTTCCCAATATTTTCACCAGTCTCAGTTGTGCCCGAAGTACTTCCTTTACTTATAAACGTTAAGTAGGCCTGAAGAAACGGCGCAACCTTATCTTGCCCAGCATCAGTTCCATTAGGAGATCCAATAGCTTCAACTACACCTTTTAATATTTTGAAGGCTTCCTCAGGAGTTGTTCCTCCAGGATTCATCATTAATTTAGCGAATTCACTTCCGGCGCTATGAAACGAAGCTAAATCTCCGCCTGCTCTCCTTCTATAAAATTCTGCTCCTGCACTCGAATAATTCGCCTCTTCAAACATAACATCATTCATGAAGGGATTGTTGGGAAAGCGCACATTTGCCAAGTCTACATCGATACTTTTCCCTATCCTCTCTATCTCCCCCAACATCTGTCCTTCTTCCTCGCTCAACTTAATTCCCTCCTCTTTATCAAATTCGCTTTTTACGACATCCTTAAAACTTATGTATCTACCTTTTTTCAGACTTTGCATTCTTATCTCATGAATCACGGTTAATTTCTCTGAAAAATCATCCCACTTTTTTCCTACAACGTCATCGGTCTTAGGGTTTCCCTCACCAAAGGAGTGTAGTTTAATCTTTGTTCCGTCAACAAGCTCCGTATTCAACAAATATGGAAGTATTGCCAGGGGATTATCCTCTGCTACTTTTCTCCAAATTGCCGACCTAACATCTTCCTTTGCCTTTCTCAAAACCTCCAAATCTTTTTCCGATCCACTTATGCTGCCGTTTTTTAGAATTAGTCCTAATGCATTGTTAAATCTGGCATCATTCAATTCACCACTTCCTAACAGAAAAACTTCCCTAAGTCTCTCCGCCTGCTCTCCCTGAATTGCTCTTCTCAAATCTTCGCCTTTAAGCCCCAGCTGTTTAATTCGCGTGCCTCTATCAACAAGACCCCCAGGTACCCTAAACTTAGATGCTTCATCCAAGAAATCTCCTATTGTCTTAAAGTTAGGGCTATTTTTTTCCGCTGCCGGTGCGTTATTAAGAATAATAAGGTTTTGCCTCCAGGAACTCCAAACTCCTGTTACCCCAAACATGCCTGCTAATTCAAAATCTTCAATATCTTCCCAGCCCATTTTTTTGATCTTAAACCTTCCGCCTCCAGCTCCATCAAAACCCTGTATCTCCCTATCCTTTTGGTATATTTTACTGGCCATTCTTGTCAACAAAACTCCTCCTCTAACCTTAGCCATATCAAAACGTAATCCTGTCCATCCCACCCAATTCATTAACCTAGCAGCAGATTCCTGGGGAATAGAAGCATATTGCTCATTTCCTCCCGGAACCTTGCTTAGAGAAATCTGCTCTGCAGTGCGCAAAGAAAGATTACCCATAATCTTTCCGACGTTAAAAGCCCACTTTATTTGCCAATCCTCCAATTTATTCAACTCCTCCGCTGTTCCTGATTTAATAATCTTTCGGAATCTCCTCTCAATTACCCCCCCCTCCTCTTTTTCATTAATTTCTCCTGTCTTTTTATTTTTACCCAATCCCATAATTTCATTGTAATTTTCATTTGTGATAATTCCGTCTCTGTTTAAAACTCTGAAAATTTCCGCATCAAAAAGTCTCATTACCTGAGCTACGCCAGGAACATTTTGCATCATCTGTAACTGTTCTGGCGTAATAGCTCTTGCACCATTAACGAATTGCTCTAAATTTCCTGTTATAATTTGTAAATTCATGGTATGGAATAATTGAGCCGATTCAGCCATATACAAAACCTTTTGATATCTTCTTTTTGCAGTTGCCGGACTTATTGCTTCCCCGCTACCTCTTTCTGCTTTTGTTTTTAAGATATCTTTAATCTGGTCCAAATTTATTCCTCCGTAAAAACTCAATCTGTACTCTGACTGCTCTGCATCCAAAGGCTGTGCAACAATCCTGTTAACTAAATAATCCAAGGCAACATCATATTTTATAACCTCACCTATGAAATTTGGATCAAATGGTCCCGTATGAGGAGTCATTTCTTTGAGTAAATTCATGATTTTTTTCTCTTTTGAAGGATCTGAGTCTTTCATGCTCATTATCTCCTGCATATCAGATTTAAATTTGTAATCATATGTACTTTCTCTCTTCCTCATCTCTTCTCCTTTTTCCTTGGCTATGGCATCCTTAATCTTTTTAATAATATTTCGTTTTTCTAGCTCATTAACTCCCGTGAGTCTGCTTAATTTCTCTAAAGAATTTATCAAAATATCCAGTCTTGATCCAACTCCTACTTCAATCAAGTTGTTTACCGCGTCTATTTCTGCAGCAATTACAGGATCCTTCACTCCATCCTTATTGATGAAGCTACCGTCCTCTGCCTTGCTCTTAAAAGAATCTTTTCCATTAGACTCATTTTCCCCCTCTCCTCTTTTTGCCCTATCTCCTGCATCTGCTTCTCCATTCTCTCCGCCTCCTGTGGCTGTTGGTGGTTTTTTATTCCCTCCATCCGATCCCCCTGCTTCTGTTTTTGGAGCTTGTTTCGGAGACTCATTTTGGGATTCTATTTTTTCTTTCTTTTGTTTATCTTCTGCGCCGGGAGGTCTCTCTCCCATCTTAATTTTATCCATTACAAGACCCCTTATCCTCAGCGGCACTTTCTCCCAAGGCATATCTGACTCTGCAAAATATCCCTTCCATTCTTTTGCTGCCCTGGCTACTTTTTGTGCGTTATTTAAACCCTCACTATTTCCCTGTGGTTTTTGTGGCTGACCGTCTCCTTTTGCTTCTGCCATAATATTATCTCCACCCCTAGAATAAGGTTTTTGAGCTCCGTTTGTCAACATTGGTTCCCATATTTCTTTCATAATTTTAACCTGCCTGCGTGCAGTTTAGGGCTTGCTCTCAGAGAAATCTTGACATTTTCCAACTGACAAATACCTGACAGCTTGCAAAAGTTTTTTAAAATGTCTACGATGGAATAGTGAGAAAAGCTTTTGTTTTTTTAAGTATCTTAGTGCTTCTTGTTCTATTTTTTTCTTTTTCCAAAACATATGCCGCATCTTCTTCTCCCTGCGCAGGAACCGGAGATTGCATCATCCAGACTGCCATCGGACCAATCAGCACAAATCCAAAAGAATTTACCAAATCTATTTTCGGTCTGGTTTTGGGAATCGCGGGAGGAATTGCCTTAATTCTGATAATAATTTCAGGCTACAGATTTATGACTTCTCAGGGAAGTCCGGAGGCTGTCAAATCTGCTACAGAACAATTGACCTCGGCAATTATCGGACTTTTGTTTATTATACTTTCTTTTGTTATATTACAAATAATAGGCGTTAATATTTTGCATATTCCCGGATTTGGATAAACACATGAAAATTGCCTTATCAATTCCCGGTTTTGGACAAGTAGACTCAGGCTCGCCTGTACCAACCACAACCGGACAAAACATCATCTGGGCTTTTGTTAATCTTGTTTTAGTCATAGCTATTATGCTAACTGTTTGGTTTATAGCAAAGGGTGGATGGGATATAATTACGTCTGAGGGGAAAAAAGAAAAAATTGAGAATGGACGGAAAGAAGTAATGTATGCAATTTTTGGCTTAATTCTGGTTTTCCTATCTTTTCTTTTTATAAATGTAATCGGAACTTTTTTGGGAATCAATCTTCTTTCACTTCCCTTCTAAAAACCTTGTTTAAAACTTACAAAAGAGATAAAATAAAGGCCACAAAATGAACATTGCAATTTTGGGCGGAAGTTTTGATCCTCCTCATAAAGGTCACGCAGTTATTGCCAGGAGATTATTGAAATCAAATTATTTTGATCAAATCTGGTTTATGCCATGCTATCAACACCCTTTCATTAAAAACCCATTGTCCCCTGATAAAAGATTTGAGATGACAAAATTTCTGGAAAATGACAACATTAAGGTTTCTGATTTTGAAATAAGGAAAAAAACAGTCAGTTATAGCATTAACACCCTTGGGTTTTTAGCCAAAAAATATCCAAAAGACAAGTTTTGCTGGATTATCGGAACTGACCAAATAGAAAGTCTGACAAAATGGAAAAAATGGAAAGAAATTATAAATAATTTTAAGCTTATTATTATCCCTAGGAGTGGTTTTAAAAAAGCAGAAAAAGAACTTAAAAACATTACCGAGCAAGTTCTTTCTCCAAAGAATATTATACTAATTGATAGAAGAAAATTTCCGCCTGTATATGTCTCCTCCACTCTAATCCGCAAAAAAATCAAAGAAAAAAAATCCATATCAAACCTGGTACCAAAAAAAATTGAGCAGTATATAATACAACATAAACTCTACAATGAATAATTTACTTAACGTAAATCCGCCTGCAGAAGAAAAGAGAATTACTGCTTGGATTAAAAATGTTTTAAAAAAACAGGGATTTAAAAGTGTTGTGATCGGATTGTCCGGAGGAATAGATTCTACTGTTGCTTTTTCTCTGATTGAAAGAGCAATTCCTTCACAAAATATTTTTGTTGCTCACTTATATTATTTTAAACCTAAAATTAATTCCTTTAAATCTGTTTTGAGAAAAGCAAATATTCCGCAAGAAAATATTTGCAACATTTCAATAAAAAATGCTGTTGATACAATTCAAAAGACAATAGGATTAATGGAAGCTTCAAGAGATTATCGTGTGCGGCTTGGCAACATTATGGCCCGAATAAGAATGATCGCTCTATATGATTTAGCTAAAAAACATAACGCCCTTGTCTGCGGAACTGAAAACAAATCTGAGTTTTATTTAGGTTACTTTACGCGGTTTGGCGATGAAGCATCTGATTTTGAACCGATACGGCATCTTTACAAAACCCAAGTCTATCAACTTGCTAAATACTTAAATGTTCCCAGGAAAATAATTGACCTACAACCAACTGCAGAATTATGGACAGGACAAGCTGATGAGATAGACTTTGGTTTTTCGTACGAAGAAGCTGATCAGGTTTTAAGCCTTTATTTAGATCGGAAAAAATCCCTTCCTGAAATAATCTCCAAGGGATTTCCAAATGCAAAAAAAGTAATCGACTGGATGTACAAAAATTCCTTTAAGCATCATTTACCTTACTCTCTCCGATCTTCTGAAAATTTAGGGCTTGACAAGTAGAATAATCATGATTATCATGAAATTAGTGAAGAAGTTATCTATCTTTATTTCAGGTTTATTTGTCTATTCTTTCTTAGCTCTTCCCGCATTTGCGCAAGGCACTCCTATAAATCCATGCGCTAATGCTAGCGGTATATCTGCTGCTCTTTGTAATCTCGGGGGAACCGATGGAGACAATATCGCAAGTACAATACGCAATATCGTTGTCTTTTTTGTGGTATTAGCAGTCATCATAGCGCTTATGTATCTTTTATATGGAGGGGTTAAATGGATAACATCCCGGGGAGAAAAAACAGAGGTTGAAGCAGCCAGAAATCACATTATGGCTGCTATTGTCGGGCTGATTGTTGTTTTTCTTGCAATCTTTATTGTCTCAATTATTCTGGCAGCTTTTGGCTTGAATTTTGATAGCCTAACGATTCCAAAGATTACCCCTTAATCTTTCCTTAATCTTGTTTTTTCTTTTTTTCTTTGGTACCCTTTAATTATGGATAATGGTTGGGGTGGGTGCGAAAGCAATGGCGTTGCCACAATCGGCTGTATTCCAGCAGTCTTTTCAAATCTTCTTAGCGGTATCTTAGCGTTTGCAGGAATTACAGCTTTAATAATGTTTATTATGGGAGGACTCAAATATATAACCTCAGCGGGAGATGCCAAAAAGCTTGAGGGGGCAAAAAATAATTTTGTTTTTGGATTAATTGGTCTCGCGGTTGTTTTATTCTCTTTTGTGATAATAAATATTATCTCTCAAGTTACGGGAGTAACGTGTATTACTAAATTCGGCTTCGGCTGCCAGTAAATAATTTTATTGCTCCCAGAATAACCAGATCTATGATGATTGGCGCCAGTAAAAATAATATTGACTTCTGAATTAATTCAATTAGAGCTTTTGTAAATATTTTATCTAAGATCGCCAGTGGAGGACGAAATCCAAGAATGTAAATTACCCCCAAAATCATAAAGACAACTATTAAGATTTCCGCTGTCCCCTCCATGTCGGCCTTACTGGAAAACATGGTGTTACTTATTGCAAACAGTAAATAAATTAGAACAAAAATCACCGCTATAAAAATATAAGGGTTTTGGTTTTGGAAAAATAAAACATTAGAGCCAAATAAATACACAATTCCAATAATAATCGCAAGCCCCATAAGAACAGGCGCAAATCCGATCATGCTTCTTCTTATCGGGTCTGTTTTGGCGATTTTAATGCTTCCAAGCCTGACTCCGTTTCCTGATTTTTTTGGAGTAAATTCCATATCCCCTACCGGAACAAATAAAATTGCCGCCGCGAAAAGATGTGACAATTCATGAATAATGATTCCGGGCGAAAAAATAAACGACATTAAATTTATTGACATAAACTTAGAAAAAGTTTTGCTTACAGCCCTTGAAAGCAAAAATAAAATAATTATCTCTACGAAAAGTAAAACAGAATAAATCATGTCTTAAATTTATTCTAGGATAATGTCATCATGTTATCAACACTTTTCACGCTGGAGGCTAAAATCCACTTTTTCTGACCTATTTTGATAATCTTGCAATGAAATTTTTCACGTTATAGACTGATTTTATATGGATAATCATCCAATTCCTCAGGACGTAACAGGTTTTCAGTTTAAACTTATCGGCAATATGACAGTAAAGCAATTTGCCTATCTTGCAACCGGGCTTATTCTAGCGGCAATTTTGTTCAAATCGCCCATTAATATTCTTATAAAATTCCCATTCTGTATGTTTTCTGCTATTCTGGGCATAGGGCTCGCATATTTTCCGGTCAGCGGACGCCCAATGGACTTAATGATTGGAAATTATATCAAGGCATTATTCCGACCAACTCAATTTATATACGGAAAAGTTGGGGGGCAAATTTATTTTCCCAATAGAGCGTCGCCTGCAGCCACAAGAAGCGTGAAGCAATATAGGAACGATTTTAACCCATTCCCAAAAGACAAACTTAAGGCTTATCTTGCAACTTTAGACACTAAACCGAAAAATAAAGTTGATGAAAAAGAGGATAATTTCTTAATGTCTGTATCCAGCCTTGCAACAAGCGGGGCATCTTATCAATCCGATACCAGTCCAGATCTAGATATCCCACAAGCTACCCTTCAACCCAATCTTGTTCAACACAGCTACGCTCCAGTCTCTTTAGATCAGTCTCCGATAAAAACTACTACTATTTCTCCTCAACCCTTTACCCTGGCAACGCAACCCGCCTCGCCAAAGCTACAGCAAAGCGAGCCATTTTTTCAAGCTGCGCTCCCAACAAACCCTACTATCCCACAGCGCCCAAGCTTTGAAAATCAAACGAAAACCGCAATATCTATACCAAAAGCTTTCAATAGGACTATCGGCATGCCAAGCACTCCCGAATTTCCAAACCTGATAAAAGGAATTACAAGAGATGCCCGAGGTAACGCTTTGTCCAATATCTTGGTTGAAATAAAAGATAAAGATGGCAATCCAATTAGAGCGTTTAAAACAAATGAATTGGGCAGATTTGCCTCGGCTACGCCTCTAGCGAATGGCACATATACTATTGAGTTTGAAGATCCAAAAGCCCAAAATAGATTCGAAAAATTGGCAATTAATGTTACTGGTCAAATTATATTGCCTATTGAAGCGGTTTCTAATGATGCGCGGGAAGAACTTAGAAGATCCCTTTTTTCAACAGGAAAGCAAACAAACTAACATGAAAAAATCTGCCCAAAAAACAAAAGCTACAACACAGAAATTCATTGAGATTTTGGATATCGTAGACAATATTGTTCTACTTAGCTCCGGCAATGCATGCTCTGCTATTGAAGTTCAGGCAACCAATTTTGCCCTTTTATCTCAGGAGGAACAAAACGTTAGGGTTCTCTCATACTCTTCGCTACTAAACTCCTTATCTTTTTCTATTCAAGTATTTATCAGAAGCAAAAAAATTGACATCTCTTCCTACTTGAGACTTTTGGACACAGAGGTCGAAAAAAGTCAGAATCAGCTTTTAAAAGGCCAGATTAAGCTATATAAAGATTTTGTTCAGGATTTGATAAGGGCGAATGTCGTTTTAGATAAAAAGTTTTACATAGTGGTTCCATATACTGGGCTTGAAAGCGGCATGAATATGAGTAGGGATAACTTTTTTTTATCCGCCAGGGCAAAATTATCCATGAAAGCAGAAAGCTTACACGCAATGCTTCGCAGAATGAATCTGTCAGCAAAAACACTGAACAAAGAAGAGTTGGTAAAACTTTTCCATGAAATCTACAATGGGGATTTTGATCAAATTGATAAAATTGCCCAAAACATTAAATATCCCTTTGTGAAAAGAGAAATTGTTTAATATGTTTTTGAATAAAGATAAAAACCAGACAGATCAAGTCGGAGAATCAGCTTCCCCTACTCAAACTATCGAAAAAGGTATGGTTTCTTTAGCGGATGTGCTTGCCCCCTCTTCTGTTGAAGTTGACTTTAACTATATTCGAGTAGGAGAAAGGTTTTATAAGACTTTTTTTGTTGTTGGCTATCCGCGCTACGTCTCCCCAAACTGGCTATCTCCCGTTATAGATTTTAATCACTCTTTAAATATTTCCATGTTTATTTATCCGACTTCTGCTCCTGATGTATTATCGGATTTAAGACGAAAAACAGCAGAAATGGAAGCAACCATATCTTCCCAAATCGATCAGGGACTTGTAGTTGACGCTAAAGTTCAGGCTGCTCTGGAAGACGCACATGCATTAACCGAAGAATTGGCCAAAGGAATAGAAAGGTTTTTTCAAATGAGCCTTTACATAACACTGTACTCAGATTCCCTCGCGGAGTTGGAACAAACATCAAAAAGGCTTGAGTCAACGCTTTCTTCCATCCTAATACTGCCAAAGTTAGCAACATTACAAATGGAAGAAGGATTCAAGTCAACTGTGCCCTTTGGCACAGATGATCTTTTTATAACCCGGAATATGGACACAACGTCTCTTGCCTCCACCTTCCCTTTTACCTCCGCAACATTAACGCAAGACAAAGGAATCATGTATGGATTGAATCAGCAAAATGGGTCATTGATTATTTTTGACAGATTTTCTCTGGAAAATGCCAATGAAGTTGTTTTTGGAAAATCAGGATCAGGAAAGTCTTTCTTAATAAAACTGGAGGCAATGCGTCAATTCATGTTTGGCACAGAGGTGATAATTATTGATCCTGAAGGAGAATACGAAGCAATTACTAAAACATTTGGGGGGGAATATGTTTCATTCACCGTTGGTTCTCCAATTAAAATCAACCCGTTTGACTTGTCCGGGATGTACGTGGAAGGAGAAAACGAGCTGGGACTAAAAATACTTTCCCTGCATGGACTTTTAAGAATTGTTATGGGAGAGCTGGACGCAATTCATGATGCAATTTTAGACCGGGCGCTGGTCGAAACCTACAGACAAAAAGGAATAACAACAGATCCGGCAACTCAAAAAAAACAACCGCCACTAATGGAGGACCTCTACAAGGTACTTCTCGGCATGGAAGACCCCAATGCCAGCGAACTTGCTCTCCGGTTGGAAAAATTTATTAAAGGAAGCTTAAGCGGGCTGTTTAATCAACAATCAAATTTTGACATCACAAATCCTTTTACTGCGTTTTCCGTTAAAGCTCTTGAGGATGAATTAAGGCCAATTGCAATGCACATTATCTTGGATTTTGTCTGGACAAAAGTTAGAAAAAGTCTGAAAAAGCGTCTTCTCATTTTGGACGAGGCGTGGTATTTGATGAAATATGAGGATTCAGCATCCTTTGTTTACGGCATAGCGAAAAGAGCCAGAAAATATTATCTTGCTCTTACAACCGCCACCCAAGATGTTCAAGACTTTTTATCAACAGACTATGGAAAGGCCATATTATCAAATTCGTCAATACAGATTCTTTTAAAACAAAGCCCAACTGAAGTGGATACTGTTTCCAAAATATTCTACCTGTCACAAGGGGAAAAAGAACTGCTGCTGTCTGCAGGAGTTGGCGAGGGGTTATTTTTTGCGGGACAAAGTCATGTTGCAATTAGAATAGTTGCTGCTCAGTTTGAAAAAGAACTCGCAACATCTAATCCACAGGAGGTAAAAGAAATGCAGGAAAGGAATGCTGCTCCCCAGCCAACAACTGCCCCGCAAGACCAACCCACCCCTCAGATTAACCCGTTTGAAACATCATCTCAATCAACCCTCTCTCCGTTTCAACAAACGCCAACTATTATAACGCAACCACAAGCTACAACCGCCCAACCATTAATTCCCATAGCTCAATCTAATTTTTCTATACCAAAACACGAGCCGGAAATATTTTAAAATTTTATGCCTTTACCTGAGGGAGACAATCAAACACAAAATAATCAAAGTGGGGGACGCGTTAGTCAAGTTACCCAAACCGCATTCTCAGAGATATTTAAACGATTCACACAAACAGCCACCAAATCTCTACTCACTAACCCAACCACCTGGATTGTCATGGGAATAATTGCGCTCTTTCTTGTTGTTTTTGTAATTGTAATATCCGGTGCTGCTCCCGGTGCCCCACCTCAAGACGTGGTTACGCCGACTCCTGCACCCTGATTGGCATTATCAGATGCATAAAAGATGGATCCTCGATCTCTTTAAAGACTCCGGGATTAAGAGGGCCGGTCATTTCAAATGATATTGTTTCGCTCGTTGAATTTGATAAAAAATCCAAGAGATATCTGGCATTAAAGGCAATTTCATTCTCTTCCCCTGTTGTTTTTGCTTCAACCTCAATTAAATTCTCTCCAACAGATGGGGCGTTTGCCGAAACCAACACTTTATTTTTCCCCACAGACAATTTAATAATTCCAGCTGTTTGTCTTGCAAAAACATATCCTGCCTTGACGGCTTTCTGTAAGCCTTCTCTTTCAAAAACCGCCTTGGTAGAAAAATCAGTTGGAATGATTTTCTCATAGTTTGGAAATTCCGCCTCAATCAGTCTACCTATCAGCGTTGTGTCGTTTTGAGAAAATATTATTTGGTTTTTTTCTTTTGATGCATAAACCTTCACACCCTCATCCCCCCCTTCTTTTTCCATTTGAATTAATTCCTTAATAATTCGGGATGGAACAAGCATGGAAACCTCTTTCTCTGTGTGCATTTTTTTTGCATTTTTCAGAGCGTGTTTTTTTAATGAAAGCCTATATCCGTCAGTTGCAACCAGTAAAAAGCCATCCCCCTCTTCTTTAATTAAAACTCCCGAGAGTGCGGGTCTCTCCGAATCAGGGCTTGCTGCAAAGACAACTTTTGAAAAATCTCTTACTGTAACTTCTTTCCCCAAAACCATTACCTGTTTACCTTTTTCTTCAAAAAGCTTTGGGAATTCTTCTGCGGGAACTGTTTGAAAAACCGTTCTCTCTCTTTCCCCCGTCAATATTAACCCCTCCCTTGTTGTTTCTAGGCTTATTTTACCCGAGGAAATTGTTCCCATTATTTCTACAAATGTCTTTGCGGAAACCGTTATTGATCCTTCTTTTTCTGTTTTCGCAGGAACATCTATTGTTATTCCTATCTCCAGGTCTGTGGCACTAATTATTATTCTTCCCTGTTTTGCTTCAATTAAAAAATTAAGGAGTATGGGAAGCTGACTCCTGGTTGATATCGCATGATTTACAAATAAAATTTTTTTTTGTAAATTCTCTGAAATTAAGGAAACTTTCATTTTTTTCTATGATTCTAAAATTTGTAGTTGTAGTAGTGTATATGGAAAAGTGGAAAAAAGCAAGAGACCAAGGCTAGAAATATGTGGATAACCTGCGGGAAAAGAGTGTGGGTGGGAGGATGATAAGTCTACCACTTTTTTAAGTTGCTCCCGCCGCCTTTAAATAAAGATTTTATCCCCATAATTTCTTCAGAGAAATTTTTGTTTAAAATTAACCCCTCTATTTTTCTAACGCCATGTATTATTGTGGTGTGGTCTCTTCCTCCCAAAATATTTCCTATCTCAACAAAACTTAATGACAAATCATTTTTTAAGATATACATGGCTATTTGTCTTGCTTTTACCAAGCTCGAATCCCTTTTGGGGCCCTTTATAAGAGTTTCTTTTATATTGTAAAAAGAACAAATATTTTTTATTACTTCATCGGGACGAAATGATCCCCTCTCTTCATCTATGTTTTGAGAAAGGGAATCTTCTACTAATTTAGGGGTGATTTCAACGCTCAAACCTGTTGCAATAGTGATCATTTTAAGCAGGAGTCCCTCTAGCTCTCTTGAATCATGAGCCCTCTCTGCTATTTTTTTTGCTGTTTCCATGGAGAGATTAAGATTATATTTTTTTGCCTTGATCAGAAGAATTGCAACCCGTAATTCAAAATCTGCTGCTTCTATGTCAACTGTTAGTCCTCCGGCAAAGCGGGAGACAAGTCTTTTCTCTAATTTTTTAATTTCAGAGGGGGGGCGATCTGAAGACAAGACAATTTGCGCTTCCCTATCAATCAAAATATTAAAAGTATGAAAAAGCTCCTCTTGCGCCCTATCCTTGCCTGCAAAAAATTGAACATCATCAACCATAAGCAAATCAACGTTTCTAAATTTTCTTTTCATTCTTGCAGTATCGTTATTCATTATTGCTTCAACGACCTCATTCGTAAATTCCTCGCTGGTTGTGTAGATGATTTTTTTGTCTGGATTGTTTTTGTAGACTTCGTTAGCAATTGCCTGCATAAGATGGGTTTTACCAACACCAACAGGACCGTAAATAAAAAGAGGGTTGTATGCTTGGCCCATTTTTTTGGCCACAGTTGTTGCAGAGACGAAAGCCAGCTGATTACTTGAAGATACAGCAAGTGTTTGAAAAGTAAAATCTGCTCTTACTCTCGGAAGGTGTCCAACTGTTTGAGTTTGTTTGCCTTCGGTCGGTGCAAATAATGGAGCAATAATTATGTTTTCTCGGATTTCCTTGTTAATTATTTTTGGAATAAAAATTATTTTTGTGTCAATTTTGGTATATTTATCCACAGTTTTTTTAATAATCGAATAAAACCTTTTTTGTAAAAGATCAATTATCATTGTTGAGGGAGCAGCAATTGAAGCTACCCCACTCTCAATAGAAAGAAGTCCGGTGGACTTAAAAAGCGTTAAAAAATTGGCGCGTGAGACCTCTGTCTCTATTTCTCCTAGCACCTTTTTCCACAAAATATTATTCTTGTCTTTCATGTAACATGCAGTTTAATCATGTGGATAACTTTTTGTCAAGATGAGAAAGTGGATACAACTAGATCTCTTTTGCAGCTTTTAATGTAAAGTTATTTTTGTTATACTACTATTTATGGAAAAATTTGTAACGCTTAAGAAGGCGAAAAGAAAAAGAAAGCACGGTTTTTTGGTCAGAATGAGAGATCATAATGGACAAAAGACCATAAGGAGAAGAAGATCAAAAGGCCGATCGAAGCTTGCTGTATAGGCTGTATTAATGTTTAAAAGAGAAAATCGTCTTGTTCCCGGAGTAGGGTTTGGCAATCCTTGTCTTTTAACCAACTCCCAATTTATTCTGAAAGAAAGAAAAAATGGGTTATCAGTCAATAGGTTTGGAATAGTTGTCTCAAAAAAAATCGACAAAAGAGCAGTTGTGAGAAATAGGATTAAAAGAATTTTTCGGGAAACGCTGAGCGAACTAAATAAAAATATGGTTCCCGGACATGATATACTGCTTATAGCAAAAAAAGAGGTATTAGCCAAGATCAAAGAGGAAAATGCTCTCGCAATAAAAAGTGCCCTAGAAAATGTAGGAATTATTAAGAAATGAAAAAAATTTTACTTTTAGTTATTAGCTTTTATCAAAGTTTTATTTCAATAGCTTTTAAAAGTATTTTGGGAGTTAATAAGATGTGCAGGTTCTCTCCTACCTGCTCCGAATATGCAAAAACAGCAATCAATAAAGATGGTGTTTTACATGGCCTTAAGAAGTCAACAATAAGAATATTAAAATGTCAGCCGTTTTTTAATTAATTATGGGAAACTTTTTCAATGTAGTTCTTGTCAATCCAATTATAAATATATTGGTTGCTCTTTATCATGTTTTTTCTTTTATTCATATTCCGTATGCTTTGGGTTTTGCAATAATAGGACTCACCGTCGTAATTAGGTTTATTTTATATCCCCTTACAACATCCCAACTTCAGGCATCAATGAAAATGCAAAAAGTAGCCCCACACTTATCAAATCTTAAGAAAAAATACAAAGGAGACTCAAAAAAAATTCAAGAAGAAACAATGAAGCTTTACAAGGAGCATGGAGTTAATCCCGCTGCGGGATGTCTGCCGGTTCTTATTCAAATGCCATTGATCTGGGCATTATATTCTGTTCTTCAAAACATAGTAAACTTTAAGTCCAGCGTTATTGTCGCAGAGATTAATAAGGTTATTTATTTTGATTTCTTAAAACTTCACAGCGCTTGGGATCCTTCTTTTTTTGGTCTTCAGCTTGGAGCATTGCCTTCAAAGCTTATGTCAACAGTTGGACCTTTAATTTTGCTAGTTCCTATTTTAACAGGGGTATTTCAATTCATTCTTTCCAAAATGATGATTCCGGCTAAAACAGGGGTTGCAGTTTTAGAAAAAGATATTGAGAAGAAAACGCAGATCGACAAAAAAGACGCGGGTGATTTTGCCAGCGCTTTTCAGACACAATCTATGTTTATATTTCCAGTCATGATTGGATTTTTCTCTTTTAGTTTTCCGATTGGACTCTCTTTATATTGGAATACATTTACAGTTTTTGGTATCATACAGCAATATAAAGTCATGGGTTTAGGAGGATTAAGTACATGGATAAAAAAGAACTAAAAATAATAAAAGAAATAACAGAAAAATTATTAAAGCTTTTGGATGTTGATGGTGATTTCGAAATCTTAGAGTCAAAAGAGGGGGATGAGGAAAGCTTAGAAATAATTTTAAATACGAAAGACACAGGGGTGGTGATTGGATATCATGGAGATACCCTTGAGGGATTGCAATTGGTTTTATCCTTGTGCGTTGCAAGAAATCTTGGAAGATTTGTCCGTATCTCAATTGACGTTGGGGACTATAAAAAAAATAGAACAGAGTGGCTAAAAACCTTAGCCTTGGAAACAAAAGAAAGAGTTTTGTCGGAGGGCAAAGAAATTGCAATTCCAGAACTCAAGTCTTGGGAGAGAAGAATAGTGCACTTATTATTAAAGGAAGATAATGAGGTTGCTTCGGACTCTCAGGGAGAAGGACGCGACAGAGTTCTTGTTGTCAGCCCTAAAGCCAAATAATTTTCGCAATTTACTCCCTTAATTTTATCCCAATCAGGTTTTCTATGCGAATGTTCAATATAAGAACTTTTTACGAAAAAAATAGATTTTAGCCTGCCTCGCCGGCGAGGCAGGCCTCTTTGTAATTAATTGTTTTCATGATAAACTTTAAGTGTGATAAATGTTTTAAATATCTTTACGGATGGAGGAGCAAGGGGAAATCCCGGTCCCTCGGCTATTGGGGTTTATGTGGAGAATGAGTCTCGAAAAAAAATTGCAGGTTTTGGAAAAACAATCGGAATTGCTACCAATAATGTTGCAGAATATAAAGCGGTAATCGAAGCTCTTGATTGGACGATAGAAAATAAAAAAGATTTTTCCAGAGATGCAAAAATTTATTTTTTTCTGGATTCAAAATTAGTTTGCTCCCAGATTATAGGGCTTTTTAAAGTTAAAAATTCAGATCTTCGAAGTCTCCTTTTTGAGGTTCGAGACAGAGAAGCTCAAATAGGTCTGCAGATATATTACAAGCATATTCCGCGAGAACAGAATGCAAAAGCAGATGCGTTTGTTAACGAAGCGTTAGATAATGCCAATTCTGCTATGTAAAAATTATGAAATCTGCCCTTTTTGGTCTGCAAAATCATTCTTCTTCCAAAAATCCCGTTCTTGTTATAGATAGGGACGGATTAATCGGAAAGCCTCTTTCTCTAAAGCTCTCTAAAGAATTTCTAGTAGTTTTTGTTAGCCGAAGCGCGTTGGATTCAGATATGGAAAATCAAAACATAATTCACATTCCATTTTTTAGAAAATTTCCCGTAATTCCAGACAATAAGTATTCTCACGTCATTTTTATCGACGAAGAAAAACAAGACTTAGAGCTTTTATCCAAAATCATAAGTAAGGTTAAAAATATTAATGCAGATTTTATTTTTGCTCAAGGATTATCTTTGGAAGGAGAATATGTGGTTGATAGGATTTTGCAATCCCATCCTAGCGCAAGGGTAGTTTTGTTCGGAGATGTCTTTGACAATAAATTAATTTTAAAAAAAGAAAGTTTCAGGTCGGTAGTAAACAAATATATATATCAAGCTCAAAGATTTGGGAGAATGCAGGTCTTGGGGGAAGGGCTCAGGGAAGCACATGCAGTATTTTTGCCCGACGTAGTAGATGGGTTAATAGATCTTATATTTGGAATGCATGAGTCGCATTCTCTTTTCTATATTTTTCCAAAACATCCGGCATCCGAGCTTTCTTTAGCTCATATGATTCAAAAAATCAATCCCGAAGTCACAATTGATTTTATCAAGCATGATTCAAGATTAAGAAAGATTTCCTATCCACCCAACGGGAAATATTTATTGGACGATAAGTATCCATTGGCTAAAAGAATAAGGGAAGTAAGTATGGAGAAAAAAACAGTAGAACAAGATAAGTCGTCGCATGGAAGCACAAGAAAACTAAAGAATTTCCCCTTTTTCGTAATTTGGATATTAATAATTCTATTATTTTCTCCCTTTATTTTTACGATGTTTTTTTCTTTTCTTGGTTTAAACACTTTTTATTACGCAAAGGAACAGGTAGATAGGGGTAATTTTGCTAGCGCTAAGAGTTCTTTTCATTTATCTCAAACATTTTATTTTTTAGGAAAACAGACGTTAAATATTTTTTCTCTTCAGTCAAAAATTGTGGGACGCGAAAATAACGTAAGAAAACTTTCGGAGGATATAGCATTGGGTTATAAAGTGTCAGAAAGTTTATCGCAGGCATTTAACTTCGAAGCATATTTTTCTAAGGTTCTAAGTGGGAAAAGTAAAAATCCAATGGACGACTTTGCCAAAGGAGAAAATTATCTAAGAAGTTCAATTGTTACATTGGGTAAGATAAGAGCGGAAGAAAAAATTCCCGCACCAATCTTGCAAAGCTTAGGAAGTCTAGATTCTTTTATTAAGATTTTGTCTGACACTGTGGATATTGCGCCAAACATTTTTGGGATAGAGGGGCCGAGAACCTATCTAATTCTTCTTCAAAACAATATGGAATTAAGACCTGGCGGAGGAGTTATTGGTTCTTATGGTATTTTAAAATTCAACATGGGTAAGATTACGGAATTTTCTATGCATGACGTATATGATGCAGACGGACAATTAAGAGGTCATGTAGAGCCCCCCTTCGCGGTAAGAAGATATCTTGCGCAAGAGCATTGGTATATGAAAGACAGCAATTTTGATGTGGATTTCGTAAAGTCTGCATCCTCATCCTCTAATTTTTTCCTTGTTGAAGCAGGACAAAAAGCAGACGGAGTTATAGCTGTTGATACTTCTTTCGTTAAAAATATTTTACACGCAATAGGACCGGTATACGTAGAAGACGATAAAGAGACTGTTGATGAAAACAATCTTTATGCGTTAATGCTGTCTCATGCGCAGGAAGGTTTTTCTTTGGGTGTGATGCCAAAAAAAGATTTATTGAGATTTCTTAGTAAGGCAACAATAACGAAAATAAGCAAGGAGGGAAATCCCCTTCTGATTGCTCAGGTAATTTCCGATGCGCTTAGGCAAAAGCATTTATTGCTTGTCTTGAACAATAATTTGCAAAACATTCTTACCGTCAATGGCTGGTCGTCTTCGCTTTGGGATGAGAGAAAAGACAGCAGAAGCTCCATTAATGATTTTGTGGGTATTAATGAAGCAAATTTGGGGCTTAATGATGCCAACTATTTTATTCAACGGTTGATGGAACAGAAAGTTACGGTTGGGGACAATGGGAACATCTCTGAGGAATTAATTATTAGTTATAAGAATGAAAGTGTTGCCTGGCCGGGTGGAAATTATAAAAACTATCTGAGAATAATTTTGCCAAAAAGCGTTAGCTTGTCTGAAATTTTAATAAATGATAAGACTCAAAATATTGTAGGCGCAATTACGGATCCGCTGATTTATGAAGCAAAAAATTTCAAGCTTCCTCAAGGGCTTGAAGTTGAGAAAACAAATGAAGGAGATAAAACAATTTTTGGATTTATTGTTAAAGTTCCTGTTGGGGAAATTGTAAAAGTTAAATTAAGATATACGCTTCCCGGAAGTGTTTCTGGACTAAGTACCTTTTCTTATAATCTTAAGCTATTTAAACAGCCGGGAATTGATAGTATTCCTTATTCTTTTTCTTTTGCTTATCCAAGCTCTTTTAATATTATTAAAAATTCTGAAGGAGTAATCAATGGAGAAGGTAAGGCATCATATTCTGAAAAAATTGTTGAGGACAAGAATTTAATTATAAATTTTGCCAAAAGATAAACAACCGCTGCGTAATTTGCAAAATTAAAGCAAAGTGGTATACAATAGGGAACGCTCTATGGACAATCAAACAATTGAAGCTCTTTATCCTATTTCTTTTAGACAAAAAGATGCTGCAGCATTAGGCAAGTACCTCAAGGGTCTCAGCAGCGTTGTCTTAATGGGAATGAAAAGGGTAGGAATTAGCAACTTTCTCCGCTTTTTTATTAATCATAGGGGAGTTGCAAAAACATATATTGCCGACAACAATTCCCATCTTTTTATTCCCGTTGACCTTAATGATTTAGTTGAACGGGAGGTTTTCCCCTTTTGGATATTAACTCTCAAAAGGATTGTAGATGCTGTTGAAAATTCAACCCTGAAAGAACAAACAAAAAAATACATAGAAAGATTGTTTTTAGACAGCATGCAATCAAAGGATACTTTTTTAACCATAGAGAATGTTAAGAAGAGCTTGACAAAAATTACAGACGAAAAAGTTTTACCAACAGTGTTTTTTATACGCTTTGATAGGCTAAAGGAAATTATTACTTCCGAACTGTTTGGGAATCTGCAAGGCCTAAAAGATGCAGTAGGTCAAAAAGTTTCCTATGTTTTCACAAGCTTTAGAGGACTAACAGATCTTGCTCCCCATGTCTTTATAAAATCGTCAGTTTCCCTTTTTGCGCAAAACATGTATATAAAACCGGCTGAGAAAAATGATACGAAGACAATCTTTGACACCTATAAAACTAAGCATAAACTTTTCTTGTCGGATTCCTTAGAGAACTCTCTTTTTGAAGTCGTGGATGGATATGTCCAATATCTTCAGTTAGCTTTGATTTCTCTCCACGAAACAAAAGTAAAGTTTAACAGCAAACAGGACATCTTTGACTTTTTGTCTGCCGATGAAAGAATAATACTTCAGTCGGAGGAATTATGGGAGAGTTTGAATAGCGTTGAGCAGAACGTTTTATTAAGAGTAGAAAAAAAACAAAAAATTTCGGATGAGGAAAGGAAATCTGCGTCTTATCTATGGAATAGCGGATTTATAGTTGAAGGTGTAGTTTTTAGTCCACTTTTTAGCCATTATTTAAAGCAAAGACAGATTGTCAAGGGGGGCACTGCCAGCGTTGACTTAAGTAAAAAAGAACATCTTTTATTTACATATTTCAAAAGCAAAATTAACGTCATTTGTGAAAGAGAGGAAATTATTCAAGCAGTCTGGCGGGAGGTTGAAGAATTTGGAGTATCAGATTGGGCAATAGATAGATTAATTGCCCGCCTTAGGGTAAAATTAAAATCTCAAAATGCAAAATTTGAAATTCAAACAGTCAAAACCAGAGGCTATAAAATGATTGAAGTCTAGGGAATAATCCGTTAAATCCTCGGGAATAATAATTTCATTGCGGGTATTATGAGGCCTGCCCGCCAAAGCTACGCTTAGGCAATTGCAGGCGGGCTATGTTAGAATTAAACAATGGATAAGGTTTATAGCCACAAAGATGTTGAGGAAAAAATTTATAAAGTTTGGGAAACCTCAGGTTATTTTAAGCCGGAAATAAACCCAAAGGGCAAACCATACTGCGTTATTTTACCTCCGCCCAACGCTAATGGTTCACTTCATTTTGGCCATGCATTATTGACTGTTGGAGATGTTTTAATTCGTTATCACAGAATGAGGGGGGATAAGTCTTTGTGGCTTCCGGGAACTGACCATGCGGGAATTGAAACTCAATATGTTTTTGAGAAAAAAATGAAGGATCAGGGAAAATCCAGAATGGACTTTGACAGCAAAACTCTTTATGAAATGATAAGAAAATATGTAAGCGAACACAAGGGAGACATAGAAAAGCAGTTAAGAAGACTTGGGTTTTCTTTAGATTGGTCAAGAAAAAAATATACACTTGATCCCGACATTGTTAAGCTTGTTTGTAAGACTTTCAAGAGAATGTATGATGAGAAGCTTTTATATAGAGACTACAGATTAGTTAATTATTGCACTTTTGATGGAACTTCTTTTTCGGATCTTGAAGTTGTTCATGAGGAGCGTGTCAGTCCGCTTTATTATATAAAATATGGACCCTTGGTTTTGGCTACGACCCGTCCCGAGACAAAGTTTGGGGATACAGCTGTAGCTGTTCATCCAGATGATAAGCGTTATAAAAAATATGTTGGCAAAGAATTGGAGATCAAAACGGTTTTGGGTAAAGCAAAAATAAAAGTGATTGCTGATGAAGCAGTTGATCCAAAATTTGGAACAGGAGTGGTTAAGATTACTCCGGCGCATGATTTTGCAGATTTTGAAACAGGAAAAAAGCATAATTTGCCCCTGAAACAGGTTATCGGATTTGATGGAAAAATGAATCATTTTGCCGGTAAATTTGAAGGCCTATATGTCAAGCAGGCAAGACGTGCAATTATTGAGGAAATGCAAACAAAAGGCTTAGTTGAAAAGATTGATGAAAATTATAAAACAAGGATCGGACTTTGTTATAAATGCAAGAATGCCATAGAACCTCTTCCTTTAGAGCAATGGTTTGTAAAAGTTAAACCCTTGGCAGAGAAAGCAATTAATGTGGTTAAAAAAGGGGAAATAAAAATTATTCCCAAAAACTTCGAAAAACAATATTATTTATGGCTTGAAAATCTTCGGGATTGGAACATTTCCCGTCAAATTGTTTGGGGAATTCGAATTCCTGCCTGGAAAAATTCCAAGACTGGTGAATGGGCTGTCACTGAGGGTGAGGCGCCGGAGGGAGAAGATTGGGAGCAAGATAAAGACACTCTGGACACTTGGTTCTCTTCCTCTCAGTGGCCATATTTGACTTTGAAGACAGAAAAACCCGAAGATTTTGAAAAATTTTACCCCACCTCAGCTATGGAAACCGGTTATGACATTCTCAAGAGTTGGGTATCAAGAATGATAATGATGGGGATTTATATATCAGGAAAAATTCCATTTAAAAATGTGGTTTTGCATGGACTGGTTAATGATCCGTATGGTAAAAAAATGAGCAAATCTAAGGGGAATGTTGTTAATCCGATTGAGCTGGTTGATCAATATGGAGCAGATGCTGTCCGCTTTGCCTTAATTTATGGAAATGCAACAGGGAATGATCAGGCATTGTCATATCCAAAGCTGGATGCAGCGCGGAAGTTTACTAATAAACTTTGGAATATGGCGCGATTCATAGAGTTTTCCCGTAAGGTTACTAATGAAGAAAAAAAACCAGCAGTAGAGTTTGAGACAGATGAATTGAACAATAATTGGTCTAAGAAAACTCAAGAGTTGGCAAGAGAAGTAACTAGCGATTTAGAAAAATATAATTTTAATTACGCTGCAGAAAAACTATATGATTTTGTTTGGCATGAATTTGCAGATGAATATATAGAAGACATTAAACCAAAAATAACTTCGGAGACTTTAGGAGCGATGAAGGAAAATTTTAAAATTATTTTAAAACTCTTACATCCTTTTATGCCTTTTGTGACAGAAGAAATTTATCAGAGACTTGGCTTTGGTAAATCTATAATGGTTGATAGTTGGCCTCTCGCTTCGCTCGAGGCAAGCTCTAAACATGAAGTTTAAGAATATAAAAAAGAAAGCTAAAAAAAAGAAATCCCCGAGTAATTCCCGAAGTATTACCGAGCATTCTAAGTTCTCTTTCCCAACGATTAATTCAGCAAAACTCCTTAAGTTATATGGAGGAGTTTTGAAAGTTTTTGTTTTTTTGGTTTTTGCAGCAGCAATCATTGTTGTGGGATTAGATTTTCAAAAAAACATGCAAATAAAACAAAATATTGATTTCCAGAGAGAAACTTTAAGCCACAGTTTAATTTTTTGGGAAAATTTTATGACGAAACATCAGAATTATGGAGATGCATATTTTCAAGCCTCTATTTTGGAGTATAAACTGGGGAATACACCTAAAGCAAAAATGTATGCTGAAAAAGGCTTGTCTTTGAACCCGTCATCAAAAGATGGACGAGGGTTGGAGCAATTTCTTACCAACAAGTAGTTATTTTTGAGGCTTTTCTTGTCCTGAGTCTGCTGAATGGGAATCTGATTTAGCTGCTGAATCAGCTTGATTTTCCGGCTTTGCTTCTCCTTCAGCTTTTGCCTCGCCTTCTGCGGGAGCCTCTCCTTCAGCAGCGGGAGCTTCTGCTTTAGCTGCTTCAGCTGCTGCTGCTTCAGCTGCTGCTTGTTCTTGAGCTTCTTTACTAATGAGTTCTCCAATTTTTGCTATAACTTGGGAAGCATCTGTTAAAATCGTAACACCAGCAGGTGCTTTTATTTCACCGACAGTTATTTGTGCATTCAATACTGCCAATGGTTCAACGTTAACCTCTATTTTGTCTGGCAAGTCCGTAGGAAGAGCTTCAATTTCAATTTCAGAAAGAGTTTGCATAAGCAGTCCGAGTTTTTCTGAAACTGCTTTTGGCTCACCAACTGTAATGATTTTAACCATTGCTTTGACTTTTTCCTTAAGATTGACCTGGAAAAAGTCTGCATGGAGAAGTGTGTGTTTAGAATAATCCTGCTGGACATTGTGAATTAAGGATGGCCTGACAGTTCCTTCGATTTCTACGTCAACAACTCCTGTTTCACCTGCTTCTTTGTAAATTTTCTCAAAATCTTTGTAGGAGACTTGTACGGAAAGAGACTTTACTCCTTTGCCGTAAATATTCGCAGGTAAAATACCTTCTTTTCGGAGTTTGACGACTTTTTTACCAAGAATTTTTCTTTTCTGAACTGTTAATTTATGCCTTTTCATTATTTGGATATTGTACATTAAACAGCTAAACATTACAATACGATTGCTTTATGGTAATCTTGGGAATTGATCCTGGATTTGCAAGAGCTGGATGGGCGGTAATAGAAGCTCAAAGTTCAAGATTTAAAATTAAAAATTGTGGGTGCATAGAAACTTCGAAAGATACTGCCTCGCAAGAACGCTTAGCTGATGTTTATAAGCAAGTTTGTGCGCTTATTAAAAAATACAAGCCTGATGCCTTGGCAATTGAAGAATTATTCTTTACAAGCAATGCTAAAACTGCTTTTAAAGTCGGAGAAGCAAGGGGGGTAATAGTTCTAGCAGGGGCATTGCAAGAGATTCCGGTTTTTTCGTATACTCCTTTGCAGGTAAAGATTGCGGTTACAGGATACGGCAAAGCAGATAAAACTCAGGTCGGAAGAATGATAAAAGCAATACTGAAATTAAAAGATCTGCCAAGATTAGATGATACTGTAGATGCAATCGCCATTGCCTTAACTCATGCATTCACGAATAGAAAATTAAAATGAGAGAGCAGGAAAGAGTAGTTATTATTGGAAAAGGTGGAAGAGAGCATGCAATAGGGTGGAAATTAAAACAATCCTCAGGACAGCCTCAATTATTTTTTGCTCCTGGAAATGCCGGTACTCAACAAATTGGAACAAATTTAGACATTGGGGTAATGGAAATTGAGAGGTTGGTAAGGTTTGCTTCGGATAAGAAAATAGGACTAACTATTGTCGGCCCGGAAAACCCATTAGAAAAAGGAATAGTAAATGTTTTTATGGAAAATGAGTTGCCAATATTCGGGCCAACCCAAGAAGCTGCTCGTTTGGAAACAAGCAAGTCTTGGGCAATAAAATTTATGGAACGCCATAATATTCCTTGTCCAAAATCAATAATCATCGCAGATCGGCAGATGGCACTGCATTATGTTGAGAATGCAGCATGGAAAGAAATTGTGATAAAAGCAGACGGACTTGCTGCCGGAAAAGGAGTGTTTTTGCCTGAATCAAAGCAGGAGTCCTTAGATGCTGTAAGCAGAATTTTTAACAAAGAATTTGATGAGGGATCAAAAGTTATTTTTCAAGAAAGGCTAGTAGGGAAAGAAAGTTCTCTTTTGGCTTTTACAGACGGAGAAACAATAGTTCCTTTGCTTCCGGCTAAAGACTACAAGAGGTTAAAGGATGGAGATATGGGTCCAAATACCGGCAGTATGGGGGCATTTGCTCCAGCCCCAATGGATGAGAGGTCAATGAGATATATTTACGATAAAATTCTAAGACCAGCCGTGGATGGCATGAAAAAAGAAGGATTTCCGTTTAAGGGGATATTGTATGCAGCAATAATAATGACAAGCAAAGGTCCGAAAGTTTTAGAATTCAATGCAAGATTTGGAGATCCGGAAACACAGCCGTTGATGATGCTTTTTGAATCAGATTTGTTGCGGGCAATGAAGAATATTGTGAAAGGCAATTTAAAAAGAAACGATGCTGTTTTTCGTCAAGGAGCAGCAGTATGCGTTGTCTTGGCAGCGGAGGGCTATCCCGGAGAGCCCACCAAAGGAGATATTATTTACGGATTAGATAAAATTAATGACCCAGATATTCAAATCTTTCATGCCGGTACGAAAGTTGTTGATGGAAAAATAAAAACTAATGGTGGGAGAATACTTGCACTTACATCCTATGGAAAAGACAGGAAAAGCGCTAGGGAAAAATTAGTCCATTGTGTTGGAGAAAATGGCGTTAATTTCAGGGGCATGCAGAACAGAAAAGATATTGCCGCTTAAATTTCTCCGCATGCCTTGTGCTATAATCAAAACGAAATGATCGGGTTTTTAAAAGGAGAAGTATTTTTTAAGGAAGGCGATTATATTATTTTGGATGTTAAAGGAGTTGGGTATAGGGTTTTGGCCGCCAGAGATGTTTTAGAAAAATCCCGTAAAGGAACCGCATTAGAACTTTTCATTTATACTCATGTTAGGGAGGATAATATTTCTCTTTTTGGATTTTTAGAATCTTCGGATTTAAAGCTTTTTGAAAATCTAATTGGAGTTTCGGGTATAGGAACCAAAACTGCAATGAATATTTTTTCAATCGGTAACAGAAGTCAGATTATTTCAGCAATAACTTCAGCTGACACTTCTTTTTTTAAGTCAGTTCCGCGGCTTGGACAAAAAAACGCACAAAAAATTATAATTGAATTAAAAAATAAATTTGGCGGAATTGCAGAGCTTGATTTAAGCGGAGAAGATATGTCCGGAAGTGAAGATGTAATGTCTGCATTGAAAAGCTTTGGGTTTACAAGTAAAGAAATCCATGACGCCATAAGAAAAGTTAGAAAAAATGGGCAAGAAGTCGCAGAAACAATTAAGCTGGCATTAAAATATCTTGGAAAATGAATAAGAAAACAGTAAAAACAACAAGTGAAAATATTAATCCCGAAGAAGAGGCATTGTTTACCTCGCTTCGCGTAAAGGAGTGGGGAGAGTTTTATGGGCAGGCTCCTATCAAAGAATCCTTGAAAATAACAATGGCTGCTTCAAAAAAAAGAAAAGAAGCTATTGAACATGTGCTCTTGTATGGACCGCCCGGACTTGGTAAAACAACCCTGTCTTATTTAATCGCCAAAGAAATGGGATCAAATATTCGGGTAACATCCGGTCCCGCGATCGAAAGAGCAGGGGATTTAGCATCTATTCTCACCAATCTTGAAAAAGGGGATATTCTTTTCATTGACGAGATTCACAGGCTAAATAAAGTAGTTGAGGAAACCTTGTATCCTGCGATGGAGGATTATGCTTTGGATATTATTTTGGGAAAAGGACCATCAGCCAAGAGTTTGAGATTGGATCTTCCTCAATTTACAATAATTGGCGCAACAACCAGAATCGGACTTATGTCAGCACCCCTTAGGGACCGCTTCGGATTGATTCACAGGTTAAATTTTTATGCACCTGTTGAATTGGAAATTATAATTGCAAATGCAGCGAAAAAATTAAAAGTCAAAGTTGACAAGGAAAGCATTAAGGAAATTGCCAAAAGAGCCAGAGGAACTCCGAGAATTGCTTTAAAACTTCTCAAAAGAGCAAGGGATTACGCACAAGTGAAAGCAGGAGGAGATATAGATAAGGTAAACATTGTTCAAGCGTTGGATTTATTGGGGGTTGATCCGTTTGGGCTGGACTCTTTGGACAGAAGATATCTGAAAAATATTATAGAAAAACATGGTGGAGGTCCGGTTGGAGTAGAAACAATTGCAGCGTCAATATCTGAAGATATAGGAACAGTAGAGGAGGTAGTTGAGCCGTATCTTTTGCAGCTTGGGTTTATAAAAAGAACTAAGTCCGGCCGGGTTGCCACCAAAGGCGCCTACGAACACTTGGGAAAGAAATTCAAGGGAGGAAATAAATAGAAATTATAAATTATCATTGCGGGGTCGATATTGGAGGGCTTCCGCGATATAGGTTGAGTTTATTTTGCTTAATCCTTCCAAATCCGCAATAGTCCTGGCCAGCTTTATGGTTCTATTGTAGGAGCGCGCAGATAAATTCATTTTTATAACTGCTAACCGCAAGAGTTTGACGCAATTTTCATCTAAGTTACAAAACTCTCTTATTTCTTTATTTCCCATTTCAGAATTGGAAGTAATTTTAGATTTTTTAAATCTTTTAGTTTGGGCATCCCGGGCTTTCTGCACCCTTTTCCTAATTACACCTGAATTTTCTACGGACTTGACATCATAAGAATGAAGTTTTTCTACTTTTACTGCCGGCACATCGATGTGAATATCAATTCTGTCCAGCATTGGGCCTGAAACACGCCTTTGATAGTGGATTATTTGATTAAGATTACATTTACAATTTTTCGTAGGATTTCCAAAAAATCCGCAAGGGCAGGGGTTTTGTGCGGCAATCAGCATAAATTTTGCCGGAAAATTAACTCTTCCTGCAGAGCGGGAAATAGTAATAACACCATCTTCTACGGGTTGTCTTAATGTTTCAAGAACATGACGGGGAAATTCAGGAAATTCATCCAAAAAAAGAACGCCGCGGTGAGCCAAAGAAATTTCTCCAGGACGCGGAGTTGTGCCGCCTCCAATAAGTCCGATGTGGGAAGTTGTATGATGCGGAGATCTGAATGGCCGCGTGACAATCAGTGCTCTTTTGTCCAAAAGTCCGGAGATGCTGTAAATTTTCGTTACTTCCAACGCTTCTTGCAAAGTTAGAGTTGGAAGAATTGAGGGAAGCGTACGGGCAAGAAGAGTCTTGCCGGCCCCGGGCGGACCCTTTAATAAGATGTTGTGATTTCCGGCTGCGGCAATTTCCAAAGCTCTTTTTGCACCCTCTTGCCCTTTGACTTCACTCATATCAAATTCAAAAACTTCGTTATTGAAACAGTCTTTTAAGTTCAAGTGCCTTAAGGGGATTATTAATTTTTGATTTGTTAAATGAAAGAAAAGTTCAGACAAAGTGTTGAGAGGATAAATTTTTATACCTTTCAAAATTGCTGCCTCCCTGGCATTAATAGCGGGCAGAAAAATTCTTTTTAATTTTTTTTCTTGCGCCAAAAGAGCCTGGGGCAAAACGCCATTGGTGTGCCTTAACCTGCCGTCCAAAGACAACTCGCCCATAAAAATTGCATCGCTTAGGTCTGTTTTAATTTGTCCTGATGCAATCAAAATTCCCAGAGCAATCGGCAGATCATACGAGGGTCCTTCTTTGGGTAAATCAGCTGGAGCCAGATTAACAGTTATTCTTTTGGCCGGAAAATCTGCCCCTGAATTTTTTATTGCACTCCTAACTCTTTCTCTTGATTCTTCAACTGCTTTATCAGGCAGTCCGACAATTGTAAAGGATGGTAAGCCCTGAGAGGCAATATCTATTTCAACTTCCACCAAGACTGCATCAAGTCCGACAACCGCCGAGGAATTAACTTTCGCCAACATAATATTATAGTACCATTTATTTTGTGGTATCATAAATATACCCCCTGGGGTACAGGTATGAATGATGATGCTAAAAATGTAAATCAAAATATACCCTCTGCGGTTCAAGCGAATCCAGCACAATCTCAAGTTCAAATTCAACCTGTAGCGCCAGTAGGATCTGTTAATAAGGAGGCTAATCCTGTGGTTGCACCTAATTCTGAATTTATAAAGCCTTCGGAAGCAGAGCCTCAAGTCAACAAAGAACTTAAAGAAGTAGGCGTTGAGGTAAAAAGTGATAGCCCAAATTTAACTCCTGAACACAAGGAATTAGGCATGGATCATGCAGGGCCGTCAATTCCCGTTACGACTGCATCTGCAAACTCAATTCAGTATCCAATGTCGGAAGAAGAAATAAAAGAACAACTTAACACAGGACAAGATGACAGTTCTAAGAAGTGGCTGGCCAGACTTATAGATAAAGTAATAGACTGGGGTTTTAAGACTAAATAAGAATTATGCAGAATTTTTCAATTGAAAACGCCATATCATACTTAGTAAGTGCAGTATTGACCGTTGTTATTCTGATCCTTTTGGGAGCTGCGTTATTCTATCTGGTAAAGCTATTAATTATTTGGTACAAAAACAGGGGAAGGGAAAAGCTTTCGCTTGAATCTGTTTTGCTTCAGGTGGCTCTTCCGCGGGATAATGAAATAAAAATAGATACTGCCGAGCAACTATTCTCCGCCCTTTCAGCTATTGGAAAAGGAGGTTTCTTAAAATCTCCGCCGCATCTTTCTTTTGAAGTAGTCGGAATGCCGGGAGATATCCGTTTTTACGTGCATACGCCAAAAAAATTAATGGATCTAGTTGAGAAACAAATTAACGGCGCATATCCGGATGCAGAGATAAAAGTTGTCAGTGTGGAAAATGTCAAGAAAGAGGGCATGATAATAGGAAACGAGTACAATATTTTCTCACGGGACGGCAAAGTTGCTTTTGCCTCTTTGCAGCTTAAATCAGAAAGTTATAAGCCGATAAAAGTATATAAAGATTTACCGACAGATCCGTTATCTTCAATTACATCGGTTCTTGCTAAAATGACAGAAGGAGAAGGCGCTTCTATCCAAGTTTTAATTACGCCGGCTGATTCCAATTGGAAAAAGCGCGGAAGAAGTTATCTTACCAAAACTAAAAAACTAGAATCAAATCCCGAAACAGCTAAATATTCTTCAGACGCGAAGGAGCTGGAGGGTATTGAAAATAAAATCAGTAAACCCGGATTTAATACCACAATAAGAATTGTTGTTTCTTCGACCTCTAAAGAGTCTGCAGAAACACATCTGGGCAACATAATGAGCATATTCAGTCAGTTTGAAGGAATTAATTCATTCAAGAAAAGTAAATATAGATTTAAAGGTATGTTTATGAATGATTTTCTGTACAGATATTTGCCGTTGATAGGGAAATCTTCTATTTTAACAAGCGAGGAATTGGCAACTATTTTTCATTTTCCAAATAAATCAGTTACAACTCCAAATATTTTTTGGATGAATGCAAAAAGAGCTCCTGCTCCGGCAACTATTCCAACTTCAGGATTGTATTTAGGTAAAAGCACTTATCGAGGATTGGCAAAACCGGTTTATATGGACATCGATGACAGAAGAAGACATATGTATATTATTGGCAAAACCGGTACGGGAAAATCTGAATTTCTTAAAGACATGATTATGCAGGATATCCGAAGCGGCCAGGGTTTGGCAGTGATTGATCCTCATGGAGATCTGATTGATGATATCTTGCCATTAATTCCGCCAAAAAGAGCGGAAGATGTTGTTCTATTTGATCCGTCCGACACCGGCCGACCAATGGGAGTTAATATTTTGGAAGCCGATACTGAAGAGCAAAAACATTATGTTGTCTCCTCAATTATTGGCCTTATGTATAAGCTTTTTGATCCGAATAAAACCGGTATTATTGGGCCGCGTTTCGAACATTCAATCCGTAATGCTATGTTAACCGTCATGTATGAAAAAGGGGCTACTTTTGTTGAGGTTGTGCGTGCTTTAACTGACGCAAATTATGTGCAAGAACTCTTGCCTAAAGTCACAGATCCAATTATCAGACGCTATTGGACAGATCAAATTGCCCAGACCTCTGATTTTCACAAATCCGAAGTTTTGGATTATATTGTTTCTAAATTCGGCAGATTTGTCACCAATAAAATGGTCAGAAATATCATCGGACAATCAGATAGCGCCTTTCAATTCAGAAAAGTTATGGATGAAAAAAAGATTTTATTAATTAATTTGGCAAAGGGAAAAATTGGCGAAGAAAATTCACAATTTTTAGGTCTGATTCTTGTGCCAAGAATTTTGGTTGCGGCAATGAGCAGGCAGGATATGCCAAAAGATCAAAGAGAGGATTTTTTCTTGTATGTTGACGAGTTTCAAAATTTTGCCACTCCTGATTTTGCCCAGATTCTGTCGGAAGCCAGAAAATACAAGCTAAATTTAATTGTTGCCAATCAGTTTATCGGACAAATGGATGAAGATGTTAGAAACGCTATCTTCGGAAACGTGGGAAGCTTAGTCTCTTTTAGAGTTGGAGTAAACGATGCGAACTATTTGCAGCATGAGTTTCAGCCTGTTTTTGCAGAAGCGGATTTAATCAATGTCGAAAGATACAATACTTATGTAAAAACAATTGTTGGTGGTGAACCGGTTACGCCATTTTCTATGGATTTGACCCGCGATATGAATCTCGAAAAAACATTGGCTAATCCGAGAGTTGCGGAGTTGGTCAAAGAACTATCGCGGCTTAAATTCGGGAAAGATGCAGCTACGGTAGAAACCGCAATTGCACAGAGAGCCCGTCTCTAAGTCTTGCTCCGAACGCATAAGTTTGTTAAAATCTGAATGTTCAGGCCCATAGCTTAATGGTAAAGCGGGTGTCTTATACACACCTGATGCGGGTTCGATTCCCCCTGGGCCTACATTTTATTATAACTCGGTGAGGAGGTTGTTTTCTTTAGCGCGGTCTTTAACGTATTCCAAGTATCTTTCGGTTGTAGAAATCTTTTTGTGCCCTAGAATTTTTGAGATTAAAACCAAAGAAACACCATGCCTTAAATGATGAGCAACAAAAGTGTGACGTAAGTCATTTACTTTCGCATTTTTTATTTCAGCAAGTCTGAAATATCTTTCAACCGCGGTTCTGATATTTCTTATCAAAAACGGCTTGCCTGATTTGGTTATAAATAGATGCTCTGAATTTCCGCCAGCTGGCGGATTTGGTCTAACTTCCAAATATCTATTTAGTGCTTCCTGAGCTCTTTTGTTAAGGGGAACCAATCTTTCTTCGTGTTTTTCAATAGCTGCAATATGGAGCTTTTCTTTCTGAATATCAGAGAGCTTGAGGCCAGCCAAATCTCCGATCCTGATTCCTGTTTGGAGCAAAAGCTCAATAACAGCAAACATACGGGGATCTGATCTTGCCGCATCTCTCAAAGCTCGATATTCTGTGGGAGTTAAAATTCTAGGAGCCCCCAATTGATATTTTGGGTGCGCAACCAAAAGGGAGGGATCATCTGTTACATATTCATTTACTTTAAGGAATCTGTAAAAAGTTCTGGTTGAGTTAAGCTTTCTTGAAATTGACTTTGGAGTATATCCATTTTTGGTCATTTTGCTTAGAAATGCTTCAATATCTTCTTTGGTTACATCATGAACATTGTTTCTAGAAAGTTCTTTTAAGAAGCTAACTAGCTGCTCGATATCCTTGCCATATGCTACAATTGTTGAAGCTGAGCGTTTATTTGCGCTTAGGTATTTTTTGAATTCTAGATGTGCGTCTTTAATATCTATTGCTTTCATATTTAGAATTTAGATAGCCTATAATATCAATAAAAAGACTATAAGTCAAGATGAAAAAGATTATCTTTATAATAGCCGTGGTTATACTTCTTTTTATTATTAATGATTTAGTGCGTTCAATGTATGATATTTGGCAAAAAAAAGACGTGGTCCAGCAGACACAAAAAGAGCTGGATTTCCAAAAACAGGAAAATCAAAGATTAAAATCTGCATTTTCCTACTCCCAAACGCAGGAATTTATAGAAAAACAGGCTCGGGATAAGCTTTTTATGGTTAAAAAAGGTGAGCAAAAAATACTTGTCTCAAAAGAGCTGGGGGATTCTCAGGAAACGAGTAAGGAAGACAATTCTCCTAATTGGAAAAAGTGGTGGAATTTATTCTTTGAATAAGAGCTGTGTTGCGGGGTCGGGAGTTGCGCCCGACCTGTGAGATTATGCAACTGTTGCTCCGGTTACCCAGAGTGTCGGACTATATCTTCATCCCCATAGGGAGCTTAGCGTGTAGTCTCTACGGAACCCATTAGTTTTAAACATTTGGTTTCCTCGGTATTGCCCTGAACTTTTATAGGGTTTCACCGATATAGCTAAGTTCTCTTTCATTATTACTAATAAAAGGGCCCATTTTGAGCCTCACGTGCACTGTACACTACCCCGCGCGTTTAACCATATTAACAAAATGAGATTAATTAGTCAACAAAAATGATTTATTGACAAATATAATAGAACCAACTATCCTACTATCAGTACTAGTATCTATAGATGGTTTGATTATGGCAAAATATTTATTGAGGAATAGGGCAAGAGAGTTGCGCCGAAAAGGAATAAGCGTTAAAGGAATAGCGGAATATTTAGGGGTTTCAAAAAGTACAGCGAGCATTTGGGTAAGGGACATTATTTTAACAGTAGAACAACTAGAAAAACTTAGAAACATAATGCTTCGCGGTTCAGAGCTTGGGCGTACAAAAGGAGCCTTGGTGCAGAAAGAAAGAAGATTGAAATTTATAAAAGAGTCTAGGAATAAAGGAATAGCGGAATTATCAAGCATAAGCGAAAGAGAACTATTGATAGCAGGTTTAGCGTTGTATTGGGGAGAAGGAGGGAAAAAGAATCAAGGGGTAAATCTTTGTAATTCTGATCCTAAGATGATACAATTCCTGCTACTTTGGCTAAAGAAATGTTTTGAGATTATGCCTAATGAAATAAGGTGTTGTGTAGGCATTAATCAGATGCATAGAAAAAGAGAAAAAGTAGTTAGGGATTATTGGTCAAAAATTTCTGGTATACCTATTTCGCAATTTAGAAAAACTAGTTTTAAAAAGGTAAAAAATAGTAAAATTTATGAGAATTTTAATGAACATTATGGTACACTTTCTGTAATAGTTACTAAACCATCCCGGTTCTATTTTAAAATACTTGGTTTAATTGAGGGGCTTTATCAAGCGGGAAGTAAGTATAATTGCGATTTTGATTTTATGCCAGGGTAGCTCAGTTGGTTAGAGCACTGCATTCATAACGCAGAGGTTTCGTGGGTCCGATCCCCACCCCTGGTACTTTTTTATGAACGATAGACCTATTGGGATTATAGATTCTGGGGTAGGAGGATTATCTATTTGGCAAAGAATCGTACTTCAACTTCCAATGGAGTCAACAATTTATCTTGCGGATTCCAAAAACATTCCCTATGGAAGTAAAACTCAAGAGCAAATATACAAGTTCGCAAAACAAATGCTTACATTTTTGCTTAAAAAAAATGTTAAAGCTGTAGTTTTAGCCTGTAATACTATCACGGTTTCTTGTCTTGCGAAACTGAGAGAGGATTTTCCTCAAGTTCCAATTATCGGTACAGTTCCCGTTATTAAAACAGCAGCTGAAAAAACAATAAACAAAAAAATAGGAATCTTGTCTACGGTATATACTGCAAAAAGTGATTATCAGAAAGATCTTATTCAATCATTTGCGGATGGATGTGAGGTAATTAATTTAGGAACAAATAAACTAGTTCCGTTAGTGGAAAAAGGGGAGATAAAGGGAGAAGAAATTAATAAAATTTTGGAGAAGGAGCTTAAGGAATTTAAAGATAAAGAAATTGATACTATTGTTCTTGGGTGTTCCCATTTTCCCTTTTTAAGAAATGTAATTCAAAAAATTGTGGGAGATAAGGTTGTTATTTTAGAGTCAGGAGATGCGATTGCCAGACAAGCAAGAAGAGTTTTAGAGAATACCAACAATTTAACTTCAGAAAAAACACCATTTTACTTATTCTATACAACCGGCGATATTAATAAGTTTTCCAAAGTCTCCTCAGAATTGCTGCATAAAAATATAAAAGCAGAGAGCGCTGCTTTGGGAAACAACTTTGCTGGTAAAAATATAGGAATAATTGGATTGGGAATAGAGGGTTTTTCAAGCGCCAAATTTCTCTTGGACAAAGGCGCGAGGATTACTATTTTAGACAGAAAGGAAGAAAAAGGTTTTGATGAAAGCCTGATTAGTCAGGTAAAAAAATTACCATTAACTCTTGTTTTGGGTAAAGATTATCTTAAAAATCTTAGCGATTTTGAAGTAGTCGTTAAAAGTCCAGGAGTTAAAAGAGATTTACAGGAAATTTTAGATTTTGAAAGAAATGGTGGAATAATTACATCGCAAACTCAAATATTTTTCGATTTGTGCCCCTCTTCGATCATTGGGGTCACGGGGACAAAAGGTAAAGGGACTACGTCTTCGCTTGTTTATCAGATGTTGAAAGCCCAAGGACTGGATGCACATTTGGGGGGAAATATTGGAAATTCTCCTTTAGACTTTTTTGGCAAATTGACTTCAAAATCATGGATAGTTTTGGAATTATCAAGTTTTCAATTAACAGATTTAACAAAAAGCCCACATATAGCAGTAATGCTTATGACGACATCCGAACATTTAGATTTTCATAAGGACATAAAAGAATATGTAGATGCGAAAAGAAATATTTTGAAATTTCAAAATACTCAAGATTACGCAGTTATAAATCGGGATTATCCTACAAGTAACGAATCGGATATCTTAACAGAGGGTAAAGTTTATAAGATAAGCAAGGAAAGGGAAACAATGGATGGATGTTATGTGGAAAACAAAAAAATATTGGTAAATATTAATGGCTCTAATGAAGAAATTATTAAAACAGGAGATATTTTTCTTCCTGGAGATCATAATTTAGAAAATGTTTGCGCTGCAGTAATGGTTGCAAAAATTCTGAAAGTGGAAAAAGAAAACATTGTAAAAGTTTTGAAAACCTTTAAAGGGCTTGAGCATAGATTAGAATTAGTCAGGGAAGTTAACGGAATTAAATATTATGATGATTCTTTTTCTACGACTCCTGAAACTGCAATTGCTGCAATTAAGTCCTTCAAAAATCCGGAAATTTTGATTTTAGGAGGGTCGGGTAAGGGAAGTGATTTTTCAGAATTAGGAAAAATTATCGGAAAAACAAAAAACATAAAAGCAATAATAGGTATCGGTAAAGAATGGGAAAGAATAAAAGAGCAGATTGAAATTGTAGATTCTGGGTTCTTGGTTGTCGAAGGAGCGAAAGACATGAGAACAATTGTTGCTGCTATCCAAAAAATTGCAAAACCTCAGGATGTGGTTTTGTTGTCTCCAGCTTGTGCTTCTTTTGACATGTTTAAAAGTTATAAAGAACGGGGAGATCAATTTAAAGAAGAAGTTGGTAAGCTATGATTAAAAATGCAAAAGATTTTAAGTTTGAAATTGTTACAAAAGACAAAAAATCAAAAGCGCGGGTTGGGAGAATTGTAACTGCACATGGAATTATTGAAACTCCAGCTTTTGTGCCGGTTGGCACAAAGGGGACTGTAAAAGGTTTGACTCCACAAGACCTTAAAGAAGCAGAAGTACAAATTCTTTTTGGTAATACTTATCATTTGCATCTTCGTCCCGGTGAAGATATTGTTAAGGGCTTTGGCGGGTTGGCAAAATTTATGTCATGGCATGGGCCGACAATTACAGATAGTGGTGGATTTCAAGTGTTTTCATTGGGACAATTAAAAATAAAGCTAACTGAAGAAGGAGAAGGAACAGAAGTAAAAGTGGTAAATATAAAAGATGATGGAGTTGCATTTAGGTCCCATATTGATGGGTCAAAGCATCTTTTTACTCCGGAAATTTCCATTGAAATTCAGAAAAAATTAGGAGCAGATCTAATCCTAGCTTTTGATGAATGTGCACCTCACCCTTCGACCCATGAATACACAAAAGAGGCGATGGAAAGGACACATAAGTGGGCCCTTCGAAGTCTTGCGGCTTCTCAGGGTAAACAATTTTATCCTTGGAAACAAGCTTTGTATGGAATTATTCAGGGGGGTATTTATAAAGATTTGCGAGAAGAATCTGCAAAATATATTTCAAAATTAGATTTTGATGGTATAGCAATTGGCGGAGTGTCGGTTGGCGAAAGTAAAAAAGAAATGAGACAGGCAATTGACTGGTCTTACCCTTTTTTACCTGAGAATAAGCCGCGGCATTTATTGGGAATAGGCGAAATAGATGATATTTTCGATGTAATTGAGCGGGGAATGGATACTTTTGATTGTGTTATTCCAACTCGGTTCGGAAGATACGGCATAGTTTTTGTTGGTCCTCCGGAAGGAAATATTAAAAACAGATTTCGCTTGGATATTAATAAAACAATTTATGCTAAAGATGAAAGTCCAATATCAAAAGATTGTTTGTGCTATGTTTGTACAAATTTTACCAGAGGGTATATCCATCATCTTTTCCGCGCGCAAGAACTTTTGGCATATAGATTAGCTAGCTATCACAACATGTTTTTTATAAACAATTTAGTTAAACAAATCAGAGAGTCAATTTTGGGGGAAAATTTTCAAAAGATGAAGCAAGAATGGTTAGTGTGATAATATAGAAATATGAAGACAGTTTTTTCTGGCGTTCAACCCTCCGGAAATTTACATATAGGTAATTATATTGGAGCATTAAGCCAGTGGGTTAAAATGCAAGAAAATACAGAAGCATTTTTTTGCATAGTTGATTTGCATGCAATAACTGTTCCGCAAAATCCAAAAATATTAAAAGAAAAAGTTTTAGAAGTAGCAGCTTTGTATTTAGCGTGCGGTTTGGATTCTAAAAAAACGCATATTTTTATCCAGTCAGAAAATCCAGATCATGCTTATCTTGCCTGGATATTAAATACTATTACGTCCTTCGGGCAATTGGAGAGAATGACGCAATTTAAAGAGAAATCAGAAAAGCATGAGGCAAATGTTGGGCTATTTGATTATCCGGTTTTGATGGTTTCCGATATTTTGCTTTATCAAACAGACGAGGTGCCGGTTGGAGAAGATCAAAAACAACACCTTGAATTAACAAGAGATTTGGCAGAAAAGTTTAATTCAAAATTTGGAGAAACTTTTAAGATTCCTGCGCCAGTAATTTCCAAAGAAACAGCCAAAATAATGAGTTTGCAAAATCCACTTTCCAAAATGAGTAAATCAGACAAAGATCCGTTTGGAACAATAAACTTATTGGACACAGAAGAACAAATAAGGGAAAAAGTAAAAAGAGCTGTTACAGATTCTGGTTCTGCGATTAGTTTTGGAGAGGATAAGCCAGCAATTTCAAATCTATTGACCATATATGGTGTTCTTTCCGGAATGTCTCCTTTTGCGGCTGAAGAGATCTTTGTAGGTAAAAATTACTCAGAGTTCAAGAAGTCATTGGCGGATCAATTGGCTTCATCTTTGAGTTTAATACAGAAGAAGTATAAGGAATTAAGAGCAGATGATAAATATTTAAGGCAAGTTTTGGACGAAGGAAGAGAATATGCCATATTCAGGTCCTCTCAAACATTAAGAGCAGTAAAAGAGAAAATGGGCCTCGTGTAATCTAATTTTTAATCTTGGATTGGGCTTTTAATTATGTTATACTCTCTGCGTTATGGCAAACGGAAAAAAACCTGCAACTCAAGGCAAGAATCATAGGAAACAAAAAATAGTCAAAGTAAAGATAAAGACGTCTTGGAAAAATATCTTAATCTATGCATTTTTGTTCCTCTTTGCGATGTTTGTTTTTAACGGCATCAACGGCAATCAATCGTCAGGAGATATAAAAACAATTCCTCTTTCTCAGGTTGTGGCGGATGTAAAAGCAGGCAAAGTTACTCAAGTCGAAGTTTCGGAGAATAAGCTCGTGCTTAAAGAGGGAAAAGAAACTTTTCAAAGCTTCAAAGAAACAGGAGCGAATGTTTATCAGATATTTAAAGATGCAGGCGTTCAGCTGAATAAAACACAGATTATCATAAAAGATGAAACAGGATTTAATAATTGGCTGAATATTATTTCCTCTGTTCTTCCGATTCTTTTAATGGTTGCATTTTTTTATTTTATCTTCCGTCAGGCTCGCGGTGCACAGGAAAACATTTTTTCTTTCGGTAAGTCTTCAGCAAAACTTTTCAGCAAAGATACGCCAAAAATTAGCTTTGCAGATGTTGCAGGTGTTGATGAGGCAAAGAAGGAGCTAACAGAAATAGTAGATTTTTTAAAAAACCCGGGAAAATACAAGGCTATGGGCGCCCGTACTCCAAAAGGGGTTTTGATGATTGGTCCTTCAGGAACAGGAAAAACACTTTTGGCAAGAGCTACAGCCGGAGAAGCAAATGTTCAATTTTTTTCAATGGCTGGATCAGAATTCATGGAAATGTTGGTCGGGGTTGGAGCATCCAGAGTTAGAGATCTTTTTAATACTGCAAGAAAATCTCAACCGGCAATTATTTTTATAGATGAGATTGATGCGATTGGCAGACAGCGTGGGGCGGGTTTTATGGGAGGTCATGATGAAAGAGAACAAACATTAAACCAAATTCTAGTAGAAATGGATGGATTTGCCCCAACAGAGCAATTAGTGGTTATGGCAGCCACAAATAGGCCTGATGTTTTGGATCCTGCACTTGTCAGGCCTGGGAGATTCGACAGAAGAGTGGCTTTGGATATGCCGGATGTTGTGGGACGCGAGGCAATCCTAGCAATTCATGCCAGAGGTAAGCCTTTCACCGCTGATGTTGATTGGAAAAAAACCGCAAAAAGAACAGTTGGGTTTTCCGGAGCAGACTTAGAGAACATGCTTAATGAAGCAGCAATTTTAGCAGCCAGTTTGGGTAAAAAAGCAATTGACATGCGGGACTTGGAAGAAGCAGCAACAAAGGTGAAATTGGGCCCTGAGAAAAAGAGATTGCAAACAGAAGAAGACAGAAGAATGACTGCGTATCATGAGGCAGGACACGCTCTTGTTTCCTGGGAAATGCCGCACATGGATCCGGTTCACAGGATCTCAATTGTTGGCCGCGGCATGAGTTTAGGACACACAATGATGGAGCCAACAGAAAGAGTTCATGAGACAAAAACAAGACTAATTGAGCAAATTGCAGTAATGCTTGGGGGTAGAGCTGCGGAAAACATGATTTTTAAAGAAATGACAACAGGAGCATCGGATGACATCGCTAAGGCAACAGAGGTTGCCAGAACAATGGTAATTGAATACGGCATGAGTGATTTAGGCCCTATAAATTTAGAAACAGAACAAAAAACTTTTTATGATCAGAAGGTAATATCTTCTGTAATGGCTGCAAAAGTTGACGAGCAAATTAAAAAAATTACAGACGTCGGTTACAAAACAGCAGCTGCGATACTGATGAAGTTAAAAAAAGAGCTTGATATTTTAGCCAACGAGCTTTTACAAAAGGAAACAATTGATGCGGATAGTTTCGTGGCGCTTCTTGGCCCCAAAAAAACCTTTGTTCCCGTCAAAACATAAATTATTTATATAAAATATCTTGACAAGAAGACCTGAACAGTGTAAAGTAAATTATGGGTCCGCTAAATTCTTCTTTTCGGTTTGGACTAACTTTTGATGACATTCTTCTGGTCCCAGGGTACAGCAACTTTTCCCGTAAAGACATAAATTTATCAACTAAATTCTCCAAAAGAATAAAAATTTCCATACCTTTTGTCTCAGCCCCAATGGATACTGTTACAGAAAGTAAACTAGCAATTGAATTAGCAAGATTAGGAGGAATAGGAATTATTCACAGAAATTTGTCCGTAGAAAATCAAGCTACCGAGGTTAAAAAAGTTAAAAATAAAAAACTATTAGTTGGAGCAGCAATTGGGATTTCTGTTGGATTTGAAGCTAGAATAAAAGCCTTGTCAAGAGTTGGGGTAGATGTCGTAGTTGTTGATTCTGCTCACGGATATTCAAAAGGCGTAATAGAAACAGTAAGATATATTAAAAAAAATTATAAAAATATTGATGTTGTTGCCGGGAATATTGCAACTTATGATGGAGCAAGAGCACTGATTACTGCCGGGGCAGATGGGCTACGAGTTGGAATGGGACCGGGAGCTATCTGCACAACCAGGATTGTTTCAGGAATGGGAGTTCCGCAGATAACAGCAATAATAGAGACGTCCCGAATTGCAAAAAGAAATAAAGTTCCGATTATTGCAGATGGGGGAATAAAATATTCAGGTGATATGGTAAAAGCATTAGCTATGGGAGCGTCAACAGTAATGATGGGAGGATTTTTTGCTGCAAGCCTTGAGTCTTCGGGAAAACTCATAGCCTTAAAGCGGAACGAACTTCCTTCCCGGTTCCAAAGAATTTCTCACATGAAGAAGTATTATCAATTTAAAGAATACAGGGGAATGGGATCAGAAGGAGCGATGAAAAAAGGAGTTAAAATTAAATCCGAAGATGAATTTCATGGAAAAAATTACAATGACCGCGTTTTGGTTGCAGAAGGGGTTGAAGGATTAGTTTTGGTAAAAGGAAAAGTCTCGGATCTTGTTGATCAGGCGATTGGCGGCATAAAATCGGGAATGTATTATGTTGGTGCAAGAAATTTGTGTGAACTTTGGAAAGCCAAGTTTATTCAAATTACACAGGCATCATTAACGGAGAGCTATCCTCACGACATCTTCGTTACAAATCCCGGGAAAAACTACACATGATTATAATTGTTGATTTTGGATCTCAGACAACTCATTTAATTGCAAGAAGACTTAGGGAGTTTAGCGTAGGAGTAAAAATAGTTCATCCGGAAAATTCCCTGAAAGAAATTAAGAAAAATAAAACGGAGGGCATTATTCTTTCCGGAGGCCCGTCGTCGGTATATGAAAAGTATGCTCAAACTATTGAGCCGGAAATTTTTAATTTAGGAATTCCAATTCTAGGGATTTGTTATGGGATGCAATTAATGGTGCATTTATTGGGTGGCAAGGTCATTTCAGGAAAAAAAGAATATGGACCAACCAAAATCAAAATTAAAAAATCAAAAGTCAAAATTACGAAAGACTTGCCGAAATCTTTTGTTGTCTGGATGAGTCATGGGGATGAGGTAACGAGACTTCCTAAGGGATTTAAGGCATTCGGGTCAACCGAAAATGTTCCCTTTGCGATGGCGGGAGACTTAAAGAAAAATATTTTTGGATTGCAGTTTCATCCGGAAGTAGAGCACACAGAATTTGGCAATCAAATTCTTAAAAATTTTGTTGAGATTTGCAATATTTTAATTTTAAAAAAAGATTTTGATATTTCAAAAATTGAAAATAATATTAAGACAATGGTTGGGGAGAAAGACTATGTGATCGGAGCGGTATCAGGAGGAGTTGATTCAACAGTCGCAGCAGCTTTGACGGCCAAGGCAATAGGGAAGAGGTTTGTTCCAATATATGTTGATAATGGGTTAATGAGGAAAGGGACGGGGGAATGCGTCAGAAAAATATTTAAACAAATCGGCATTAAACCTATAGTGGTAAATGCGGTAGGGGAGATGTTAAAGCGGTTAAAAAAAATTACAGATAGTGAACAAAAAAGAAAAATTATCGGAAATTTTTATATAGAAATCTTTGAGCGCGAAATGAAAAAATTATTGGCAAAAAAACTGCCTGTAAAATATTTATTGCAAGGGACAATCTATTCTGACGTTATTGAAAGTCAGGGCACAAAACACTCATCTAAGATAAAAAGTCATCATAATGTCGGCGGGCTTCCGAAGAAAATGAAATTGAAACTTTTGGAGCCGGTGCGGGATTTTTACAAAGATGAAGTCCGCAGAATAGGAAGAAAAATCGGATTACCAGAGGAATTTGTCGGTAAACAGCCTTTTCCGGGGCCTGGATATGCGGTAAGAATTAGAGGAGAAATTACGAGAAAGAGGCTAAAAATGGAGAAAAAAGCGGATGCAATTGTGCTTTCTGAGCTTGAAAAAGCAGGGATTTTTTCTCAGGTTTTTCTTTCTTTTCCGGTTTTGACAAATGCTTTTTCTACAGCGGTCAAAGGAGACGGTAGGCAGTTCGGAGAGGTTGTTGCATTGCGCGTTGTTGATTCGCAAGACATAATGACTTCCAGTTGGACTAGACTTCCTTACGATATTTTACAAAAAATTTCCTCAAGAATTGTTAATGAGGTGCCTAATGTTTCAAGAGTTGTTTATGATATCACCACCAAGCCTCCGGCAACAATGGAGTGGGAATAGACTAAGTTCCCCTTGCTTTGGGATTGGCATTGTGATAATTTATTTAAATCTGTCCCCCAGCATATGTCCATTCATGAAATTAGAGTAGGACAAAAAGGAAAAGATACTAAGGGAGAAGGTGTTTTTCATGAGGCGCAAAGAACAATTGGTATTTCGGGACTGGAAAAAGTAACTACAGCCAGAGTTTATAGGCTGGAGGGAACAGACAAGAAGGGAGCAAAAAAATTAGCAAAGAATTTATTTGCTGAAGAAATCGACCAAACCCACACGATAGATACTCCTCTTATTACCGACACTCCGAATATTATTGAAGTTGCTTACAAACCGGGAGTAATGAATCCGGAAGCAGCGTCAATTATGAAAGCGGCCAAGGATTTGGGAGTTAATTTAAAAGCTGCAGATTCCAGCACAGAATATGGTTTTTATGGAAACGTTAGTCAGGAAGAGGCAAAAAATGTAGTAGAAAAATTACTAGCAAATAAGGTTGTGGAAAGAATTATTGATAAAAAACCTGAGACCTTAATAATAAATGGAAAATCAGGCGGATTAAAAATCATTCCGGTAAGAAATTCATCGATTGAAGAATTGATGGATTTGTCAAAAGATAAGCTTTTCTTGGATCAGCAGGAAATGCAAGTTATTCAATCATATTTTAAAAAAATTAATAGGGATCCGACTGATTGCGAGTTAGAAATTATTGCGGCGCGTTGGAGCGAGCATTGTGGACATAAAACCTTTAAAGCAAAAATAATTACAGAAAGCGGGGAAAAGACTCCCCTCTTCACCCGGATTAAAAAAACTGCAGAAAAATATTTTGGAGATTTTGTCGTTTCGGCATTTGAAGATAATTCGGGAGTAGTGAAGTTTTACGATGGACAGGCAATTAATGGTAAAGTTGAAACTCACAATAGTCCTTCGGCTGTTGAGCCTTACGGTGGAGCGATGACGGGAAGCGGCGGAGTTTTTAGAGATCCTCAGGAAACCGGACAGGGTGGCAAAGTGATTATTTCAACCGATATGTTTTGTTTTGCTCCTCCCGATATAGATGCTACTAAATTACCGGCCGGCACTTTGCATCCGGATTACCTGCAAAGAAGAGTAGTCGCTGGAGTAAGAGATTATGGAAATAGAATGGGCATCCCGACAAATAACGGCTCGGTTCATTATCATGAGGATTTCAGAGCAAAACCCACCGTTATTGTCGGAGCGTATGGAATTCTTCCTGAGTCAAGAGCACAAAAAGGTAAACCGGAGGTCGGAGATCTGGTAGTTATTGTTGGCGGAAAAACAGGCAGAGATGGTCTGCACGGCGCGACATTCTCCTCAGGAGAGATGACGGATAGGACTGCGAATGTTAACTCGAGTGCTGTTCAAATAGGTAATGCCATTGAAGAAAAAAGAGCGTTTGACGCTCTTTTGGAAGCAAGAGATAGAAATACTATTAGAGCTATTACCGATTGTGGAGCCGCCGGATTTTCTTCAGCAATTGGAGAACTAGCTGAAGATGTGGGAGCAACTGTGGACATTAGTAAGGCGCCGCTTAAATATCCCGGTCTTAAAGATTGGGAGATTTGGCTTTCGGAATCACAGGAGAGAATGGTAGCTGCAATTGACCCGTCCAATATTGAAGAATTCATGAAAATTTGTAAAAAATATAATGTTGAAGCAACAGTTTTAGGGCAATTCGATGGCAGTAATAGGCTGACAGTTAAATATGGAGACGAAATTGCGGCGGATCTGGATTATGATTTTCTGAAACATGGTTTACCTCAAAGAACAATGAAGGCACATTGGGAAAAACCTCATTTTAATGAAGCAATTCCTGAAATGCCAATCGACTGGAATGAAGCTCTGAAAAAAATTATGTCCCATGGGAATGTTTGTTCAAAAGAACCGATTGTCCGCCAATATGATCATGGAGTCCAAGGGACCAATGCTCTTCTCCCATTTAGCGGCGTTAAATTTGATGGACCGAATGATGCGGTTGTGATTACTCCAATTTTGGGCAAACCTTATGGAATGGTTAAATCTCATGGCATGAACCCGATTTTGAACAGAATTGATCCCTACGAAGGCAGCGTTTGGGCTGTTGCGGAAGCAATGGCAAACTATGTTGCTGTTGGTGGAGATCCCGATGAGTCAGCTTTGATAAATAATTACATCTGGCCGTTTCCGGATGAGCAAGAGATGGGATCTTTGGATAAGTCTGTTGACGCGGTTGTTGACTGTATGAATGCTTTGGAAAGACCGGTTGTCTCAGGAAAAGACAGTCTTTCATCAACTTACAGAGGAAAAGACGGACAGGTTATAAAAATTCCACCTGTTTTATGCATGTCGGTATTCGGAAGAATTCCCGATGTTCAAAAGACCGTTACATCTGATATTAAAAAATCAGGCTCAACGCTTTGTCTGGTTGGTGCTTTGCATAAAGGTATGGGAGGATCAACTTATTACGATGTTAATGGTCTAGTTGGGAATGAAGTTCCGAAAGTTAATCTGAATGCTTTGCCAAATGTTCTTAGGGGTGTTCAGCAGGCGATAAAATCAGGAGAAGTTTTAGCGTGTCATGATGTGAGTGAAGGGGGCATAATTGGTGCGGTGTCGGAAATGGCTTTTGGCGGAGATTGCGGAGTTGAATTGAATATGCCTGACATGCAAAGACCGGATATGTTTTTATTTAACGAAACAGCCGGAACATTTATGGTAGAAGTGGAGAATGAAGCAACAGCGGAAAAATTATTCGGCAATCTTCCCCACATAGTTTTAGGTGTGACCAAGCACAATAAGGAAATTAAAGTTAATGTCGGTGAAAATTCTTTGTTTAATATTTCAACAGAAGAACTAAAAGAAGCATGGAAGCAACCTTTAAAAACAATTTTTGGATGATATGAAAGAAAGATTACAACCCAAAATTTTAGTTTTAAAAACAGATGGAACAAATTGCGATGATGAAATGAAATTTGCGTTTAGCAAAGCCCAAGGAAAATCAGAAATAGTGCATGTAAATGAATTAAGATCCAAGGAGAAAAAATTAAATGATTATAAAATTCTAGGATTACCGGGAGGATTTTCTTATGGAGATGATGTAAGGTCCGGTAAAATTTTGGCAATAGAATTAACGGCTTATTTAGGAGATCAAATAAATGATTTCATAAATCATGGAGGACTAATTTTAGGCGTTTGCAATGGGTTTCAAGTTCTAATTAGGACAGGTCTTTTGCCTTTTGGAACAATGGGAAAAATGGAAGCAACACTTAGCGATAATAATTCAGGAAAATTTGAGTGCCGTCAGGTTAATTTAAAAATTACAGATAACAATGCCTGTATGTTTTTAGAAGACATGAAAGGGAAAACAGTTTCATATCCAGTGGCACATGGTGAAGGTAAATTTTTTGCAAGAGAAGCAGAATTAAGAAAAATTGAAAATGAAAAATTAGTAGTATTTCGTTATGTTGATTCTTTGGACAATCAGACATTAGTATATCCAGATAATCCAAATGGAGCTTTAAATGCCATTGCTGGAATTTGCGACCCCAGCGGAAGAATATTGGGTCTTATGCCTCATCCGGAAAGAGCTGTTGAAGAAACACAATATCCAAACTGGAGAAGGCAAAGGATCATGAATAATCCAATCGAGCCGGAAGGTCTTCCGATATTTGAAAAAATGGTAAGTTACGTAAATAAAATGTAATTATGAATAGCAGTGAAATATTGAGGACTGATGAAAAAGGAAAAGCTTCTGTAACTTTAGGCGATGTTATTAGGCAAACAAGAAATAATTATCCCGATCCCCGTTTTCGTCCGCACATTTATGAGCAAACACCCCACTATACAATAGCGGATATAAATCCGTCACCTTATGGTTTTTGGCCAACAGCAGATGGTATCGGAACAAAGCCGGAATTAGCAGAACGTTTATATACAGAAAGCCTTAAAAATACTATTTCTAAGCCAGAATTTTTTGAAAACTTGGCTTTTGATACTTTAGCAATGATTGATGGCGATGAGGCAAGATTCGGAAGATATATGGTGGGTGTGGCGGAAATAATTGATATGAATAATGCCGAAGACAAAAATGTAATAAATGCGCTTGCTAGCGGATTAAAAAAAGCTTGTGATGAGGGGCAATTTGCATTGTTAAACGGAGAAACAGCGGAATTAGGATACAGAACTAGTGGCTATGGAAATACCAGAATAAACTGGAATGCGGTAGGAATCAGTATTAATAATCCTGAAAAATTAATTTTAGGTAAAGATTTGCAGCCGGGACAGCCTGTGGTTGCGTTTCGCGAAAAATCAATTCGTTCAAATGGTTTGAGCAAAGCTCGTACTATTTTAGAAACAGCTTATTTTATCTCTTTGGGTCTAGTTTCAAAAAATGAGCATGTGTTAAATAAATTGGAGGAAAAGGGAGTAATTTTTGATGCGAATACATCTGTAAAATTATTGCCGGCATTAGCGGAAATTTTCGGTCATGATGTTATGGAACAAGCACTTATCCCATGGCATACTGAATTTCCAGAAATTGTAAAACAGTTACTTATGCCTTCTAAGCTTTATGGTCCGATAATTCGCGAAGCACAAGGAAAAATTGATGAACCTAGAAAAATAAAAATGATTACAGCGGCACATATCACGGGTGGAGGGATACCTGAAAAAGCAAAAAGGATGGTGGAGAATAAGGGTTTGGGTATATCTTTGGATTATGTTTTTCCTGACCCTGAAGGTGTTACTTCTTTGCTGCAGTTGGCAAAAAATTTTCCGGAAGATGTAAGAAAAAAAATAAAGATTGACGATCGGATTGCTTGCGAACAATGGAATAGAGGAATCGGATTTATTGTTGTAACCGAAAACAAAAAAGAAGCCAAAAAATTAATAGAAATTGCAGATAAAATGAACTGTGAAACAGCGATCGCAGGTGAAATAATAGATAAAAGGCAAATTAGTTGGAGGGGATACAATTGGCAGTATGGTTAGGGGATTTTTATTTCTTTGATAGCTTCATCTGTGAGTTTAACTGCCAGTCCGATGTACTTTCGCGGAGTAAGTTTTTTTAAGTCTGTTTTTTGTGTTCGGCTTATCGGTAAATTACTTACTATTTCCAGCCATTTTGTTTCATCAATTTCTTCTCCTCTTGTTAGATTTTTCATAATTGTATACGGATCTTCTACTCCGTATTTTCGCATTCTTGTTTGTGCGGCTTCAGATAGTATCGCCCAATCTTGATGTAAGGTTTCTGCTAATAGGTCTACATTTGGCCAAACTCTTCTAAGTCCTCTTAGGGTGTTTTTATAAGCAACCAGAGACCATCCTAGAGGAGCGCCAATTTCTCGAATAACAGTGCTGTCTGATAAATCACGTTGCAGTCTGGAAATAGGAAGTTTTCTTACGAAAAATTCAAATAAAGCATTTGCTTTTCCCAAGTTTCCTTCGCTATTTTCAAATTTAATCGGATTTATTTTCTGCGGCATAGTAGATGATCCTATTTCTTTTTTATTATTTTCTTGAGCTAACCAATGATCACTGATATATCTCCAAACATCCTGATCAAAACCAAGTAAAATATTGTTTATTCTTATAAATGTTTGGAAATTTTCAATCATATCATCGTATGGTGCAATTTGAGTTGTCGTAAGGTTGGGTTTAAGTCCAAAGGATTTAATAAATTTTTTTGCAAATGATATCCAATCTATTTCCGGATAGCTGTCATACAATGCATTGAAGTTTCCTGAGGCTCCGTTTAATTTTCCCTCTAATGATGTTTTTTCAAGAGTGCGAACTTCTTTGTTTAGTCTTTTTGCAAAAACAACAAATTCATGGCCTAAAGTTGTCGGAACAGCAGCTTGTCCATGTGTTCTGGCAAGCATGGGTGTTGATTTATATTTATTTGCCCAATCAACTAGCTTTCCGGTTAGGGAATCAAGATTTGGAATAATTATGTCTTCGCAGGACCGTTTTAGTATAAGCCGATAGGTAAGATTATTTATATCTTCAGAGGTAAGTCCAAAATGTACTTTTTCCGTTAAATCTTCAAGCGATGTTTCCGAAAGCATTGTTTTAAACGCTCTTTCCATTGCTTTGACATCATGGTCTGTTTCCTCTTCAATTTTTTTAATTTTTATAGCCTCTTCAAGGGAGATATTCTTTCCGAATGAATTAAGCTTTTCTCTTTCAGCTGTTTTTAGAGGTCTTATTACATTGACATCAGACAGCGCAATTAAATATTTTGCTTCTATTTCTATGCGCGTTTTAATAATATTGAATTCCGAAACATAAGGCGTGAGTTCTGCGACATCTTTTCGATATCTTCCATCAAGAGTGGTAATTGAAGTTAGTTCTGCGAGAGGCAGCGGTTGAAATTCTGACTTTTCCAGCATAATACCTTTTATATATAGCTTAATTTAATAATAATGTCAAAGTTTGATTATCTCCTGTCTTTTTGCTCCGGTTGAAATATATTTTATCGGAGTTTTTGTTAGTTTTTCTATTGCTTTTAAATATTGTTTTGCTTCAAAGGGTAGATTAACATATTTTGTAATTCCCTTTGTCGGTTTTTTCCACCCCTTGAATGTTTTGTAGATAGGTTTAATTTTTTTCAGGAAATTTACGTCTCCGTCACAATAGCTAACTTTTTTTCCATGTAAAGAATAATGAGTGCAAATTTTTATTTTTGAAAAACTGTCTAAAACATCAAGCTTTGTGATTGCGAGCTCTGTAAATCCATTAATATTACATGCGAATTTAATAAGCTCTGCGTCAAGCCAACCGCATCGTCTTGGTCTGCCTGTAGTCGCTCCAAATTCCCCGCCCATTTTTTGTAACTTCTTGCCGATTTTATCGGATAATTCAGTCGGAAAAGGTCCTTCTCCGACTCTTGTTGTATATGCTTTGACAATTCCGATAATATTGTCAAGTTTTTTGGGAGGAATTCCTGCTCCTTGTGTAACTCCTCCGGATACGATATTTGAAGCGGTTACAAAAGGATAAGTTCCCCAATCATTGTCCAAAAACATTCCTTGAGCTCCTTCCAAAAGTATGTTTTCTTTTCTGCTTAGTGCCCCTTCTATTATTGAATATGGTTCAAGAATATACGGTTTTATTTTTTCCGCAAATTTAAAATACGTTTTTTCTATATCTTTTTGTATTAAAGCATTTGTTCCCAATAAAGTTAAAATTTTATTTTTTAACAGAAGCTGAATTTTCAATTTTTGAGAAAATGTTTTTTTATCCATTAAATCCCAGAGTCTGATTCCGTTATAGCTTACCTTATCTGCCATTACAGGTCCGATTCCTCTTCCTGTTGTTCCTGTTTTTCCTTTTCCCTTGGTTTTTTCATACAGGAAATCAAGAAGCTTGTGATAAGGCATTATTATGTGGCAGCGAGGTGAAATAAATAGCCTACCTTTTATCGGAATTTTGTTTTTCTCAAGCATTTCAATTTCGCTTAATAAAACTTCAAGATCTACAACTACGCCATTTGAAATTATTGATTTTGATTTAGGATTAAAAATTCCTGACGGAATAAGATGCATTGCAAAATTGCCGTATTGATTGATTACTGTGTGGCCTGCATTATTTCCTCCGTGGAAGCGTACTACGAATTTACTATTTCGGGCGATATAGTCTATTATTTTGCCTTTTCCTTCGTCTCCCCATTGAGCCCCGATTACTAAGGTTACTGCCATAACCTGAAATATTGTAGTAAAGGATGGTGGGAAAAGCAAGGCTCAAAAATGGTACAATACAGGCGTTATGGATGAAGTATCCCAAATTAGGGAAAGAGTAGATTTGGTTTCTTTTATCTCCGAATATATTCCTCTTAAAAAAATGGGAAGGAATTTCAAGGCGATTTGTCCTTTTCATAACGAGAAAACCCCATCCTTTGTTGTTTCTCCGGAGCGGCAAATTTGGCATTGTTTTGGTGGGTGCAATAAGGGCGGAGATGTCTACGAATTTTTAATGGAATATGAAAATTTGGAATTTGTAGAAGCTTTGCGGATTTTGGCAAAAAGAACAGGAATAAAACTTCGTGAATCAAATTTTCAAGCAGGAGTTTCCTCAAAAAAAGAAATAATTTATAAGCTTAATAAGATTGCTTTGGAATTCTATCATTATGTTCTAACCAAACACAAGGCCGGCAAAAAAGCCCTTTCTTATTTGACTGACGAGAGAAAATTAGACATAAAACTTCTGGAAACTTTTATGATCGGCTTTTCGCCAAAAGAAGGTATTTCTTTATCGAATTATTTAATGGATAAAAAGAAATATAAAAAGGAAGATTTGATAGAAGCAGGTTTGGCATTTTATTCAGGGTCAAGAGTAATGGATTTTTTCAGAAATAGGATTATGTTTCCCCTTTTTGATCACAGGGGGAATGTTGTTGGATTTTCAGGCCGCGCAATTGAAGAGCCATACAGTGGAGGAAAATACATAAACACCAGAGATACAATTGTTTATCACAAAGGCAGCATGTTTTTTGGCTTAAATACGGCAAAAGAAGAAATTAAAAAATTAGACAAAGCTATTGTTGTTGAAGGGGAATTAGATGTTATTTCGTGTTTCAGTGCTGGAGTTAAAAATGTAGTTGCCGTAAAAGGAACTGCTTTAACTGAAGATCAGGTTGCGCTTATTGCCCGTTTTACAAATAATATTTGTCTGTGTTTTGATAAGGATGACGCAGGTTACGAAGCTGCAAAAAGAAGCTTAGTGTCTCTTGAGAAGAAAGGAATGAATATAACAACTTGTATTTTTGAAAACGCAAAAGATGCAGATGAAGCAATTAAAAATGATCCTGTGGCTTTTAAAAAATCCATAAAAAAAGATATTCCAATTTATGATTTCCTAATTTCTAAAACATTTTCTTCTTTTGAAAAAGATAAAGTAGTTGGAAAAAGAAAAATAAGCGAGGAATTGCTGCCTATTTTTACGAGAATTTCAAACGAAATAGTGAAGGAACATTATTTAAAGAAATTAAGCCTTGACCTTGATGTTTCTCTGGATGCTTTGCTAAAAGAAGCAGAAAGAATGGAGAAAAAAGACATTGTAAAAGAAAGCGTTTTTGTTAGCAAGAAAGATAAAAGATCCAGAATTGAAATTCTGGAAGACTATTTAATGTCGCTTATTGTTCAACATGATAATCCAAAAACAATTTTAGAGAAAAGTCTTCCTATCCTTAAAGATTATGGGTTTGAAACAGATTCTTATCAGAAGATAATAGGTCAGCTTTCTGATTATTTTAAAAACAATACTAAATTTGACATCCGGGTTTTTTTAAGTCTCCTGCCTAAGGAATTAGCTAGTTCATTCGACACGCTATATTTGTTTCCTTTGTTAAAGTTTGAGGAAGAAGATAGATATGTGAGAGAGGTAGAAAAAGTTGCAAGGGAATTAAGAGCGCTTTTTCTGAAAAATAAAATAAAAGAAATTTCTTATAATCTAAAAAAAGGTGAAAAGGATGAGGATCTGAAAAAAGTAGAGGATTTGGAAAATGAACTAGCTTCAACGATTGGTCTTTTGGGAAAGTCCTAAAGTGTGGTAAAATAGAGCTTCAGACAGCCTATGAAAATAAAGAGTAAGTCGCCCGACATGCTTTCAGACATTGTTTCCGGAGCAAAAAAAAGAGGCTACATCACTCAGGATGAAATTTTGTCTATTTTCCCAAGACCAGAAGAGCATTTAATTGAGCTGGATCATCTATACGACAGACTTTTGGAATCCAACATTGATGTTTTTGAGTCTGTTGTAAAAGATCAGGATGGGGACAATAAGCCGATGGAAGCTTTAGAAAAAGAACTTGAGGCATTGACTGTTCTCACAGAAGGCACAGTTTCGGACCCCGTGAGAATGTACCTTAAAGAAATAGGCAGAATTCCTCTTCTTAAATTTGATCAAGAGATTTCTTTGGCAAAGAGAGTTGAAAAAGGAGATAAAGCGGCAAAAAAAGTACTAACCACATCTAACTTACGTTTGGTAGTTTCAATCGCCAAAAAATACGTCGGGCGGGGCTTAACGCTCTTAGACTTAATTCAGGAAGGAAACCAAGGTTTGATTAGAGCTGTTGAAAAATATGACTGGCGAAGAGGCTATAAGTTCTCAACCTATGCAACTTGGTGGATTCGTCAAAGTATTACCAGGGCAATTGCGGATCAGGCAAGAACCATTAGGATTCCTGTGCATATGGTAGAAAATATAAATAGGTTTTTAAGAACTTCCAGAAAGTTAATGCAGGAATTGGGGCGTGAACCAACTCCCGAGGAGGTTGCAAAAGTATTAGGAATAGAACCTGACAAAGCATTGGAAATAATCAAAATTTCTCAGGAGCCAGCAAGTTTGGAAACTCCGGTTGGGGACGAAGATGACTCAAGGCTTGGGGATTTTATTCATGATGCTGCAGCGCCAACTCTATTTGACTCTGCATCCAGGGAACTTTTGAAAGAGCAAGTTGAGGGAGTATTGCTTACCTTATCAGACCGTGAGAGAAGGGTTTTGGAAGAGCGTTTTGGCCTTAAAGATGGTAAGCCAAAAACTCTTGAAGAGGTCGGACGGATGTTTGCGGTTACCCGGGAACGAATACGTCAAATTGAAGCAAAAGCCTTAAGAAAACTCCGCCACCCCAGTCGTGGCAACAAGCTCCGCGATTACTTGGGAGACTAAAATTTCAGGAGATTATCTACAACGCTTATTAGCTCTTTGCGCTAACATTTTGCGTTTTATCTCAAGCCTTTTTTTGGTTTTATGTGAATGGGATCTTTTCATTTTCCCGACCCCCGTAGGTCTTTTTGCCATATGCACTATTATTATACACTAATTTTATAGATATTTTTAGTAGCTAAAATCAGTTATAATAATTTCGGAAAGGAGGGAAAATGGGAGAAATTAATAATGCAATTTGCCAAAGCTCAAGAGATGGGCAAAATAAAAAACCATCTGCTTAAATTAAGGGAGTTATTTCGGTATAGTTTTTTGCTGAACCTTTTGTTATACTAGCCGAATTATGTCAGTTGAAAATCCCAATAGACACAATATTTTTGAAGGTCTCAACCGGGCAAACAAAGAAAAATTGTTTAATTGGTTTGATAAAGCTAATTTTGAAATTATTCCTCCCGAAAAGACCATTATCAAGCTTGATAAAGTACCCATGGATAGAAAAATTTCTGTCATAAGCTCGCCAACAAAATCCATAGAGAATACCATTCAATTTTCCCAAGAATTAATTGAATTCGGAAGAAAATTAGTTATGCCCCATATTGCAGCTAGACATTTTAAAGACTCGGAGCACGTTGCTAAGGTGATGGGTAGATTGCAAGAACTTGGTATTAATCAAATTTTTTCAATTGCAGGAGATAATGATACTCCGAGCGGACCATTTAATGGGTCATTAGATTTTTTAAAGGAGATACAAAAACAAAATATTTACATTGATAGAGTAAATATTGCCGGATATCCTGAGGGACATCCTAAAATATCAAAGGAAGATTTAAATAGGAGTCTTCTTGAGAAGCAAGACTGGGCTAAGGAAATCGGAACGGAAATGAGTATTATTACACAAATATGTTTTGATTCTAGAAAAGTTGTTGACTGGATTGAAGAAATAAGGAGGCTCGGCGTGACATTGCCAGTTGTTATTGGCATACCTGTAAAGGGTATAAGTCTTAATGATCTTTACAGGCTTGCGGAAAGATCGGGGGTTGGAGATTCTAAAAATATTGTAAAATCAAATTCTGGTCTTGTTTTTAAATTAGTTAGAGCCAGTATTTTTAGAAAAAAATATGATGCTGATGATTTTTTGGCAGGCTTAAGCAGAATGACGTCTGAGAAACACAAAATAGAAGGGATGCATATTTTTACTTATTTCAAAGTTGCTTCAACAATGGAGTGGGTTGAAAAATCAAAAGATTATTTAAAATAAACCTCTTTGTCAGCTTCATGGACAATTATATCAGAAAAGATTTTGAGGCTAATCTGCTCCGCCCGACAACTGTTGTTGGAATATGTTATTTAAGCCCACTGGGGGATTACGATCATTCCTAAAACTTGGGAACCTTACGAATAACAATAAATTGTGCTATTCTAGGAATAACTATATGCGGAAAATTCGGTACCTCTCGCTGGTTAACATTACTTTTTCCTTTTTCTGCCTTTTTCTCTTGGTGCTTTTCTTTAGATCATTTATTTTTGCCGCAAGAACCATAGTAGAATTTAAAACTTATATAATAGAACATCAAAAACAAACAGTTTACCTGTCATATATTAATCCTTGTTCTCCACGAAAAAGTATAACTTCTGGGGAAGTACAACAACTATTTAACTATCGTTCTCTTGGAGCAAAATGCGAAAAATAATCAATACAGTTCTAATACTATTACTTGTCATCAATGTGCTATATGTATCTGCTGGAGCATTGTTTCATCCATTGCAAAGCGAGGACGCAATCGGAATTTGGCTTTTTAAAGCAAAAGCATTTTACGTTGAGAAGGGTTTCCCGAATCAATTTTTACATAATTCAAACTTTGCTTATAGTCATCAGCAATATCCGCTTGGTCTGCCATTTTTATTCTTTTTGATATACCAATTAGCAGGTGGTGTTAGGGAGAATATTCTTCTATTAATTTACCCAGTTTTGTATATGGCAATTATCATTCTTGCATATAGGGTAATACGTACAAGAGCGACCTCTACTTATGCCTTAATATTTACGTATATTTACTCCATGCTTTCTCCTTTGATAGCGAGCGGAGGAAGAATATTGGCTGGAAATGCAGATATTTTCATCGTTTTTATTGAATGGTTGATAATATTTATCATATATAAAAAGAAACAGCTTTTTAGAGACTACTTATTAATAGTTCTTCTTATTATGGTTGCATCTCAAATTAAGCTAGAAGGAATATTTTTATCAGTAATATTGCTTTTTTTACCTATTGTAAAAAAATATAAATTTTCTTTATTCTCTATTTCTCTCGTGCCATTATTGTTGTGGTTTTTTGTTGTTTATATGTTCAAAATACCATCGGATACGCATATCATGTTGCCTAATATTCATGAACTCTTCTCTCGCCTCACAATCATCACATTAGGAATATTTAAAGAATTGGTAAATATTAATAATTGGTATTTTTTCTGGCCGCTTGTTGGACTGGTAATTTTTGTAAAAGGAAAGTTAAGTGTTCAGATGAATCGAATTTTACTTCCCTCATATGGTATTATCATGGTTTTGTATATATTGGTTTATATATCTTCAAGCACAGATACATATAAATATATTAACTCCTCATTTGACAGAGTGTTATTTCAGCATTCAGCAATTATTTTCTTGTTTTTATTTGAAAAGATGATCGGTATAGATTTTAGGAGCAATATTGTAAAAAGTTTTAAACGAGGAATTGATTATACTATTGACAAAAAATAAAATAGCAGGCATTATTAGAGCAATTGAATGAAAATTGCCCATATCATTCATCTAATTTTTGTTGTTTTAGGTATTTTTCTTCTTGGATTTTTTGTAATCCCCCCAACAAAAATTAACGCCGCCCCTAACTGTAGCTTGAATATTTATCCTCAGCCTACATTCGGAACACATCGTTACACGGTTACGCTAACAAATAATACCTCTATTCCTGGATATTCCTTTATTAATAACTATCGGGTTGATGGGCAAGCTTCGGGTAATCCATCAAACGCTGTTACTTCCCCTTATAATTATTGGTCTTTAGCTACGGGATTAGGGTACCAGGTTAATGGAAACGCAGGAATTCCTGTTGCAAATAATAAAATAACATATGAGGTTGATTTAACTTTTAACAATGCGTTTAACGGCGTAGATATTGCGTTACTAAGTAAAGGGAGCTCCAGTTTCGATATCTGTAGTCAGGGGTATGAAACCTATGCCGTAACGTATGACAATCTTAGTTTAACTCCGACCTCAACTCCAACTCCAGCAAATCCTCTTCCGCCAACTCCTTCCAGCTGTAGTCTAAATATTTATCCTCAGCCGACATCAGGAACGCATCATTACATGGTTACGTTGACAAATAATACATCGACACCAGGCTATAAATTTATCAATAATTATTGGGTGGATGGGCAGGCTTCAGGTAGTGTTTCAAATGTAGAAACTTTTAGTGATTGGTACATACATTCTCCAATAGTAACGAGTCCTCACTATCAGATTATTGGCACAGTGGGGACTCCTATTGCAAATAGCTCTGTAACCTACGGCACGGATTTGACTTTTAATAACACTTTTAATGGCGTAGATATTGCGTTACAGAGTCAGGGAAGTTCCAACTTTGACATTTGTAGTCAAGGTCATGAAGCATATGCTATAACATATAATAATTTAAATAGTCCTACCCCAACTCCAACCCCCACACCCAAAACTCCCCTAATACTCATTCCTGGTATTGGGGGATCAGAGTTTAAAAGTAGTCAGACTTTTACTTCAAGAATTAAAGACTGCGGAATTTTTCCAACACTTATTTACAGCGTCAATGATATTGTTTGGGTTAATAAAGGGATTGCAGCAATTTCTCTTTGCGACGATTATTTTGATGTTTTAAAGCTTAAAGCCGATGGTAAAACTCCGGAATATCCTCAAATCGTTCTTAACAATACTCTTTTTGAAGATGCTTATGGGGGAACAATTAAATTCTTTACAGATAATGGTTATGAGATGGGTAAAACTTTATTTATATTTCCTTACGACTGGAGAAAGGACATCGGCATAACAAAATCAGATTTAGATAATAAAATTAATCAGATTAAAGCACAAACAGGAAATGCAAAAGTAGACATTGTCGCTCATTCGATGGGAGGACTTGTCGCAAGGAATTATATTGCAGATATTACAAAAGCCCAAAACATAGACAAATTATTTACTTTGGGAACTCCCCACTTAGGATCAGTAGAGATATTAAAAACCTTGCAATACGGTAATTACTTTGGTCCAAATTTTCTGTTCGGATTAGTTGGTCTTAATCCAACCGAAGTTAAAGATGTCATGCAGAATTTTACTGGAGGCTTTGAATTAATTCCTACTAAAAAATATTTTGAGTTTTATTCTGGAGAAGATAGTTTGCATCCATTTCCGTTTCGAGACGATAGTGATATTGATAATAATAACGTAACAGGAGCTTTAAATTTTAGTCAGATAAAGACCCTTCTTGCTAATCTTGGTCGTAATACTTCTTTATTTAATCCAGCGGAAGCGTTTCATGCTTTGGATAATAATCTTATCAATACAAATGGCGTTGAAGTGATAAATATTGTTGGGTCTGGAATACCTACTCTAGGACAAATAATAGAGAGATATTCCACTAACTTCCTAGTCAATAAGAGTTTGCAAAAAGATGAAATGCTTGTTAACGGAGACCAGACTGTTCCGCTTTTCAGCGCTTCATTGAATGATTCCAGCAGAAACTTATCTCTTTTAGGCAGCGCTAAAGTTTTTTACACTAAACAAGGGCATGGCAATTTAGTTTCTTCGGGTCCTGCGCTGAATTTAATAAAAAATATTCTAAGTAATAATAGTCAATTACCAACAGGAATATCTAATCAGCCGTATCATTTTAGTGGTACCGAAGTTTCCGTGCACTCGCCTGTTAATATAAATGTTTATGATTCCTTAGGGAATCATACGGGCCCAACTGTAAATGGAGATTTTGAGGCAAATATTCCAGGAAGTTTCTATGATACTTTAGGTGATGCTAAATTTATTTTTCTGCCCGATGGCGGAGTTTATACGATTAAATTTAAAGCAATTGATCGGGGAAGCTTTGATTTCAAGATCAGGAAATTTGAAAATGACATTAACACAATTGCAGTTTTATACAACAATGTGCCCCTAACTAATTCTACGAAAGGACAAACTGTCTTGGATACATCAGCAACCCAGCCGCCTACTTTGCAAATTGACCGGGATGGCAATGGCACTGTTGATAAAAATGTGAATCCAACATTTGTATTAACCGGGAATGCCGTTTATGATGTAACTCCGCCTGAGGCAAAAATATTTGTAGATCAAGATAAACAGGATCTAGTTGTGACAGGAATAGATACGAATCCAACAACAGTTGTCAGGCTCGACAATACATTAACAAAAAAGAAAAATGACGCTTTTTATTTAATTACAGATGCTGCCGGAAACAGCCTAAAACTTGATGTTCGCGAAGTAGATAATAGCAAACAGGATCGATTTAGGATTTATTCCGTTCAATATAACAATGGCCCAATAAAAATACTTGAGAGTAATCATTTTAATGTAACATATAGTGGTAAGAGAAATAAATTGAATGTTAAAGAACAAAATTTCGAACTCAAAGGGGAAGTAAAAATTCGAATACAGTATGATGCTAAGAGAAATAAAAGTACGGTTATTGTTAGGGAGACAAAGCAGGAGAGAGTGAAAGAAGTTAGGAATGGATTAACTATCTTAGAGCTTGACACAAACAAAGGTAAATTGGAAATCTCCTATTAAGGAGCTGAAGGATTCACTGGGATTTTTGGGGGCAGCTAAAAACTGCTTCAAAAAAAGCCAGTCCGGATAAGAAAAATAGTATCGGATTCCATGAAGTTGTAACTGTCCACAAAAATAATCCTAATCCTATTGCGGCTCGGATCAGGCGATCTGTCTTGCCGATATTTTTATGAACCTTGTGCACAGGGTTTTTGGCAAATTTCCTTGCAAGTAGTCTATAAATAAACCCAACAATAAAGGTCATTACGTAGACCGCAAGTAAATAACTCCATACATATTGTGAAGATACGAGTACAAGCAAAGGATAACCAAAAAATTGCGCTTTCAGACGCGGAACAATTATTGAAGCGTTTATAATTTCCGAAAAGGGAAATAATTCTAAAAATCCCGTCACTAAAACATATTTACCGGAATTGGAAGGGCTAAATACCTTAATTCGATAATCACCGGCTGAAACCAATTTGCCTTTCAACTCTTTACCTTTTATTGAATCGCTTGCTTTATATTCCGGACCCCACCAATAATTATCCTTTGCGAAGTCTTCAAAAAATGGAGTCCAGTTAAAATTACTTCCGTCAAGAAATGCAATGATTTCATATTTTCCATCTTTTAATTGATAAATTTCAGCTGAAATATTTTTTTGAATATTCGGAATGTCTGGAACCAATAATCCAACATATAACTTGAAAGACTTGTTGGGCTCTATGCGAAATTCAACAGAGGTCCCTTTCAGTTCTCCGTAAAAAGCCTGAGATACTTCGGGGTTTTTAATTTCTGCAAAATTACCATTTACTATTCTGGGTTGATGAGCAGAAACCACACAGGGTCTAAAAGCTAAAAATATGAGCGTGAAAAAGAGAATAAAATTTGCCAACTTTTTCATTGCTTTAATTATATCAAAAGTCAATTTGAGGCTATTTTGCTCCCGTGACGGTGGCCATCTGACATCATAATCTGTCTCGTTACCCAGGCTAAATGAGACAAGTGAGACGCTATAAAGAAGGATTGTTTCAAGTCTTGATGATATGGTTTGATGTAATTATCATTCTGTCATAATTTATCTATGGCAGATAGGTCAAAAACTCGGTTAACTTTTAAGAAAATAAGGCTTGCTTTATTTCTTCGGTCTTATGCCTTTTATCGTATTTCAACAGAATTACGAGAAAAATATTCAGGTAAAAAAGTCATTCCTGAAATTTCAAGATTATCGCACACCTTAAATCTTTCATATAAACCATTATGGAAAGCAGTTATTTTAGAGAAGTTTCAGCCGTTAAGCAAAAGAGTTCCTGACAAAGAAAAAATTAAGATCTATCTTGCGATAGAGAGTGAATTAATTTCGTTGACTATAGCAAGAAATAATAAATCATATCTTAAAGATTCTGATTACGAAGAAGAATTTGCATTACTTTCTATTGCGATCGAAAGAGCTGCCGGAAATTCCTTAAAAGACATAGAGGATGATTTTTTGTTTAAAGGGAGAATAGAGGAGTTAAAAAGAAAATATCAGTATTGGTATTATAAAACCGCTTATAAATATAAGTTGCCTACAATAAGAATTGCTCCTTTTATATTAAGACTTATTGCTTGAAAGTGTTTATGTTTTTTTTAAGCTCTTCTCTAAAGCTTGAGAAATAAGAAGAATAGCTGAGGCTAATTTGCTCCGTCTGATGAGCGCTGTTAGGATTTATTTAAGCCAAAACTCCCGAAAAAAGCAAAACAAGTGCTAGAGCAGTTAAGAAAGCAAATACAACTACTGTCCGGAGAAAAAGTTGCACTGCCTGCTTTTTCTTTCCATCAAAATATAATTGAGCCGGCTGATAACAAAAAATATATCCCATAACAGCTGCAGAAAGAGTAAAAAGAGAAATAATAGCTATAGGTGCCATAAATGGATTTGGATGAGGTATTATTTTTGTACCAAAATTCATTACAGAAGCAACTAGGATTATATATGCCGAAGCGCTTAGGCCATTTATTATTGGATTTTTACTCATACGTTAAATAAGTGAAAATTTATTCTATGGCAGAGTTTACAGTTTGCAAACTTTTGTTCTGAAAAATTGCCATTCATCGCATCTCCGGCCATCAGTGAAAATGCAATCACCTCTTTGCGAGCCATCGGGATCAGTTATAATCTTAGATTTTCCTCCCTGATCTTCGCAATAAACCGATGCGGGATTGGCAATAGATGTATTTTTCTCTTTTATATTTAGTAAATTTTGATATTGCATGCCCAGCCAAAAACCCAATATAGGAAAAGTAATAAAAATAATTAATGCCAAAATTTTTGACAGCGGAGTAATCGTAATGGCCCATTTAGGAAGCTTCATAAGTAAATAATAGTATTTAATTCTAAAAAAGTAAAGATGCGTAAAATTATCAATTTTGAAGCTATTTAGAAGCTCATCCAGAAAAACCAAGTACCGATGAGGAATATAACAACGCCCCAAAGTGCCTGCTGGTTTTTGAACATTTGCGCTTGTTTATGAACATGTTCCGGAAATCCGATTTTTGTAATTCCCTTGAATAACGTAACCCAGCCTAAAATAGTAATGGCGATTCTCCAATCAGCAACCCAGATATTATGTAAGACTACGGTAACTAATCCCAATAAAAAGGTGATATATCCAGTAGAAATAGTAATGGTTTTGTCTTCTGTATATTCTATAATCCGGCCCAGAAGCTTTGCTCCAACAGACATTAGGCCGAGAATCATAAAGAGACTGCCCCAAAATCTTGCAAGATAAAATGAAATTTCCATATTTATTTAACTTTATCAAAAAACTATGTGATTATCAATTTTTTCTTAGCTCCCCCTGACGTTTGCCCGCCTTTGGAGGGAGCGCTGTTAGAACTTATTTCTTCCAGTTTGTAACTCGTTGATTTATCTTAAAGATTACTAACGATACAATAAAATAGATTATTAAAGAAAAAACTAGCATTAAGAAAAACAAACCAACGGTATTAGTCTCTCTCAAAGAATTAATTAATAAATCAATTGGTTTATACCAAGCCACATGTTGTCCACTGTTATATTCTTCTCTAAATAAGGGTAAAAACAAAATAACAAAAGTGAATAAAAGATTAAGTATTCGAGGCTTTAAAAAGTCAAATTTTTTGACTTTCATAATTCTATTATACCAAAAATCAGGCTAAAATATTTGGCTCCGCGCAATGGATGATGTTCGAACTTTTTACGCACAAACTTTCAATAATATAGCTTGAGCAAGTTAGGTTTTGCCTGACGAGCGCTGTTAGAACCTATTTTATTTTTTTCGGAGGTAATGGAATAAATATACTGGTTCTCTTTTTGTATTCTTCAAAATCTACTCTACCGGTATATTTTTTCTCAAGAAGAGGTACGCCTGAAACAAAAAGAATAAGAAAAGTTATCGTAACTGGGCCAATAATCCCAAACCACCCATTTGGAACACTTAAAACAATTAACCAAATACCCCACCACTGCGTTACTTCACCAAAATAATTTGGGTGTCTTGTGTATCTCCAAAGTCCACCTTGCATGATCTTCCCCTTATTCAGAGGATTTTTAATAAATTTAGCAAGTTGAGCATCTCCAACTGACTCAAAGAAAAAGCCAATGAGCCATATGGCAATACCGGTAATATCAAGAAAACCAAAGGCTTGTCCTGCGTTTTTATTGACAAGAAGCACAGGTAAAATAATAAGAAACAATAGTATTCCCTGCAAAAGATAGACCTGCGCATATGAACGCAGATAAAACCATTTGCCCCATTCTTTTCTCCACAATAGATATCGAGAATCCTCTTTTTTTCCTTTATTGCGTGTATAAATATGCCATGCCAAGCGTAATCCCCAAATGCTCACTAAAATTCCCGTAAGTAGTCCTCGTATGTTGGAATCATTGGAAATAAAATAGGATAGCCATGCAAGAAGCACAAACCCCAGTCCCCAGGCAATATCGGCGACATCATTTCGCTTTTTGATCACAGAAATAAAAAACCATAGAGTCATATATCCCAAAAGGGTTAAAGCAAGCATGAAGTAATAGTTCATAGCCCAAATTTAAGAGCTAAAAAGTAAGCGGCAACAGAAACCGCGGCAGATACAAACATTCCCCAAATAAGGTCAGCTATTGTTACAATAAGTGGCCAGTCTTTTACGGTCGCAAGATTAGTTAGGTCGTATGTTGCATAAGTAACAAGCCCAAAAAACAAACCCGCTAGAAGTGCATGTGCCCACATTTTTTTGTCGAGTGCCGGAGTAATGACAAAAAATACTAAGCCTGCAATAAAAATAAGATAAAAAATTAAGGCCGCCCAAAGATTGGGATTCTTCGCCATCAAATATCCTATGTATTTCGCATAAAAATTTTTAGCAATCAGGGTGAGCCAAACCGCGTCAATGGCTAAAAATATTGGAAGAGCGATGAAATAAAGTTTTAAAAACATATTATTTATTTAAATAAGTAATGGTCAATTGTAATGTGGTTGCAAATGTTCCCCAGAGAAGATAGGGGATATTAACATAAACAACCCAACGTAGATCTGGCGAAGCGTGCCAGATGGCGTAGAGTGCCCAGATAAGAGTGCCGACGACGAGCAGAATATCAAGCGAGGCGAGCAGATTATTTTTGAGACCAAATTGCAATGGAGTAAAAGCAAAATTAAAAATGAGATTAAGAATAAAGGGTAAAACAATAATAAATGCAATTTGTTTTTGCCATCCCATCAAGAATACTTTGCCAAAAGAAACAATAATAAGAGCATAAAGAAATGTCCAAACAGGGCCAAAAAGCCAAGAAGGTGGTGACCATGAAGGTTTTATTATTTGTGAATACCAATTGTAGGTCTCCATTTAATTAATATTATATCAGAAGTCAAGTTTGAGGCTACCTGGCTCCGCGCAATGGATGATGTTCGAACTTTTTACACACAAATTAGTCTAAATTCTTAAACAATGAAAATTCTTGTGTAGTGGAATAGAAGGAGATTTTGGGTTAATTTGCTTTAGGAAATAGATAAAGTTAGGTCTCTGTTTCCGGAACTTAACTATCTATAAGCACCTTGTCTATGAGCGATTTTGTGCACTTCAATTCTTTTTTTAATTACGTTTACTCCATAAAGAATTCTGTATGGCCATGCTCTAAGTGAATATATATCTTTTAATTCCCCTGTAAGTTTTTTTCCAGAATGCGGATTTCGTTCTAATGCATGAAGCTTTTTAAGTATTTTTGTTTGCTCATTTTTCGGAAGGCGTTCATATTGTTTTAAAGCATCCCTAGAGAGAATGACAATCATAAATTGTTATTTAAGGTCAGAGAGTGAAATAAATTCTCCTCTTTTAATTTGCCTTCTACTTTCTAAAATGTCCTTTTTAACGTGGGGTATTGCAAGAACTTCTGCGGTTTCTTCCAACGATTCAAGTTCTTCCATACTGACCATTACTACCTTTGGTTTACCATTAACAGTGATAATTACTCTTTCGAGGTTTTCATTTACCTTTTCAACCAAGTCAGGCAAAGTTGCCCTAACATCAGATATTGCAATAAGATTAGTCATAATAGTCAAATTGTACAACAAATTGTACATCTTGTCAATAGCAGGGGAGGTTATTTTGCTCTCCGAGTTTTAGCCATTCTTTTATTCTTTGTGAGTCTTTGTGATTAAAGTATTTTTGCAGTTGTTTTATGGTGAAGAGGCGGAATTTATAGAAAAGAAAGAGTATCTGTTTTTATGTTTTAGTAGTCGGTTGTAGTGTTGGTTTGAGTATTTAAGTTTTGACGGTAGAGTTTGGGTTATATTTTAATTTTGAATAGATATTACATCCCCTTATATTTATATAAGTATAGAGAGTCTGTGTTTTTGCATCTTTTAGCTTCAATATTATCCATTATTTTGTACCTACGCGTAGGTACAATTTCAGAACTTTTTCCTTTTTTTAAAACCGCCCTTTTTTGCTATTGTTTTAATCGAATTTTTGATGAATCTTCGTGATCATCCGAGAGCTTGGAGATAAAAGTAGTGTTTTAGCAAATTTTAGCAAGCCAAATAGATACTATGGTCAATATGGTGTGGTAATCTGGCTCCGCGCAATGGACGATGTTCGAACCTATTACTTAATCGCTTCAAATATTATTTAAATATTGATATAATCTGACAATGAATATAATGAAAACAGGTAAGTGGAGGCTGGCATTTAAAGTATTGCCATTAGTTGTCGTTATTATTCTTTTTAAACTACTTTTTCATCAGGCAGGATGGGAATTTCTTACTCTTAATACGCTTTTCGGGGCTATTATTTCTGCCAATGTATTCCTTGTCGGTTTTCTTATTTCAGGAGTATTGGCTGATTATAAAGAGGCTGAAAAAATTCCGGGTGAACTATCTTGCAGTTTGGAAGTTTTAACCGATGAATGCAGTATTCTCTATAAGAATAAAAAAAGTAAAGTTGCAATAAAATTAATGAATTATATTCATGATTTAACAGGATCAGTTATTAAATGGCTAAATAAAAAAGAAAAAACGGATACAATCTTAAGGAAAATTACCATCCTTAACGATTATTTTCTAGCATTAGAACAACTAACGCAGGCAAATTTTATAGTACGTCTTAAAAATGAGCAGAATAATCTTCGTAGACTTATTACGAGAATTCACACTATCAGGGAAACATCTTTTAATCCTGCGGGTTACGCAATCGCAGAAATAATATCTGTGATTATGTGTATTGGTTTAATCTTTACAAAAATTGACCCATACTATGAAAGTATTTTCTTTGTCGCTTTTGTTTCCTTTATCCTTATCTATATGGTTATGTTAATTAGGGATTTGGATAATCCATTCGGTTACTACGAGAAAGAAAATTATGCTGATGAGGTGTCGCTAAAACCACTTCTTGATTTAGAAAAACGTATTCCCCATGATCTTAAATCACTAAGCTAAATTTTAGTTAGATTGAAAACTATGTCAAAATATATCAGCTTCCCGTCACGGTCTAGGCCCGCTTAGGGTTATAGTCCTAATTGGCTCCCCCGTGAGGACTCGAACCTCAAACCTTGTCCTTAACAGGGACCTGCTCTACCATTGAGCTACAGGGGATCGTCAGACAATTTTACCATTAAAATAACTATAAATCCAGATCTAAGCTAATTTTTTTGGAGGAACTGAGTTAATTGGATAGTTTTTCATTTGGCTTTGAATATCTGGTCGTCTTGGACGTAGACAATTCTAAACGCTTTTGTTCCATCTTCTCTTAAAACATATGTAAAAGGAACTTTGTGTAAGTTAGCATTTTCTTTACATGTGCCATCTTCTATGAATATTATTTTACCCTTCTTAGGGATTAGGGGATTTTTTGAAATGAAAGGACAGATATCGGGAACAAAAATAAATTTTCCAAAACCCTTATAATTCTTGTCTTTCGGGGATCCTTCAGCCTGATATTTTAGCGGATCATATTTAGAATAGAATAAGAATAGTGGATATCCTCCGCCTGATCTGGTAGTAATTATCCGATCATAATTTCCGTAATTCTTATTGACAAGTTCCATCATTTGAGAGAATCCGTTATTTCTGTACCATGGCCGATGTACTTTAGCCTGAACAAAATACTGATGAAGGAAATAAGAAATATTAAGAATAAACAACAATGTAATAAAAGAAGCTATAATTAATCTTTTTTGTTTTACAATTTTGGTAAAAAAATGTATTAGCCCATAAGCTGCGATTATTTCAAGCATTGGATACATGACTAGAGCTCTATGGATATTGCTTAGATCAGCTGTAAGTGCCACTGTAGTTGGAGCAAGAATAAGCCATATTAGTGGAATTTTATATAGTCTATTTTTATGAAATGCCAATAAACCAATCCCTAAAAGAACGAATGGCATTTCTACAAGATACATAACTCCCATATTCGGAACAGAGTACCAATCCGGCAGACCTTTTATAAACAAAAAATTCCAAGAAAAATATTCAGCATAATTAGAAATGTAGGATAAAGAGTAGTTGATTGCTTTATTGTGAAAAAAACGGGTAATAAAAGTAGACACTCCGCTGATACCGTCTTCCCGTATTTGTTCTTCCAATACCAGTCTCGTTTCAGGATAATTAAAAATATTTACTTGAGAGAATCTTCCTGTTCCGCCCGAAACAACAAAAATTAATACAAAATCAAGTATCAGCATGAATGCAAGCGCAAGAATAAAGGCCTTTTTGTAATAATTCCTTACTTTTATTTTCCAAATTAAAAAAAAGAGAACAATAAGTGCCAAAAAGAGTAAGGGGACAAATACCCGCGGAGTATGATAGAAGAAAAAACTTGTCGAAAGAAAAATAGTTCCAGTAATAAGATGTTTTACAGTCTGATTTTTTAAACTCCATAGGGTTAAAGTAAAGCCCACCATCACAAAGAATAAAGCTATGATTCCGTCGCTGCTTGCCCTTGAAAGGTTTATGTGCCATGGTGCAATTGCGAGAAGCAATGTGCTCAACACACTTATTTCTTTATTTCCAAACATAGAATAGGAAAGGAAAAACATCGCCATGACGGAAAGTGCTCCAAATAGTGCCCCAGGGAAGCGAACAGCAAATTCTGTTAGTCCGAAAATGGCAACCGGTATGATTGTGAGATAGTGATATCCGGCAGGACTATTGTCTCCGAATATATCAATGTACAAAGGAAAGCGATTATTATTGTCATCTCTTCCTGTGTGTAGCAGCGAATACGCATTACATCCTCTGGAAGCTTCGTCTACATGAAAACCTACAGGATATTGAGCCAATTTGTAAAATCTGAAAAATAAACCAACGGCAAAAATTATAGTTAATATAAAAATCAAAAATTTTCTATTGTTAAGCATAAATCTCCTTACATTTTACTATTAATGTGATGAAAAACAAAGTTTAAGATTTTGATAATAATATAATATCCTAAGAATAAACTCTCAGCTATTTCTAAGCATTTGTTTGGTATAATACCCCCAAATGAAGATTCTCGTAGTTGAGGATGAACATAAAATCGCCAATTCTATTAAGCAGGGGCTTATGCAAGAAAATTTTGCTGTTGATGTTACTTATGATGGAATTGAAGGTTATGATTTAGCGGCAACAGGAGAATATGATGTAATTGTTTTGGATAGATTGCTTCCCGGAATGGAAGGACTGGAAGTTTGCCAAAAATTAAGAGAACAAAAAAACCACACACCGATCCTTATTTTAACAGCTAAGGGTCAAGTTGCAGATCGGGTAGAGGGATTGGAGGGCGGAGCAGATGATTATCTCGTAAAACCTTTTGCGTTTGAAGAGCTTTTAGCCCGGATAAAAGCCTTAGGGAGAAGACCGAAAAAAACACTGGAAACAATTCTTAAGTTGGCGGATTTATCTCTAAATACAAAAACATATCAAGTAAAACGCGGATCAAATCTCATACAGCTTTCAAGTAAAGAATTTGTTCTTCTTGAATATCTTTTAAATCACAAGAATGAAATTCTAACCAAAGATCAAATTATTAATCATGTTTGGGATTATGACTCAAATATTTTGCCAAATACAATAGAGGTTTATATTGGATATTTACGCAATAAAATCGATAAGCCTTTTAAAAAAAGTCCTAAATTAATTCAAACTATTCGCGGATTTGGGTATAAGATTGGAGAATCATAATGTTTCAAAAAACGAGAATAAAGTTAACAGCCTGGTATTTGCTGATAATAATGCTAATTAGCATTGTATTTAGTTTGGTAATTTATTCAGGAATAAACGAAGAATTAAATAGATTTGAAAGAGTGCAATTTATGCGTCTTAGAAGAGAGCAGGAATTGATGCTTCCCGTTCCGCTTCCCAGTGAACTTCATGAGCTTGACAGGCAAGTTGTTCCTGAGGCACGCATGAGACTGACTTTGACTCTTATTCTTATTAATGCTGGAATTTTTGTAATATCCGGATTTGCAGGATATTTTTTGGCAGGAAGGACACTTCGCCCTATCAAGGAAATGGTGGATGATCAAAATAGATTTATTACCGATGCATCGCATGAATTAAGAACTCCGATAACTTCTTTGAAAACCTCAATTGAGGTTAATTTAAGAAATAAAAATATAACTTTAAGTCAGGCAAAAATACTTCTTGAAAGCAATCTTGAAGAAGTTGAATATCTAAGGGTTCTTTCGGATGGACTTATCCGTCTTGCGCAATATCAAAAATCAAATGAAAATATAGTTCTTAAAAAGATTTCTGTAAAAGAAATTGTGAGCATTGCTGTGGATAAAATAAAAACAATAGCTTTAAGAAATAAAATCAAAATTAGTTCAAAAATAGAAAATATTGAGATAGAAGGAGACAGGAAAAGCCTTGTGGAGCTTCTTGTTATTCTTTTGGATAATGCGGTTAAATATAGTGGTAAAAATTCGCAAGTTAAAATTATTGCGAATAAAATAGACAATAAAACAACCATTACTGTTTCCGATGAAGGTATTGGGATAGATAAAAAAGACTTGCCTTACATATTTGATAGATTTTATAGAGTTGAGAAATCCAGATCTAAGAAAGATGTTTCAGGTTATGGTCTTGGCTTGTCTATCGCTAAGAAAATTGTTGAAATACACAAAGGGAATATCAGTGTCGAAAGTAAAGAAAATATAGGGACATCATTTACGATTACACTTTAAGCTGTTTCTCAGCTTGATTTAATAATATTTCTTTATGAAGAAATTATCAGTTCTTTTCCGGAAGATCAAATCTTTAGCTTTATCTACAAAAAAAAGAAAAATTATCACATTAATATTAATTCTTATTTTGGGAATTTTTGCTTGGTTGATGTTTAAAGGGCAGAAACAGGCTGTTACATATCAAACAACAGAGGCAGCAAAGGGAACATTAGTAGTGTCTTTAATTGAAGCAGGTCAGGTATCGGTTGCAAATAAAGTAAGTATTGTTACTCAGGCAAGCGGAATTGTAAGCAATATTTATGTCAAAAGCGGAGATACAGTTAACGCAGGAGATAAGATAGCAGATGTTACGCTGGACACTGCTGGACAACAGCGTCAAGCGCAAGCTTGGTCATCGTATTTATCTGCGCAAAATTCGCTGAAATCGTCTCAAGCGAAAATGTATTCTTTACAATCAGCTTTATTTGTGGCAAATCAGAAATTTATGAATGACCGTGGAGTTATAAATCCATCTACTGACCAAAAAAATGATCCGGTATATATCGAAGAAAATGCAAATTGGTTGCAGGCAGAAGCTGATTACAAAAATCAATCCGGAGTAATTGCTCAGGCTCAAGCAAATTTGAGCAATTCATACTTGGCTTATCAATTAACTTCAGGCACAATTACCTCCCCTACAGCAGGAGTGGTCAGTGATTTAATTATTACAGAAGGTTTGCAGATTGGGTCAAGCAATACAACCTCAGGATCAACGACAAATACTTCAAATCAGGCAATATCATCAATTAAAACCGGAAATTCGACCACAATTGTGGTTAATGTTGCAGAAGTAGATGCTCCTCAGATAAAAGTCGGACAAAAGGCAACGATAACGCTTGACGCAATTGCGAACAAAACTTTTACAGGGAAAGTTATGGGAATAAATACAACAGGAGCAATTTCCTCAGGTGTTACCACTTATCCTGCAGTAATTCAGTTCGATGATATAAGCAATAGCGATATTTTGCCGAACATGAGCGTTACTGCCAATATTATTTCCAAAGTAAAAGACAATGTTTTATTAATTCCTTCAAGTGCGATTCAGACTGTGGGATCTGCGTCAACCGTAAAAGTTTTGAAAAATGGACAAGTCACGACGGTTTCAGTTGAAACAGGTGATAGCTCTGATTCTCAAACTGAAATAATTTCAGGACTTTCGGAAGGAGATATTATTGTAACCAGTACGGTCTCAACAGCAACAACACAGTCAAGTAGCAGTTCTCCTTTCAGCGGGGGTCTTCGTATGGGAGGTTTTAGTGGGGGAAGTAGTGGGGGGGCAAGACAGGATCATTAGAGTAATATGAATTATGATAGATGTGTCTCACCTTTCAAAAATCTACAAAATGGATACGGTTGAAACCGTAGCTTTAGATAATATTTCTTTCTCCATAGGTAAAGGTGAATTTGTTGCAATAATGGGACCTTCAGGAAGCGGAAAATCAACATTAATGCATATTCTTGGGGCATTGGATACTCCAACTTCGGGAAAATATATTCTAGACGGAGAAGACGTAAGTAAATTATCAAAAGATCAATTAGCTGAAATTAGAAATAAAAAAATCGGATTTGTATTTCAATCATTTAATCTTTTGCCGCGTACGACAGCACTTAATAATGTGGTCTTACCAATGATTTATGCCGAAATTCCGAAAAATGAAAGAATGGAAAGAGCAAAAATACTTTTAGGTCAAGTTGGCCTTGAAGATAGGATGAAACATACGAACAGTCAGTTGTCAGGCGGACAAATGCAAAGAGTTGCAATTGCAAGAGCTTTAGCAATGAATCCAAGCATTATTTTGGCAGATGAACCGACAGGAAATGTTTCTTCTGTTCAAAGCGATGAGATTATGCGTTTATTTCAGGAATTGCAAAAACAGGGACATACGATAATTATGATTACTCATGAATCGTCTGTTGCAGCTTATGCTCAGCGAATAATTCATTTGAAAGATGGAATAATAGAAAATAATGAAAAAAACAAAAAGGAGAGGAAATAATAATTTATGGATTTTAGAGAGCTTGTTCACTCTGCTTTTGAGGCCTTACTTTTAAATAAAACCCGTACTGCATTAGCTATGCTTGGAATAGTTATAGGTATTGGTTCAGTTATTACTTTGGTGTCTTTAGGACAGGCAAGTCAGCAATCTGTTCAGACGCAGATACAATCATTAGGAGCGAATTTATTAACTATTTCTCCAGGAGCTCAAAGAACCGGAGTTGTTCAGGGCGCTTCCGGCAGCAATACTACTCTAACATTAGATGACGCAAATGCTATAGAATCAGCTCGTTTTGCTTCAATTAGCAAAGTATCTCCTGAAATAAGCCGTCGTGCACAGGTTACTGCCGGAAGAAATAATACAAACACTCAAGTTGTTGGGGTAACTGCTAGTTATGCACAAGTTCATAGTGTTAACATACAGTCTGGTTCTTTTGTTACAGCACAAGATGTTTCAGGTTTGAAAAACGTTGCAGTTGTTGGTCCTCAAGTGGTGGCTGATCTTTTCTCAGGAGCAGATCCGACAGGTCAGGCAATACGTATCAATAAAACTCCCTTTACGATTATAGGCGTTACAGTTTCTAAAGGAGGAAGCGGATTTATGAATCAGGATGACATAGTTTTTATTCCGATAATAACTGCGCAAAAAACAATTTTTGGAATAGATTATATTACGAGTATTTCCTTGTCGGCAACAAATCCAGATTTAATGACGCAAGCCCAGAATGATGCAGGATATTTACTTTTATCAAGGCATAAAATTTCAAATGCAGCACAAGCAGATTTTAGTATTTTTTCTCAGGCGGATATATTGGGAGCAGCATCATCTGTAACCGGAACATTTACGGCATTGCTTTCCGGCATTGCAGCAATCTCTCTTCTTGTTGGGGGAATAGGAATAATGAATATTATGCTGGTAACGGTAATAGAAAGAACGCGTGAAATAGGACTTCGGAAAGCATTAGGGGCAAAAGATATAACAGTTGTTACTCAATTTTTAGTAGAGTCAATTATCTTAACCATTGTTGGAGGAATACTGGGAATGGTATTGGGAATTATTTTATCTTTAATTATTTCATCTTTATTAAATTTGCCTTCTGCAATATCGATCATGTCTGTTCTTTTGGCAGTTGGAATATCAGGAGGGATAGGTATTCTTTTCGGATGGTATCCGGCAAAAAAAGCAGCGGATTTATCGCCAATTGAGGCTTTAAGATATGAGTAGCAATTTTCAAAAAAGAGGAGGTGAATAGTAGGTATGAAAAAAATATACATAACAATTTTTATTGTTTTGGTTGGAGTTGGAGCTTTTTTTGGCGGAATTCAATACCAAAAAGCTCAGCGTTCTTCTGCCAGATTAGGACAATTTGGCGGACAGGGACAATTTGCTAATCGGGCAGGGCAACAGGGCGGAAGACCTGTTTCAGGAAGCATTATTGGTGGTGATGACACTTCGGTTAATGTTAAGCTGGCGGACGGAAGCACTAAAATTGTTTTGCTTTCCGGCACTACTGTTGTTAACAAACAGACAACAGGATCAAAAGCAGACTTGAAAATCGGAGAAAGAGTTTTAGTTATCGGTAAAGATAACTCCGATGGAAGCGTAACAGCAGATTCTGTTTCTTTAAACCCAATGCTTAGAGAAATTAGTGGAGGAACGCCTGCAAGCGCTAAATAAATACATCAAATAATGATATATAATTGTTAGAATATGGACAATATTATTAAGGTTACAGACCTTACGAAAAGGTTTAGCGATTTTGTTGCTGTTGATAATATTAGCTTTGATGTTAAAAAGGGAGAAATGTTTGCTTTCTTGGGCCCAAATGGCGCAGGAAAGAGCACTACAATAAAAATTCTAACCACACTTCTTTTACCAACCTCAGGTACGGTAACTGTAAACAATTTTGATATTTTGAAGGATAAAGATAGTGTCAGAAAATCATTTGGAATTGTTTTTCAGGATCCGAGTCTTGACGATGATTTGACAGCTTATGAAAATATGCAGCTTCATGCAGTCTTATATTCTGTTCCGTCAAAAGAAATAGGTCAAAGAATAAAAGATTTATTAAATTTTGTTGAACTTCTTGATAGAAAAGATAGTTTAGTTAAAACATTTTCCGGAGGAATGAAACGAAGGCTAGAAATAGCCCGTGGACTTTTGCATCATCCAGAAATCTTATTTTTGGACGAACCAACACTGGGACTTGATCCGCAGACAAGAAATCACATGTGGCAATATGTTCAAGATCTTTCAAAAAAAGAAGAAATGACTGTATTTTTTACAACTCATTACATGGAGGAAGCGGAAAAAATTGCACAACGTATTGCAATAATCGATCATGGGAAAATTATTGCAATAGGAAGCTCAGAAGAGCTTAAGGAACAAACAAAGACTAACTCTTTGGAGGAGGCTTTCCTAAAACTAACAGGCAATGCTATCAGAGATGAAGAATCAACCAATATTGACAGGATGAGGCAACATAGACAAGCTAGAAAAGGGGGTAGAAAATGAATGTAATTTATATTTTGTGGCTTAGACAGGTTAAAAAGTATTTCAGATCTCGCTCCAGAATTATCGGATCCTTAGCTCAGCCTCTTTTGTTTTTACTTGCATTTGGTTTTGGGTTTGGGAGTTTATATAGTAAGGCCGGAGGAGGAAATTACATTCAGTTTTTAGCACCGGGAATTATTGCAATGAGCGTTTTATTTACATCAATTTTTACTGGAGTTGAAATAATCTGGGATAGGCAATTTGGATTTTTAAAAGAAACGTTAGTTGCTCCTGTTTCAAGATTTGAAATTATGCTGGGGAGAACTTTGGGGGGAGCAACAGTTGGGGCAATTCAGGGGGTTATTGTATTTTTGCTAACTCTGATTGTGGGATTTCGTCCTGCAAATATTTTTTTACTTCCCTTTGGGTTTTTATTTATATTCTTAATCGGCGTGCTTTTTACTTCACTTGGTACAGCAATAGCTTCAAAACTTGAAGATATGCAAGGATTTCAATTGATTATGAATTTTTTAATTATGCCTATATTTTTTCTTTCAGGAGCTTTATTTCCCTTAAAGGGTCTTCCGAAAATTATGGAAATTATAACAAAAATTGACCCTTTAACTTACGGTGTCGATGGTCTAAGAGGATCTCTCATTGGTGTTTCTACCTTTAGCTTAAGTTTAGATTTTACAGTCTTAATAATTGTTGCTGCTGTATTCCTATCAATTGGAAGTTATCTTTTTTCCAAGATTCAAGTTTGATTTTTTTCAAGCTCCTTAATCTCATTAATTCTTCTAATGTGGCGTGCCTCTTTTGAGAAAGGCGTTTTAAGAAAAAGTTCCGTAAGTTTTTTTGCCTTTTCAGCAGCAACAAGCTCCGAGCCAAATGAAATGATATTCGCATCATTATGTTCTCTTGCAAGTCTTACATTTTTCTCATTGATTGCCAGAAAAGCTCTGATGCCCTTATATTTATTTGCAACTATACATTCTCCTGTTCCTGATTTTCCAAAAACAACGCCAAAAGATAAGGGATCCTGAGAAATTTTTGCTGCAACTTTTGATATAAAATTCGGATAATCATCATCTTTATCTAATTCAAATGCCCCACAATCTTCAGTTTCAAAACCCTTTTCCAAAAGAAAAGATTTAATTTTCTCTTTTAACTCAAAGCCTGCATGATCTGTCCCAAGATAGATTTTCATAAAAAATCGGTTTTATAAAGAAGTCCTGCTTGCGCTCCAATCTTGCCAATTACAGATGCTGCATTTTTTGTTCCCCATTCCATTGCTTCAGCGACAGACTTGTTATTTATTAAAGCAGAGAGAAAGCCTGATGAGTAGGCGTCTCCCGCTCCAGTTTTTTCAATAATTTCTGTTTCAATAATGTCTTTTTTAAACACATTTCCTTTATCGTCAATTGCAAAAGAGCCATTTTTTCCATCTGTAACTACAACAATTTTTGGGCCTAATTTTTGCAAATTTTTAATTATTTCTTCAATATCTTTTTGTCCATGTTGAAGATCTAATAAGTCTTCTCCTTCCTCTTTATTTATAATGAGGAGGTTTGTAGCGATCAAAATATCTTTTAAACTATCTTTACCTTCCTTGATCTGTAATGTTCCAGGATTAAAAGCAAGGAAACATTGAGTTCTACCTACAAAATCAGCAATTTTTAGATAGGTGTTTTGCCATTCTTCTCCAAGTGAAGTTAAGTAAATCCATTTTGCTGAAATATTTTCAAGATTGAAATCGTGAGATCTTCTTACGTGTTCTGAAAAGATTATTCTTTCTCCTCTATAATTTATTATTGTGGAAAAAGAAGATTGTTGGCCCTCTGTTTGTAAAATGTTTGATGTGTCGACATTTTCCTGATTTAAAGTGCTTATTATTTTTTGAGCAAATTCATCTTTTCCTATTTCAGCAACAATTGCAGTATTTAATCCAAGCCGGGAAGTCCCAACAGCAACATTTGCCGCATCTCCGCCAAGTAAAATTTCTGCCTTATCAACAGTTATTTTTTCGCCTGATTTTATACAGAGTTCACCAGTCTCTTTTATTAAGCGGAGATGCTCATTTGCTTTGTGAAGAGTAAGAAAAGTGTCTATTTTTGCATTGCCAACGCACGCGACATCGAAATTATGGGGCATGCTTGTATACTACAAAAATACTTATGTTTTTGCAACAAAAGAACCTTAGAGTATTTTGAGGAATGACATGGGTATATAATATAAGTATGTCTTTATGGATTGTTAATGCAGTCTTAATATTAATTATTGGCTTTTTATTGTTTCTTCTTTCTATGTTTTGGCCGCCGGACAGTCCTTGGGCCCCCTGGTGGAGAACCAATAGAAAAATAGCTCGGGCAATGTGCCGCTTGGCAAAGGTTAGTAAAAAAGACGTTATTTATGATTTGGGTTCGGGAGACGGTATAGCTTTAATAATTGCAGCCAAAGAATTTGGAGCAAGGGGAATCGGAATAGAAATTGACCCACTACGTTTTATTATTTCCACTCTAATGATACATATTATTAGAGTACAGGATGGGATAGTAATTAAAAGAAAGAATTTTTTCAACGAAGATTTATCTCCGGCTACAATTGTATTTGTTTATCTTGTGCCGAAAGCCTTGAAAAGACTTAGGCCAAAATTTCTAAAGGAGCTAAGAAACGGAACTTTATTGGTAAGCTTTAGATATAAAGCTAATTTACCTCTCGTAAGTTATGACAAGGAAAGTGACATTTATTTATATGAAATTAAAAAGTAACCCTGCGGTTTTAATAACACTTAAATAGATTTATTCTGTTAGTGTCTCCTTCCGATATAACGGGAACACTAAGGATATTTTTGCAATTTTTATAAATAGTTTCCTTGACAAAAATATTATCCACGATATCTTGTTTAATGTTGTATTCTGGATAATCTGCGCCATGAGTAACAATAATAGTTTTGCTTTTAACTGCCTTGTCAGTTAATTCTTTTTTATCATAAATACCTCTTGTAAAAAAATATACGTGAGCATCATTAACATTTTCAAGTGCTGGAATTTTGGTAAGGACTATTAGTAAAGGCGTAATGTCATTTACTCCGTATAAGAATTTGGGGTTTTCAGAGGTAATTGTTGTTATAATTTTTTTAAAATCTTCAAGTTTTCCTAGGTTTCTGTATGCGTACGAATAAACTAATAAATTTAATATGATAAAAATAGACACAATAGTTGGAATTACTAATTTTTGAAGATTAAATTTACGTTTCAGAAAATGGCACATTTCATAAAAAGAAAGACATAGAAAGGGGGTTAGAAAATTAAGATAAAGATAATACACAGATTGATAGCTGAAAAAGAAAACAATGGAAAAAATTGACATTAATCCAAAAAGAACATTTTTTTTAATGTTAAAAATGTTAAAAAATAAGAGAATAAAAAATAGCGAGTCTTTCGCTATGTAAAACCAAATTATGTATGTTTTTGAAATACCGATTGGGCGAGTTAAAGAAAACCCAAATATATCTGAAATTAATTGTTGGGGCGCTTGAATCAAGAATGGCAACAATATTATTAATCCGGTTATTGCAAAAGATGCCCCAAATTTCAATAAGTTTTTCCATTCTTTTTTAATGGCAATATATATAAAAAAAGAAATGAAGATGGGAAAAAAATATGCTTTTGTAAAAATAGAAGCAGCGATAAACATTCCTGACATCAAAATCCTTTTTTCCTGCAGAAAGTAATAGCTCAAAATAGCAAATAAGGAAGCAGTAAAGACTCCTGTTTGGTAATCTGATGTAGATAAAACCATGAAGGACAAAATATATAAAGCAGAGCTTGTTATTGAGATAATATAATCTTTAGTTTTTCGGTATGTAATTAGATATATAAAAAAAGTAATTACTGCAATTTCGATCGCAGATGTAAAATAAAAAAGCTCTATATTTTTTCCGCTCAAAAAATAATATAAAGATGAAACGTATGAAAAGAAAGGAAAATTAGAAAAAAAGATATCTTTATATAAAATTTTTCCATGAGATATTTGATGGGCAATATTAAAATAGATGTTTGTGTCAGAAAGGCGAATACCATTATTAATTACTTTTATTACTAAAAATGAAAAAATTAAAAAAAGAAGGGGTATAATTTTTTTCATTTCTTGATTCTAAGATAGGCCCATCTGATTTTATCCAAGATTTTATAGAGACTATAAAGTGCGGGATTTATAATAAGGTCGAAGCTGCCAATAAATTCGAGATGTTTTGGGCCGTATCCCTCTTTGAATCTGTGAAATCCATACCAGGAATCATTTTTATCAGGATTATTGCTTAGGGCACCCCACATGTCAAATTTCTTAAGCCCTAAACTTTTGCCAAATTTAATTGCTTCCCACATTATTAAATTTGATGCCATTGTTTCCCGAGATAAGCTTGAAGATGCACCATATGGATAATAGAGGGTATCTTTATAAACAAATAAAATCCATGCGGTTAATATTTGGTTTTTATATTTTGCTAAGAATAAATGCGCAGTAAGTTTGTCATTTGAAAGCTGCTTGTCTTGAGCGAAGTGAAGGGTTTCCCACATTAATCTATGATAATTTTTTGTGTGGGCATAAAATCCCTGCCTTTTTGTTGTTTCTTCGGTTAATTTAAAGTATGCCTCAAAAGCTTTATTTGAATCATCTTTAATAATTTTAACTCCATGTTTGAGGGCAACTTTTATGTTATATCTTGTTTTAGGCTTCATTGCTTTCAACAATTCTTCTTCAGATTTTGTCAGATCAAGAATAAATGTATATTTTGTAAAAAGAGGATGAGCTGCCAGATGCAGACCCAAATTCCTAATTTTCAATTTTAACTTTTCATCTGTAATGACATTCGGTTCCAGTTGAATGAAAATACATTTTTCTTGTTTACCTACTTTTTTAAGATCAGAAATCATGCTTTGAGTTGGAGTTGGACCTTTAGGAACATACCCAATTGTCCAAGGCGTATGGGGAACCCTGTGAACTGTAATTTGAATTCCGTTAATCCTTATCACTTTAACTCCTGTTTTTTTTCTGAATTCTCCCCATTCTATAGATTGCAGGGGATGAATAGATAATTTGTCTTTCATAAGAAATCTTGAGACCCCTGAATTAAATAAATGTTTTTTTCTATTACATTTTCAGGCAGTTCCAATATAAATCTGGATATCATATTTGATGTTCTTTGGCCAAAAAATATCCTTTTTCTGGCATAACTCAAAAAGAGTTGTATTTTAGCCCTTGTCATTCCAACATAGCAAAGTCTTCTTTCTTCTTCAAGTTCGTTTTTATCCATTAAAGAACGGGAATGCGGAAATATACCCTCTTCCATTCCAACCATAAATACGTAGGGAAACTCAAGGCCTTTTGCTGCATGCAAAGTCATGAGAGTTACCGCATCTTTCTTGATCTGAGAATCTAACTTATCCGGCATATATTCTTGCTCAACAAGGGAAACATTTTCCAAAAAATTTGTAAGAACAGGAAATTTAACCGCAACCGAACGGAGTTCTTTAATATTTTCCAATCTTTCTCTGTCATCCTCATCCCGATCATCATACAGCTTGAGATATTCTGTTTGTTTAATTACGCTATCCAAAATATCCAAAGTAGACAAATTAACATTTTCATCAAATGATTTCTTAAATTCCAGAAATTTTTCCATTTTTCTTTTCCCTATTTTTTCTATACGCTTTAAAGATAGCTTATCTTTTTTGTTATCTAAAGACCGTAAATAAGCCAAGATATCTTTAATTTCTTTTCTCTCGTAAAATCTGGTTCCGCCTATAAGAATATAAGGAATACTATTGTGCAGAAAAACTTCTTCTAAAATCCGCGATTGAGCGTTAGTTCTATATAAAACTGCAATATTAGAGAATCTAAACTTATTATTCTTTTTAAGAGCTACTTCTTTTATTTCGCCTATTTTTTGAACTATAAATTCTATTTCATGTTGTTCATTTTGTGCTTCAAATATCATAACTTCTTCACCCTCTGAATTTTCTGTCCAAAGACTAAGTACAGGATGTGTGGTATTTTTGGATATCACAGAAGAAGCTGCATCAAGAATTTTTTGTGTTGAGCGATAATTTTGAGAAAGAGAGAAGGTTTTGGTATTTTTGAAATCTTCTTTAAAACGGGTCAAATTTGTGAAGTCTGCGCCGCGCCAGGAGTAAATACTTTGAGAAAAATCTCCGACTACACATATATTATTCCATTTTTTAGCTAATTTTCTTGTCAGAATATATTGTGCGCGGTTAGTATCTTGATACTCATCAATTAAAATGTATCTAAAGCGGTTTTGATATTTTGTAAGAATTTGGGGATTATTTTCAAATAAAAATACAGTTTTTGAAAGAAGATCGTCAAAATCAAGAGCATGATTCTCAGACAATATTTTTTGATACAAGGGATAAATTCTCGCAACTTTTTCCTGAAAATGTCCTCTTGCATATTTTGAATATTCCGATTCACTAATAAGTTCATTTTTTGCTTGAGATATATTTGCCAAAACTGAAGACGGCTTGTAATCTTTTATAGAAATATCAAGCTTTTTCATTGCTTCTTTTATTGCGTCTATCTGGTCTTGAGTATCATATATTGCAAATTGAGGAGGAAGATCAATGTATTTTCCTTCGATTCTCAAGATTTTAGTGCAAAGAGCATGGAAAGTGGCAATAGTTGGAAGTTGCAAGTTGGATTTGGAATTAATAAGAAATTTTTGAACCCTTTCTTTCATTTCCGTAGCTGCTTTATTCGTAAATGTTACCATTAAGATATTTAAAGGATCAATGTTCTTTTCCAACATTAAATACATAACTTTTTGAGTTAAGACGCGGGTTTTGCCTGATCCTGCGCCTGCCAGAACAATAACAGGACCTTCAGTTTGTAAGACTGCCTTTTTTTGCTCCTGATTTAAGTCTTTTAGAAAGTCCGAATTCATAGTATAATGCATTGATAGCTTTGTAATTGTACCATATGAAAAAGACCTTTATTGTAGCCAATTGGAAGTCAAATAAGACTGAATCTGAAGCTAAAGATTGGCTTTCTGAAATCTCAAGCCTCAAGGATCAAAATCTGCAAAATAAAGAAATAATTGTTTGTCCATCCTACGTTCACCTTCCCACAATGAAAGCGTTTATTGAAAAACAAATGCTTCCAATAAAGCTTGGAGCACAAAACATTTCTTCATTTAATGAGGGAGCATACACGGGGGAAATAAATGGAAAACAAGTAGGAGAGTTAGTGGGTTATGCGTTAGTTGGCCATTCAGAAAGAAGAGAGTATCTCCGTGAAACAGATGATGATGTAATTGCGAAATTAAAGCAGCTTATCGAAAACAATATTACGCCAATTTTGTGTGTTAGTGACATGAAGCAAATAGATTATTATCTTTCGAAAGACGCAATTGTGAATGATAAAGCAGACAATATTATCTTCGTCTACGAACCTCCAAGTGCTATTAGCTCGGGAGGGAAATTCCATGCTGAAAATCCCGAAATCATTAATCAGAATGCCGGACAGATCAGTCAAAAAATAGGTAAAAAGGTTACTACATTATATGGGGGAAGTGTTAATGTAGTAAATTCAAAGTCACTCTTCACATTGGACAATATTGATGGGTGTTTGGTTGGACAGGCAAGTCTTGATGCAAAAGAATTTTATGCGATCATTCAAAATGCCTAGAAAAATAATAGCAATAGCGTTAATACTTCTTTTTGTTGGATTTTTTGGGAGACTTGTTGTGGAAGCAGTCAAATGGTCTCCTGTTTTTTTCCAATATCTTTTTCAAAAGGAGATTTCTCTTAAGAGAACTGAAAATAGAGTGAATGTACTATTCTTGGGTATTGGCGGTGGAAAGCATGATGGCCCTCTTCTTACGGATACTATTATTTATGGCAGCATTGACCAGAAGCTTAAGAAAATAACCCTTATCTCAATTCCACGGGACTTATGGGTGCCGGATTTGGAAGCAACTAGCAAGAAAATAAATAGCGCCTATGCATACGGAGAAGAAAAACAAAAAAATGGCGGACTTCTCTTGATGAAGAAGGCTGTTGAGGAAATTTTAGGACAACCGGTTGATTATGTTTTAAGAATAGATTTCAACGGTTTTATAAAGGCAATAGATTTGATTGGAGGGATCGATGTAAATGTTGAAAAAAGCTTTGAAGACTTAGAATATCCAATTTCCGGCAAAGAAATTGATAACTGTGGGTTTGTTGGCGAAGAGTTTGAGAAAAGAGCAACAGCATCTGCTGCTGCTGAAGCTTTCCCATGCCGATATGAGCAAATTTCCTTTAAACGAGGGATGGAACACATGGATGGGGCTAGGGCTCTTAAATTCGTTCGTTCACGGCATGCGATAGGTTCAGAAGGTACGGATTTTGCAAGAGCTAAACGGCAAGAAATAGTAATAAAAGCATTTAGGGATAAAATATTTTCTTTAAACACGTTCTTGAACCCGGGAAAACTAATGGGCTTGTATGAAGTGTTTCAGGATAGCATTCATACCAACATACAGCAAAGCGAGTATGATGATTTTGTAAAATTAGCTCAGGAAATGAGGGATGCACAGGCCAATAATGTGATTTTTTTCTATTCAGATCCTTATTCGGAAAAACAGGGTATTTTTATTAATCCGCCGACATCCGAAGCATACAATAATCAGTGGGTTTTAATTCCCAGAGTTGGAAATGGAAATTTTTCAGAGGTTCAAAGGTATGTAGAGTGTGAAATCAAAAGTGGAGATTGTCCTATTTAACGCTAATTTTAAATATCTTCGTATTACCTTTTTGGTAAATAATTTTTCCTAAAGATTGAAACTTTCTTTCGTTAAGAGCGGGATATTTCTGACGTTCAAGATTGCCTATAAATATAAGCGATACGTTGTATTTTTTCAATAAAACTTTTGTTTCTTCCAAGCCTTGAGATTCGTACATTTTTCCAATTTCTTGAATCCTCGGAGCAGGAATGTCATAAGTGCCGCGCCAAAGCCATTCGTGAACAGTCCAGCCTAAAACTGTCGGAAGACCGGTATTGGCTGATACTCTTGCGTAGTCTGTGTATGAGTCTCCTTGTGCTTCAAGGATAATGGGTTGATTTTTAATATTTTTATTAATCCATAAAATTGCATCATAATCATTGGCATAAAGTGAATGTAGGTAATTTGTTCCATTGAGTCCTGAATAGACTTTTAAATCTCCAAAATAAGAATTAATTGCAAAATAAGGATAAAAGGAAACCAAAATAAGTATTGATAATCCAATAATCCAATAAGCAAATTTCCAATACGGCCGGCTTGAAATTGAAGACCTGAAATTTAGGAATAAGCGGACGATTATATAGCCGGAGGAGAGAGAAAGCATCATGAAGGATTGATAAGCGAGTTTGAACATTGTGTTGGCGCGGTAATGCGCGGGATAGATGTCTTTTACATATATAAATTCAGGAATAATAATAAGAAGAGTAGATAATAATATTAAAATTGCAACAAAAATATCGCTAGGGGTTACGGAGGAATGTTTTGATTTGATCTTTGAAAATATAAATGCACCAAACGAAATAACCCAAAAATAGAAAAATCCATACAAGATCGCAAGTTGCCATAGGGGCGAGCGTTGACAGTGATTTGGTTCAAAAAGGAAGGGGCCAACTTTGCCAATATCCATTAAGAATTTTGGTGTGCAAAGTATCCCAATTCCCGAAGCAAAAGGCTTGAAATTAAAATTAAAAGGCAGAGAGAAAATAAAAAAACCAACAAGAATTAGCAATATGCAATATGTGGCATACATTATGCTATTTTTATTTTGTATAGCGCATAGCGCATATTGCTTAATGTTCTTCAGTTTAGAAAAATTAGTTACGGATTTTAATAGAACAATAAAAATAACAATAGCTGTTAATAGTAGATAGATTATTCCATCCCAAGCATTTGTCATATACATTACTGCCAATAAAAAACTTATTAACGGAATTTCCATTTTCCAATTTAACTTGGGTTTTAAAAATAAGGATAGGAGTGCAGCTATTGTCAGTAGTACAAAAGGTACGCCTAAAAAATGACCATGCAGATCCGAGACAACGTTAGAATATATGGGGAATTCATGAATAGTATTATGAATAAAGCGAGTGGCATTGGGATACCAATAGCTGTTCGGAAATGTTGATGGTGAGAAAATTAATTGCCAAAAAGGAACAGGATTTTCATTTTCATAAGGCTTGAAAAATAGGTAAATAGCATGTAGATTTCCTGCAAAATTCAATAAAAATGCGGCCATGATTCCGCCTATTATTGAAATTTTTAAACGGTTATTTTTATAGATTAAATATAAAAGATTAGCTGTTATAGAAAACGCAGATGTAAAACCAATTGCTGCAATTGTCGAAAGCATCAGGTTAAATGTAATTGCCGAAGAAAGAAATGAAATTTTGGTTAGTACGGCTGTGACTAAATGTCCAAAATAATAGTAGTTAATAAAGTGGGGAGTGAACCACATATCTAAAGGAGGAAAGTATTTAGCTCTTAAAATTGAGTTTATAAATCCATAATCCATGTATTTCTCCAACCCATGAATATCCGGTTGATGAGCGTGAATAAAAGACCAAAGCATTAGAATCGCTAGAAACATGCATTCTTCAAAGATAAATACGGGAAGTAAAGGTTTAATTTTAATATTAGATAGGGGAATCTTTTTCTTTATAAAAAGATTAATTAATAAAAATATTCCAATAATTAAAAAAATATTCTGTGTTTCAAACGGCAAGACTCTTAAGAAGCCTAAAACAAAAACACAATAACTTATAACCGCTATTCCTATAATTTTTGCAAAAACATATCCTTTATCCCAAAAAGTAGGGAACATAAGACTTGTTATGGGGATAAAAATAATTCCGACAAGAAAGAGCATTAACCACCATTGCAGAACGCTTATCAAATCAGGAAAAGACATATTATTTAAACATTTCTGAAATATGCTTAATGGCGAATAAATTATTTTTTAAGGGTTTACTGATTTTCTTATTGAGCCAGAAGAATTTTGTTTTAGGATTTTTATCTATCAAATATTCCAAGAGCTGTAGATCATCATCAATATACATGTCCAAGCTTAATTTTCTTATAATCTCATTTTTGAATTGGTGAGGCTGTTTATTCTCATAGTTAAAATACATAGCGCTGAATATTTTATCTAATTTGTAGCGCTTAATAAGATTATCGGTCCTGTTTTTTAAAAAACAAAATCTGCTAGATATAAGATAGTACTTATTTTTATTTGCTAAATTTGGATTTTTAATATAATTCAAATTTTCGGCGATTAAAGTACGTAGAAGAGGATGGTGACTTATAAGTCTTATTATTTGTTCTGTTTTTGATGGAATCCTATATTTTAATTCGTGGTTAGTTTTTTCTTTGTAAAATAAGTCTATAATTTTGTCGGGGACAAGAGGGGGAAAATTTATAAATATTTTGTCTAAATCAAAACCGATATTCATTTTAAAATATATTTTTAACAATATTCAGGAGTTTAAAATTCCAGCCAACCCTGTGAGTCATTCCTACTTTATTTATTATTTCACTTCTATGCTTTTTATACCAGTCGTAACTTTCGATTAGCAGTTCTTTATTGGATTTATTAGGCTTCCAATTTAATAATTTTTCTGCTTTTTTTGTAGAGATATAGGAATTTACGGATATGGTTTTGTAATGCCATGCGGCAATGGGGGACAAGTTGAGCGCATCTAAGATGCCCAATAGAATTTGAGATGGAAAGGTAGGGAGTCTTATTATTTTAGACTTAGATCTGGCATGTTTGATTACCGATCCTAAATCCTTATTCCAAGTCTGAAATTTTTTAGCGCCTATATTAAAAACTTCCCCTTCTGTTTTGCTTTCCAATGCCTTTATTATTGCATTTACAACATCAGATACAGCTAAAAGTTGATATTTGTTGTTTCCATTACCCAAAATAAACACTCCTTTGTTTTTATATATTGCTTCAAACCAAAGTTCAAAAACACCAAGCCTTTCGGGACCCAGGAAAGTTTTCGGACGAAGTATGTTTACAGACAATCCTTTCTTTAAATATTCTTGGCATAATTTTTCAGCAGCAACTTTTGACTTTCCATAAAAACCAATTGGATCAAGGGGATTTGTTTCAGCTTCCGGAAGATGTCTTGGTATTCCGTAAACAGCAGTTGATGATATAAAAATCAATCTTTTTACTTTATTTTTTAAGGACGCATCAAGGACATTTTTTGTGCCATTTATGTTTATATCAAATATTATTTTTTTCTCTCTTAAGATTGGTAAGGCTGCAGCCGCATGAACAACACAATCATGATCTTTAATCGCATTGTTTACTTTATCTACATCTCTTACGTCGCATTTTATGAATTTAACTTTTCCAATAAGATCTTTCGCGTCTAAGTCGGCTAAGTCGAGAAGCGTTACTTTATACCCTTGTTTCAGAAGTTGTCTGGCAAGATGTACTCCTAAAAATCCACATCCACCGGTTATAAGAATACGTTTTGACATGGGAATCATTTTACTATTTCTCCTATTAAGAATGCAATCGTATTATTGGGGTAATAAATTGTTTTTTTAACCAAAAACTTTTCTCTTAACAGAGATTCATTCAAAGCGTTTGGGCTTAAGGCAAACAACTGTTTCCTTTTGGGGTTCAATATCTGAGGAGATGTATAAAAACTGCCCATTTTACATTTATTTTGACATGAATTAAGTGGGTCATAGAATTTATAAAATATTTCGCTTCCGTTAAACTCGCCGTTTAGATATAGATCATCATAGGAAATTTGAACTTTAACGAAATATTTGATAATTTCTTTTGGACCATACTGCCAACCCCAAAAATCAGAAGAATATAAAGTATATTTTACAAAATATAAATTAAGATAATTTACGAAAGAAATAGCAATAACGATGAACATAATAAAGGAGGAAATATATGCAAGAGATTTTCTTATTTTTGAAAATAGTCTAACCAAATAGTATAGACCTATCGCGGATATGATTTGAAATGGAACAACACCAATAATAGATCGCGTCGCTTGAGCATTTTGATCTGTCGTGAACATACTACCAATTGGATACAAAATAAGCCATAAAAATAAAATAATCGTAGGTTTCCACGCCCGTTTTCTTATTAGGAATATAAAGCCAAAAATAATAAGTGGCAGTTGAAAGAGATAGAGTTCTCCCATGCCGCGAACAGAATGTCTTGTAATAAATTGTCCTGGCATATCTATATCGCCTTTTAGAAAAAGAAAATTGGGAGAAAAATGACTGAAGTAATTTTTGACAATGTGTTGAGGTATGGTAATTTTTCCTGGCGGCTGTGAAAAAATATTGACCTGATTCCAGCGTGCAAATCCTAACGGTGAAAGAGTAATCTCAATGAGTGGGAATAATAAGAATAATAAAAGAAGGAGGTTTAAAGCAACAATCCTTTTGTTTTGTAATATAAATTTGACGTAAATTACGACCATTGATAATCCAAGCAACGGAATGAAAATGCGTGCCGGAAAATAACTATAGATGGCAAGAGCAAATGCAACAACACTTAAATAAAGAGCGCGAATGTTTATCTGAGACCTGAGGAAGAAATAAAGTCCAAGAGTTGTAAATAAGATAAAAGGCATAATTCCTTCAAAAGACGCTCTGCTAAAGTGTGTATGCCAAGGAGAAATTGCAAGGAACAACGCAGCGATAAGGGCAACTATTCTTTTATTTTTCCATTTTGGCATTAACTCTTTTGTTAAAAAATAAATGGCAATAATTGCCGTAGTTCCAAAAATAACAGAGGGGAGTCGAACGGAGAGTTCATTTAGCCCAAGGATGGCGATAAAAGGAACTGTAGAGTAAATTTGTATGGGGTTTTTATATTCTCCAAAAGCTTGAAAGAAAAACGGAAGGGGCTTGCCATATTCATCTTTTCCATAATGCAAGACGCTGTATGCGTTATATCCAATTGAAGCTTCATCGCAGAAAAATCCGGAAGGAATATCGGAAAGTCGATAAACTTTAATCAAAAAGCCAAATAAAACAATTACAAAAAGTATGAAAAACGTATATTTCTTTGTCATATTTAACTAATAATAAAAATAATCATTGTTGTTTTTTCAAAAAATAAGCATTAAACATAATCGATCCGTCAGCATCTCTTCTTATGGATTTGATGCCTCCTGGATACATTAGTTCTATCTTAGAAAGATTGTCAGTATATGTTGGCAAAAAGACATAAACAACGTTTTTGTCCCGAATATGATTCCCTAGCGAAAATATGCCAAATTCTTTAGAGCGACTTTCTCCAGGAATGTTAGGAAGCAAAAATTGGAGCGTTTGGTGACCATAAGCACAACAAGTTGAATAAAAATAAACATAGGTTGATTTCGGTAGGGTATTGATAAATTTCGCTACTTGTACTAAACGATCAGCAAGGACATAACGGGCTTCTTGAGATATTGAATATTTATTAAAATAGAGATGCGTGTTGTAAAATCCAATATATATTATTAAAATAGCCCCAAAAATCGCTAAAGGTTTTTTGATAAATTGTATTTTGCTTACAATCAATTTGTAGGTTTGTAACAAACCTACCCCCACAAAAATATATGCAATATAAATACTTTCTTGACTTCTTCTAAAGTTCGGAGCATCTATAGTAAATATACTGCCTAACAAAAACGTGAAAAACAGAACATATATAAAAAGGATTTGTTTATCTCTAAATTTACGTAAGCAATAAATTAATCCTAAAAAGAAAAAAATTGCAGTTATGGGATCAAATAATGGATTATTATTGAAATTGTTCCAAGAATCGGGATCGTTTGTAAGATTGAACATGCCAAGCGTTACTTTAGTGTTATGCAGAAGAGCATCAAATATTGTAGCTTTACTGCCAAGGTAGGTTTGAATGTGAGCTAATCCTTGAGACGAGAATATGGATATTGTATGACTTCTTGAAAATATAGCATCAGGATTGGTAATAGCAAGAAGAATCATTGGGAAAGCAAAGAAAAGATATGAGATCAATAATAGAGCGAAATTTTTAGCATACTTTCTGAAAAATTCCCTCTTTAAAATTAGTATTAGATATATGGTAAATACGCCAAATGCAATTGGAGTAATCCAATATGACGCGTACATATGATGCGATAATCCGATAAATATCCCAGCAAGAATAAAGTGCATTTTTTTATTTGTTTTTAACGATAATAGGAGAAGAAAAATTGCCGGAAAAAATGAAAGACTTACAGCTACAAAATCAGCCCTTCTGGAAAATGCTAAAGGAGTACTTCCTGTAATAAGTAAAAATGTGGCAATAATAGCAGTTGCTTTGGAAAAAATCAGTCGAATAAGTAGATAGAAAAATGGTATCCAAAAAATATTAAGAAGCGCAAAGGATAATCTGGCAGTAAAAATTGATTCGCCAAAAATCTTAAAGAAAATAGCAGTCCAATAAAAAGGAAGTGCGCTCTGCCCTAGAGCAGAAGGAGACCAAAAGCCAATAAAGCCATCTTTTAAAATTCTTCTTGCTTCGAGTCCAGTCCACCCTTCGTCTCCGTGAAATCCCGCTGGAAATATATCGAGTTTATAAATTCTTAAAATTGCTCCTAACAAAATTAGTCCGAGGAAAATAATTAATTCTGTTTTACTAAATTTTTTCATTTTTAAAAATCATAATTTTTGGATGATCATAAACAGTAAAAGATTCGTCAGCGGATTGATCATTAATTTCAACATTCAAGAACGGAATTGTCGGTGGATTTTTAAATTCCGCGACTTTTTTATATCCTAATTTTCCGTTAAAAAGTTTTTTATAATAGATATTGGCATTGTAGGGACACCTTTCCTGGGGAAGATTCCACTTTTTGCAATTATCAGCAATCTTTTGTAGGGGAGCATACAAACGATTACTTGCAATTATTATACAATCTGCTTCCTGAATGGTTTGATAAATTTGCGTTTCCCTAAAGGGATTTTGCATTTCATAGATTGGAAGTTCTAGGAATTTATAGGTCGTCGTTCCGCCTATTGGTAAACCATCATCCCAATGTTCCCGGGCAATTATTGAATTGGATGGTATATTCTCATAAATCCATTTAGAAGCTAAAATACGGGTGTTGGGCTTTGTATAAATATGCATGAAAGATAAGGGCCAAATAAGTAAAGTAAGATAAAGTATTAAGTATAAAGTATTAAGTATTAAGCTTGATTTAATTTTTGATTTTAAAATAAGAATAATTTTGTAAAATAAAACTGCCCCAAAGAGGCAAAGAAGAGGGTAGAGTGGGAGCATGTAGCGCATCCAGCCAACTGCGAATTTTCCGACAACCGCGAAATAGCTTAACAAGAAAATCAAAAGAATAAGTTCTTGTGCCCATTTTTCTTTTTTTTGTTTTTTTATAATAAAAAATATTGCATAGAAGATTCCGGTAAGAGAAATTGTTGCAAGAATTGGTCCCTGACCCCAGAAGAATATATTTTTCAATTCGTACAGATATGGAATTTTTCCAACATACTGAAGAGTATAAGGAAAAGTAAATGCGTCACGTGTCATCCGAGATTGCTCTAACGTTTGCTTCCAAAATTCCTGGAAAGACAAAAACGCATAAGGCTCAAATATGAAAAATGCTATAAAAGTAAAAATTATAATAATTACGCCTTCAACAAAAAGTATTTTTAAAAGTTTTGGAACATGCGGAAACCAGATTTTTGGCCGGTGAGGACTTTTTAGGAATATCAAAATGAAATCCGAAGCCAATGCCACCCCAATTGATATTACTAGAACAAGGGCACTTGTTTTTGTTGCAAGGGATGTCCCAAACAAAATTCCAATAAGGACGGCTTTTTCTTTAGTTGGTTTTTCATAAAAAAAGATAATTACATAAAGAGTAAGCAGTACAAAAAAAGTAAGCGTAGTATCTACAGCATAGAAATGAGCTGCCTGAATTGGAAAAACGCTAATGGCGTAAAAAAAACTTCCCCAAAGTCCAACTGTTTTTGAGAATAATTTTTTTCCTAATAAAAAAATAAAAAAGAGAGTTCCTAAATCAAAAAAAACAGAAATCACGCGTCCTATTAAATTAATTTGATCATAGCTAGCGGCTGATAGATAGAAAATGCCAACAAGAGATCCAACAGCTTTTAATAAATATAAAGGTAGACTACCATAGGCAAAGAAATGCGGGTTTAACGGACTATTTATCGAGAAGAATTCGGATATGCTTGATGGAAAATGAAGAGGAAGAGTAAACATGGTAATCGCTCTTTCATCTGGATGAAGATGTTGGTTTTGATCCCAGTTAAGGCTATATAATCGCAAAAATGCTCCAAGTGCTATTATCAACAATAAGAGAATCTTTTCTTTATTGATTTTCCAAAATTTCTTCATAATCTGTTAACGAGAGCTGCTTTGTTTTTTTAAAAATCCTAATTACCGGATGGTCAAAAACACTCCACGTTTCTTCAGCTGTTTCGTCGGGAAATTCCAACTTCAAATTTCCAATTTGGAACATGGGGTAAGAATGAAATTCTTTGATTTGTTTGAAGCCCATTTTCCCGTTAAAAAGTGCGTTGTAAAAATTTGATGTTTTTGGAAAAATCTCAGGTAATCTTTGATTATTCATAAAAACGCGTCTACTTTGAACCAAAAAATAATTTGCTTGCGCAAATCCATCTGCAATATTTGATCTATTTATAGGATTCTGTTCTATGTCATAAAAATCAAATCCTATCCGATTAAAATTTCCCTTTAAAGGAATATCGATCATGTTGCCTCCTTCAATCAATATGATAGAGTTTTCTGGAAAGTTTTTTTCAATCCAATTTGAAGCAGTAATTCGTACGTCAGGACGTAAATATATAGAAAAAAAAGCAATTGTCCACAAGAAACTGCCAACTAATAAAATTACAGTAAGGAATTTTGATATAGATTTATTTTTTAAATAAAGTCTATCAAGAAAAAAAGCTACAAATATAGCAAAGAAAGGAAATGTTAAGGAAATAAATCTAGTCCACTTGGCAAAAAGAAAAGAATTGGGAATATATAGAGATAAAAATGAAATAGCGACTATTATAATTTCCATTTTTGGCTTTCTGATAATCTTAATTGCGATAAATATGAATCCTAAGAATGAAAATAAAAACAGAGTTGGTCCCAAAGCATAGGGTAGAATCTTTTCTATTTGAAATAAAGCAGGTGTTGTATCTATAAATTGCCTTGTATAAAAGACTGCGAATTTACCCATAGCTAATCCTCCTTCATATTCTAAATTCCCTCGGAAAGCAGAAAAATCCAGGAAGACATAAGGTGCTACAAAAGCAAAGGTGGTGGAAGCAGTGATTATGGCTATTAGCGTAAAGCTTATAAATTTCAGTAGTTTTTTTAAGAATTGTTTTATAAATAAAAACGGTGTTTTAAAGAATAGTCTTTTGGAATAGGAATCGATAGCAATGGTCGTTACTAGCGGTAGCAAAAATACAATTGAACTTACTTTTACGCCCATGGCGAAACCTAAGAATACAGATGCCAATATTAAAGATAAGATTTTATTTTGCTTAGCAAACCTTATCATAAAGAGTAAGGAGCCTAGTAGAAAGAAAATTTGATTAGATTCAGGGGTGGCAAAATGGGCTTGTTGAATGAGCCCTGGGGTTATTGCTACCAAAAAGGCGGCAAGATAAGAAAAACGAGCTTGCATAAAAGATCGGCAGATTTTATAAATAATAAAGATAGTAAGAGTTGAAAATAATGCAGAATAGAAACGGCCCATCAAAAACGAATTAGGCACAAATTGATAATGAAAAATTGCAAAAAAGTGTCTAAGTATTTCTTGAGTAAAATAGATTAAGTAAATAGTAACTGTGCCATAAGAAAAAAAATGAGGATTCATTTGGTTGGGAAAAGATAATTGTGCGACTGACCCAACAATGTGATATTCATCAGGGTGAGTGAATATTTCCTGGCCCCAATCTAATTTGTAGAAACGAAGAAAAGCGCCGATTAACAGTAGAATTATAAGAAGCTTATTTTTTTTAAAAAACAACATGATTAATTTCATTTAAGAAGTAATTTTGCTACCTTTTCTCCTATTCCTATCGCATAATTTGTTCCCCTATCCCAAGGGTAAACCTGCTCAATATTAGCTAAATATACATTTTTTAGAGGAGTTTTAAAAGGAGGAATGAACTTAGAATAATTGGTCGGAATAATTGGTTGTGCAAAATAATCTTTAAAAAAATCAAAACCAATAATGTCCTTTTTATAATCAGGGTTGATTTTTTTTAAATATGGATCAAAGTGATCTAGCATATCTTCCTTAGTCATAGAGAAATATGAATCATTAACCGGCTTATAATTGCCTATATAAAGTAAATGTTCATTATTGTAATTTTTTTTATCCATAAAGTTGGTATGCTCAGCGATTGCCATAATCGGATTATTTTTGTCACAAATATTTAGCCAGTAAGTGCCGTCTTTTAAAAATGGTTTTTTAAGTCTTAGAACCAAATTCGTTGTTCCGATACTTTTCAACTTACTTAAATTTTCCTTATATACATTAGGCAATTGTGCAATTTTTGAAAACAAAGATGAGGAAATTGTGACGACAGCCAAATCAAAGCTTTTAATTTCCTCTAACTTATCCGATTTCCCAAATTTTATTTGAACTTTATCTTTTGAAGAAATATTTTTTACTTCGGCATTAAAATAAAAAATTCCTTTTCTATTTTTAATTTCCTCTACGAGTTTATTGGCAAATTTTAAAAATCCACCTTCTGGATATGCTAGGGAAGACGTTCTCTTTCTTATTCTTGCCCAAAACCACGCAAGAGAAATATTGTTTGAAAATTGTCCAAATTTATTTATAAATAATGGTTGCCAAATCATTTCATATGATTTTTTACCCATTAATTTGGGAAGCATAATAGTAGCGTTATACTTTTCAAGATATTTCCAAAAAGGATTATATTTTAGAAAAGCAATCGTAGCTCCCATCCTTAATCTTTCAAAAAGTGACAATAAGGGAAATTTTAATACAGAAAAAGGAGAGTCTAGTTGATGAATTTTATTTTTAACATAAACGGAAGTTTTGGGTCTTTTTACTAATATTTTAATATTTATTTCTTTTGCTAAATTTAAAATATCGTTGTCGTTTGTAAATAAATGATGATAAGACTTCTCTAACGTCCAATTCCATTTCGGTTGAATAAATCCAGCAGCAAGTCCGCCAGGGAATGACTCCTTTTCAAATATAGAGACATCATATCCCGCTTTAGATAGATAAAAGGCTGCAGATAGACCCGTAAACCCTGCGCCTATAACTGCTATCTTCATAGTGCTATCCTGTGACTTAATAGGAATAATACTATGCCAACAGCGGTTGTGGCAATAGCAGCTATAGCAACAAATATGATTCGTGAATCTCCTGTCGGAGGAAGGCCGCCCTTTGATCCAACAGGCGCAGAAGTGGGAAAGGGAGTAGGCGTTGATGTAAGAACGGGACTTAAAGAAGTGATAATTGAGGAGAGCGTTGGAATTAGAATGACCTTTTGTGTGGGGGTTGCAGAGGGAACAATAGTCTTTGATGTTTGAGAATCAGCTGCGAAAACAGTGAATGACTGCGTTACAGTTTTTAATATCCCGGATGAATCGCGAGTTTTTATTGTTATTGTGTGAACGCCTGGAGAGAGATTGGCAGAGGGTTTATATGTCCAATTTCCATTACTGTCTGCGTTTACTTGTGTTGTTAGTTGCTCTGTTGAATGAATAATAATTTCCACCTTTTCGTTGGGTAGGCTTGTGCCACGGAATTGTGGTTTTTGGTCCGTAAAAGATTGGTTTTTTTTGAGATTTAATATTTCAGGTTTTGGACTTTCGCTGGAAGAAGCAATTGAAGGAAAACCTAATGAGAGCTTTGCAGATTTTGATGTGATTGGAACAACTTCTTGGGAAAAATCATAGCTGTTGGATAGGGTTATGGTTGGAATAGAATTTGTCTGGCTTAACGATGCTGATGCGCTGGATTCCAAAGAGCCATTAGTAGCGATAATTTTAAAAATAGTGTTATCGCTTATATTAAAATATGAAGAAAGATCATCGGTTCGCAGATTTTTTAACGAAAAGCTGAATGTTCCATCTTTTGCAGTTGTGCTGGATAAGAGTTGTGAATTTTCCGCATTTAAATATACAAGCGCTTCAGAAGGGGCACTGCCATCAGGCAAAACAATCTTTCCTTTTATAATGTTTTGTTGAGCGGATGGAGAGCTAATGTTGGGGCCAGTTGCAGCTTCAAAAGAAGTGCCATTATCTAGGAATGTGCTGGAGCCGGAAATAATTGCTAAATAATATTTCGTAGAGGGCATTAAATTTTTTACAGATATGCTATGAATTTTTTTGGAAGAAAAGTCTCCTTTCTCTTTGTCTGCATCATCCAATTCGGATTCTCCTAGTTTTTTATCATGGCCGTAACCAATAGAGCCGGTAGTAGGTACATTAGTTTGATAGGTTACGGTAAAAGATTGATCGGAAATATTCGTTACCTTTACGTTTTGAGGTTTTTCTGAGTCTGACGCTTTACTTCTAAAGGCAGTTTGATTTTTAAGAATGAAGGTTGTTAAGGGTATGCCTATTAAAACAAGGATAATGCCAAAAATCGCTAAGATTTTTCTACTGAATAATCGATTTTTCACAGCGAAAGCTTTCCCTCCTTAGATGCGCTTTGAGGAAAAATTATTGAAGCTGGTATGGTGGTGGGAATTGGGGTAATATTTTCTAATTCGAAAGATGGAGTTATTTTCTGTCTTTCCTTGAGTTTGTCAATGGTTTTTGTATCGAAAACAGGTGCAATGGGAGATATATCTTTGCTTGTCGTCTCAGATATCGTAGAGCTTATTGCACTATGATAAATACTTCCTCCTATCCAAACCAAGGTGAAAATAAAAAGAAGAATTATGATAATTAAAACATCTTTTTGTTTCATATCAAAAAATCATATATTATTCTTGAAAAAGGCAGTTCCTTGAATATTAAAATCTAGAGATTCGCTATTCTGGTCAGTTATGTTATTGATAGAGAATGTATCAATATTAACAACCCTTTCCATATTTGTAAGTGTTCGTGCGAATTTAGATATATTTTCAAAAGATCCCGAACCTGCAATGGCAAAAGAATAAGAATAGTAATTCTTGCTTATGGTTTTATCACTTCTTAAAACTTCTACTTCGAAATTTTGAAGTTTTTTTATGGTAATATTTGATGCTTGTGCAATGGATTGTATCTGTGCAAAAAGAACTGAAGCGTCTGGCTGTGTGGTTATAGCGTTAGTTACAGTTGATAAGTCGCCTTGTAAATTAAAATATTGCTTTCTTAATTCGGTTAGATTTTTTATTTTGATTTCCATCTGACCTAAAACAAATTGATTATCGGAAACTTCTTTTTGCAATTTAAGAATTGTTGAGACTGTAGGTTTTATAGCAAAAAATCCAAAAAAAGATAAAGCACAAAGAGTTAATGCTATTCCAAAAAACTTTTGGCTTCTTGCTGAAATTAAATATGGAAAAATCGGAAAATGCCTGTTTTTTGTTATGTCCTTAGGGTTATTTTGCATATTTATTTAAGCATAGCTGTAAGATTAACAGAAAGACCAATGGATGGTTTGTTTTCTATATTGTCTATGCTTATAGATTTTATATTACGATAATTTTTAAGAGAATTTATGAAATTTTCTAGGGACGATACGGAGACAACATTGATACTCAAATTTACCTGATCTTTATTCAAGAGTAAATTGCCAATTTTTACTTGATCCGGTATTAAGCTTACAATGTCTGCGATAGTTTGATTAGAGTTAATAGTTTTAGCTGAAAAGGTTGAGGCTATTGCAATGCGATCCTGCAGGTTTCTGTATTTACTTTCGTCACTTTTTAAGACAGAGATTACGCTTTGTTTTTGTTTTATCGCGGAGTGAAGTTCGACGAGTCTTTCGTCAAGAGAAAATCGATAAATAAAGGCTGTTACCGCAACTACTTCAGTTATGATTACAATTAAGCGGCCGATTGTTAAAACCCAATCAAGGAGCTTATCGAAGACAGGAATCTGCGTATTTTTTGCTAAATTTATAGAAGATAGACTGTTTGGCATGGTAAATTTAGTCTAAGGGAATTTGAAGCTTTTGTCAAAGATCCACGAGGTTATTTTTTGTTCTTTTTAATGCTTTTAATTTTGGTTGATTTTAAAGACTTAGTCTTTGCTGAAGATTGTAATTTCTTAGCAACAAGTTTTGACAGCCTGGATTTTATACGAGCAGCTTTATTTTTATGAAATATGTCTTTTTTTACCCCCTTGTCGATGGCTCTAAAAGCTTTTTGCATATTCTCCGGAATCGGTTTTCTTTGAGCCTTCTTAATGACTAGATTAATTAAGGATTCAGCTTTTTTATTGGCAGACTCTCTTTTCCTATCAACTTTTAATTTTTTTTTAGCACCTTTTATTACTGGCATTGCGCTATTTTAGCATGATATACTGTAAAATACAACATGGTTCAGAATTTTTTTAAAAAAAGCTTCAGCATACTTTTGGCCCGTCAAACCAATATTCTTTCCGCTGCTTTTATTATAATGGTAACTGTAATCTTGTCTCAGATTTTAGGTTTGCTACGCACAAGATTGTTGTTTTCTATTTTTGGTCCATCAAATATTTTAGGTATTTATAATTACGCATCAATACTTCCTGATACTATTTTTCAATTAACTATTGCGGCGGCGCTGGCATCTGCTTTTATACCAGTTTTTTCTGAATATTTATCAAAAGGTCAAGAAAATTTAGCACACAAAATGGCTTCAACACTTTTAGTAGCGGGAATTACTGTTTTTATGATTTTTTCTATCATTCTTGTAGTCTTTGCTCCTCAAATACTTACTATTTTTAATGGAGGACAGAATTTTTCGAAACCTGACATGGAGCTTATGGTTAATCTAATGAGAGTTATTGTTATTGGTCAGTTAATTTATGTCGTGGGAACATTTTTTAGCGCGATGCTTCAATCGTATAATCATTTTTTTATTCCAGGCATCGCAGCTGCATTTTATAATGTCGGAATAATAGTTGGCATTTTGTTGTTTCATCAATACTTTGGAATTTATGCCGCTCCGTTTGGTGTTATTCTGGGTGCTCTGATTTTTGTGATACTTCAATTACCGCTTGCTAAAAAAGTCGGATTTTCTTTCACTCCATCATTTAGCTTTCTCAAATCGAATGGGTTGAGCAAGGTATTTATGCTTATGTGGCCTCGCACTATTCAGGTAGGAGTGCAACAAATGGGTACAATTATTCTTGCGGCAATTATTGCATTTATGGCTCAGCCCGGACGCACTAATTTACTTTTTAATTCGGCCCAAACTCTTATGTTTGCTCCAGTTTCACTGATTGGGCTTAGTATTGCTCAAGCTGCGTTTCCAACTCTTTCAAGAGAGAAAAACAATTTGGCTGATTTTAGAATAACCTTCATTACGAGTTTTAACCAGATGTTATATCTTATTCTTCCGGTATCAGCTGTTATGCTTATTCTTCGCATTCCTATTGTTAGACTAATTTATGGAGCGGACAAATTTGACTGGCCGGCAACAGTTTTAACAGGCCATATACTCGCATTTTTATCTCTTTCTATTTTCGCCCAAGCCCTAATCGTCCTTTTTTATCGCGCATTTTACGCATTGCATAATTCTTTTATCCCTCTTATTGTTAGCGCTTTTACAACAGTACTGCTTATTGTTTTAGGATATTATTTCGTAATCATTCAAGGCATGAGTATTGAAAGCATTGCATTTGCATTTACTTTAGTTAATATTTTACAATTAATTATTCTTATTGTTCTTCTTGATAGAAAAATTGGGGGATTTCCTAAATCCTTATTGTTCTTTACGCCCCTTAAGATTTTTACAGCAACCTTTTTTACAGGTATTTCTTTGTATGTTCCGATAAAACTTTTGGATCAATTAGTTTTTGACACTACCCGTACCATAAATTTGATCTTTCTTACGGGTATTTCAAGTTTCATAGGACTTTCCTTTTATCTTTTCCTAACTTGGCTTTTTAATGTTAAGGAGGCGCAAGCATTCTTGCTTATTTTTAAGAAAATTGGGAACTGGAGGGAAGTGTTAGGTAGAAGTGATGAGGCAATAGAAGTAATCCGCATAAAGCCCTAATTCAAATAGAATAATAATTAAATTGATTTATCTCTTCACCCTCACTATACTACGTTGGTATGTCGCAAACACAAATACGAAATTTCGCAATTATTGCCCATGTTGATCATGGTAAATCTACTCTTGCGGATAGATTCTTAGAGATAACAAAGACCATTGAGAAAAGTAAAATGCAAGAGCAGTTCTTGGATCAAAATCCAATAAGCAGACGCCGTGGAATAACGATTAAACTTGCTCCCGTTCGCATGAAGCTTACCCTAGATTCTCAAAATTATACCCTTAATCTAATTGATACTCCAGGGCATGTTGATTTTTCATATGAGGTTTCCCGGACGTTAGCTGCTTGCGAAGGGGCAATATTATTAGTAGACGCAACTCAGGGAATTCAAGCTCAGACTGTTGCTCATTTCAGGGAAGCCAAAAAACAAAATTTAGTTTTAATACCTGTTATTAATAAAATTGATTTACCGAATGCGCAAGTAGAGGTAACAAGTAAGGAATTAATTGAGGCCTTTGATTTTAAAGCTGAAGAAATAATTTATATTTCGGCAAAAACAGGTAAAAATGTAGAAAATCTTTTAGAGGCCGTTATTAGAAAACTTCCTAGTCCTGCAGGGGAGAAAAATGAAGTATTACGGGGTCTAATTTTTGACGCCGTGTACGATGAATTCCGCGGAGTAGTTGCCTACGTCAGGATAGTGGATGGGCAAGTTAAAAAAGGAGAAAAAGCAAAATTTTATCAAAACGATATCGAGTCCGAAGTTACAGATTTAGGATATTTTTCTCCCCACCTAGTTTCTGCTGAAGGTCTTACAACAGGGGAGATTGGTTATATTATTACAGGAATTAAAGATATTCGGAGAGTACGTGTTGGAGATACAATAACCCAAATCCAAGATTCGGAAAAGGAATTCAAGCCATTGCCGGGATATAAAATTCCAAAGCCAATGATATTTTTCGGAGTGTATCCAAAAAATACAAGCAACTTTATTTACTTAAGAGAGTCTCTTGCGAAATTAACTTTGAATGATACAGCCCTGACTTATACGGAAGAATATTCATCATATTTGGGAAGCGGATTTAGGGTGGGATTTTTAGGACTTTTGCATGCGCAGATCGTTAAAGAAAGAATAAAACAGGAATTTAATCTTGAAATTTTACTAACAATGCCCCAAGTTCTATACGAGAGAAAGAATTCGCCAACTGGCGAAGGGACAATGTTTGAACCCTACATGAAGCTAATAGTTTACAGTCCGAAAGATTATGTCGGACCGATTATGAATATATGTCAGAGTCGAAAAGGAAGTCTCTTGGATTTAAGTTATCATGAAGGTTATGTAGTTTTATCCTACGATATGCCCTACAGTATGTTTATCAGAGGAATTTCTTCGGATCTAAAATCAGCATCAGAAGGATTCGCAAGTTTTGATTATGAAGTCACGTCTTATAAGGAGGCGAATCTGACAAAAATAGAAATAAAAGTAAATGATGTTGCGATTGATATCTTGTCAGAACTTGCATATAAAGATGAGGCAATTGGTGTAGCAAGAAAAAAAGCTGAAAAACTAAGAAAATCTTTACCGAGACAGCAATTTAGACAAATTATTCAGGGGCTTGTGGATGGAAACATTGTGACCCGTGAAGAAATTTCCCCTTTTAGGAAAGATGTTTTAGCTAAAATGTCAGGAGGGGATAGGAGAAGAAAAGACAAATTACTGGAGGCGCAAAAAAAAGGAAAATCCCGCATGATTTTGCACGGAAAAATATCTATTCCTCAGGAGGCACTTCTTTCGATGATTGAAGAAGATAATTAGAGAAGCAATAAGGCCCCGCCTATAATTGTAATAATAACTCCTAATACCCCAAGACCAAGTGTTGTTTTTCCATCTCCACACGCAGGATCGGTGCACGGAATTGGTTGTGGAGTGGGAGACATGCTTAGCTCAGCAGAGCTAATCATAATTGTTTGAGTACAGTTGGGTTGTTGAATACTTAAGCTGTCATTGTTATCAGTTAGAATTGCGTAAGCGGTGTAGATTCCGGGAGTTTTATACGTGTGAATTAACTGTCCACTTACAGAACTCGTTCCTATTCCTCCTCCTGTGATTAAATCCTCAACAGAGTCTCCGAAATTGAAAGAAATTTTACTAATGGTGCCGGTTGGATTGCTTCCCGTAGCTGTGAATGTAAGGGAATAAGGAGTGACTCCGGTTGTTAAGCCGTTGACCTCTAGACTTGAGCAAATAGCTGACGAGGGTGGTAAAGAAGGAGTTATTGTCAGTCCTGGTACGGAAGTACGATTACCAGGAATAGATGTTGGTGTTAATGTTAGAGTGGGGCTTGCAGTGGAAGTAACAGCTACCTTTGCGGGAATTGTCAAAGACAATACATTTTCGCTTGTTTGATCTGAGGAGGCAATTGATAAAACTTGTGTGTTAGCAGAATCAAATGTAAAGTTTGGATCGGTAGGGGTTACTGTATCGGTGGCTTTAAGTTGTAGGATTGCAATTTTAGTTCTTGACGTTACTGCGTTTGTTGGTTCCGATCCGATAGACAAAGAAATAGAGGCTTTTCCCGAGTCAATTTTAGCGTCGTCTACTATAACGCGCAATGTATTTGACGGTTCCGGATTTGACGTAAGACTATTTGATATCGCTGTAAATTTTGAAGAGTCATAATTAATAGATAATTTTACGAAAGAAACCTGATTTGCAGAGGTGCCTGAACCTGGATCTAGCACAATATTCAAGGTCAAAATTTCGCCTTGCTTTACTGTTGCTAAAGCGGGCTCAAGAGAAAGAACCGTAGCTGCGGCCGCTTTGGTAGTTGTTTGCTGACGCTTTTGGGCAACATACACGGAGAAAGGAATTGCTATAAGAATTGTTAATATAAAACCCAATAAGAATATTTTTTTATACGACGAAAAAATAGACATAAAAATCCTCTAAATTTATGGTATACAGAAAAGAAGGGTATGTCAACTCTATCGTACTAACTATTGACAGTTTTTTAATTTTAATGTATTATTCTGTTTCTATCAGTTCTAAGGCATTTAGATAATTTTTAAATTTATTATGGTAAAGAAATTGAACATAAAGCCACTTTTCGACAACGTTCTTATCAAACCTCTGGAAGCAGAAGCTAAAACCGCAAGCGGAATTATCTTGCCGGATAGTGCAAAGGAAAAACCTCAGATAGGTTTAGTTATGGCAATAGGCGATGGAAAAGTCATCAAAGGAGAAAAACATCCGGTCGTTGTTAAAGTTGGGCAAAAAGTTATGTACAAAAAATGGGGCGGATCAGAAGTAAAAGTTGGCTCAGAAGAGTGGACAATGGTTGGTCAGGACGAAATTTTGGCAGTTATAAATTAATATGGCAAAACAAATTAAATACGGACAAGAAGCACGGGAATTACTTAAAAAAGGCGTAGACCAGCTTGCTAAAGCTGTCGCAACCACATTGGGACCAAAAGGACGAAATGTGGCCTTGGATAAAAAGTGGGGTGGTCCAAGTGTAGTTCATGATGGAGTAACCGTTGCGAAAGAAGTAGAACTTGAAAATCCATTCGAAAATATGGGTGCTCAGCTCGTAAAAGAAGCAGCTTCAAAAACCGCAGATGTTGCAGGAGATGGAACAACAACGTCAACAGTATTGGCCCATGCAATCGTAACTGAAGGAATAAAAATGATAACAGCAGGATCAAATCCTATGGTTATGAGAAGAGGGCTTGAGAAAGCCAGTGAATTTGTAGTTGCAGAACTTAAGAAAATGAGCAAGGCAATAAAACAGACTGACATTGCAAATGTCGCTACAATTTCAGCAGGCGATTCTCAGCTTGGAAATCTTATTGCAGAAGCTCTTAAAAAGGTTGGCAAAGACGGAGTTGTAACAGTTGAAGAAGGAAAGGGATTGTCAACAGAGATTGAATACAAGGAGGGAATGGAATTCGATAAGGGTTATGCATCTGCATATATGGTAACAAATTCCGACAGAATGGAAGCGGAAATCGAAGATCCATATATTTTAATTACAGATAAAAAAATATCTGCTCTCAATGAACTTCTTCCTTTTCTTGAGAATTTAGTCAAAGTTTCTAAAGATTTGGTGATTATTGCGGACGAAATAGATGGGGAAGCGTTGGCAACTCTGGTCTTAAATAAGTTAAGAGGAACCTTTAATGCATTAGCGATTAAGGCTCCGGGTTTTGGTGACCGAAGAAAAGAAATGCTGGAAGACATTGCAATTTTAACAGGCGGAACTGTAATTTCTGATGATACCGGCCGGAAATTTGACTCTGTCACTATCGAGGATTGTGGACGTGCAGATAAAGTGTGGGCAGACAAAGATAATTCTAGGATAATTGGGGGCAAAGGAGCGAAAGCAAAAATAGCTTCGAGAATTGCTCAAATAAGAAAAGCAATTGAAATTTCAACTTCAGATTTTGACAAAGAAAAATTGCAGGAAAGATTGGCAAAACTTTCCGGCGGAGTTGCAGTTATTAATGTTGGAGCGGCAACAGAAGTTGAAATGAAAGACAAAAAAGAAAGAGTCAATGATGCAGTTGCGGCAACAAAAGCAGCTTTGGAAGAAGGAATTGTTCCTGGCGGTGCGGTTGCGCTTTTGGATATTTCTGGAAGAATGACTACAAAAGATTTGGAAAAAGGAAATTCATCTCGTGACGAGGTTTTTGGATTTGAGATTGTCAAAAAAGCATTGGAATCTCCATTTATAAAACTTATGGAAAATGCAGGAGTAGATGCGGGACAATTGATCGCAAAAGCCCGGGAAATAAGTGCGACCGGTCAAGGATTTAATATTATGACTTTGGATTCGGTTGAGACTGCAAAGCCGGTTGACATGCTGAAGGAAGGAATAATTGATCCTTTGAAAGTTGTAAGAACAGCAGTCCAAAATGCAATTTCTGTTGCAATTATGATTCTTACCACAGAAGCATTGGTTACAGATCTTCCTGAGAAAAAAGAGTCAATGCCGGCAATGCCTCCGGGCGGCATGGGCGGAATGGATTACTAACTCCAATTTTCAATTATTAAAATCTTCGTGTTATAATAGCTTTGCATTTTTATGAGAAGGGTTTTATTGTTTTTGGCACCGCTTTTATTTGCAATTTTAATTTTTTTTGGTATTTTATTTTTTTTGGATAGAAAATCCGGGAAAGGGGCACTTCAGGTAACTTCTGTTCCCGAAAGCAGAGTTTATTTGGAAAATAAATTAATAGGAACTACCCCTTTTTGTGCTTGCGATTTGCCGCATATGCTATCTGTTGGAGATTATACTGTTAAGCTAGTTCCGCCTGGCGGGAATTTCAGACCTTTTGAGGGAAAAATTACCATTAGTAAGTCTACTCTTACAGTTGTCGACAGAACATTTGCTGATAACGGCACTAGCGACGGAAGTATTATAAGTTTAATTCCTTTAAGTGACAAAAAAGACATTGAAGTTTTGGTAGTTTCTTTGCCCGATAAGGCAAATGTTTTTTTAGATAGTAATCCTGTTGGGGTAACACCTTTGCTTTTAAAACAAGTCAGTGAGTCTGATCATGATTTAAGAATAACGCGCGATGGCTACAAAGATAAATTGATAAAGATTAAAACTGCCTTAGGGTTTCAACTTAACTCTTTGGTCTTCTTAGGAGTAAATGCTGATTTGTCTAATCCTTCTGTGGCATCTGTTTCGGCAACACCCTCTCCAACGGCAGCCGCAGTTGTTAATGTTCTAATTTTAGATACGCCAACAGGATTTCTGAGAGTTAGATCAGGCAATTTTATTAATTCTTCTGAAATTACCCAAGTAAAACCGGGAGAATCCTATGAGTTGCTGGAAGAAAAAGACAACTGGTTTAAGATAAAAATTACAGATACTAAAGTGGGTTGGATTAGCTCTTCCTACGCTGTTAAGAAATAGTTTCAAGAGCCTATCACGTAGATGATGGTAATTAACATGAGGATCCAAATAATTACTGTTGTGAGCAAAGGCTTGTCGGATGTTAATACTCTTTCAGGACTTTCTCCTTCGTGTTTTTCATAAATGTCTTGTAGATAACGCATAAGACCATATACAACAGGAAATATCGTTAACATCAACCATTTTCTTTGAAAAAAAGCAGGCAAGAAATCCGGCATGAATATACTAAGTCCGATATTGAGTCCGTGTGGATTTTCCAGGAAAGTAAAAAGGGTATAGGATACAAATGTTGATGTTGCGAAAATCGAAGCATAAACATCCAAAAGTCTTTCTGAATAATGAGACAGGGTCTTTCTGATATCGGAAATATTTACAGATTTGTTTTGGGAGACAAGGGTTAATTCTGATTTCCTTTTTCCGATTGCCAGAAATAGGGATAAGGAAATTGTTGTTAGTAAAAGCCAGACAGAGATGTGAACACCCCCAGCCACTTCTCCTGCATAAACTCTCAAGATGTATCCTAAAGCTATAGCCAAAATGTCAATAATCGCAATTGGCTTTAGAATTGTTGAATAAAAAAACTGAACAGTTAGGTATATTATGCCTAATGCAAGAAATGCAGGATTGACAAGGAATCCCAGCAGGAAAGAAAAGATTATTAGGGCAATTGCAACTCCTAAGGCATAATTTATTGACAAAGTTTTGCTAGCAAGAGGTCTAAATCTTTTAAATGGATGAAGCCTGTCTTTTCCTACATCGAAAATGTCGTTGATGATGTAACTTGCTGAAGAAAGACTGCAAAATACTATAAACGCAAGAAATGTTTTTTGAAAGATTTGCCACTCAAACAAATTACCAGAGAATGTTATTGCGGCAAAGATAGCCGCATTTTTTATCCACTGTCTTGGCCTCAACAGGCGCAAAGTGTTATAGGCGATCTTTATCATAAGTCTTATTTAATATACGATGCAAGAAGAGCAGTGTTCCGCCAACGATAATTAAAAGCATTATGATCGCAAAAAGTTTTCCGCGACTGGACAAAACTAAAGCAAGTGCCCCCAATATAGCAGAGATTGTCCAATAAAACAATGCAATTTGTCTTTGGCTCATTCCGAAACTCAAAAGAAGATGATGGAGATGTTTTTTGTCATGCCAGAAGGGAGACCTTCCTGACAAAAGACGCCGCACTATAGTAAAAAGTCCATCTATCATCGGAATTCCCATTACAAGAATAGCTGTTGCCAACTTTGCTCCGGAAAGAATAGATGCGGCACTTAACAGCAAATAAATCGCAGTTGCCCCATATCCTGGAAATATTTTTGCAGGATGAAAATTAAATATTAAAAATCCCAAAGAAGCCCCAGCTATTATAAATGATAAATTTACGCTTATTTTACTGAATGAATCGGACTGCGCAAATCGAAGGCTGAGAAAGCCAATTGTTATTGCAGATATTGCGACAATGCCCGGCATCTGACCATCAACTCCCTTGCTCCAATTTAACATGTTCATGACCCATATGATCCAAAGCATTGCAATAATATCAGAGAGAGTAATTAAAAAATGGATTCCTAAAAAATTAAAAGGTAAGATTATTGAATTTAAATAAAGTATCCCTCCCAAAGGATTTGTTATGAAAGGGATGGTGATGCCTGATCTTACAACAATCAATGCTACGACTATATTTCCAATGAAACGCACATAAGGAGAAATGTCATATTTGTCGTCAAGAACCCCAATTAAAAGCGCGATAAGACCGGCCACGAAAAGAGCAGCCACAATTTTTGTAAAGGGTAAAAAAAACATTCCAGTTATAGCAATACCGATAAAAAAGGGAATTCCTCCTCCGCGAGGAGTTGTTTTTTTATGAATTATTCCGGGATGCCTGTGCGTCTTAGGATTATCAAGAAGCCCCATTTTTTTAATAAGACCCAATGATATAGGAGTCAAGATAGTTGTTATAACAAATGCAATTATTAAAGGAAAAAATATTGACATTTTAAGTTAGTAGAGTAATAGTTTTTATAATAAAAAGAAAAGTTAAGATTCCCGCAAGGAGACTAACGGCTGCAAGCATGCGGGAGATAAGAGGAATTTTCTTGTATACTGAAGTACCTGTAAATATATTTATTATGATGATTAACAAGGCAACTAAAACTGGAATAAATATTGTAAATGTGTTTCCCAGCCTTTGTTCCCCCCAAGGCAATTGATTGAAGATAGGAATAAATGGGGGAAGTTTTCCATAGGAAAATAAAATGCAAGCAATAGCTACAATTATAAAAAAAATATTTATAAAAAATGCTGAAATTATGGTCCTGTCGCCTTTTATGTCTTTAAAAAAGTCTTTCATAAATGGAAGCGTTATTAATGTTTATTTTTATGGAATAATTTATCAAGGGAAAAGGAATCGGACCACTGTTTGACATTGCTACGACAAATTTTGGTTTTGCTGCTTCTATTCCCTTTAGAGTGGTTATTGGTCCATCTTTATAATTTGATATATGATAAGCAACAATATATTTCGTTGGGGCAACTACTCCAGCCAATTGATATAACTGGGCGTTATTTCCCCAAATAAAAATAGTATCATTTTTGGCAAGTTTAGGTTTAATAAACCGTGCTATTTCATAATCAAATGGGGTGTTGCGGTCAAAGAATCTTTGATATGAAGTCATTGTTTTTTTGCCCATCATGTATGAAATAAAATTTTGGTAGTAATTAATGCTTTTATTAGACCACCTAACGCCAAACCCTTTTATAGCGATTAATAATGCTATTAAAAATATAATAACTATAGCTTTTTGATATTTTTTATCAAACAAAATAAGGCCTGTCATAAGAGATAGGCTTGGAAGTAAAACTAAAAGATAGTGAGTGTATGGGCGTTGGGAAAAAAATGCATTAAATAATGAAAATGCAAACCAAACCAAGACAAAAAGCGAACTTCCGTTAATTGTTTTTCTTTTTACAAAAAGATACAGAAGAAAAATTCCCAACAGAATTAATTTTATAAAAAGAAGAATAGGAAGAGCCCCTATTTTATTATTGTAATTAACATAGGAAACGTTAGAAACAAACGTGGCTTTTACGAAATCCATGAATGCGCCATTAAAAAGAAAATAAAAACTTATTAAAAGTATGGGTAAAAGAAAGCCAGCAATTACAGAAGATAATTTAAGCTCTTTTTTCAGGGAATCAAAATTAAGAATAAAATAAAAAACAAAAAAAGCCGATAAGTCAAAAATAGCAACAATTTTGAAAAGAAATGCAATTCCCAAAAGCAAGCCTGCAACAAAAAATTTCTTTTGATTTACTATCAAAAATGCGCAAGCAATAATTGGCAGCAGCATAAAATTTTCTGCGTTTGCAATATTTCCTTCCAATAGGGGTAATCCGAATAAGACAGCGAAAACAGAAGTCGTTAAGTAGGGAATATTGTTGTTTTTCTTGCTTTTGAAGAGTGCCCTTGATAATAGAAAAAACATTATAACAGCAAGAGCTCCAAATATAAGAGACACAAGCCTTACGGTAAATTGATCCGATTGAAACAAAGCATAGGTCCAGTATAAAAGCGGAGGCTTGTTGTCGAATATTTGAGAATAAAGTAGCTTTCCATGGTTCAAAGATGTTCCGATTACCTGATATATTCCTTCATCACCATACCATAATGGTTCAAAAAGCGAAGGGAGTCTTAATATGAAAAATAAAAACGTGGTAAATATTACAAACCAGAATTGCTTGCTACTCTCAAGCCCCTTCAAAATTTTCATATACACTTAGTATAAAGGGTTATAGCTTTTCTGTCACCTTGTATTCCAATCTCTTTCCTCTGATTAATTGTGTATGAGAAATTAAGGCAGGAAGAGTTGAAAGGAAAAATCCGACAATCGGAATTAGAATGAACTGAAGAGGAAATAAAAATTCTCTAAATTTAGAAATGGAAGGATTCTTCGGTCTATTTTTGTAATCAATTACTACCATTGCAAGTAGAGCAATAAGACACGATGTTAAGATGATTCCAGCCAAGCTTGAAAGACTGTATCCAAGAGTTGTTCTTTGAAAAGCAGGATTTATAAGGGGAATGATGTTTGCTGCGATAGTTATGATAAACCAATTTACCGGCCACAAGAAATGATCAAGAAGAACATTGTACAGCATAATTGTTTTTCTTAGGAAGGGAACGTTTGGGACTGTTAGCCACCATTTTATGTATAATTGATCATCGGATACTCCCCATGACCAACGTCTTTCCTGATGATATTTATTTTTTAGGCTATTTACATAGCTTGAAGATAGCGGAGCATCCATAGATGTTTTTAAAAATATTGGCTCCATCCAAACTCTGCCGTGCAATTTGTAAAAAGCTTTAAAAAATATTCTGTAGTCTTCGGGAATAACATCTGTGTCCCAAAATCCAATCCGCTTCAAAAGAGAGAAAGAAAGAGAGTAAGTAGAGTTTGTGATTAAGCGGTCTTTCTGAACAAGAAGAGCAGTTCTCCAGAGACTTCCGAAAAAAGCAATAATTCTAATTGGAGCAGGAACAGTCCAGAAGTTATTGTGGTTTACGTTAGCTGATTGCCAAAATTTATTGTATCGGTTATTGTCAGTCAGAAATTTATAAGAAAGGTAGGCAAAATATTGTTTGTCAAAAACAGAATCAGCATCCACAGACGATACTGTTGCAAAATTAATATTAATAATTCCTGTTTTTATAAGTTTGTCATGCGCTTTTTTGGAAGCGTAGGCTTCATTGGATGATTTTCCTTTAACTTCCCCGCCCATATCAGGATGATAAGTTGCGAAAATACCACCAAAGGTATTTTTGAATTCCTTAATAATGATATTTGCTTTTCTCATTCCGTCTGTTTCTCTTTTTTCCATCCCTAAGACAACAAAGATTTGTTTTGCAGATAGTGTTTGTGTGGCTACAGACTTAACTGTTTCCCTTAATTTACTCAAACTCTCCTTATAATTGGGGATTATTATGACGTGTTTAACTTTTTTGAAGTTAGATAATTTTCTGGATTTTTCTAGCCAATTTTCTTGTTCCGCGTTTTTGATTTTTTTTGAAGCTACATATGCATTTATTGCAAGGGAAAATGATTTGTAAAACCAATAAACATCAAAAAATAAGATAAAATATGCAACAATATAGGGTATAATAAATGAGCCCCAAATAGGGAAAAGAATTAAAGCCCAGGACACAATTCCAGGAAGCGCTTCCAGCCCGCGCCGCGTTTTTATCGGGTATCGTGTGAACATTTTTTGAAAAAAATCAGTCATAAAGAAAACAATTTTATTGTATTTGCTGTTGTTTTAGCCTCAATTTCCTCAAAGCTTATGCCTTTTATTTCTGCTAAAAACTTGGCTGTAATTATAGCATACTCAGGTATGTTTCTGCTACCGCGTTTAGGTTCCGGCGCTAAAAATGGACTATCTGTTTCTGCGATAATTCTGTCAATCGGAGCATATTTTACCAAGTCCTTTAGGTCTGTGTCTTCTCCCGGAGCCAAACCATTATAGGTTATATTTCCGTCAAATCCTACATAAAATCCCATCTGCAAAGCAGATTTTAATACATCTATAGATCCTGCGAAACAATGAAACATTCCCGGAGGATTTAAAAGGTAAGATTTATGGTTTATTAATATATCTATTATATCTTTGCCTGCCTGACGGTTGTGAATTTGCAAGGGCAATTTAAGCTTGTGAGCCAATTCAATCTGCTTAATAAAAACTTCTTTTTGCAATTTAAGATCAACAATATCATTTGATTTGTAGCTGAAATAATCCATTCCTATTTCACCAATACCAACCACTTTTGGCATTCGGGCAAGCGTTTCTAATTGTTTTATCCAGTCATCAGACCGCTTGCCTGTCATCCCGAACTTGTTTCGGGATCTAGATCCTGAAATGAATTCAGGATGACAACCGAGTAAAGGTTTATCAGCGTGGTGCGGATGAACGCCGATAATTGCATATAAATTTTCATATTTTTGTGCCAACTCAACTGCTTTTTCACTCGAATCAATCTTGGTTCCGACATTAATAATTTTTGTTACTCCAGCTTTAAAAGCACTTTTAATGACATCATCGTAATCTTTTTCAAAAGAATGGAAATTCAAATGACAATGCGCATCAATCATGAATCTATTATAGCAGTAGTTAAGCTATTTTCTGACGAAAAGAAGAGCGCTGGGGAGATTTCTTCCGGGACCTGCTTTGTAGCCATTAAACCAAAGAGCTGTTGATCCTCCCTGATCAAGTCCCAATGCATTATCAAAGCCCAATGCTTTTGATACTTTTGCCGCATCATCAGAGCTGGCATTATAGATAACTCCAATATAAACAAAGTTTCCTTTGTTTGCTACGAAAGTTCTTGCTCCTTTACTCGTGAGTTTTGCATCTGTGCTTCCGCTAAAAACATTATTGCCCCCAGAAATATAAAGAGGGAAGTTGGCCACAACGCTATCTACTCCCGTATCCCGTCCCCATTCAAGTGATTGTCCTCGTACTCCCATAGAATTTCCTGAAAAATAAACTAAAGGTACGGTGCTGTACTTATTATTATCGGAATTAAAATAATGTTTATTTTTATTCATCAAAAGCGTGTCAAATGAATTTGTTTTTCCGGCGCAACTTGGATATTCGGCAGGACAGAAAAATGGACCATTTATACCAGCGTATGCTCCAGATCTTGCGACATAATCTCCCAATGCCATGACAGGACAATTATTGTTGCAATCAGAATCAGATGCTGTATCCACAATAACTCTAGTTGAATTAATATCGGCAGCAATTATAGAGACATTGAAAATTCCGTTATCGGTTTTTACTGTCTGAAAACTATACCCATTTCCCGGAGGAGTATTGCTTACGTTTGCTGTTTGATTTGGGGTCGTTGATGTTTGCGTTATCGTAATCACGCTATATTTTTTGTCGATATCACTACTTAATTGAGTTAAAAGAGCAGATCCTGATGAATAATTTAAATCAGCTAAATATTTTATAATTTGCGCATATGATTTTTCCAAATCCTTTGTATCCTGTTTTTGTGCTTTTAGATCAAGTAATTTTTCATATGCTGTTATTGCTTGAGAATAAGTATCATGGGTTGACTTAATGTCCTTTTTTAATTGTTCATTGATTTTAAGCTGATCTTGATTTTTTAAATCATTCAATTCTATTTTGGTTTTATCGAGCGTTTTAGTTAGATCCAAAACTTGAGTTTTAAATCTTGCTGATTCAAGAAAATAAAAAGAGGAGAAAAGAAGCAGAAGGATTGATAGTGTGAAAAGAATCTTTAATTTATATCTATTAAATTTATCGAACCACAGCATAATGATTATGAATTTATTATAGCAGTTAAAGAAATATTGATTTTTTTAATAGTTTTGTGTAATCTGTAGCTGGATGGAAAAAGAAATAAAGAAACCCAATATTAAGAGAAAAAGAGGAAGTTTTGTTAACAAAACAGACTTAATTTTCATGAAGTCTGGATGCTATAACCGTTGGGGAAATACTTCTGAAGAGCCGTGGCCTTTTTTAGCGCAAGAACCAAAGTCTGGTAAACCAATTGTGGTGTATGAGATTGTTGGCTCAAAAGAAATTGCGTGTAGAGAAAGAATAAAGAAAGCTTTAAAAATCAAATAATTTTAATAAAAATAAACTAGAATGGAAAAAGAACCAAAAATAAAGAGTATAAAAGATATACCGCGAGCATTTATCAACAGAGATGTTATAGATGAGGATTTTGTGGATGGAAAAGAATTTGTTAAAAAGCTATATAAGCCAAGAGCTTTGGGGCAGTGGGAAAAAAGAAGAGAACAAATTATTGAAAAAGGACTTCCGTAACTAAATTCTCGGGAATAGAGGTTTTCCTGAAGTGATTTTTGCTCCTTTAAATTGTTCTTCAATTTTTTCCGCAGTTTCGGGGAGGAATGGTTTTAATCTAAATGCTATCTTTCTGATATCATTTATCTCCTCTTGTAAGACACCTTTTAATTTATTATTGTCTTTTTCCAACCATGGAGCATTATGATTCATATGACTATCCACTATAGAAATATCAAGCCAGATTCTTGAAAGAGAGACATTAAAACTATAGTCAGATAATGCTTTTGTCCATTCTTCTTTAAAAACACTATCTAAATTTTGTGTTTTCTCAAAACTTGTCCCAGATTTTTCCGCCAATTTTGCAACGCGGGAGACTAGATTTCCCAAGCCGTTTGCCAGATCTGCATTGTAGGCTTGCAGTAATTTTTCTTCAGAAATATCGCTGTCATCAGTTAGATTGGTGTATCTCAACAAATAATATCTAACTGCGTCTGCTCCGTATTTTTTAACCCATTGACTTGGTCGGATAACGTTGCCAATTGATTTACTTATTTTTTGTCCGTTAATGTTTAAAAATCCATTGACTAAAATAGTTTTTGGAAGCGTAATCCCTGCAGACTTGAGCATAGCCGGCCATAAAAGCGCATGCCATCTGAGATTGTCTTTGCCAAGAATGTGTACGTCTGCGGGCCAGAATTTATCAAATAATTTTTTGTCTTTCAAAAATCCAACGCCTGTTAAATAATTGATTAAGGCATCAAACCAAACGTAAATTACTTGTTTCGGATCATTTGGAACAGGAATCCCCCAGGTAAAATTACTTCTGGAAACAGGAATATCTTTTATGTTTTTCGCAAATTCAAGCATCTCTTTTGCCCTGTGTTTAGGGAAAATAAAATCAGGATTATTTTTAATATGATCTATTAGAAAATCTTTATATTTTGACCATTTAAAAAAATAATTTTCTTCTTTAATTATCTTTATTTCCAGAGTTGAATGGATAGGGCATTTTCCTTCAATCAAATCTTCTTTTACATAATAAGCTTCACATCCCTCGCAATACGACCCCTGATATTCTCCTGGATATATATCGCCACTTTTTTGAACTCTATTCCAAATTTCTTTGACAACTTCTGTGTGATCGGAATCAGTTGTTCTTATAAATCTATCGTAAGAAATATTTAGGCAGTCTTGTTCCTTCTGATCAAGATCAGAAATTTTCTTGACAAATTCAGTTGGGGGAATATTTTGTTGTTTTGCTCCCTTTTCTGCTTTTTGCCCGTATTCGTCAGTTCCAGTTAGGAAAAAAACATTATCTTTTCCAAGCGTACTTCTGTAATAACGCGCCAGAACATCTGCAGCAATTTTCTGAAAAGCATGCCCCAGATGAATTGTATCGTTAACGTAATCAATGGCGGTTGTTATATAAAACTTGTTCATGAAGTTATTCTAGCAGATTTAGATGTGTTTTTTAAAGAAAAGTTCCAGGCTTACAAAAAGAGAGACAAGAAGAATCAAAAAATAAGGACTACTTAAGTGGAACATGCGGAAAACAAAATAAATTATTGTCAAGATTGCAATAAGCATTGCTCTGCGGGGACTGCGGAGAAAATAAGAGGTAAACGATAAGAGAAAAGTAAGAAATAACAGAAAAAAAATGGAAAGAATTGAGAATTTAAAATTGTAAGCTGTAAGCTGAAAGCTTGGGGGATAGGCAATAATCAAATAGATAAGACCAGCTAAGGATAAAAGACTAAGCAATAAAACCCAAAACGGCCGTTTTCTTCGGTTCATATATTAAGTTTAGCACATGCTTACTATAGACCTATTGACAAGTTTTAGCAGTCGTGATATATTACTGCTAATCCTTCGACTTCGCTCAGGATAAAACTATGAATGATTTGACGCAACGTCAGGTTGAAATTTTAAAAAGTCTCATTGAAGAGTACATTGAGACAGCAGAGCCTGTTGGTTCTGAAACATTGGAGAAAAAATACAGCTTAAGCGCTTCTCCTGCAACTATCAGAAATGAAATGGTTAGTCTTACGAAATTAGGATATCTTAAAAAAAATCATACATCCGCAGGCCGTATGCCAACCTCGGTAGGCATGAAATTTTATGTAAAACAACTCATGAAAGAAAAGGACCTATCCGTAACTGAAGAGACTGCGGTTAAAGAAAGTCTTTGGGATTACCGGGAAAAAGAAGATAAATTTTTGCGGGAAATGACCAAATCACTAGCGAATAAAACTAAAGCTTTGGCGATCGCAACAACTGCGGACGGAAATGTTTATTGTGCCGGATATGCTAATATTTTGGATATGCCGGAATTTTTTGATATAGATGTGATGAAAACTCTGCTTTCAACTATGGATGAATTTGAGGAATGCCGTAAATTTTTTGCGGATATAGTTTCCGAAGATGTGCAAGTACTTTTGGGCGATGAATTAGGTCCAAACATGCAAGGGCCTTATGGATTTGTTTTTACTCATTACAAAACTCCGATGCAACTAACTGGTGAGGTTGGAGTATTGGGTCCTTCCAGACTTAATTATACGCAGATTATTCCGACTGTCAGGTATTTTGGTGATTTGATTGAAGAAATTGCCAAAGGATGGTAAGTCTAGTATTTAGTATAAAGTATAAAGTATTAGGCATTAAGTATGGATAATAAAAAAAAGAAGCAACAAAACGAAAATGAAAAAGTTGAAGATAAGGAAATAAAAAAAGACGAAACAGCACTTTTAAAAGAAAAAAACGAAGAATTAGAGAATCAGAATAAGCGTTTATTAGCAGACTATAGGAATCTGGAAAATAGAGTGCAGAATGAAAGAGGAGAGTGGATACTCAAAGCAAACAAACAACTCCTCTTGAATATTTTACCGGTTTTGGATACACTAATGCTTGCTGATAAACACAATCAGGGTAAAGATCAAAATATAAATCTTAGTGTACAGCAATTTTTAGACATACTTAAAAAAGAAGGAGTTGCGCGAATTGAAACTTCGGATAAAAACTTTGATCCAAACCTGATGGAAGGTATAGCGACGGTAGATGGGGAAGACGGGAAAATTATAGAGGAATTAAGATCAGGCTATACTCTATACGGTAAAGTCTTAAGACCGGCTCAGGTAAAAGTTGGGAAAGGAAAATAATTATGGGAAAAATAATTGGAATAGATTTAGGCACAACAAACTCATGCGTTTCAGTAATGGAGGGAGGAGCTCCCAAAGTTATTCATTCTGCAGAAGGACGCAATGTTATCCCATCGGTTGTTGATCCAATCAGCCATGTTGTGGGAGACGTTGCCAAACGTCAGATTGTTTTAAAACCCAAAAGAACAATCTTTTCTATAAAAAGATTAATGGGACGCAAGTTTACAGATAAGGCTGTGCAGCTTGACATGAAATGGTTGCCATACACTATTAAATCCGGACGAGACGGGATGGCAGTTGTAGAGGTTGAAGGACGGACATTTACTCCTCAGGAGATATCCGCTCAAATTTTGCAAAAGATTAAAGTTGATGCAGAGAATTATTTGGGCGGAAAAGTTACGCAGGCAGTTATTACAGTTCCTGCATACTTTGATGATTCACAGCGTCAGGCTACAAAGCAAGCAGGAGAAATTGCCGGACTTGAAGTTCTTAGAATTATTAACGAACCAACTGCTGCGGCGTTAGCATATGGGCTTGATAAGAAAAATGCCCACACAATTGCGATTTACGATTTGGGTGGAGGAACTTTCGATATTTCAGTTTTGGAATTGGGAGAAGGAGTTTATGAAGTTAAATCTACAAACGGAGACACTCATTTGGGCGGAGATGATTTCGACCAATTGATTATTGATTATCTTGCAACAGAATTTAAAAAAGAACAAAATGTTGATTTGAGAAAAGATTCTCAGGCTTTGCAAAGACTTCGTGAGGCCGCTGAAAAAGCAAAAATAGAGCTGTCAAGCTCAACCTCGGCAGAAATTAATCAGCCGTTCATAACTCAGGGCAAGAATGGTCCTTTGCACCTAACAATGACACTGACCCGGGCAAAAATGGAGGAAATAGTTGATTCTTTAGTGCAGAAAACTTTGCATCCTGTAGAGCAGGCATTAAAAGATGCGGGAATAAAAGTTTCTGATATTGACGAGGTAGTTTTGGTCGGAGGAATGACCAGAATGCCAAAGGTTATAGAGACTGTTACAAAATTCTTCGGAAAAGAACCTAATAAATCAGTTAATCCGGATGAAGTTGTTGCAGTTGGAGCAGCTGTTCAGGGTGGAGTCTTGGGAGGAGAAGTAAAAGATGTGCTTCTTCTGGATGTAACTCCATTAACATTGGGAATTGAGACATTGGGCGGAGTTTCGACACCTCTTATTTCTAAAAATACAACGATTCCAACCTCCAAATCTCAGATATTTTCAACAGCTGCAGACAATCAGACGCAAGTTGAAATAAATGTTTTGCAAGGAGAACGTCCGATGGCCGCGGACAACAAGAGCCTTGGACGCTTTATATTGGATGGAATTCCTCCGGCTCCTCGGGGTGTTCCTCAAGTTGAGGTAACTTTTGATATTGATGCAAGCGGAATATTGAGCGTAAAAGCCAAAGATAAAGCGAGCGGAAAAGAGCAAAGTATTAAGATTACGGGTTCAACCGGATTGTCTAAAGATGAAATTGAGAAAATGACCAAGGAGGCAGAGATACATGCCAAAGAAGATTCGGAAAAGAAAGAAAAAATCGAAGCCAGAAATGCTGCAGATTCCTTGATCTTTACAGCAGAAAAAAGCCTTAAGGATGCTGGGGATAAAGCTAATCCTGACTTGAAAAAAGAAGTTGAGGAAAAAATTTCTGCACTTAAAGCAATTTTGGATAACGGTACGAAAGAAGATTTGGAAGCAAAAACTAAAGATCTTTCTGATAGTCTGCAAAAAGTAGGTCAAGCAATGTATCAACAGCAACCAGGACAACAGCCCGGTCAAGAAACGGGTGGAAATGGCGAACAAAAAGCAGATAAGGAAGATAAATCCGATTTCGCCAAGGCTACGTCGGACAAGTCAGATAAGGAAGAGCCTGTTGAGGGAGAAGTCGTTAATTAAGTTCAAAATTTAAAATTTAAAATTCAAAATTGGGCGCGGAAAGCGCTTATTTAATACAATAAAGAGCACGTATGGCAGACAAAGATTATTATCAAATACTTGGAATAACAAAATCAGCAGATCCTGATGAGATAAAAAAAGCTTACCGTAAACTTGCCCTACAATATCATCCTGATCGGAATAAAGGAAAAGATACGGAGGGAAAATTTAAAGAAGTAACTAAAGCGTACGAGGTTTTATCTGATCCGCAGAAAAAACAAACTTATGACCAGTTTGGTCATGCTGCTTTTGAGCAAGGCGCAGGTCAAGGTCCATTTGGCGGTGCAGGCGGACCTTTTGGTGGTTTTGGGCAACAGGGAGGGCCTTTTTCTTACACATACACTACTGGTGGTGATGGTGGGACAGGATTTGATTTTGGTGGATTTAATGATCCATTTGAAATATTTGAGCAATTCTTTGGCGGTGCCAGTCCTTTTGGCAGACAAAGAAGGCAATCTTACTCTTTAAATATTGATTTTCTTGAAGCAGTTAAAGGGACTACGAAAAAAGTTACCATAGACGATAAAGCACAAACAATTAAAATTCCAGCAGGCGTTAGCGAAGGGTCAAGGATCCGGTTTGGTGATTATGATATTGTTGTTTCAGTAAGCCCTGATAAAAGATTCCAAAGAGAAGGATACGATATTATTGGAATAAAAGAAATTTCTTTTGCGCAAGCTGCATTAGGAGGAGGAGTAAATATCGAAACAATCGACGGTAACTTAAAGCTTAGAATTCCGGGAGGAACCCAGCCGGGCACCGCAATTAGACTGCGGGAAAAAGGGGTCCCGCATCTTCATGGTTCGGGTCGCGGAGACCATTATGTCAGGATAAAAGTTACAATTCCAAAACATTTAACCGGGAAGCAAAAAGAACTTCTTAAAGAGTTTGAAGGAGATTCAAATAAAAAATCCAGCTGGTTTTAATTTCATTTACCGCAATTGGGCCAAATGCCAAGATGTCCCTGAGAGATCATAAAAGCAGCGGTCCGGATAGATTCTTCCGCATTAAGACGTAAAGAAACATCAGGATTTTGCCCCATAAGAGTTCTTGTTTGAATCCATATCGGTTCTGCAAATTGGAAAAGCCCGGCATACAAACTAGTTGATGTGTTTGGATTGAGACTTGATTCACAATTGGCAATTCTTTTCAAAAGCTCTTTATTTATGCTGTATTCGTTACTGTATTTTGTGAAAAAATCATCAAGATCTTTGGGGAGAATAATAATTGGAGCTAAAGTTGGACTTGGAGTTGCAGTGGGTGTTGGCGTAAAAGCCGGAGAGGGAATAATAGTTGGGGTTGGGATAACAGTTGGGGTAATTGTTAAAATTTTAGCCAATTCAGTTTTTATTCCTGCAATTTCAGTATTAAGTTTTTTTGTTTGAAAAACTAAAACAATTTTGAGAATAGTGATGACCAAAAATATTGGGATTATGAATAAGATTATTATCTTCTTTCTCTGCATGGGGCAATAATAGCGCTTGCTCTTTGCAAAAGCAAACCAGTCTCAAGATTAACTTTTTTGTGGATTTATTTTTAAGAGTAGTTTTTCATTAGCTCTATAATGGCTTTATTTATTTCCGTCAATAAATATTCTGTTTGTGTGGGATATTTATTTAAAGTTCGTTTAAGAATGGGAATTAAAATTTCTTCTGTTTCGCGGATCTTTTTCTCCGGAGTTTCCTGCCCTTCTTTTGGAAAGAAAGTTCTTAAATTGTCTAGTCTATCCGCCATCTTAACCAACAAAGCTTCTTCTGGTCCATCTTCCAAGCGTTCATACTTTATTATTTTTGCTTGGTCTTTATTTTTTATTGTTTTACCGTCAACATAGGGTTCTGTTACGGAAAACACCATCTCTGCAGTCTCCGGGTAAAACAATTTAGAAATTCTATGGAAACTATGAATGTTAAACAGTCTGGCTGCCATTTTAATAGGATTTCCAAAAGCAGACGTGTCTTCTAAAGAGTCATGCAAGAGCGCAGCACAGATAATGGAAGGGTCAGTAATTCCACATTCATCCATTAATATCAAGGTGGTTCTTAGGGGATGCTCAAAAAATCTTTCTCCGCTTCTTCTTATTTGTTTTCCATGAGCGGCTTCGGCAAGTTGATAAGCGCGTTCTATTTTATCTCTTGCGTCTTCAGGAAAAGCTTCAATTCTAGCTCGAAAAGTATCCCAATTCTCTTTTGGAGTGGTAAATTTTTTCTCAGGTGACATAATGGGATTTTAGCAGAAAGGAGACTAAAAAACAAACTATAGGTTTTAAAGTCTCTTATTTGTAATTTAGTTGGAAACTTCTTATACTGAATCTATGGCTCTGCCCTTTTTGTTTTTAAAATTTTGGTTCATAGATTCTCCCAAGAATTTAATCACTTTTTTCGTTTCTTTAAATAATGCTTTTCTGCAATTTTCCTCTCTTTCTCTTTTACTAAAAACTTACTTTAGGCCCTGGAAAAATGAATATAGGAAGGGGTTAGTTGGATTTTCTATTGGAATGGGAATGTTTATGAAAACTTTTGTAATTCTTGTCAACATTTTTCTATTTTTAATGATTTTGATTATTGAGTTTCTCATATTTATTGGTTTTCTTTTGTTACCCGGATTAACTATTTTTTCTTTCTTTTATTATCCTTTTTCCGGAACCTATCTTCCTTTGATTCCGCTTGTTTTTGTTTTGCTCATTTTCTTGGGATTCGAACCTAAGAAAAGTTTTTCCAAAATTGTTGCATCTGAAAAGCGTGTTGTAGATATTGTTAAATTTCTTCTTAGGCAAGAAGAAGTAAATTTTCTTTTGAAGAAAGCCGGCATAAAGAAGGAAGAAGTTGGTCTTCTTGAAATACAAAAAAATACAGTAATTAATACTCCTCTTGATTTTTTTGTCGACTATCTGTTGTCAACAGAAGTGCAAACAAAATTATTGTTTCGAAAACAACTCAAAAAAGAAGATATTCTGAATATTGTATATTGGGCAAAAATAGAATTTCAAAATAAGGGAAAACCGCTTGAAGTTAAGTTTTTTGGAGAAGGATTTGCAGAATCCTGGACATACGGGTGGACACTTGAAACGAAAAAATACATGGTTGATTTAACTCCCGAAATTTTTAATAAAAAAACGCTTCTTCTGGGACGGAAAAGCGAATACAAACAATTATTAACTGCTTTAACAGCGAAAAAAAGCGTGATTTTGGTGGGAGAGCCAGGAAGCGGAAAAAATTCATTAGTTGAGGCACTTTCTTTTGAAAGTTTTTCCAGTAATTTAAAAGATTTTCATCATCAGAGAATTTTTAAATTATACGTAGACACTCTTTTGGCAGGAGCAATAAATCAAGGGGAAATTGAAAAAAGACTTGATGAAATTATTGCGGAAATTTCTCATTCCGGCAATGTCATTATTTACATTTCTGATTTTGAAAATATTTTGGGATCTTCATCATTCAAAATTGACTTGTCTGGAGTATTAATTCCATATCTTAAAAATAAATCCATAAGAATAATAGGAACTGTAACAAGCGGATCATATAAAAAGTTTATTGAGAAATTAACAAGTTTTACTGATGTTTTTGAAATTATAAGACTGGAGGAGCCGGACAGGAATACAATGCTGCAAATGCTTTTGGACAAAGCATCTTCTATAGAGAAAAAAATGAAAGTTGAACTTTCGTATAAAGCAATTCTAACAGCCTTAAATTTGGCAAATAAGTATCTTATTGACAGAACATTGCCGGGTGCAGGAGTAGTGTTTTTGGAGGATACGGCAAATGAGGTTAAGCTTTCGGGAAAGAAGGAAATTTTGGAGAGTGATGTTGTTAAACGGGTTGAAGAGAAAACAAAAACATCATTAAGTAGTCCGACAGAAGAGGAGAAGAAGCTTTTGATAAATCTTGAAGAAAAAATGCATGAAAGTCTTGTTGATCAGGAGGAAGCAGTGAAGAGCATTGCTGAGGGAATACGCAGAATCCGGTCAGGTCTTAAGCTCGGCGCAAAACCTATTTCTTTTCTTTTCTTGGGCCCAACAGGAGTCGGAAAAACTCAAACAGCAAAAACTCTTTCTGTTCTGTATTTTAACGGAGAGAAAAATATGATTAGATTTGACATGAGCGAATATTCATCCGGTGATGGTGTAGGGAAATTTATAGGTTCCGGCATAGGTTCGGAAAATGAAGGAATTGCGGGAAAAATTCATGAGAATCCAAGCTCGCTAATTCTCCTTGATGAATTTGAAAAGGCAGATCCTTCGATTCACAATCTATTCTTGCAAATTTTGGATGACGGTAGACTTACGGACAACAATGGCAAAACTGTTTCTTTTACGAATGCGATTATTGTTGCAACCTCAAATGCCGGCTCTGAATTCATCCGGGAAGAGATAGGAAAAGGATTAATTATTGACAAGAATTTTAAAGATAAATTTTTGGGCTACCTTCTTTCCAAAAATATTTTCAAGCCTGAGTTTCTTAATAGATTTGATGATATTGTAGTTTTTAAGCCATTGGGCATGGTTGAGGTAGTTCAAATCACAGGTTTACTTCTCAAAGAGGTCTCAAAAGAGCTTTTGGAAAAAGAAATTGCTGTTAATTTTGATGAAAAAATAATTGCCAAAATAGCAAAAGAGGGATTTGATGAGCAATTCGGTGCCCGTCCTCTCAGGCGGTTTATTCAGGATAATATTGAAGATCTTCTGGCTCAAAAAATGTTAAAAAATGAAATAAAAAGAGGAGATAAAATCAATATTTCCGTAGACCCCTCAAACAATCTCCAAATAACAGTTAATAGCTAAATTTAAATTATTGAACGGTTGAAGCTTCGAGTTGAATCTGGTATACTAACCACTATTATGCCAGCTGTACAAAGAAGCGAATTTTTACTAGCACTCAATCAGGTCGCCAACGAAAGAGGCGTTGATGTTGAAGTTGTACTAGATACAGTAAAAAACGCTATTTTGGCAGCTTACAAAAAAGATCATCCGGATATTGAACTTGAGGAATATTCTACTACTTTGGATAAAAATACAGGAGAAGCCACAGTTTTACATAAAGATAAAAATGTTACCCCGCCTGGTTTTGGAAGAATTGCAGCTCAGACCGCAAGACAGGTAATTTTGCAGAAGATCAGAGAAAAAGAAAAGGAAGCAATAATCGCAGACTATAAATTGAGAGTCGGAACAATCGTGAATGGAATGATTTTGCGGTTTGCAGGATTGAATATCATTGTAGATGTCGGAAAAACAGAAGCTTTAATGCCAATTCCTGAGCAAATTCCGAACGAAAAGTATCATCTAAATCAAAGATTAGCGGTTTATATCTCTGAGATTAGAGCTGGACTTAAAGGCGATGAAATTATTGTTTCAAGATCCAGTAATGGACTTTTGGAAGGTTTATTTAAAAGAGAAGTTCCGGAAGTTGCCAAAGGGTCTGTTATTATAAAAAATATTGCCAGAGAAGCAGGAACCAGATGTAAAGTTGCTGTTTTCTCAAATCAGCAGGGAATAGATCCGGTCGGAAGCTGTGTCGGGCAGAGGGGGGTCAGAGTTCAGGCCATTATTCAGGAATTCGGCGGACTTGAAAAAATTGATATAATCCAGTGGTATGAAAATGCCAAAGACTATGTTGCTCAGGCTTTATCTCCAGCAAAGCAGGTTAGGGTTGAGATAGACAAAAAAACAGAAAAAACAGCACATGTATTTGTTCCGGTTGAAGAACTTTCATTGGCAATCGGCCGTGACGGACAGAATGTCCGTTTGGCCTCAAAATTAACCGGTTATACGATTGAAATAGAAGAAGATAAGACCCTTGCAAAAAAAGAAGTAGAAAAAACAGAGGAACCAAAGGTTGAAGAAAAAACAGAAAAGCCAAAAGTAGAAAAGGAAGTAAAAGCAAAATCCGAGAAAAAGAAAACAGAGCCAAAAGCTGAAAAGAAAAAAATTAAAAAGGCAGAAGTTCCAGCAGATACTAGGGTTTAAGTATATGAGAACTTCTAATCTTGATCAAAATATATGGCAAAAAACGCAAAAAAAACTTCAAAAGCCGAAAATCCGCCTGGTGTAGCCTGGCCTTTTCCTCCTGTTGTTGCAGTTTTAGGGCACGTTGACCATGGGAAAACCTCACTTTTGGATGCAATCCGGAAAACAAATGTTGCCAGCCGTGAGCATGGCGGAATAACTCAGGGAATTGGCGCTTCAAGCGTAGAAGTTGCTGTAGAAGGAGTAAAAAAGCGTATTACATTTATTGATACTCCCGGACACGAAGCTTTTACACAAATGAGAGGGCGCGGAACTCAGGCTGCAGACATGGCATTGTTAATTGTTTCTTCGGTTGATGGAGTAATGCCTCAGACCAAAGAAAGTATTGAGATTCTCAAAAAAGCGCAAATTCCCTATATTGCCGTATTAACAAAAGCAGATGTTCCGGACAAACAGGAAGAAAAGGCCAAGGGGCAATTAGTAAAAGAAGGAGTGCTACTTGAAGGTTATGGGGGAGATGTTCCGGTTATTTCTGTTTCCGCGAAGACAAATACGAATATAAAAGAATTATTAGAATTAATTTCTCTTGTTTTTGACATGAAGCAAAAGCCGGTTTTAGATAATAAACTTAAAGGGATTGTAATTGAGGCCCGTCTTGATGAAAAGTCTGGCCCAAGAGCAACCGTAGTGATTAAAAATGGCATATTATCGGTGAGGCAGGAAATTGAATGTGATGGAATAAAAGCAAGAGTTCGGACAATTATAAATGATAAGGGTTCACATTTGGAAAAAGCAACTGTTGGAGAGGCTGTTGAGGTTTTGGGATTTGAAAAAGTGCCTTCAGTTGGGGGAATAGTTGTTGCCAAAGGGGAAGCTGTAGTTGAGGCTGTTTTAGAAGCAATTCCTTCCTCTTCTGATGTCCCTTCATCTGTGCCTGCTCACGTTCAATTCCGTTCGGGTCAGGAAGCGATGCCAATGCCTGAGGATTTTTTGAACGAAAAAGAAGTGCCTACTCTTTCAATTGTTTTATGTGCGGATAATCAGGGGTCTTTGGAGGCAATTGTAAGGTCATTGCCGAAAGAAATAAATATTGCGCTTGCGAAAACAGGCGATATTACCACAACAGATATTTTATTGGCAAAATCAATTAATGCAATAGTTTTGGGTTTTAATACGAGAACCAGGCCGGAAATTGTAAAATTCGCTGCTCAGGAAAAAGTTTTAGCCAAAAACTATAAGATTATCTATGAGTTGATAGCGGAGATAAAAGATGTCCTGGAAGGAAAGCAACTGGCGCTAGTTGAGGAAATTTTTGGCAGAGCAAAAATACTCGCGTCCTTTCCTTTCGAAAAGACAAAGGTTTTGGGAATTAAGGTTTTGGAGGGGAGAGTAGCGCGTGGGGACAAGATCAGGTTAATCAGGAAAGAAGAAATTATAGGGGAAAGCACTATCAATTCAGTCAGGATGGGCAAAAATGTTGTTTCAAAAATAGAAGAAGGTCAGGAAGGCGGCGTTATCCTCTCTCCTTCGCTTGACTTTACTATAGGAGATATGCTAATATGCCATGGCTAATCCCGATGCTTCGGGATTTGAAGATTTATGGATAATATAATGCTTGAGAGGATTAAAGACCTTCTAGCCAAAAACGAAAATATCGGTATTGCTGTTGGTAAAAATCCCGGCATTGATGAAATGGCTGCAGGATTGTCTTTGTATCTCGCGCTTTCAGAAGCCTCAAAAAAAGTTACTATTGTTTGTCCCACAGATCCAATTGTAGAAGTATCTTCGTTGGTTGGAGTAGATAAGGTAAAAAAGTCTTTTGAGGGTGGAGCTAACGGAGATTTGCTGGTAAGTTTTCCGTATAAAGAAGGAGAGATTGAAAAAATTTCTTATACTCTTGAAGAAGGAAAGCTAAACATCTTGGTTAAAGCCGGAGAAGACGGTCTCTCTTTCAATGAAAAAGATATTGAATACAAGAGAGAGGGAGCAGCTCCAGGCTTGGTTTTTGTCGTAGGAACACCAAGAATATCAGATTTAGGAACAGCTTTCGACATGGAAACCCTTAAAGATTCAAAAATAATAAATATAGATTATAGACCGGAGAATCAAGGATTTGGAGATATACCGCTTATTGGCAGAAACGCTTCTTCTGTTTCAGAGCTTATGGCTAATTTTATTTCTTCTTTAAGCTTAAAAATGGATACAGATATTGCCTCTAATTTGTTAACCGGTATCATTTCTGCTACAGATAATTTTCAAAGTCCAATAACCAGCGCATTGGCTTTTGAAGAAGCCTCATTGCTTCTGAAAAATGGAGCGACCAGAAAAAATACAAGCGTATTAAAACAGAATATTGTAGCAGACGCTTTTTTTTCTCCAAAGCCAGAGCCCAAGCCATCTTTCGTTAACGCTTCAGAGGACGCAGAAGAATTAATAAAAAAAAGATTGGCTAAAGAAGATAAAAAGGTAAGTGAAGATAATCCTCCCGATGATTGGTTAGCCCCGAAAATCTACAAAGGCTCAACGAACGTTTAATCTGAACTTCTTCTGGGATCTTTTAAAACTGAAACTTATTTGATGTAATCAAAGAAAATATTTTTGTAAACGACCCAATTAAGTCAGTATAGATATTTACTTAATTCTATAAATCTTCTAGAATAAGAAGAAGCGTTAAGAAAATAATTTGTATGGATGGTATCGCAGAGGCGACAGTAATTAAAGAGGTTGAAACTAATAGATTTAAATTAAAGGTTGAAGATTGTAGATTTCAAAAAGACAGCATTCAAGATTTTTTTTTCGCAGAGAAATTAAAGAGGGATAGGGTAGATTTAGTATTAAATGAGACTAAAAAATTTTTAGGCAATTATTCTTCTATTGATCCACAGAAACTAATGATAAAAATCATAGATGGCTGTGCTGGAGAAGGTGCAATCAAAGGATCTATTATTGAAATTCAATTACCTTCGGAAGAAAAAGCAGCAGTTCAGCTAAGACATACCATTGATGATTTGTTTCCTAATTTGCTCGAGGATCAAAGAACCAATAAAATTAATGAGCTAGCATTAGCTTTATCTGCATCCACATTTCTTCATGAAGGGACACAGGGACTTCTGTCCGGTAAGTATAGATCAAAATTTGTCCAGGATTTTAAAAAAGCATATGGCTCTCGTGATAAAAAGAGTATAGCTTCAGCTCTTTTGGTTGATGGCATAGCGTATGCAATGCAGGGAATTTATACTCAAGATATAGGATTTTTTGACAAACTAGCTCCCTGTATTCGGTTTTGTGATAAGGGAGGAAAGATAAAAACAAGAGAAGCGCTGGGTGTTAAGTTGATGCCCAAAATTAAGGAATACATAATGGTAAACAGACAATTAGATGTTGATTTCTTGATTTTTGCTTCAAAACAATTAAAAAATCTGTATTTAGAAGAGACGCAGGAGGCAGTAGGAAAAAATTCCGAAAGTGTGCCGACGAATCAAGAAAAATTTGCAAACATTGTGAATGCGCTTAACAGATATTACATAAGAGTCAAAGATGGCGATTTGACCCCTGAAGAATTCCAGACATTAAAATCTAGTGTAATAAAAAACTTTGATGTCCTAGAAACTTTATTAATTTCTGGCGATAAATTTCGTGGTGCATTAACTATGTTGAAAGAAGTAGAGGTGTGTAAATTAGTTCCAGAATTAAAACAACTAGCTCAAACTACAAGCGATAATTATGTGCGGAATTATGCTGTTCAAATTAGAGCAAATTCTAATATTTTGTACAATCAACCACTTGATTGTGTTGCAGTATACGATACGGAAAGAACAGCATTTGCCATTCATGAATTATTTAAAAGTAGAAATATAGAAGATAATCTACTAGCTCAGGATATACTAAATAGAGAATTCTCAAAATGGGGAGTTAGCCCTGATAAATTCTTAAAGACTTGGAATGATTGCGTTTACGGCGTGAATGGGTATTCTGGAATGGTAGAAAATCTACCAAGAGCAATTGAAATTGAATCCTTAAGGCCAGGAATTATTCGAACATTGTCTCAAGAATTTGGAATAGTACATTTTGGAAGATATCCAAAAGATCTTCTTGTAAATCAGTTCGATGAAAAGGATGATCAGATTAAACCATATGGAGTAATAGTTTTTCCTAAAAGCGATTGGAATGGTGCTTTTTTTCAGGACTCCCATATTTTTAGAAAATTAGGAAGCCAACTAAAGGACAAATTTAATATACGCATAATAGAGGTTGAAAATAAATTTGATGTCGTACGAGGTCTCGTAAATTTTAAGAGGCGTTATCCAGCGCATAAGATCTCTTTCGCAATTATTGGAGGGCATGGGACGAAATATACCATTAACTTTGGAAAAGAAAAAATTGATGGGAGGCATCGCCTAGAACCCATAGATCTGGTAGGAGAACGGGCCAGAGGAGTAAGTGAGTTTTTTGAACCTAATCCATCGATTGTGTTAATCTCTTGTTCTACAGGAGCAGAGGGAGGAATAGGACAACAACTGTCTAGATTGATGGGTGCAAGAGTGGTCGCTCCTGAAATTCCTACAGGCATATCGTCTATAAACTCTATGTTTGATAGTGAGGGAAAAATTTCGTTTAATGTTGAATACGCGATAGAAGACGCTAAGAGATCTTTTCTTGCTGGTCAGAAGGAAGATCGTAGTTAATCTAATATCTATATTTCTGATTAGATAGTGAAAGGGTTTGGGTTATTTATGCTTCTTGAGATTGTTTTGGAAAACTGCTATAATAGCTAAACTGCTAAAATTGATAAAAAAAAGAACATATGCCGCTTAGTACAACGTTAAAGAAAAAAGTTATCAAAGAATTTCAAACAGTTCAAGGAGACACAGGAAGCCCTGAAGTTCAGATTGCGCTTTTGACAACCAGAATTGACCGTTTGACAGAGCATCTAAAACAACACATTCATGATGTTCATTCCAGACGCGGACTTTTATCAATGATTGCCAAAAGAAGAAGACTTCTCAACTTCCTGACAAAAGTTGACAAGAAACGTTCTTCTGCAATAGAGGGAAAGATTGGTTTTGAAAAAGAACCTCTGAAAAAAGTTGAAAAAGTTGAAAAAGTTGAAAAAGTAGCAAAAATAACGAAGACAACAAAAACAGCGAAAGCTAAATAATGACAAAAAAAACAACGGCCTCTTTGGAAATAGGTGGTAAAACCTTAACTTTAGAAGTAGGCCAATTAGCTCAGCAGGCAACATCATCAGTCTTAGCCAGACTTGGGGATACCATGGTTTTGGTAACCGTAGTCATGGGTAAAGAAAGATCAGACATTGATTATTTTCCTTTGACTGTAGAATATGTAGAAAGACTGTATGCCGGAGGAAGAATCAAGGGCTCCAGATGGGTAAAAAGAGAAGGAAGACCAACAGATGATGCTGTTCTTACGGCCCGTCTCATAGACCGCTCTGTCAGACCTCTTTTTCCAAAAGAATTCAAGAAAGAAGTACAAATAATTGCTACAGTTTTGTCAGTAGACGGAGAAAATTCTCCCGATGTTTTATCTGTTGTTGCAGCTTCAGCTGCACTAGCGATTTCTCCAATTCCCTGGAAAGGCCCGGTTGGAGCAGTCCGCATAGGATACGTTAATCCGCCAGATGGCGGAAAAGAAAGCAAAAAAGCTGATTTTATTGTTAATCCGGGAATTGCAGAATCCGAACTTTCAGAATTAGATTTAATTGTCACTAGCTTAAAGGGTAAAACTTTGATGCTTGAGGCAGGAGCGCTACAGGTCTCAGAGGAAATTGCTTTGGAGGGAATTAAAAAAGCACAAATTGAAAATGATAAAATTATTGATTTTATTGAAGATTTTGCTAAAAAAATTGGCGCAAAAAAAGAAGAAGTTAAGCCAAATACACAATATCAGGAGCTAATTGCGCTTTTGGAAAAATCATACAAGACAGAAATCGTCGGAATGATCAAGAACAGAGTAACCAAAGAGTCAAGCGGGGACGCAGGCGATTTCATCGATAAAATTATTGAAGAGCAAAAAACAAAAGACGAAGATTTTGCGGGAGACAAGAAATTGATCGCAAAAGCTATCGAATCCATCATGTTCAAAGCTCTTAGAGAAAGCACTTTGGTAAAAGGAATAAGACCGGATGGAAGAAAAATTGATGAAATAAGACCGATTTCGTGTCAAATTTCAGTTCTTCCGAGAACCCATGGTTCAGCTCTGTTTAACAGGGGAGACACACAAGCTTTAACTATTGCAACTTTGGGTTCGCCCCGCATGGAGCAATTGATAGAATCTGCAGAAGGCGAGGAGTCAAAAAGATATATCCATCATTACAATATGCCTCCGTATTCTGTTGGAGAAGCCGGAAGACTCGGATTTACAAGCAGAAGAGAAATAGGTCATGGAGCATTGGGCGAACGGGCAATAATGGCAGTTATTCCAAGTCAGGCAGAATTTCCTTATACGATTAGAGTTGTTTCGGAAATTTTATCTTCAAACGGCTCCACTTCAATGGCGGCAACTTGCGGATCAACTCTTGCTTTGATGGACGCGGGAGTTCCTTTAAAAAAACCAGTTGCAGGAATTGCTATGGGAATGGTTTCCAAAGATGATAAGTATGTAATTTTAACGGATATTTTAGGTCTTGAAGATTTTTCAGGAGATATGGATTTCAAAGTCGCTGGAACAGATTCGGGCGTCACAGCAATCCAATTGGACGTAAAAATTATGGGATTAACAATTGAGCAAATCAAAGAAGTTTTTGAGAAAGCCAAGAAAGCAAGACTTTTTATTCTTGAAAAAATGATTGCGGTCGTGGGAACCGGAAGAAAAGACATTTCAGAATATGCTCCAAAAATAGAGCAAGTTCAAATTCCTGTGGACAAAATAGGCGAAGTTATCGGGCCGGGGGGACGCGTTATTAAGAGCATAATTGCAACAACAGGAGCAACTGTTGATGTTGAGGATACAGGAATTGTTACCATATCGGGAACAGATAAGGATGCAGTTGCCAAGGCTGTGGAATGGGTCAAAGGCATTGTTAGAGAAGTAAAAGTTGGAGAAATTTTCCCTGAAGCCGAAGTTAAGAGAATACTTCCTTTTGGAGCATTCGTTGAATTCTTGCCGGGCAAAGAAGGAATGGTTCATGTATCCAAAATGAAAGAAGGATTTGTCCGCAATCCTTCAGATGTAGTGCAAATCGGACAAAAAGTTAAAGTTAAAGTTATTGAGGTAGATGATCAGGGAAGAACGAATTTGTCAATGTTGTTTGGGGAAACTAGCGGAAATATTCCGCCAAAAAAAGAAGGGCCTGCAGACGATGATCAAAGTCAAATTCCGTCAGCTCCTGTTGCAGTAGTTCCTTCCGAGCATCCATTATCAAGGCAATTTAAAAGAGAACGTTTTTCTCAAGGTCCGAACAGAACTCAGGGTAACTGGAGGGATAGAAGAACTCCGGGCGGACCGGCTTTAGGATCAAGACCGGCAGATACCCGTTTCCGCAAATCCCACTATTAATTTGCTGCTTTTAATTGTACAATTTATTTAATCTATGGATTCGAATGTTCCTTTGGAAAGTAAAATAAAAGAAATTGAAGAAAAAATCAAAACTGCTCAATTGCCGGCATCGCTTGCAGAAAAGTTAAATGAGGAAATCAGTGTTTTGCGGTTAAGTCTTCAGGGAGAAAATTCTTTTATAAATTTTGAAAATTTTTCCAACTATGTAAATTGCATTCTTTCTTTACCTTTCAACAAAGAAACCAAAGACATTTTGGATATTGGTAAAGCCAAAGAAGTTTTGGACAAAAATCATTATGGATTACCCAGCGTTAAAAACGTGATTTTGGAGTATCTTTCCAGTCTTATTTTAAATATTAACAATCAGGAAAATACTGCTCATGCTCCGATAATTTGTCTGACGGGACTTGTCGGAACCGGAAAAACAACTCTTGCATATTCAATTGCCGAAAGTCTTGGGCGGAAGTTCGAAAGAATTCCCTTCGGAGGGATGGGGGATGCGAGCGGGCTCAGGGGAAAATCGCGCGGCAGCTTGGATGCGGAACCGGGACTAGTAATTAGAAGTTTAATTAATGCCCAAAGCAAAAATGCCGTTATCTTGCTGGATGAGTTGGATAGGGTAACTGATACGGGAAGAAAAGATATTATGGGTGTTTTGGTTGAGCTTTTGGATCCTGAACAAAATGTAGCTTTCAGAGATCATTATGTTGATTATCCTTTTGATATGTCCAAAGTTTTGTTTATCGCAACGGCAAATAATACCACAAATATCGCAACAGCAGTTTTGGACAGACTGCAAATTATCCCGATGCCTTCCTATACTGATGAGGAAAAAACAGTTATTGCGCAAAAATATTTATTTCCAAGAATATTGAAGCAAACCGGTCTGACTGAGGCTCAGCTAATTATTGATCCAAGTATTTGGCCGACAATTATTAGACCTCTCGGATTTGATTCGGGAATTAGAAGTCTTGAGCGGGCGATTGAAGGCGTTTGCCGGAAATCCGCAAGACTTATTGTTGAAAGAAAAGCTCAAATTATCAATGTCACAAGCGCAAATATCAAAGAGTTTCTGCCCGCAATTTAGATTATGAATAATCAGTTATCCTTTATCCCTCTTGGCGGAATCGGCGATGTCACAAAAAACATGTATCTGTATGAATATAACGATCAGATATTGATTGTTGATTGCGGACTTGGTTTTGCTGATGAAACCATGCTTGGGGTAGATTTATTGCTTCCTGACATTTCATATTTATTAAAAACAAAAAAAAGAATCGTGGGAATGCTATTAACTCACGGACATGAAGATCATATCGGAGCTTTACCGTTTTTACTGCCTCAGCTTCCGGATTTTCCCATCTTTGCAACTCCTTTGACTGCAGCTTTTGCTAACGCAAAGCTTAAAGATTTCAATGCCAAAAAAAGAGTCCAGACTGTTAATTTTAGAGATCAAGAAAAAAGCATCGGCAGTTTCAGGTTTTCTTTTATTCCCGTTACACATTCAGTTTCCGATACTTCCCATATCTTTATAAAAACACCGGTTGGTAATTTTTATCACGGGAGTGATTTTAAATTTGATGCTACCCCTTATGATGGGAGAGTCAGCGATTATGCAAAAATTTCAGAATTAAGTAAAAATGGAGTGCTATGTTTACTTTCTGATTGTCTGGGTGCAGAAAGAAAAGGAAGAACCCCAACGGAAATCGGTATTACGCAAAATTTTACCAATGAAATGAGGGACTGCAAGGGTAAATTTATTGTAACCACTTATTCATCCAATATCTCAAGATTAAATCAAATAATTGAGGCTTCTTTTAAAAATAACAGAAGAGTTTGTTTTGTAGGCCGTTCTCTTGTCAGAAATAGAGAAGTATCTAGAGATTTGGGATATCTTAAATTAAAAAAAGATATTGAAGTAGATATGACTGCTTTAAAAAATCATGCAGACAATAAATTAACTTTGATTGTTGCGGGAAGTCAGGGACAGGAGAACTCTGCGTTAACCAGAATTGCCAATGGTGAGCATAGAGATGTTAAGTTGCAGGAGAATGATGTAGTAGTATTTTCTTCAGATCCGATTCCCGGTAATGAAACATCTGTTTATGAGCTCGTAGACACTTTAACCAAAAGGGGCGTAAAAGTTCTTTATGCGCCGGTTGTCAAGGATTTTCATGTTTCAGGGCACGGATCATTGGATGAACTTGAACAATTAATAAATCTGGTAAAGCCCAAGAAATTAATTCCGATTGGAGGGCAATTCCGGCACATGTTTGCCTACAGAAAATTAGCGGAAAAATTGGGATACAAAAAAAGTGACGTTTTTCTGATGGAAGACGGACAGGAACTTATTTTTAGTCAGGGGAATGTAAGATTGGGGAGAACAATACCGACCAAAAATGTTTATGTTGATGAATTGTCGGGAGAAGCATTGGAAAGTTTTGTTTTGCGCGACAGGCAGAAATTGTCAGAAGCTGGAATAATTATAATTCTTGCGGAAGTAGATAGTTCTTCTGGCCAACTGGTCGGAAGTCCGGATGTGATTGTTAGGGGATTAACAACTGCTTATGACACTAAGCCCTTAAACTCAAGATTAATGCAAGATTTTCATAAAGCACTAAATCCACGCAAAGCCAGAGTGACGAATTGGATTTATGTCAGAAAATTAATAGGCGAAATAGCGGAAAAAAGAATTTACAAGGATCTTCGCCGCCGCCCCCTAGTTCTTCCAGTTGTAATCGAAGTCTAATCTCTTCGTTGTTATTGTTATTCCGAATTTATTTCAGCATCCAAACTTATTCTTTGCAAATTCTATTTACTACAATAAGACGTATCATTAGAGTGGTTGATAGATTTTTATAAATAAATCTATTTTTTTTGTGGTTGAAGAATTAAATTGATTTTGTAGCCCTCTTTCAGCTTGTGCTCCTGTTTTTGAGTGTCAGGTGTCAGTTGGTGCTTGGCTTGTTTTTGAAAGGAAATAGCGTATATAATAGTTTATATGGCTAGGAGAAAGCATTATAGGAGAAGAAGTAAGCTTAGAATCAAGCTTAAAAAAGGTACTGTTTATTCTATTTTTGCCTTTGGGTTTATTGTTTTAGGCCTCATTTTGCTTCTGTCTTTTACCAAAAACGGCGGTTCTTTTGTCTTCATGAATAGCCTTCTGGACCGGTATTTTGGCAGTGTTTCTTTCCTTTTCCCATTTGTTTTAATCTTCTTTGGATTTTTGTTTCTGAAGCTTCGGATGTTTTTGTCCGGACTCAATGTTTCCTTGGGTTTCTTACTTTTCTTTTTATCTATTTCTGCTTTAACAGGTTCAGGAGTGGTCGGAAAAGAACTCTTCAGAGTTCTTTCGGACATTCTGACGGATATCGGGGCTAATTTAGTTTATCTTGCAGGAGTTTTGATTGGTTTAATTGTATTCCTCAATACTTCGGTTGACCAGATCGTAGAGTTTATTCAGAAAATATTTAAAAATCTGCATCGGCTTTTTCCAAGCCAGCTTTTTGGGTTTTTCAAGAACAAAAACGCATCGGGATTTAAAGATGGACCAATGAAAATAAGAGGCGGATCAAGAATTATCCCTAATTTGTCTGCGGATGCTCCGGTTATTAATTCTTCGGCAGTTAAGAAGGAACTTCCGCTTTTTTCAGATCAATTACTTAGCAATTCTTTAACAAAGGCGGGCCTTTGGGAATATCCTCCTTTATCTCTTCTTTCCGATACAACACCGCAAAAAGCTGACAGGGGAGACATAAAAGCAATTGCGACAACCATAGAAAAGACCTTGCAGAGTTTTTCTATCGGAGCAAAAGTTGTTGAGGTAAATTTGGGCCCCGCAGTTACTCAATATGCTTTGGAAGTTGCTCAAGGAACAAAAATATCTAAAATTACTGCACTAGCAAACGATTTAGCCTTGAGAACAGAGGCACCGACCGGTCAAATTAGAATTGAAGCGCCAATTCCCGGCAGAAATTTAGTCGGAATAGAAATCCCGAATAGAAGTTTGGAAATTGTTACCTTAAAAACAATGCTTGAATCCAGCATTATGAATAAAAACAAATCCAAGCTTACTGTTTCGTTGGGACTTGACGTGTCGGGAAATCCTGTTGTTGCCAATATTGCCAAAATGCCCCATGTCTTAATTGCCGGAACAACAGGTTCGGGAAAATCCGTGCTGATCAATTCTTTTATATCTTCCCTTTTATTTAGAGCTTCTCCTGCGGAGGTAAAGCTTATTTTGATAGATCCTAAAAGAGTGGAATTGACAGGCTATAACGGCATACCGCACTTGATGACTCCGGTTATTGTTGAGGTTGAGAAAATTTTGGCATCTTTGAAATGGGCAATGGAGGAAATGGACAGAAGGTATAAAACATTCGCGGAAAGAGGAGTAAAAAATGTTGATTCCTATAATGAGCTTGCCGGTTTTCAGTCGCTTCCCTACATTATAATTTTGATCGATGAGCTGGCGGATTTAATGGCCTTTGCGCCGGTTGAAGTTGAAGATGCAATTGCCCGTCTTGCCCAGATGGCCAGGGCAACCGGTATTCATCTGGTAGTGTCAACGCAAAGACCATCAGTTGATGTTATAACAGGACTTATCAAGGCAAATATTCCGTGCCGTATTGCTTTCAATGTTTCCTCCATGATTGATTCCAGAGTTATTCTGGATACTCCGGGAGCGGAAAAGCTTTTGGGTCGCGGAGACATGCTCTACATTCCGCCTGATCAGGCAAAACCAACACGTATTCAGGGAGCATTTGTTTCAGATAAAGAAGTAAGAAAGCTTGTGGATTTTCTTAAAGCCAAAAATCCGCCGGTTGAATATACCGAAGAAGTTATTTCCAGTCCTCTTATTCTTAAAAAAGGAGGAGGGTCTATCGGAAGTGACGGGAAAGATGCTCTTTTTGAAGAAGCAATAAGATCAGTTTGTCAATATGACCGCGCGTCCGCATCGCTTTTGCAAAGACGCCTTTCGATCGGATATTCAAGGGCAGCTAGGATTTTGGATCAATTGGAAGCAGCAGGAGTCGTGGGACACGCAGAGGGATCAAAGCCCCGCGACGTATTGGCGAAAAACGCTGACGAAATAATTAATGCTTTGCGTGAGCAATAATTTTCAATATGGTACACATTGGGGAAAAATTCTGTGAGGAGAGGGAAAAAAGAGGCTGCACACTGGAAGAAGTTTCAAAAGCAACTAAAATCAGGTCTTCTTTTCTTTTAGCGATAGAAAAAGGAGAGTATAAAAGTTTGCCCTCCAGCACCTATGTTTATGGATTCGTTAGGAACTATGCCAGATTTTTAGGACTGCCTGAACACGAAACTCTAGCTCTTTTCAAAAGAGAATATGACGAAGAAAAAGTCTTAAAAGTTCTGCCTGAAGGATTAATTAGAGGTGATGATTTTCCTCTTTCAAAATTTAAAGTTGCACAAACCCTGAAAATTTTCCTTTTGATATTTATTGTGCTTTTAATTTACATAATTTTTCAATATCGGTCTGCTATTTTTAATCCAATGCTTAGCGTTTCTTCTCCTTTGGAAAATGCTGTAGTTTTATCTGAGGTAGTTATTGTAATTGGCAAGACAGATCCAAATGCAGCTGTTTTCGTAAATTCAGAATTGGCAGTATTGGACAAAAACGGTAATTTTAAAAAAACTATTAATATTTTTCCGGGGAAGGCAAAAATTACAATAAAATCAGTCAATAATTTCAAGAGAACCACAATTTTAGAAAGAGATATAGAAATTAAGATATAGAGAATATCATTTTATTGTAATTGACAGGGGAAAGGGTTAATGGTATCGTAAATTAATATGGACTTTGCTCAAATTGCCTTAGTTGTGGTTATCTCTATTCTGGCAATTTTACTTTTGGTATTAGGAGTTCAGGTGTTTTTTATTCTCCGCGAATTCCGCAAAACAGTTTCTAAAACAAACAAAGTTTTGGATAACACAAATACCATAACCGAAAGCGTTGCTACTCCCTTATCTTCTTTGTCGTCGCTTGCAGCAGGGATTAAAACAGGAGCGTCTTTTATTAATCTTTTTAAGAGGATTATTTCAAAAGACGGAAAAGACGAAGACTCGGGGAAAAAAAATAAAAAGGATTGAAATGGAAAACAATAACCTTTCGACAAACTCAGGGCACGGTAACAATTTTTTCAGCGGTTTTTTGTTAGGCATTCTTGTCGGAGGCTTTGTTGTGTTTTTATTGGGAACAAAAAAAGGCAAAAAACTTCTGAAAACAATTTCGGAAGAGGGACTGGATAATTTAAGCAATGTTCTTGAAAAGGCAGAAACAACAGCAGATTTAGAAGAGGTGTACGAAGAAGAAGAAACTGCGCCAAAAAAACAAGTTACTCTTAAAAAAGATATTGATGATAAACCCAAGAGATTCTTCAGGGGAATTTCAAGGCATTCTAATTAAAGTCCATACTTCTGAATGTTTGCATTGTGTTCCTCCAGAGTTTTTGCATATCTAATTTGTCCTTTTTTATCGTGAAGGTAATAAAAATAATTTGTACTGGCAGGATTTGCTGCTGCTTTCAAAGCTTCAATTCCGGGATTTGAAATGGGTCCCGGCGGAAGGCCTGGTTGCAGATAAGTGTTGTAGGGAGAAACGACATTTTCATAATCATAAATTGTCACAAATTGCCACCACGTTTTCGTTACGGGATTATAGCCTTTTACGTATTGAATTGTTGCATCAACTTGCAATGCCATCCCAATATTTAGTCTATTCATAAGTATTCCTGCAATAATTGGTTTTTCCGCATCAGTAATTGCCTCTCTTTCTATAAGAGAAGCAAGTATTACAATTTGCGATTTGCTTAACTTAGAATTGCTCGTATTAACTTCTGAATATTTCTGTTCAAAAGTTTCTCTTAATTGCTTAACGATGATTTCAATGCTTGTGTCTTTTGAAATGAGATAAGTATCAGGGAAAAGGTAACCTTCATTTTGTGTGAGAATAAGCGGCCATGAAGAATTATATGTGGGAATTCCTTCTTTCAATGTCTCTGCAATTTCTGTTGCTCTTTGTCCTTCGGGAATAGCAATCCAAACATCCAGAGTTCCATGGGTTAAATTTTGGGCAATTTCATCAACATTCATGGATGGGTTTAAACGAAAATCTCCGGCTTGAATTTTTCCTTCATATCTTCCAAACCTTGTATAAAGGAAAAAAACTATACGGTCTTTAATAAGCCCTGCTTTTGCTAAGTTGCCTGATATTTCTTTCAATCCCGATCCTTTTTGAACAACGAATATGACAGATTTTTTATTATTGAAATCAGCAGGGGATACCCCGTTTTTCCACCAAAGAATGCTTCCAAGAGCAACAATTATAAAAAGGAAGATAATAGTAATTAATTTATTCATTACAGTTAAGTATCGGAAATCGCCGTACAGTCTCTTTTCCTTGCTTAAGATTATACACGTTTTCACTGTAAAGTGTGCAAATTGAATTTCCTTTTTCCGCTTTTTCTCCCTCTTTTTTATCAAGGTAAACGCCGGCCTTTTTTTGCAATGGTGCGCCTAAAGCTCTTACGCAAAGAGTAAGATTTTTACTGTTTATATTTTTAATCACACAATCCTTTTTTGCTTTTATTTTGTAGGTAAATTTACCAGGAATTAAATTGGAACTTTTAATATCCGGATTACCTCCTTGTTCAAGAATAATTTCTTTCATTTTCTTCAAAGCAAAACCTTCTTGTAAGATTTTTGTTGCCCAACCCGTGCAATTTCCATAAGTATTTCTAACTTGTTCTTGCAGTTTTCTTGGAGAATCTTTCAGGCAAAGTTCCAGAAGATTTCCTGCAAGAGTTATGCTTCTGACTTCCAAATCATATGGCCTATCAGATGTTTGTTCTAAAACTTTTAAGGCATCTTTTGTCTCAAGAGTCGGACCCATGCCTCTTCCAACCGGCTGATCAGTTCTGTGAATAAGAACGCGGATTTTTATGTTAAATTTCTCTGCTATATATTCAAATTTACTTTTAAGAATTTGCGCATCTTTAAGATGAGTTACTTTTAGCGAATTTCCATAAGGCAGATCTATGACAACATGTGTTGCTCCAAAAGCAATTTTCTTGGACATGATAGAAATAATGATTTTATCAAAACTCTCAAACATCAGTTCTTTTTCAACATTAATAATTACATCATCTGCAGGAGCAATATTAAAATTTCCTCCCCAGACGATGCAGGCTTTTATTTTTTTAATTATTTTTAGTATTTTTTCTTTCGATAAAACAACCGGGGCTAATATTTCCATATCATCCGCAGTTCCGCTGGTTGTGATTACCCTAGATGAACTTTTAGGAATTAAGAATCCGGCAGCTGCAACAATTGGAACGACAATGAGTGTCGTGCGGTTTCCGGGAACTCCTCCTATTGAATGTTTGTCGGCAACGATCCCTTTGAAATGTAATTTTTCTCCTGTTTCAACCATTGCTTTTGTAAGAAAATAAAGTTCTTGATTGCTAAATCCCTGCGAATAACCGGAGGCTGCAAAATATGTAGTCAAAACATCTCCTAATCTTTGCTTGGCAATCTGATCCATTATACTGAAGATTTCTTTATAGTTTAGAGTTTTACCGACAAGCTTTTTCCTGATAGCGTTAAGTGCGTCCTGCTGACCAATTTCCTCTTGGAATATTTTTTTGTCATTCATATCATTCTTTTATCTGTTTCCATATTATGGAGCATGCGCTTTTAAATACAGAGAAAATAAAATAAAGAAAAGAGTTGAGAAGTCTTAAAAATTTTGACCAGACATCTTTTAAATTTACATCGTTGTTCATAAACTCTCCAGTCTTGCTTTAATGATTAACCGTTTCCAGGTTGTTCCGGGCGGAGTACACGTTACTAGAGTTAAATAGGAATTATTGTAGTTTTGAACAAGAGCCGAACTGTCCGATGGGTCAACAACTATTATGTTAAACACATTGTATGTATAAGTTACACCGTTAACAATGGCGTAAATAACATCCCCATCTTTAAGTTTATAGGTATTGGCAAAAATTGTTTTATAGTCTTTCGGATTAAATAACTGCGGTAAAGTTGAATGACCAAAAATTACAGCATTGCCATTTTTCCCGGGAATACTTGTGCCCTGATAATTAACCAAATGTTTTCCCAGATCAGTATCAACTGTGGAAACTATGGCTTCTTTTATGTTTATCTTAGGTATAGAAATAGCGTAAAAGGGAGCATTTGTCTGATCTTTTTGATTGGAATTAGGATTAAAATTTTTAAACCAATTTTCAGCCTTGGTGTAATCGGTTGTATCCATTGAATTTCTTGCCAATTCTACGATATTTGCTCTGGGAATAGATAGGGTAATATTTTGAGAGGCGAAGGCAGGCTGGAAATATATTTGCCAGGATATTATGGGGAATAGAGCGTATAGAATAATTGAAATTCCAACCAGTAAAAGAAAATAGCTTGTTAGGCGGAGGTATTTTTTCAGATTTTTCTGTGCATTTTTTTTGTAATAAAATTTACCCATTTATTTTAATTAAAATCTTGATATTTTTTTCCATTGCCGGCAAGTTTTTCGGCAAAAATGGAAGATTGGGGGAAAGATTGACAGACACATTTGCAGCTTGAGGCAGTTTGTAAAGTAAATCTTCTGCAAATCTAAAAGATTTTCCTTTTAAATCTTTGGCTAAATTACTTTCCGAAATTTTCGGTAACAAGAGCATTTTAATATTGAGATCTGCTTGTATTTCTTCGTCGTTTTCCTGTTTTATGCCCAGAACCGTTGCTTTAATATTATTGTAATCAATGGTCTGGTTGGATGGAATATCTTTGGAAAGAAAAGATTTACTGAATTCTATAAGGTCATTTTTATCATAGGAAAGTCCCTGATAATCAATTGTTCCGGTTAAAGAAAGACTATTTGTTTCGTCTCCAACTTTTACATTCAAAGATTTCTTGCTGAAGGTTTCTGCGATAAAGCTAGGGAGTAAGATTTTATTCTGACTAAGCTTTCTTTGAAGATCTTCTTTTGCTTTGCTTTCAAGCTGCTTGAGAAGATCTGCTTCCAATTTGGCTGAATCATTTTTTGAAGCAACTGTAACTTCTTTTTTCGTTCCTCCGGAGAAAGGATTGTCATTCTTGGCTATCAAATCAGAAGTATCAAATGCACCCACGGAAAATTTTGTACCTGATGGAAGATTAGACTCTTTGCCTAATTGATCCGCAGTTACATTTACTGTAACCTTTTCCGGAGTAACTGTTTCATCTGCTGAATGTGAGGCAACTGCTTTTATTGTAATTCCGGAATCAAGGGTAAATTCAAGACCATTTGGGCTTTTTAACACAGTTCCTTGTGTCAAAGTTTTGTTTTGCGCTAGACTGTTAAATATAGTTACTGTTCCTAAAGCCTTCGTGCCGACATCCTTTTTTCCAGTGGCAGGAGTTGAAGCAGAGCCGTCTTCAGATACGGATACGAATTCACCTTTTATAATGCTTTCGCTTGGAGAGGTATTTTGAGTTGTTGAGAATAAAACGCTTTTATTCAGCTCTGAAATTTTTGGATCTACAGTTACAGTAATTGTTGCTTTCAAAAATAAGAAATAGCAAGTGATAATTGCGATAACAAAAATTAAAATTGCCGGAACTATAACGCTTAATCTTCCTTTTGAGGTAAAAGGTAAGATTTTTTTAATATTTATTTTTTGAATAAAAACAAATATCAGGCCTAAAATAGCAATTAAAACATTTCTTGTAAAGATTAAAGTGTTACCAAATCCCTTGGAGGGATTAGCTCTCGCGTGTATTTCATCCGTATCGATCTGAGGAATAGTTTCCCGTTCTTTTCCTATTTCCTCAACCGTTTCTTGGGGTTCTTTCTCTCGGGGAGCAGGTATTTTTGCAACATCCACGTCTTTAGTAAATCCAAAATCAGACGCTTCCAAGTTTTTGTAAGGCGTTGGTGTTTCAGGAGGACGGTCTTCGTTAATTGGTTGCATTCTTTCCTCAAATACCTCTTCTGAAATATCCGGATCTTTTGGTATATCTTTTTCCAGAACTTCAAACCCCATTTGTGTTGCTGCGCCAACTAAAACAGATTTCGCATCAAAACCTTCCGGAAGGCTGGTTATTTGAGGAAGATGAAGAAAGGGCAGACTTTTGCTCCATGTGTGCGAAATAAATTCCTGGCTTAAATCTTCTTTTCCGTTAAAAATTATAATTCTGGATGGCAAAATTTCCGGAACATTGAAATGCTTTAAAAGAGTATCAACGGTAAAGGGAATAGATTCATGAATCTCGGAACTTTTTGTTTCTATGCCTTTGCCGGCTCTTAGAAGTGTGACTGTAACGCTTTTTTTATTAATCTCTATGAGAATTGCAGAAACAGGCACTCCTTCTTCTTTCTGGAGTAAATGTGCAATTGCTTGCGATATAACTAAAAAGCCAATCGGAATCAATCCCAATTCTTCGCTTGCCTTTTTAAGTTTTGCGAGATATTCTTTTTTGATTTGATCATTATCTGTCCAGGATTCTTTGACTCCAAAAATTGTTTTTTGTGTTTGTATATTTTCAGGCAAAGAAGATTCGGCTCCGGAGATTGCCTTATCCAGCGCTTCCAAGAGTTCTTCGGGAGATATTTCATCAATAGAGCTTGAAAAATGTTGCTCTTTTTGCCCTGCAACTTTTGCTTTGCCCTCAAGCTCTTCAAAAATTACCGCCTGAGCTTTTTCGTCTCTTAGGATCAAAGCTAGGAAATACGAGGGCAGAATTTTCTTGTTGAATTTTTTAAAGAATGGCAGATTCATACTTTCCTTCGGCTTCGCTCAGGACTTCGCTTCGCTTAGCCTACTTTTGCATAGATTCGTCTGTTTCCTTTTCCTATATTCTCCTGCTTTATTATTTTAAAGCTTTTAATCTCGGATGTAAACGTAACGTGAGGTCCTCCGCAAAATTCTCTTGAATAGTCCCCGACAAAATAAACCTTTACTTTATCAGAATATTTTTCATCGAAAAGTCCTATTGCGCCAATTTCTTTTGCTTTTTGCAAGGGCAGTATCTCAAAGTGTACCGGCAAACTCTCTTTTATTTTTTGATTAACTATTATCTCAATTTTTTTAAGTTCTTCAGGAATTAGATTTCTGTCAAAATTAAAATCAAACCTTACACGTTCAGGCGTAATATTACTTCCTGTTTGATGAGCAGTAGCTCCGAGTATATCTCTAAGCGCTTGATGAAGCAGGTGAGTTGCAGTATGTCCCATGATTGTTTTTTCGGAATGATCCGCCAGTCCTCCCGCAAATTTTTTTACTGCTCCGGTTCTTGATATATTTTGGTGAAATTTCATTTTTTCAGCAAATTCCTGATCATTAAACGTATATCCCAAACTTTTTATTTGCGTAGGAGACAGTCCATGGGTTGCATACATTGTAAAAGCGTCATCAGCAGAAATTTTTCTCACACCCTTTATTTCATCTGACAGTTTCTCTAGATTTTCAATAGTTTTATTAGAAATATTTGATTTAGCGTCTGATGCGGAAATGATGCGTGCTTTTCCTTGAATGTGTTGTTGGATTGTAATCATTTTTTTTGCTCTACGAATAGTGTTTTCGTAATTTCTCTGTTCTTCTAAGATAGTGTTTTTTATCTCTTCATATTTTTCTTTTAACGTCTCGTTGGTTTGACTATATTGTTCAACAATTTTTTCAATAACACTTGATATGTCAACCCCATGTGCTAGATGAAAACTATCAAATCCTCTTCTGAGCAATCTCCTAAGAATATATCCCTGTTCTGTTTTTGACGGTTTAATTCCAGCAGAAATAAGAAAAGCTGCAGCAGTAAAATGATCTGCAATAATTCTCATGTTCTTCTTTTGTATTTCATAAGAATAAGTAGTCGCTCCTTCAATGCTTCTAATGATTGGCATAAAAAGAGATGTCTGAAAAATATCGCTTTTATTTTCAATTGCTGCCAATAGTCTTTCCAGACCTCCACCGTAGTCAATATTCTTTTGCGGAAGCCCTACGAATCCATTTTCTGTTTTTTTGTATTGCATAAAAACAGAGTTTCCTATTTCTAAATATTTTCCGCATTCACATAGAATTGGATTATCCTCTTTACCTTCGCAAAATTCGGTATGCTCAATCTCATCAAACTTGAAATACACTTCAGTATCTGGGCCTCCGAGTTCGTCTACGGGCATATTGTTTGGAATTCCGCTTCTAGACCACCAGTTTTTATCTACATCTCCAAAAAAAATTCTATTTTCAGGATCAAGGTTTTCTTTTGTAAGAATCTTGGTCCAAATATCGAAAGCTTCATTATCAGGATCAATCTTGTTAGAACTAGAACCTCGAAAGACCGTTATGTAAAGTTTTTCTTTTGGAAGCTTAAACTCTTTTGTTAGCAATTCCCAGAGCCAGAGGATTTCTTCTTTTTTAAAATATTCTCCCAAAGACCAATTTCCTAGCATTCGGAAAAAAGTTGTATGTCTATTATCTCCAACTTCCTCAATATCCACAGCTCTAAAACAATTTTGTACGTTTACCAATCTTTTTCCCATTGGATGCGTTTCTCCCAGAAGATAGGGAACTAAGGGCTGCATTCCGGACGATGTAAAAAGAGTTGTCGGATCATTCTGCGGAACAAGAGGTGAATTCTCAATCCTTTTATGTCCTCGTTTTTCAAAAAAAGCAATATATTTATTGATAATCTCCAAAGCTGTCATTACATAAAATTATACCACACAAACGGAGCCTAAAATCATATAGTAAAATTACTGTGAGCATTAGTCCTGCAGAAGATGAGAAACATCGGTTACACATTTCCAGTAGAATAGCTTCCTAAGATTGGAGGTGAAACCGATGAGAAAACCGAGATGGCAGGAGATGAAACCTGCCGGATACAAACAAGCGTACTTT
>Ga0247841_10000146_pt1 | contig 188223 bp, 150 predicted proteins | sample LaCruzMarch2015__2_FD_192410 | JGI IMG/M metagenome (GOLD analysis project Ga0247841, IMG submission 192410) | Freshwater microbial communities from meromictic Lake La Cruz, Castile-La Mancha, Spain - LaCruzMarch2015_18m | ecosystem: Environmental > Aquatic > Freshwater > Lake | place: Spain... | reverse complement strand
GTGAACAACATCAATTACAGTGTGGCTAACTATCCCGCTTCGCGGGCCAACGCTTTCCCCGTGAGATGCGTGAAAGATTGATTCAGATATATTTCCATTAAATGAGATCACAAAACAGAATCATTGACCCCGGTAAATATGTGCTCTGTCGCTATCTGACTATATTTTTACTTTGTGTTCTGCTCTTCTTTACTAAAACACAGGCAAGTATTTGTTCTGATACAATCCATCTGCCGGTTTTCTCCCTCCAGCCCGATTCCATCCAATGTTCAATTGGGATGAATGACTCCATTTCACTTTTTACACATTTTGATCATTCCGATTATCAATACAACTATTACTGGGTGAATTTATCATTATTCCGCTCCGAATTTGGAAGATACTATTTTTATCACCTGGCAGGCAAACAAGGACTTTTCATTGCAGACAAAAGTGACATTTTAAGCGACTCCGCTTTATTCTTGACAAAGATGGATGAAAAGGAAACATTACCATCCCTGCTAAATGATCTATTTCATGACGTCAGGAATTCAGAAACTTTATTTACAAGCGATCAGAAAAAAAGGCTTTTAGACTCAGTGCCAATCTCCAAAGTAAATGAATCTCACAGGCATGATCCTCTAATGCCGATGTTAAATATTGGTTGTGAGACTGCGCATGTATCATGTTCCGGGAATCTATACTCTTTCCCAGCCGGCACCGAGGGACAAGCTCCGCCACCAGATCATGGATATCCGAATTACGGATGCCTCGGGTCTCAGCCAGCACCTGTATGGTATTATATGAATGTTAGTCAGGCTGGGGATATTGACATTGAAATTCAAAAAACTGGTGGACCTAGTTCCAATGATATTGATTTTATCTGCTGGGGGCCGTTCTCAAGCTTAACCCAAGGTTGTACTGAAGGACTATCCGGGAAATGCGGTACGGCTTTATTACCACCATGCTGCAATAATATTGAGTGTCCTCCAAATTTTTATCCCAAAGGAAATATTGTTGACTGTAGTTATTCCGGTAACGCCATGGAAAATTGTCATATCCTGAATGCTCAACCAGGAGAATTCTATATTCTTTTAATAACGAATTTCAGTCAACAACCGGGAACCATAACATTTTCGCAGACAGGAGGTTCTGGTGTAACAAATTGTAATATTGTCGTTTATTGTTCGATAACTGCTATAACAACAAATCCCACAACGTGTAATATTGCAAACAATACCTTTTCAGTGGCAGGGAACATTGAATTCAGCAACCCTGCACCAACAGGCATATTAACTATAACCGATGTTACCGCAACTCCACCCATCGTCCAGTCTTTCAATCCTCCATTCGTCAGTCCATTGGCCTATACGCTCAATAACATCCCTTGCGATGGGGCTATTCATTCCCTCGTTGCCGTATTTTCCGATAGTCTGACCTGCAATCTAACACAAACATTTCCCTCTCCCGATGCCGAATGTCCTTCGGGCACGATCAGTGGTGGCGGATCGATCTGCAACGACGGGATCAGTCAGGCAACGGTAAACATCGCGATCAGCGGACCTCCCGGGCCATACAGTTTCATCTATGCAATTAACGGAACAAACCAGCCCCCGATAACAAATTACAGTGGCCCGCTGCCCTATTCCATCAATACAAAAATTCCCGGTGACTATACCCTTGTCTCGGTATCCACCCCGGCATGCCCGGTCGGAGGCACTGTTACTGGCAATGCCATTGTTATCGTAAATCCACTACCAGTTCCAACGATCGCAGGTGCCGGGGCAGTTTGTACGGGAACCGTTGATGTAACCTATACAACAGAACCTTTCATGACCGGTTATACCTGGGTTGTATCTTCAGGAGGAACCATTACGGCCGGGGGCAACACAAATTCTATCAAGGTTACATGGAACACGGCTGCACCCAGCCAGTCTGTGAGTGTGAATTACACGGATGCCCACGGATGTACAGCCGCCTCATCTTTCATTAAAAACGTAACTGTTAATCCGTTACCATCTCCGAATATTTCCGGATTGACCTCCGTGTGCGTTGGCCAAACCGATGTGACCTACTCCACAGAACCCTCCATGACCGGTTATAACTGGAGCGTTACATCCGGTGGGACCATCACGGCCGGAGCCTCTACCAATTCCATCAAGGTGACCTGGAACACGGCTGCACCCAACCAGTCTGTGAGTGTGAATTACACGGATGGAAGTGGCTGCACAGCACCATCACCAGCAGTCAGATACATAACTGTCAATCCTTTACCATCGCCTACGATTATAGGACCAGCGTCGGTTTGCGATGGAACCACCGGGGCTACATACAATACAGAGCCTTTCATGACCGGGTATACCTGGAGTCTATCTGCAGGCGGGACAATTACAGCCGGCCCCGGTACAAATACCATCAGTGTTAGCTGGAGCAGCACTACCTCAAATCAGTCGGTTACTGTGAATTACGCCAACTCGTTTGGATGTTCCAATTCATTTGTCTATCCCGTTACGATTGTTCCCCTGCCCTTTTCGACCTTTACTACCAGTACTCCTTCCCCGGTATGCCAGGATTCACCAACTCCATCATTATATACTGTTGATCCCGGTGGCGTTACAGCCACCTACCTCTGGCAGGTAACTCCCCCTGCTCTGGCCGTGATCGCCGATGCCACAGCAAACCCTGCCTCGATAACGTGGAAACTTTCCGGCTATTCAGCGCAAACGGCGCAACTCAGTCTCACTGCAACTACACTGGGGACCAATCCGGCATGCGTTTCCACTTCTTCCCCCTTGTCCATTTTAATCAATCCAAAAGCACAGACGGCACTTACATCATGCATTGATCCGGTGACAAGCCGCAGCGCAAAACCATTTATACTGAAAGGCGGAACCCCGCTCTTTACCGGTACACCCCCGCAAGGTGAATTCCTGATCACCCCGGCTACTCCGGCACTCTATTATCAGAACGGAAACTATTATTTTGACCCTGCCCTCGTTGCCGGAATTAGTCCAGCCTCCTTTGAGATCGCTTATAAGTATACCAACCAGTATAACTGCCCCTCCATCACCATCCCGATACTTCTGAACGTGCTCGGTCTAAACCCAACCTGTGGTGCATCGGTGAAAGATATCCGGGATAATGATGTCTACCTTACAAAGTTGATCGCCGGCAAATGCTGGATGCTTGAAAACCTCCGTTACGGGACAAAGATGAATGCTCCGCTTCAACCCCAAACTGACAATTGCCTGGTTGAAAAATATTGTCTATCATCGGATGCTAACTGCACAGCCTATGGCGGACTTTACCAGTGGGATGAACTCATCCAGTATGAAGCTACGGCCGGGCCCGGTTACCAGGGTGTCTGCCCGCCGGGATGGCATGTCCCATCGCAACAGGAATGGCAGGATATGATCAATGCCGTGGCCAATGTTACCCCAGGGGATGGAATGGCCGGAGGAACGCTGAAGGATCCCTATGCAAGTTTCAATGCGTTGCTGAATGGGGTTTACTACCTGAACAATCTGTGGGCCTACACTACCGGGAGTCCGACTGCCACCATGTTCTGGACCTGCACACCGAGTGGAACCTCCCATGCGGTGGCACGGGGTCTGAATAATTTTACTTACAGCGTTTCTTTCAGCGCATCCTCAAGGGCAAATGCTTTCCCGGTGAGGTGTGTGAAGGATTAAAATCGTGACAGGTGACGCCTGACGAAAAAAAAGTGACGCGTGACGCGTGACACGTAACACGTGACAAGAAAAAAGATGAATACTGTTAAAGGATTATTTATTTGTTGGCTTACGTTTTTTATTTCACTGGGGACTTCTGCTCAGTTGACTGTCATACCCGGTTCTGAAATTGTAATGACCCCTTTGCAATTTGTCCAAACCTACCTGGTCGGGAGCGGTGTGGTGGTCTCAAATGCAACCTTTAATGGTTTGTCTACTTCTTTAAATACGCTTGGCACCCGTGAATGCCCACCAAATAGTCACACAAGCATTCAGGTTGCCGATCAGATTGGAATTTTTAACGTTACTGGAGAAGCATTTTCTCAACTCAACCTTGCAGGAGGTATTATACTTTCTTCCGGGAAAGTCCAGGAAGCTGTCCGGAGCAAGGTTCCGGGTGGTGAAGCGAGCTCACAAATGTGTTCTGGAGGTGATCATGATCTAAAACTTTTAGGTGGAAATGATTCGAAGGACAGAGCTACCTTAGAATTTGACTTTATTCCCCAAACAGATATAGTTTCATTTCGTTACGTCTTTTCTTCCGAAGAATTTGATGATTATTGCAATGGTACTTTTAATGATGCATTTGGCTTTTTTCTTAGTTCAAGTGATATCCATGGAGGGATGGGGTATGAGAATGATGCTGTAAATATCGCCCTTTTACCCGCATCAAGCTCTCCGGTAACAATAAATAATATATGTCGCAAAGATTACAATCTTTTAAATGGAGATTATTCCTGGTGGAATGGTGATGGAACTGAGAATCCACCTTTCAAAGTCGGAAACGGAACAATTTTCACCTATGACCGTTTTTCAAAAGTATTCACTGCCTCTTCAAATGTAACATGTGGCCAACTGTATCATATTAAAATTTCTATTTCAGATATTTGGGATGACATCTATGATTCTGGAATTTTCCTGGAACAAAATAGTTTTTCGAGTACGAATATCACGCCAACTACTAACTTTTCAAACCCCCAGACGGGTCAACTTTTGGTTCCCGGCTGTAGTACTTCAGAACTAGTTTACACCATTCCTCAAGCTAAGACATCAGATATAACCATAAATCTCACCATTGATCCAACTGGAAATGCGACCCAGGCAGATATACTTCCCAATCCTTTCCCTACGCATGTTCCCCTTCCGGCAGGACAAACTCAAACATCACCAATCACCATTGCTGCATTGCCGGTTGCCATTCCGAGCGCTGACAAGACATTGGTTATTAAAGCATCTGTAAACAATTGTTCTGTTTCAAGCGACGTGAATAGCACTTTCACCATTAAATACAATGATGTCTTGTCGGTGACAGCGCCACCCCTTACCATTTGTTCCGGCGGTTCGGCCACCCTGACGGCTTCGGCAACCGGAGGACAGGTTTTTATACCGTCCAACACCTATCATTACCTTTGGAGTGATGGTTCTACAACCCCATCCATTACGCTTACTCCCGGTGCCGGGCACCATACCTACTCAGTAACCATTACCGATGCCTGTGGCCAGACGGCTACAGCGAATACCTGGATCGACGTAGGCACCACGCCCGGTCCGGCCGGTGTCATAAGCGGTCAGTCAACCATCTGCACACCGGCTACAGCCCTTGTCTTTTCCGTTCCGGTTATCCCGGGCGCCGACGAATATATCTGGACAATTCCCACAGGCGCCACCATCGTCGGGAGCAGCAACAGCAACTCCATTACCCTTAACTTCACTGCCGCTGCCGTTCCAGGAAACATCACCGTGAAGGGACACAGCCAATACTGCGGCGACGGAGCCGTTTCCACCTTACCGATGAACATTCATCCAAATCCCCAGCCAGCCGGGCCGATCAGCGGATCTGTCTCCCTCTGCCAGGGACCATCCCCGGTCATTTATTCGATAACCCCTCTCTTATATGTTTCTAATTACGACTGGAGTGTTCCATCCGGGGTGACCATTTCCAGTGGTGCAGGCACAAACCAGATCACATGCCTCATTACCAATACAGCTGTTTCAGGGAGCTTCACAGTGCGTGGATTCAATGCGGAATGCAACTTTGGAACTCCGTCAACCCTTCCAGTCACCATCAACCCCCTGCCGGGTCCGTCATCCGCGATTGTAAGCGCGAACGGGGCTGATATTTGCCAGCGGCAGAACAACGTGCCATACAGCATCAATCCAATTCCAAATGCAACCGATTACATCTGGTCCTATACCGGGACCGGTGCTTCCCCCTTCGTTAATGGTCCTGATCAGCTCCTCAATTTTTCCTCAACAGCTACGTCCGGAGTTCTGACAGTTTCAGGACGAAACAGCTGCGGCAGCGGATCGATGTCACCCTCCTTTTCCATTATTGTTAAGCCTAAACCGACGGTGGAATACATGGTTTGCAATGCCCTTAAAACGACAAAGAACGGTAAACCCATCCTGCTCAAGGGTGGCAGGCCGCTGGGGAACGGAGGGGTTTACTCGGGGACAGGGGTTTCAATGACTTCACCGGGAAATTACATCTTTGATCCGGCCAGCAGTGCGGTTAGCGGGGGTGGAGTTTCGTCAGGAAATGATTATTCCATCACATACAACTACACCAACATCCAGGGATGTTCCGATGAACAGAGCATCACGATCTCCGTATTCGCCTCCAATGCCAACGCTCCCTGCCCCGGAACCGTGAAGGATTATCGCGACGACCAGATTTATTCGACCCTGATGATCGGCGGCAAATGCTGGATGGCCGCCAACCTGAATTTCGGGACCTATACCAGCCAGAGCCAGCTGCAAACCGATGATTGCATCTACGAAAAGTACTGCAGGAACAATGTAGAGGCCCAGTGCGCCCAGTCGGGCGGATTTTATCAATGGAGCGAATTGATGGAACACCAGGAAACGACCACGATCCAGAATATGTGTCCCCCGGGCTGGCATGTTCCAACGCAACAGGAATGGCAAAACATGATTGATGCTGTTGCCGCTGTGCCCTTTGGTGACGGTCTTGCGGGTGGCACACTCAAGGACCCCAATATGAGTTTCGATGCCCTGCTCAATGGCGTCTGTTATCTGAATAACGTCTGGGCATTTACCTCCGGAAGCCTTACCTCAACCCTGTTTTGGACCTCCACCGAAACTGATGCTTCCCATGCAGTTGCACGCGGTCTGAACAATTACAATTACAGCGTTTCATCAACGCCCTCATCGAAGGCGAATGCCTACCAGGTGAGGTGTATGAGGGATTAAAATGTGACACGTGACGCGTGACCAAAAAAAATTACTTAGAAATCTTCTCTAGGACTGCTGCAAGGATTGAATCTTCAGCGGTTTTTGTTTTTATCACCAGTTCGTCGGCCTGCCTCAGGATATCATCCAGGAATGCCTTGTCCTTAAACCCGGCTCCATTCACCTTTACATTCAGGTAGGCTCCGATCACCGCAGAACGCATGCATAGTGCGCCAACACCGGCATCGGTTACCGAATTCGGATTTCCAAACTCGACCATGGCCCTGATGATTTCGAATGATTCGAATGCTTTCTGCATGGTGCGGAAAGGGACCTCAATGGCGTAACGTGTGGCCGCCTGAATGGCCTCCGAACGGAGTGACTTCTCCGCATCGGTTCCCTTTGGCAGGCTGAAGGCATCCATGATCCTGTTAAAGGCACGGGTGTCCTCATCGACAAGGAACAGCAACTCATCTTTCAAACGCTGCCCCTTCTCCGCCCAAACGGAAAATTCATCCCATCGTTCATCCCATCCGGCTTTGTGAGATGAAAGGTTGGCGACCATGGTTCCCAGCGAAACACCCAGTGCGGCGATGTAGGCAGAAACCGATCCGCCCCCTGGTGCAGGTGATTCTGACGCCGTTTCATTGGCAAATCCTTCGGCTGTCAGGCTGACAAGTTTTTTATCCTTCGGATCCTCCAGTAAATACTCAATGATCTTCTCTCTCGGGTTGAATGGCTTCAGGTCATCCAGGCCAAGTGATTTGATGGCTATCTTGATGATCTCCTCCTCCGAAATTCCCACCGACCGCTGCTGTTTGCGAAGAAAGTGCTTCCCTGCATCGATCATGGCCTTCTTGGGAATAAGCCCGACCAGTTCCGATCCCGATACCCGCATTCCCCGTTCCTGAGCCTTCTCGCACGAAACTTCAAATGCCTCATGCACAGAGGTAATGCTGATATTGGTCAGGTTGATGGATACCTGGGCGATCCCGTACTCCTCGATGAACCAGCCGATGGCTTTGCATGCCTTCAGGGCTCCGGGAATCCAGACCTCTTTCCCGTTCGCATCTTTTTGAATTTTTCCGGTGATGGGATTTCCTTCACGAACCGGCCTCCCCTTCTCACGGATATCAAAGGCAACAGCATTGGCGCGGCGCGTGGAAGTTGTATTCAGGTTGATGTTGTAGGCGACCAGGAAATCGCGGGCCCCAATGGCCATAGCCCCGGTGCGCGGATTGAACTTTGCAGGACCGAAATCGGGCTTCCAGTGCGGGTCTTCCAGCTTTTTAGGAAGTCCTTCGTATTCGCCCGACCGGCAATTGGCCAGGTTGCGGCGCTCCGGCGAAAGGGCAGCGCTTTCATAACAGTAGACCGGAATCTCCAGTTCCCTGCCGACGCGCTCTGCCAGTTTATGGGCGTAACGTGCGGCCTCTTCCATGGTAATGTTCGAAATCGGTACCAGCGGGCAAACATCCGTTCCGCCAAAACGCGGATGCTCTCCGTGATGCCTGCTCATATCAATCACCTCCGATGCTTTTTTAATCGCCCTGAAAGCAGCTTCAATCACCTCATCGGGAGTCCCGACAAAGGTCACTACAGTACGGTTGGTGGCTGCACCCGGATCGACATCCAGTAGCCGGACACCCTCCACTTTTTCAATTTCGTCTGTAATGATCCTGATCACGCCCATGTCGCGACCTTCTGAAAAATTGGGAACACATTCGATGAGTTGCTTCATAATGTATAGCAGGATAGGGAGGGGCAGGACAGTTCAATCACTTTTGTGCCGAAGCCCTCGGGTTTTTTGGCAAAATTATGCAAATCTTTGAATTTTTCTTAGTCCGGAGGCTTGCTATTTTGCCACTTCTCTGCTTCTTTTTTTTTACATTTGTTTAAACTTTCACAAATCAATTCCCATGAAAAAATTTTTCCTCCTGTTGTTGCTGCCACTGGCAATCGTCCTGACCCAGTGCACCATGAAAGAAAAGAGCACTCAGCAAGGCTCCGTGCAGTTTATCAAGCAAAATACCGTTGATTCCCTGCTGATCAAATTAACAAAACAGTATGGCGAGACCGGTAAGAACCGCTTTGAAAAGGGTGTAAAACAATGCGCGGCCCTTTGGACCTCACAAGACGGCACAGAAAAAGAATTTGAGGCATTCTGCCTGAAGTACTTCGTCAGCGATCCGGCGAAACTCGAGATCCTGTTCAAACGGATGTCAGCCAACTGGGAGTCCATGTTTGGTCATTTCAACATGATCAGCCTGGATCTCAAACGGGGCATGCACCTGGATATCGGCGAGATGCTCGACGTGGATGAAATTTTCGGCGCCTATGAACCGGGCGCTCATTTTAACGATGACTTTTTCAACAACAAACTCGCCTTTGTCACGGCCCTCAATTTTCCATTTTATTCCCTGAAGGAGAAAGAGGAACTTGGACCGAAATGGAGCCGCGAAGAATGGGCCTATGTCCGCATGGGTGACATGTTCACCGCCCGCGTGCCAGCTGAGGTAAATGTGAAGATCGCAGAGGCGCTGACTGCCGCCGACAATTACATCTCCGGATATAACATTTATGTCGGGAACCTGCTCGATGACCAGGGAAAGACCCATTTTGCCAAGGAGATGAAACTGTTATCACACTGGAACCTCCGCGATGAGCTGAAAGCTAACTACAACAAAGGCGATGAAGGGCTGCTGAAACAAAAAATGATCTACCAGGTCATGCTCAGGATCATCAACCAGGATATCCCCGACAGCGTGATCAACAACCCGTCATTTCAATGGAATCCATTTTCAAATAAGGTTTTCAAAGATGGAAAAGAGGTAGCCAACACCCCCGAACCCGATACAAGGTATGCAACCCTGCTGAACCTCTTCAATAAAAATAAACTCATGGATCCCTACACGCCGATGTACCCGACCTACATCATGCGTGCCTTCGACGGCGGGATGGAGATACCGCAGGAGCAGGTGGAGAAACTCTTTACCGATTTTTGCTCCTCAGGCCAGGTGAAACAGGTCGGAGAACAGATTACCAAAAGACTGGGAAGACCACTGCAGCCATTCGACATCTGGTATGATGGTTTTAAACCCCGCAGCAACATGAATATGGAGTTGCTCGACAAAACCACCCGCGCTAAATATCCCAACACCCAGGCCTTTGAAGCCGATATTCCCAACATCCTGATCAAACTGGGGTTCAAGCCCGACAAAGCCAAAGAGATCGCATCACACATTACCGTTGATCCGGCGCGGGGAAGCGGTCATGCATGGGGAGCACAGATGAAGGGCGACAAGGCCCACCTCCGCACCAGGATCGGCAAAGAGGGCATGGACTACAAAGGGTATAACATTGCCATCCACGAACTTGGCCACAACGTGGAGCAAACGATTTCACTTTACATGGTCGACTATTATATGATGCAGGGTGTTCCCAACACGGCCTTCACCGAAGCATTTGCCTTTAACTTCCAGAAGCATGACCTTGAATTACTCGGAATAAAAGATACCGATCCGCTGAAGGAGCCACTCGCTGCCATGGATAATTTCTGGATGAGCTACGAAATCATGGGCGTCTCCCTGCTGGATATGAAGGTGTGGAAATGGCTCTACGAAAATCCCAATGCAACAAAAGAGCAGCTGAAAGAGACCGTGGTAAAAACTGCCATCGAGGTTTGGAACCAGTATTATGCGCCAGTTTTTGGGATCAAAGACACACCCATCCTGGCCATCTATTCGCACATGATTGACAACCCGCTTTACCTGTCGAACTACCCGGTAGGGCATCTCATTGAATTCCAGCTGAACCAGTTCCTGAAAGGGAAAAACTTTGCAGACGAAGCCATCCGGATCTATTCGGCCGGACGCCTGATTCCGCAGCTCTGGATGAAAAATGCCGTTGGCAGCGAAATCAGCATCAAACCACTGCAGGATGCAACAGAAAGTGCACTGAAAGTGCTCAAATAACCATCCACTTGGAATATTGGGATTTTTGTTGTACCTTTCGGAGTCGACATAAAATCCTGGGACATGAAAAGTTTCTCTATTTTCCTGTTGCTGATCGGATTTAACGCATTCCAGTCAACGGGACAACAACTTGATTTCGTTAGGGAAAAAGTTGAGTGTAAACTGGGGACAACTCACCTGGAGGTTACTGCTGAACTTTGGTTCAAAAACCCCACAAATAAAACCATCTCCCAAACAATGCATATTCCGTTTGCCTGCGATGGTTCGGATTATGCCAATGACAGCCTCGCAATCCTTGACTGCAACACAAACACCCCCATCAAGCCCATCCGGAAAAATATTGCCGGGGCGCTCATCCAGGTCACAGTCAACGCGCAGGAGCAAAAGAAGATCAGGATATCCTACATCCAGAACCATGATGGAAAACGGGCGGGCTATATTGTTACGAAGATAAAATACTGGAATAAACCGCTTGCAGAAGGAAATTATACACTCATTGTCGAGAGCCCGTCGATCAGGATTGATTCCACATCCTATAAACCCGACAATATTTCAACCGAGGTTGGAAAGATAAAGGAAACGTGGCGGAAATACAATTTTTCTCCGACGAAAGAGCTTTGCATCCATTTTCATGTCGAATAACTGATGGATTTCCCGATGGGACTGAAAGTCTGATGGGAAGTCGATCATTTGCCCTCCAAGGGGGATATCAATTGTCCATTCAGGATCACGGTTTCCACCTTATTGCTTCCAAAGGCATAGGGCATGAAGGCATAGGTCGGGATGGGCCTGGTTATATACAGGTTGGCAATTTTTCCCCGGGCGATGCTCCCGTAATCATGGCTTAAACCCATGGCATAGGCCCCGTTGATGGTTACTGCGTGGATGGCCTCCTCAGGCAGCATCCGGTATTTGATGCAGGCCATGGAGAGGATGAACTGCATATTCCCCGAAGGGGACGATCCGGGGTTAAAATCACTGGCCATGGCAACTGGCAGACCTGCGTCGATCATTTTCCGGACGGGGGCATAGGCCATTTCAAGGAAAAATGCAGCGCCGGGCAACACAGTCGGCATCGTTTCAGAACCTGACAGGCATTCAATTTCTTCGTCACCCGTAAACTCAAGATGATCTACCGACAGGGCATTGTACTTCACCCCCACCTGGATCCCGCCGGAATAATCCAGTTCGTTGGCATGGATCTTTGCACGCATGCCGTACTTCATCCCGGCATTCAATATACGGTCGGTCTCCTCAACCGTAAAAAAGCCCCGGTCGCAGAAGACATCAATGAAATCGGCCAGTTCTTCACTTGCAACTCGCGGGATCATTTCACTGATCACGCTGTCGACGAATTCACCCTGCCTTCCCTTGAATTCTGCCGGAACGGCATGGGCACCCAGGAAGGTAGGGACAATGGTCAGCGGCGATTTTTTCTTCAGCGTCCGGATAACGCGCAACATTTTCAATTCATCTTCCACACTGAGCCCGTAACCGCTTTTTATCTCTACGGCACCGGTTCCAGTCATCATGATTTCATTCAAACGACCCAGGGCCTGCTCCACGAGTTCCTCTTCGCCGGTTTCATGCAATCTCCGGGCTGAATTAAGAATCCCTCCTCCACGCCTGGCGATCTCCTCATAACTCAAACCCCTGATCTTATCAATGTATTCAATCTCCCTGCTTCCGGCATAAACAAGATGGGTATGGCTGTCGCAGAAACTCGGAAAAACCATTTTCCCGGTCGCATCAATCACCTGCAATGGATCATCCACCCCTATCTTTTCCTTTGTAATTGGCTCCGCTTCGCTCCGGTTCGTAATTCGTAATTCATCAATGGGCATTTTCCCAAAGTCACTGATCCGGTTCCCTACTATGAGCAACCACGCGTTTTGAATGGTCTTCAGCTTTGACATGGCCTTCCCCGAAACCATCATTTGTGGTTTTTCTTCGACCTGGATAAGTTCCTTGATGTTTTTAATGAGAATAGCCATGACCAATTTTTAAGCTTTACGAAGGTAACCCTTTTTATGATTTCCTTGGTTCATCGAACAGGATGTCAACCTCCCCGCGGCTCTGGAGACATTCCATCAGCCTGCTTTTCAGCTTCCAGCAGGTCATCTGCCTGAGTTCAACCTGGCGTGAAAGTTCATAGGTTGATACGGTGGGGTCGTGGCAAACCATGTAAACAATGCGAAATGCTTCAGTGATCGGAATGTGACAACGATGAAAAATGGTATGTGCGGTGGCTGACTCCTCATGTTTGCATCGGGTGCAACGTCTTGCAAAGGGTGTTTTCCCCTTACAATAGTTGGTGTTTCCACATTTTTTACAAATGAAGCCCTCCTCCCACTTTTTATCAGCCAGAAATTGCAGGCAGTCATCCTCCTTGGCAAAATACCCCTCAAGCGCCTTAATATCAAGCTGTTTAAATGTCAAAGCCATAGCCATCCTTTTATTCTGATTACAAATTTACATAAAAATAGTGATAGTTATGCGATTTATATTAAAAATTGTTTTTATCTTTGCAGGGTCAAATAAATAAACATCATGAAAAGACTGGCATTTTTTCTCTTTTTTCTCGGATCATTCAGCCTGAACGCCTGCAACAACGCTGCCGTCAGCAACAACGAAGCCACTGATAACCCGGAGGGGCAGGTGGTGAAACTGACAGCCGAATCATTTCAAAAACTGGTTTGGAATTACAAAAAGAATCCGCAGGATTGGGTCTTCCTGGGCGATCAGCCTGTGATCATCGACTTTTATGCAGACTGGTGCCGGCCGTGTAAAATGGTAGCTCCGATCATGGAAGAGTTATCCAAAGAATACAAGGGAAAAGTGAGGATTTATAAGGTGAACACAGATGAACAGCGCGAGCTGGCCGGATTATTCAACATCAACTCAATTCCGGCGATGTTGTTCGTTCCTAAAAACGGAAAACCACAAATGTCGGTTGGCGCCATGCAGAAACCGGCCTATGTGGATATGATCAAAAATGTACTCATTGTAAAATAAATAAACCTATGATAGAACACTTAACGAAGGCAACCTTCCTGGAGAAGGTCTTCAATTTTGAACAGAATCAGGAATGGAAATTCGAGGGCACACGTCCCTGCATCATTGATTTTTATGCCGACTGGTGCGGCCCCTGCAAGATGGTGGCTCCCATCCTTGAAGAACTGGCAACGGAATATGCCGGGAAACTGGATATTTACAAAATAGATACCGAAGCTGAACAGGAACTGGCCGGGGCTTTTGGGATACGCAGCATTCCATCCATGTTGTTTGTCCCGCTGGCCGAGCAGCCTCAGATGTCGGTTGGTGCCCTGCCCAAAGATTCATTGAAACAGGCCATCGCTGACCTCCTGCTGAAGGAGTCGGGGAATTAATGGCGTTTCGCTAGCCGATCATTGACAATTGTTTACTTTTGCAGGCGTCTTAAACCTTCAAAAGCATGTCAATTCTGATCGAAACTGCCTATCTTCCTCCTGTTGCCTACATGAAGGAAGTTTTACAGGCTGATGCGATTGTGATCGAGGCTTATGAAACCTACACCAAGCAAACCTGCCGGAACCACTGCACGATTTACGGGCCCAATGGGAAGCAAACCCTGAGTATTCCCGTGATCAAGGTGAATGGGAATCATACCATCACCGGGGATGTCCGGATTTCGGAACACCAGCCATGGCAGAGAATCCATTGGCGATCCATTGAAACGGCGTACAACAATTCGCCGTTTTTTCTTTTCTACCAAGACCTTTTTGCTCCGTTTTATGAAAAGAAATACAGGTTCCTGGTGGATGGGAATCTCGAGATGATGATTGTTTTGCTAAAGATTCTGAAGCTGAACCGGACAGTCAGCCTGAGTGAATCTTATGAAAAAAATCCAACCGGGATAACGGATCTCCGGGGAACCCTGATCAGGAAAAACACAGTGAAAATAACCGATGCCCAACATTACACGCAGGTTTTTGAACCCCGGTACGGCTTCATCCCCGGCTTGAGTGTGATGGATGTGATTTTTAACCTGGGTCCGGAATCAACAGAGTATATTTCCGATTATCTTTGCAGCTGAATTTACCGCACGCACATCTTCTTTGTTAAACCCATACACCCATGAAAACATCGACCCATATGCAAACAACCTCAAACCTATTTTCAAAATTACTGTCCATCCTCTTTTTCAGCATGCTCCTGCCGTTGATCGGGCTGGGACAATCGGGTCAGGATATCTTTTTTACCGCTCCCTGTGATTCCTTCAGCATCGTAAACCTGCCAACTCAGACGGCCAGGATAAAAAATAACATCCTGGTACTCGATTCAACCCTCAATGCGACCATTTCGCACAAACCTGAAGATAAGGATGCTACTGCATATTACCACTTTAATTTTTATGTCGATTGCCAGGGACGGTATGTTGCCTCCGCATTGGATACGTATGACGGAAGCATGGGAATGGCTACCAGGGTATTAAAATTGCTGAACACCCTGATCGTGTGGTCCCCTGCTCTGCAGAATCAAACTCCTGTAAATTCGATGGTGACAATAAATGTCCAGATCCGGAAAGGAAGAATTTCCATACAACCCTAGGTTCAATTTCTGTTTCTTTTCGCTTTCAAAGATTTCGTACCTTTGCCTTAATTTAATCTAAATTAATTGGCAACCCTTCTCGATTTACATCAGGGCGAATCCGGGCTGATCACCAAAGTGAAAGGCCGTGGCGCCTTTCGCAAACGCATCACCGAAATGGGTTTTGTGAAAGGGAAAGAGGTCACCGTCATCAAGGCTGCGCCTTTGCAGGATCCCATTGAATACAAGATCATGGGATCCCATGTATCACTCAGGCAAAGCGAAGCCCTCCTGATCGGGATTCAACCATATTCAGATGAATCCTCTTCTGCACTGGCCGAAGCTGATTCCAATAGCTATAACGGGATCTTTGAGGAGAGATCGCTGCGGAACGGCGCAGGGGATAAAGGTAAAGTGATCGATGTTGCGCTGGTGGGGAATCCGAATTGCGGGAAAACCACCCTGTTCAACTTCGCTTCCGGTCTGCATGAGCGGGTCGGCAATTTCAGCGGTGTAACCGTTGATTCAAAAGAGGGATCATTCAGGCAATCGGGATATACCTTCAACATCACCGATCTTCCGGGGACCTACTCCCTGACAGCTTATTCACCTGAAGAGCTTTTTGTCCGGGAACATATTATCGGGAAAATCCCGGATATTGTGGTTAACGTGGTGGACGCCTCCAATCTTGAACGCAACCTGTTTTTAACCACCCAGCTCATCGATATGGATATCAGGGTGGTGATCGCTCTGAACATGTTCGATGAATTTGGGAAACAGGGACATCAGCTCGATTACCGTGCATTGGGAAAACTTCTTGGAATCCCTGTCATTCCTACGGTCAGCTCCAGGGGGACCGGGATTCCGGAATTATTCGATCGGCTCATTGAGGTGTTTGAAGACCGTGACCCGGTCATACGGCACGTTCACATCAATTATGGCCAGGAACTTGAGCGGTCAATCGTGAAGATCCAGGATGCAATCTGGCTGGACAAACCGCTTACCGACCGCATTTCATCGCGCTATTACGGGATCAAGCTGCTTGAAAAAGATACGGATGTGATTTCATCCCTGAAATCATCACCGCAATGCGCATCCATCCTGAAAGTTGCTGACCAGGAGATTCACCGGCTGGAGACGATGTTCAAGGAGGATTCGGCAACCCTGATCACCGATGCCAAGTATGGATTTATTGCAGGGGCCCTCAGGGAGACATTGACGCCAAACAATCGTGATCAACAGGTAAAAACCGGCAGTGAACGGGTTGATAAAGTGTTAACCCATAAATGGCTTGGGTTTCCCATCTTCATCCTCTTTCTCTGGGTGATGTTTCAGTCAACCTTTTCAGTCGGTGAGTATCCGAAACACTGGATTGACCTGGTTGTTTCCTGGATCGGCTTTCAGGCCAGCGCACTCCTCCCTGCAGGTCCGGTGAAAGACCTTTTGGTCGATGGGATCATCAACGGGATTGGCAGCATCATCGTTTTTTTACCCAACATCCTGATCCTGTTTTTTTTCATTTCCCTCATGGAGGATACTGGCTACATGGCCAGGGCCGCATTTATCATGGATAAACTGATGCATAAAATGGGTCTGCACGGGCAGTCGTTTATTCCACTCATCATGGGATTCGGATGCAATGTGCCTGCCATCATGGTAACCCGCACCCTGAAAGACCGGAATGACCGGTTGCTCACCATGCTGATAAATCCTTTCATGTCGTGCAGCGCCCGTTTGCCGGTGTATATCCTGATTGCCGGGGCTGTATTCCCTCAGCATGCAGGGAGTGTGATTTTTGGTCTCTATATGACCGGAATTATACTCGCCGTGTTGATCTCCCTCGTTTTTAAAAGGACCTTGTTTAAAAGCAAAGAAGCCCCGTTTGTCATGGAATTACCCCCCTACCGCCTGCCCACCTTCAGGGTCATCATGCGGCATATGTGGGAAAAAGGTCAACAATACCTCAGCAAGATGGGTGGGGTGATTTTAATCGCCGTGATCCTGATCTGGGCACTTGAATATTTCCCGGCCGGAAGTAAATCCAGCCCCGGCGAAAGACTTCAGCAATCCTACATCGCCAGGATCGGGAAAACCATCGAACCGGTGATCGCACCCCTGGGCTTTGACTGGCGCATGGGCGTCAGCCTGATTACGGGTGCTGCCGCCAAAGAGGTAGTGGTCAGCACTATGGGCGTACTGTTCGGATCAAGCCATTACCACGAAACAACGGCACCGCAAACATTGGGGGTACGGCTGCAGCAGGCCACCCGTCAGAACGATCCGCATGTCGGAGAGAAACTGTTTACACCGCTCGTCGGGATATCCTACCTTCTTTTTATCCTCATTTATATGCCTTGCATTGCCGTGGTTGCCACCGTCAACCGGGAATCGGGCAGCTGGAAATGGGCGCTATTTCTCATTACCTATACTACGGTGCTTGCATGGATCGTATCCTTTATCGTTTTTCAAGTTGGCAGTTTAATTTTATCCTGAGATGATTATCCAATATTTGATCGTCGGTTTAATGGTCGGGGCAGCCCTCACTCTAACCATTGTAAGGCTGATCCGCTTTTTCAAAGCCCCGGCCTCCGGCTGTGAAGGATGCTCTGGCTGCAGCCTGGAAGTCCTGAAAGCTGAAATACAAAAAAAACATAATACATAAAAAATTTTCATTATAACCCTGTTACCCTGTTACCCTGTCACCCTGTCACCCTGTTACCTTATTACAATTCTCTTTATCTTTACCTCACTCAAATCTGACACGAAATGGAATTTGGCATATGTCTTCAAAGCGTGGTTGCCGTCAGGATGGAACCATCGCATACAGCTGAAATGGTCTCCCAGGTATTGTTCGGCGAACTTTACAGGATTGTTGAAAAGGAGGGCAACTGGGTCAGGGTTCAGCTCCTTTACGACAACTACGAGGGCTGGATCCATCTGCTGCAATCCTGTTCCATCACTGAACAGGAATTCCTGCGGCTGGCCGGCGCCGAAACAGCCGTAACCATCGACCTGGTTCAACTCATGTCACATGAAAACAGGCAGACCATGATTCCGGTTGTCATGGGGAGTTCTCTTCCGGATTTCAGGGATGGCCGGATGAAAATCGGCCAGGAAGATTTTCAGTTCGATGGATCAGTTGTCAATCACTCACACTCTGAAGATACGGCGGGGCGGGAGGAGATCAGGATGATCAGGCAGGAACTTGTAAGTGATGCGAGGTTATACCTCAATGCCCCCTACCTTTGGGGAGGCCGCACCCCTTTTGGGATTGACTGCTCAGGCTTTGTTCAGATGGTTTATAAACTGAAGAAAATTAAGCTCTTGCGTGACGCTGCACAGCAGGCAACACAAGGTGAGGTGATCAGCCTGCTGGCGGAGGCCGAGTCCGGCGATCTTGCCTTCTTTGATAATGAGGAGGGAAAAATAACCCATGTCGGGATGCTGACCGACCGGTCGCACCTCATTCATTGTTCAGGAAAAGTACGCATTGATGCCCTGGATCACCAGGGAATATTTAATGATGAAGTTCAGAAATACACCCATAAACTAAGGCTGATAAAGAGAATCGTGTGATCAATTACCAATGACCAACTACCAATTGTTATTGCATTACTTCATTACTTCATTACTCCGTTACCCTGTTACCCTGTTACCTTGTTCCCTTGTCACCTTTATCCTCGCATCTACAGCCACCACTTTGTCCTGTTTCCCTAGTAATGGGTTGAAATCCAGTTCAATGATCTCAGGGGCTGCCAAAAGCAACGCTGAAAGGCGAAGCATCACATCGGCAAACAAATCCTCGTTGACTCCCTGCTGACCACGTACCCCCTGGATGATCTTGTAACTCTTCAGGCTCCTGATCATGGCATGCGCCTCCTCTCCGGAGAGCGGTGACAATCCTGCTGCAACATCTTTCAATACTTCAATAAATATTCCACCCAGGCCACACAGGATCAGGTGTCCGAATTTTGGTTCAAATTTGGCGCCGATAAAGAGTTCAATACCCGAAAGCATAGGCTGGATAAGGATCGCCGTTGTATCCTTTATTTTTATCATGCGGTTGAACTCCCGGGTAACCGTCGGCTCATCCTTGACATGAAGCACCACCCCACCCACATCCGATTTATGAACGGGACCCACCACCTTCATCACAACAGGAAATCCCAGTTGGACAGCCGATCGGACAGCCTCTTCCGCAGTGGTCACCACCGCTTCGCCAGCCCGTGGAATTCCACAGGCATCCATCAACCCCTGGATGGCCGCCGGGGGAAGGTAGCCATCACCCGAATGATCAATGATGGCCCTGATTTTCGAATGATCCACCACAGGAAGTTCCGGAACTTCGCTGGCGGGTTTTGGGGTATGGTAAACACGGGCAAGGGCATTTCCGAAAACCACCTCATCGGGAAAAAACGCACGGCCTTTGTCGGTAAATATCCCTGTTTCCTCCTTTGCAGTGATAATGGAGGGCAATATCGGGTATACCGGCTTTTTTGATGCGGACATTTTTTTATCAAGCAGGTCGTAAACGTCAAACACGGGAGTGAGTCCGGGAGTACCGAAAATGACCGCCATGCCGTCAATTTCATCGAATTTCCGGTCGGTGTAATCGATGATGGTTCCCAATTGCTGCGCAGTTCCGGTGGCAAGAAAGTCGATCGGGTTTGCAACGGAAGAACCCGGGAACAATTGTTCCAGGAGCTCTTTGGCCTCCGGATGATCAATGTGGGGAACATTCATTCCGGCATGCGAAAGGGCATCGGTCAGCATAACCGCCGGACCTCCTGCATGGGTAATGATGGCCATGTTTTTCCCATTCAGTTCGGGGAAGGTGAATACAGAAGCAACACTGATCAGATCCTGGCGTCCGTAACAGCGCACAATGCCGGCTTTGCGGAACAAGGCATCCACAGCCACATCGGGACTGGCAAGCGCTCCTGTATGTGATGAGGCCGCCCGGCTGCCCGCTTCGGATGATCCAGCCTTCACGGCTGCAATCTTACAGCCTTTGCGGATCAGGGAAGAGGCATGTTTCAGCAAAAGCTGGGGCTTCGAAATTGTTTCAATATAAAGTAGTTTAACCATGGAGGAGCTCTCCGGGTCAAAACTTTCGTCGAGATGGGCCAGTATCTCTTCAACCCCTAACTGGGCACTGTTCCCTACCGAAAATACCTGCGAGAAGGTGAGTCCGTTCGGGATACCGGCCTCCATAATAAAAACCGCTGTGGCACCCGATCCGGAGATAAAATCACACCCCTTCGGGTTGAGTTTCGGAATTGGTTTCGTGAAAACACCGTGGTAGGCCGGGGTAAGCACCCCGATGCAATTCGGGCCGATCAGCGAACCACCCACCGAATTGATCGTATCGATGATTTCATGCTCCAGGATTCTTCCCTCTTCACTCTCTTCACTGAATCCTGCCGACAAAACAATAAAGCCCCTGGTATTTTTTCTGTTGACCAGCAATTCGATGGTTGCCGGGATGAACTTCGCAGCAATGGCCATGATGGCCAGGTCAACATTTGGCAACTGCTCCGGGTCATTGAAACTTTTGATTCCCTGAACTTCCCGTTCTTTCAGGTTGGTAACAAATAATTCTCCGCCGAAATTGCCTTCAATAAGATTGCGGAGAACAGCCCCGCCGGGCTTCTGAACATCGTTTGAACCACCTATCACAACAATACTTCTGGGGTTCAGCAGTGCCTGGTTGATCATACTGGGAAGTTTTTGGTAAAAATATTAAATCCGGGAATCAATCAAAAATCGTCACTCGTCATTCGTCATTCGAACATGCTTAAAGAAACTTAACAAACGGAACAAAGGCTGCCGTTTTGGCCTTGTATTCCTGCCAGTCAGGGTGGTTCTGGTATTTCTTTTCAAGCATGGGAACTCCCGACACAAAGCGAAGAAACAGGGTAATGACCACAGGGCTGATCAGAGTATACCATCCGTTTGGAAAACTCAATGCATAAAAGCTGATGCCCCACCACAAAAGGGCTTCACCAAAATAATTCGGATGTCGCGTGACGGACCACAATCCGGTGGTCATGATTTTTCCTTTATTAGATGGATCCTTTTTAAATTCAGCCAGCTGGTAATCGCCAATGGCTTCGAACATGAATCCAACACCGAAAACAAAAAGACCGAGAGAATCCCAAATCCCGATGATGCCTCCGGTATTGAAATTGATAAACCAGATTGGAGCGGAAATGATCAGCATCAGCAACCCCTGGAGCATGAATATCTGGAAAAAGCTGCGGAGGTAGAAAAACTTCCATGTATCCCTCCATGCCTTGTAGCGAAAATCCTCCCCTTTCCCGCTGTTTCTTACCATGATATGAAATGACAACCTCAATCCCCAGAGCAGCACCAGCAGGCTGACAATCATTTTCCTGAGGTCGACCTCCCCCGACTGGATGATCGAATAAACGGCAACAAGGATAAAACCAGCACCCCAGGCCACATCCACAATGGAATTGTCCTTCCGGATCAGGGCAAGAATGAAAATGATGGTCATGTAAAGACAAATGACCAGTCCAACTTCAAGAACAATATTTTGAAAATCAATCAAAATGTATGGAATTAAAATCCTCTGTTACCTTGTCACCTTGTCACCTTGTCACTTTGTTACCTTGTTACCTTGTCACCCTGTTACTATTCAAGCATCAGTGACACGCACGCAATCCCGGGGCCGGTATTGGCAGCAATCGCCGGAGAGGCATGGTCAATGTATAATGGTTTTTTACCTGTGAGCGCCTCCATCTGACCTGCATACCATTGAGCAGCAGGGGTGTTGTTGGCATGGGTGATGGCATATTCCCACACTTTTTTACCTTTCGTAATCTCCACAATATTCTTCATCACCTTTTTCATACTGCCTTTCTCTGTAAAGGATTTCGAGAGAAGCGATGCTTTTCCTTGATGATCGACCCAAATTACCGGCTTAAGATCCAAAAGCCTGGCCACAAAACTTTTGAAAGGGCTGACCCTCCCGCTGCGGATAATATATTTCAGGGTAATCACATTTACACGCATAAAGGACTTTTCCTTCCATTCCTCCATTTTTGCCATGATCTCATCGTGGGTGGCTCCGTTCTCGAGGGCGCGGGCGGCACGCAGCAGCAGAAGGCCTAACCCACCTGTCAGCGTTTTGGAATTTACCACGTCAATCTTTTTCCCGGTCCGCGAAATGACATCCTTCGATCCCTTGTCGCTGCTTGAAAAGGTTCCGCTCAATCCCTCGCTTAAATGAATCCCGATGACCGAATCATAATGGGTAGACAGGTAATCATATTTATTCTGAAATTCTTTGGACGCAGGCTGTGCAGATGAGGCATTCTGTGCCGACTTCTCCTGCATGGCATAAAACTGCGGCGGATTGATGGTCAGCCTGTCAAGAAAATAGGTCTCTCCGAAATGAACAGACAAAGGCACAACATGAATCTGGTATTTATCTATCAGCTCTTTGGGCAGGTCGCAGGATGAATCAGTTAAAAGTGCAACGTCCGATTTGCGGTTAAACTGGATCTCATTTTGCATAACCATATCATCTACCTTTTGGTAGGTGATACTTCCGAACTTTTGCAGTTGTGAAAACACCTCAGCAGGAAAATCTGTATGGATATGCACCCTGATCTTCTGAGGCGAGCCGGCAACCACCACTGAATCGCCGCAATGCTGGATAAAATTCCGGATCTTGTGTTTATCCAGACCCTCTCCGTTGATTAGCGCTTCGGTGCAGAACCTGAATGTGATCTGATCGTGGGGCATCTCGACCGCTTCCTCAGCATCATCGGCTGCACTAACGGTGCTCTTCATTGCTTTTTCAGCGCCCATCGTAAAAAAGTCGATGATCCCTTCGAGCCAGAAAACAAACCCCTTGGCTCCTGCATCCACCACATGGGAACGCGCAAGAACTTCAAGCTTTTTGGTCGTGGAGGCCAGTGATTCGAGTGCCTTGCTGTAAGCTTCAATGAGAAGTTTGATGAAATCATCAAACTGATCCTTTAATAAATAGATATAATCAGCCCATGCTTTGATCACGGTCAGAATGGTTCCTTCAACCGGGTTCGAGATGGCATCGTAGGCATAAGCGACAGCCTTCTTCATGCTTTCGGCAAAGGACTGTATATCAATGGTCGCATTGGATTTGATCTCATTGCCGAAACCATACAGGAACTGGGCAAAGATGATCCCGGAGTTTCCACGGGCCCCGATAAGCGCAGCATCAGCAAGAGCTACGGCCGTTTGTTTGAGATTATCGGTCGGTATGATTGCGTCCATGATGGAACGCATGGTTGAGGCAAGATTGGTTCCGGTATCGGCATCGGCCACCGGAAACACGTTAATTTTGTTGAGGAGTTTTTGATGTTCGAAAATCCGTTGAGCACCGGCAAGAAACGAGTAATAGAGTTGTTTTCCGTCAAGCTCCCTAATCTTTTGAACTGGTTCTGTCAAGAGGTTAAGATTTAAAACTGTGCAAAGATACTACTTTTTTTACTTTTGAAATTCCAACTGCTTTGACAGCGGACAATTACCCATCATCCGTAAGAATTCATCCATCCTTGTATGCTGCTAAAATATTCTATTATCTGCTTCCGTCGACAATAAATTCGTATTTTTGTACACAATTTAATTTTACCCAATTAATCATAAAATTATTCATCCTTATGAAAAAACTTGTTCTTTCATTGGCACTCGTGATGGTTACCTCCTTTTCACTCATTGCTCAGGAGGCCGCTCAGCCACCGGTTAACCCCAACGCAGCTGAAATCTCCTTCGCCAAAACAGTGCATGATTATGGAACCATTGTGCAGGGCAGCGATGGCGCCTGCGAATTCAAATTCACCAACACCGGCAAAGAACCTTTGATTTTATCAAGACCTCAGTCTTCGTGTGGATGTACCGTACCCACCTGGCCGCAGGAACCTATCCTTCCCGGTAAAAGTGACGTGATCAAGGTAACCTACAATACGAACAATATCGGCCCAATCAATAAAACTGTCACAGTGAATTCCAATGCAAAGACCGCCCGTATCATTTTGCAGATCAAAGGCACTGTAACCGCCAAACCCGCCACAACCCTTCCCGAAAAAACCGGAGATCAGGGAGCTGTACCAATTAATAAATAAAATCATGCCAACCATTTCGCAACGCGGCCAGTCCTGCCCTCCCTCACCGATCCGTAAACTCGTTCCCTTTTCAGATGAAGCAAAAAAGAGGGGGATCAAAGTGTATCATCTCAACATCGGCCAACCCGACATCGAAACTCCGCCGAATGTACTTGATAAGATCCGCAATACCGATCTGAAGGTCATTGAATACAGCCACTCTGCCGGCATGCTTTCTTACCGGAAAAAACTGGCTGAATATTATAAAAGAGTCTCCATTGATGTCACTCCCGATGAGATGATCGTCACTACCGGCGGATCGGAAGGGATCCTTTTTGCCATGATGAGTTGCATGAACCCAGGAGACGAAATTATCATCCCTGAACCATTTTACGCCAACTACAACGGCTTTGCCATAGCAGCTGGTGTGGTGGTGAAGCCCATTGAGTCGTTCATTGAGGACGGTTTCGGACTTCCCCCCATGAGTGCCTTTGAAGAGGCGATTACACCACGCACCAAAGCCATCATGGTCTGCAACCCGAACAATCCAACCGGATATCTCTATTCGAAGGAGGAGTTGGGCCTGTTGCGTGACATTGTTAAAAAGCATGATCTTTATCTGTTTGCCGACGAGGTTTACCGTGAATTCTGCTATGATGCCAAAGAACACTTCTCTGTCATGAACCTCGAAGGGATTGATCAGAATGTGATTCTTCTTGATTCCATCTCAAAACGTTACAGTGCGTGCGGCGTGCGGATCGGCGTTCTTATTTCCAGGAACAAAGAGATGATCAGTACCGCAATGAAATTTGCGCAGGCACGGCTGAGCCCGCCTACCTTCGGCCAGATAGCCGGCGAAGAGGCGGTAAACACGCCCGACAGTTACCTGGTGAAGGTGTTGGCTGAGTATGTCAGGCGCCGTGATATCGTGGTTGAGTCGATCAATAAAATGGAGGGCTGTTTCTGCCCGAATCCGGGAGGAGCCTTTTACGCGGTTGCCCGCCTGCCCATCGACGATTCCGACAAGTTCTGCCAGTGGCTGCTTGAGAATTTCAGCTATGAAGGAAAAACGGTCATGCTTGCCCCTGCCACCGGGTTCTATTCTACCCCGGGCCGCGGCAAGAACGAAGTGCGCATCAGCTATGTGTTGAATGTTCCCGACCTGATCGGTGCCATGAAATGCCTGGAAGAGGGACTGAAGGTATATCCGGGAAAAAATTAAAAACGAATTCAGAATTCAGAATTCAGAATTTTTAATTTTATGCTGATGTGTTATTTCAGTATAAGAGGTACTTCCCCCTTATTTTCCTGAATTTTTCTATGGCTGGTTTCCAGCTCTCCCTGATCTGTTTTTCAGTTTTTCCACTGAGGATCTGTTGCTGCAATGTGGCATTGCCAGCCAGTTTATTGAAGTATCCGTTAAAAAATCCAGGTTTGCCCTGCCAACCGCGGCAAGCCTCCAACAGCCATTCAAGGTTGATCCGTTTTGGCCCGTCGGGATTCTTTGCGGAATAATCCCGCAGATCCGTACCGTGGCACAACACCCCTTCGTAGGGAGGATGAACACTGACGCCCGGGATACTGACGGGGGTAAAGGTAAAGGCCATGTACTTCATCTCAGGAGAGCCAAACACCTCGAAGGGATAGGGTGTTCCTCTTCCCACGCTGATCAAGGTTCCTTCAAACAGACACAGCGATGGATAGAGGTGCACCGCATTGCTGTTTGGCAGATTGGGAGATGGCCTCACCGGCAAATCGTACCTGGTCTGGTGGGTGTAGCCCATCAACGGGATCACCTGTACATGGCATTTTACCCCGCTGGAAAGCCACCCCTCTCCATTCACCATCAGGGCATACTCCCCGATGGTCATGCCGTAAACCACCGGAACCGGGTGCAGACCAACAAAAGAGGCAAATTGCTTTTCAAGTACCGGCCCGTCAATGTATGAACCATTTGGATTTGGACGGTCAAGAACAACGAGCGGAATTCCGTTTTCAGCGCATGCCTCCATCACATAGGTCAGGGTGGAGATGTAAGTATAAAAACGCACGCCGACATCCTGCAGGTCAAACAACACCAGGTCGATCCCGGTCAGGTCGCCGGCTGAGGGTTTTGCATGCTTGCCATAGAGAGAAACCACCTCGATCCCTGTCAGGGAATCAACCTGGTTGCCGACCGACTCCCCGGCCTCTGCATTCATCCGGAACCCATGCTCAGGGGAAAATATCCGGCTGATGCGCATTCCATCATTCACCAGGGCATCCACAGTATTGATCCCCGCCACAACCGATGATTTATTCGCAACCATGGCAATCTGTTTCCCCTTCAGAAGGGGGTAGTAGAGTTCTGTTCGCGCAGCTCCAACCAGGACCTGGGCTTCGCTTTCAGAAGAAAAACCTAAAAAAAACAACAGGAATAAAATACAGGGAATCGCCTTTATGCGACAGAGGCAGGCATGACGGACAGAGGTTCTCATAACACAATAAAAAAACTCATACTTTTGCAAAGTAAAGATATCTTTCCTTTGAATACTGAATTTTTTCTGGCATCCCGCATTGTTTCACGAAGCAAGGGAAATTTTTCCTGGACCTTTGTCGTGATCGCCATCACCTCCATTGCGCTTGGCCTGGCCATCATGTTCGTTGCCGTGGCCATTCTTACAGGGTTTAAAAAAGAGATCCGGGAAAAGGTAGTGGGATTTGGCGGACATGTCCAGATCACGCGGTTTGCCGAAAACAACTCCTACGAACCTCAGCCCATCGAAAAAAATCAAAGATTCTATTACCGGTTACAACAAAACAGGGAGATCAGCCACATCCAGTCATTTGCCATCAAGGCAGGGATCATCAAAACGAAAGATCAGATCCAGGGCGTGGTCCTGAAGGGTGTTGGTTCCGATTTCGACTGGACCTTCTTTAAGGATAAAATGGTGGCCGGGCGGATTTTCAAGGTGAGCGACAGCACGCGGTCGGACGAGGTGATCATTTCAAAGAGAATTGCCAACATGCTGAATCTGAAGGTAAACGACGATATGCGGATGTATTTTATCGTCGGAAATACCACCCTCGGCCGAAAGTTCCGAATATCGGGAATTTATGATACCGGTCTGGAGGAGTTTGACAAGCTCTATGTAATCGGCGACATCCATCACATTCAGAAATTGAACAACTGGAATCAGGGACAGGTGGGCGGCTTTGAAGTATTCCTGAAAAATTTCAACGACATCGACCGGATGGGGGTTTACGTCTATCATCAGATTGGCTTCAGCCTCGATGCCTCCACAATCAAAATGTTGTATCCTCAGATATTTGACTGGCTTGATCTGCAGGACATCAATGTGCTGATCATCCTGATCCTTATCATCCTGGTATCATCAACCACCATCATTTCAACGCTGCTCATCCTCATCCTCGAGCGAACCACCATGATCGGCGTGCTGAAAGCGCTTGGCATGCGGAACGGGGCCATCAGGAAACTGTTCCTTTACAATGCCATGTATATTGTTGGATGGGGAATGCTGTGGGGGAATGTGATCGCCTTTACCCTTTGCCTGATTCAGAAAAAGTTCGGGCTGGTCACCCTTGCACAGGAATCCTATTATGTTCCGGTCATACCGATCAACCTGAATGGCTGGAACATCCTGATGCTGAACCTGGGAACGATGCTGGTTTGTTATCTGATCTTTGCGATTCCCTCCTATGTAATATCAAGGGTCACACCGCTCAAGGCTATCCGGTTCAGTTAAAGCCTGTTCAGGACTTTTACCAGTTCCGACAACCGGAACGGTTTGGTTATATAGCTGTTCATCCCGGCTTTAAAACATTCCGCTTCATCCTCCCGGGAGGTGTTAGCCGTGATAGCGCAGATATGAACTGGAATCCGCCCGGGTTGGATGGCCTCCATTTCCCGGATTTTCTGAGTTGCAGCAATTCCGTCCATCTCAGGCATCAGCATGTCCATGAGGATCAGATCATACTCCTTTTTTTCAGCCATATCCACTGCAATTCTTCCGTTTTCGGCAAGGTCGGTTGCATGCCCCATCTTTTCCAGTATAACAAGCGCTACTTTCTGATTGATAAGGTTGTCTTCGGCCAGCAGAATATTCAAAACCCGTTTCTGGTCATCCATCAGGTGCTGATCGATCTCATCCTGCACTCCGTCCTCTTCGCGGTGTATCTTTGTCAAAGCCTCCCTGATCCTGCTTTTAAGGCGGCTTAGGGTATAGGGCCGCACCAGGACTGTCTGGAAGCCCGCAGCCGCAAGTTCGGATGAAGAAACCGGGAATAGCCGGGAAGTGGTGAGCAGTAACTTTGACCGTTCCAGAAGAGGATCCTTCCTGAGTGAGGTGGCAAATTTCAACCCGTCGGTGCCGGTCATCTGAAATTCAACCGCCACCAAGTTATAGGCCTTTTTAATTTCAGCCTGATGGTGGATCTTATTCACCGCATCGGCTGACGTTTCGGTTTCATCCACCTCTGCATCCCACCGTTCGAAGTAATTCTTCAGGATGGTGCGCCGGCTTTGCCGCGGATCGATGATCAGCACCTTTAATCCCTGGAGCAGCTCCTTCATCGGATCAGAAATCTCGCTGTCCTTATACCTTTCGAAGAGGACGATAAACGAAAAGGTCGTGCCACAGCCGGGCTCACTCTCTACCGTGATCCTGCCATTCATGCGGTCGACCACCCTCCTGGCAATGGCCAGGCCAAGGCCTCCGCCACCGTATTTCATCGACTCGGTCGATTCAAGTTTCGAGTAAGAGGTAAATATTTTCTTGATCCCTTCGTCTGAAATTCCGATCCCGGTATCGCAGACGTTAAACTTCACCTTTACTGTCTCATCATCCCACGACATGAATTCGGCCTCAATCCTTATCTCCCCCTTCTCGGTAAATTTGAGTGCATTGTCCGTAAAAATTTTCAATACCTGCCTCAGCCTCATCGGATCTCCGACCACCTCGACCGGGATATTCGGATCCTGGTACGACAGAATTTCCACCCCTTTTTCATTGGCCTTATCTACAAATGATGCGGTCACCTCCTCCACCACCTGGTGGATGCTGAAGGGTTTTTCATGGAATTCAAGCTTCCCCGATTCGATCTTTGAAAATTCAATGATGTCATTCAGGATCGCCATGAGATTTGTGGCCGATTTCACAATGACATTGAGGTATTCAACCTGTTCCTGTGTCAGTTTTGACTGCTTCAGAATTTCCGACATCCCGATCACTCCAGCCATCGGAGTATAAATTTCGTGGGAGATGCCCGCCAGAAAATTACTCTTGGCCCGGTTGTCGGCAACAGCCTGGTCGCGCGACACAACGAGCTCATTCTCCATGTGCTTCCGGGCATCCATGTCAATGAGCACACCCGATAACCGCAATGGTTTGCCATAAATATCGGCCTCCACCACTTTCCCTTTGTCAAGGAACCATTTCCATGTTCCGGTTTTTGTTTTCACCCGGTATTCCGCTTCATAATTGGGACTGCTGCCCGAAACGTGTGCATTCAGCCTGGCCATGACCGCTTCATAATCCTCTGGATGGATCATCTTTACAAATTCACTAAAGGTTCCTGGCATCTCGTCGACATGGAATCCAAGCAACCTTGCCCGGTTTTCGTTGAAATGAATTTTTCCGGTGATGTAATCCCAATCCCACCAGGCCAGGTCACCGCCAAACAGCGACCGCTCATTCCGTTCAAAAGAAACAGATAAATCACGCTGCAGGCTCTCCAGCCGGTCATTCGACTCCTGGTATACCCGCTGAAGATGCTCCCATTGCTGGGAAGCCAGTTTCATTATTTTATTCTCCTTCTCGAGTTCCTCTATTCTCTTCAATAATTTTTCCGACATGTTACACGAATTTAAAGGTAACCTCAACCATTTTATTTAAACTTCAAATCCGGATAGATCAGATCAAGTCCGCATTTCAGATTCTGTAAGTAGTCTATCGCTTTGCGGACAAATTTCTTCGGGATCAGCGAACCGTGCTGCGGTAAGATTGCATCAAGTTCGAGATGACGGATTCGGCTGATAAATCCCCGGGCAGCAATATTGCTGGCCATGTAATCGATGTGAAAAAGTGTCAGTTTCAGTTCATGCCGGCTGAAATCCTCCACCACCAGTTTCCAGTCCATATCAATGGATGCCCAGATATCACCTGAGAAAAGAAATTTAGCACTTTGATCATAGGTTGCAAAGGCTCCCGGAAAATGAAGAAAGGGCGATTCGATAAAGGTTAACTTTCGTCCCGATGTAAAAGTATAAACCGGATTTTCATTGATGTTGACAAAGTTATAAACCGGTTTTCCGTAATGCGGGAGCAGGATGTTCGTTCGCACCGAGGTAATGATCTTGATGGAAGAATCGATAGTGAGCCAGTCAACCATCGAGGCTGCCACATCCGGATCCTGATGACACAGGATCAGGGCTGTGACTTTTTCTATTGGAAGTATCTGCGATACGCGGCTCTTCACGAATTCAAAGGAAGAATGTCCGCCCGGATCCACCAGGATCGCCTCCTGACCGTCGACGATCATGTAGGTATTGCACCTGAATGCAGAATCTTCGGGAGTCCCGAGCCAGTATATCGCATGACCATTATCCTGGAACAGGGGGGTTTGTTTATCATAGCGATCCATGAATAAACGTCCGAGTTCAACCAAATCAATTGTATTCATGGGTTAAAATTTAAGGTTTCTTATGAAGGCCACACTCCTTATACTCAGGCTGCTCCCACCACCAGCGTCCGGCGCGGACATCCTCGCCTGGCTGGATCGCCCGGGTGCAGGGTATGCATCCGATGCTGGGGTAACCTTTTGCATGCAATTCATTCAAAGGTATTTTATTTTCGACGATATAGCGACCGAGCCTTTCGCTATCCCAGCGGATCAAAGGGTTGACCTTGATGATGCCCTGCCTGTTGTCCCACTCAACGAGGGAAGCGGCAGAACGGGTAACCGATTGTTCCTTCCTGAGTCCGGTGATCCAGGCTTTCATCCCTGCAAGGGCCCTGCTGAGGGGTTCAATTTTCCTGATGGTACAACACAGTTGGCGGTTTTCAACACTGTTGTAAAAGAGATTTATCCCGTGCGTATTCACCATCTCCTCCACCCTTGCCGCATCCGGAAAATAGACTTCAATCGGCAAGTTGTACTTTTTTTGGGTAATCTCAAGGATATCGTAGGTTTCCTGGAAAAGACGGCCGGTATCAAGGGTGAAAATTTTAATTGGTCTCTTCAATCCCGACAGCATGTGTGTAATCACCTGGTCTTCTGCACCAAGACTGGTTGAAAATGCAATTTTTCCTGCGTATTCCGTTACAAACCACAACAACACCTCTTCAGGAGAGGCATCCGCAAACTGCCGGTTTAATGCATCAATATTATCTTTCATGTTTTACACTCAGCATGAAAATTTTTGTGAATTTACAACAGGAGGAGAACAAATGCAAGTTTTTCCTGCGGGAAAAACGTAATTTTGAAGCAAAACTGGTTCCCATGCGCGTACATTTTATTGCCATCGGCGGAAGTGCCATGCACAATCTGGCCATTGCCCTTCACAAAAAAGGATTGACCGTCACCGGTTCTGACGACGAAATATTCGAACCCTCCAAAGGAAGGCTTGCCTATTACAATTTGCTTCCGGATAGCCAGGGATGGGATGTTTCGCGGATTACCCCGGCTCTCGATGCGGTGATCCTGGGCATGCATGCCAAAGCAGACAATCCCGAATTGCTGAAAGCAAAGGAGCTGGGTTTGAAGATTTTTTCCTATCCCGAATATCTCTACGAACAGTCAAAAGACAAGACCAGGATTGTGATTGGCGGCAGCCATGGTAAAACAACCATCACCGCAATGATCCTCCACGTTTTCAAGTATGCCGGCATTGATTGTGATTACATGGTTGGCGCGCAGCTCGAAGGATTCGACGTAATGGTCAAGCTGACCAGGGAGGCCCGTTTCATGGTGATTGAAGGAGATGAATACCTGACCTCTCCCATCGATCTGCGTCCCAAATTTCACCTGTACAAACCCAACATCGCACTGCTCAGCGGCGTTGCCTGGGACCATATCAATGTTTTCCCCACCTTTGAGAATTACATCGATCAGTTTGTGATCTTCATCAACCAGATTTCCGAAGGGGGAAGTCTCATCTATTGTGATGATGATGAAGTGCTTCACCGGATTTGTCCCGGATCAGGGACCGGACTTAAGGTCATCCCCTATTCACTTCCCCCGTGCGAAATCCGCCAGGGTGTAACCTTCATCCATGCTGAGAATAAGTCTTACGCACTTCAGATTTTCGGAAAACATAACCTTCTCAACCTGAATGGAGCCCGCCTCGTTTGCCGTCAGGTTGGCATCAGCGATCTCACTTTTTACGAAGCCATCCGGACATTTAAAGGGGCATCAAAACGATTGGAGCTGGTTGCGAAAAATGACAAAAAGGTTGTCTATAAGGATTTTGCCCATGCCCCGTCAAAAGTACAGGCCACACTGCAGGCTGTAAAGGAGCAGTTTGTTGGGCGCAGGGTTGTTGCCTGTCTTGAGTTGCACACGTACAGCAGTCTGAACAAGGATTTTTTAGATCATTACCAGGGCACCCTCGATCCCGCCGATACCGCCATTGTCTATTTCAGCCCGCATGCACTCCAGCTAAAGCGTTTGCCTGCGCTTACAGAACAACAGGTCAGGGATGGTTTTAATAATCAGTCACTGGAAGTTTTTACCAGTCCGGCCGAATTGGTCGAGCGGCTTCTTCAGAAAGAAAATGCAGGTGATGTCCTGCTCATGATGAGCTCGGGAAATTATGATGGGGTCGATCTGACCTTGCTTGCAAACAGATGGATTAACCTGTAAAACGGCTACCCGTTCATCGAAATCAGGAACTCCTCATTGGAGTTGGTGAACTTCATCCTTTCCTTCAGAAATTCCATGGCTTCCAATGGATTCATGTCAGCCAGGTGGTTCCTCAGGATCCAGATACGCTGCAACACGTCCTTCTCCAACAGAAGGTCCTCACGGCGTGTGCTGGAGGAGACAATGTCGATGGCAGGATAGATGCGTTTGTTTGAAAGCTTGCGGTCGAGTTGCAGTTCCATGTTGCCGGTACCCTTGAATTCTTCAAAGATCACCTCGTCCATTTTGGAACCGGTCTCAATGAGTGCCGTAGCAATGATGGTCAGCGAACCGCCATTTTCAATCTGGCGTGCAGCGCCGAAAAACCGTTTGGGTTTTTGAAGGGCATTGGCTTCAACACCCCCTGAAAGCACCTTCCCTGAAGCAGGAGCCACCGTATTGTAGGCACGTGCGAGGCGGGTAATGGAATCGAGCAGGATCACCACGTCGTGACCGCATTCAACCAGTCGTTTTGCCTTCTCAAGGATGATGTTCGAAATGCGTGCATGGCGCTCGGCCGGTTCATCAAAAGTAGATGAAATAACTTCGGCCTTCACACTGCGCTGCATGTCGGTAACCTCTTCGGGACGCTCATCAATCAGGAGGATGATCATATAAACATCCGGATGGTTGGCGGCGATCGCATTGGCAATCTCCTTCAGCAATACTGTTTTCCCGGTTTTAGGCTGGGCAACGATCAATCCACGCTGTCCGAAACCAATGGGGGCAAACATATCGATCACGCGGGTCGACATGCTTTCATTTTTATGACCGGTCAGTTTGAATTTCTTCATCGGGAAGAGCGGGGTCAGGTAGTCAAACGGAATACGATCACGCACCTCTTCAGGTTTACGGCCATTGATCAGGTCGACCTTGATCAGTGGAAAATATTTTTCACCCTCTTTGGGCGGACGAATGGTTCCGCGCACAGTATCTCCTGTTTTCAATCCGAACAATTTGATCTGCGATTGGGAAACATAGATGTCATCCGGTGAATTCAGGTAATTATAATCGGAAGAACGGAGGAATCCGTATCCGTCGGTCATGATTTCGAGCACCCCTTCGCTGACGATAATTCCTTCAAATTCAAAGGTATACTCTTCACGCGGACGTTCCGGATATTTTCTTGGGAAATCACGGTGCTTGCGCTCTTCAGCAGCAGGCTGTGCCTGGGCATCGGAAACTACAGTCGATCCATTGGTTTCGGATTCGGCAGGTTCAGCAAATCCATCCGGTTTCTGGATGACATCAACCGGGTCAATGGCAACAAAGGGTTTATCGTTGGGTTCATCAAAATCAAACCGCTCCTCGGGGGTATCAATAAGCTCCGGCATGGTCATCTTAACCAGTGGCTCAATGGGAGCCTTCTCCTGGAATGGCCTGAAGGGTTTGTTCCCCCTGGGCGGACGCTGATCACGCGGCGGACGCTGGTCACGAGGCTGACGGGGATCCTGAGGTGAACGTGGTTCACGCGGAGGAAGTGGTTCGCGGCCGGGACGCTGATCCCTGGGCTGACGCTGTTCGCGTGGCGGGCGTGCTTCAGAGGAGACCGGCTGTTCATTGATTTCGGATGAAATGACCTCTGCAACCGGCGCAATGATCTCCGGCTGAACTTTGGGGTCGCGCGGTTCACGCGGTTTGATCTCCTGATCCTTGCGGGGACGGCCGCGAAATGGTTTAACCTGTTCTTTCTTTTCCTGGTTCAGGATTTCGGGAGTTGGATTGAGTGCCTGGTGATCCAGGATCTTGTAGATAAGATCCTGTTTTTCGAACTTGTCAACTTTGGGGATGTTGAATTGCCTGGCTATTTCTCGTATCTCCGACAGCTCTTTGCTATCGAGGGAAATAATGTCATACATGATTTATGAAGTTTAATTGATTGTATAGTCAATGTAAAAATGAACTATGGATTTGAAAATAATAATTGAAAAGGGTTGAAAATCAAATAAGAAGTTGCTCGCGGGGATTAAAATCGGTACAAAGATAACCAATTATTCCGGATTGTCAACATTTTTTCTCAACCCCAAATTCTGTCAGCAAAAACTTTCCTAAATTCGCGAGGTAATTAAACGAGGATTCCATGTTACAACGTATTCAAACAATATTCCTTGCTGTGGTGGCGATTGCCGGCATCCTGCTATTCTTTTTTCCACTGGCGAATTATTATAACGAGATCCAGGGAAATTATAAATTGTATATCTGGGGGATCCGATGCATGGACCCTGAACCGAAGGTCATGTTCAGCAATTATTTCACTATTCCGCTGATTTTCCTGGCTGTGGTTTCGGTCATTTTTACGGTATCTACCATCTTTCTATTTAAAAACCGCCCCCTGCAGATCCGCATATGTGCCTTCAATGTGCTGGCCAACATCGTGCTGATTATGGTTGTCTTTTTTTTCTATGCCACCCGTATAAAAACCATGACACTTACCGAACCAGATTACAACATCGCGGGTATGGTACTTCCGCTCATCTCCCTGGCATTCCTGGTGCTGGCCACCCGGGCTATCCGCAAAGACGATGCACTGGTAAAGTCATCGGACAGACTGAGGTAAAGCAATATCCAGCACCTCCAGATCCCGCATATTGTCTCCATCAATGATAAACCGCACGGCAGTAATTGATTTATGCATTCCATATTTCCCGGCGGCCCCGGGATTAATATGAAGTAGTTCCCATTTTTTATCGTACATCACCTTGAGGATATGGGAATGCCCACACACAAACAGTTTTGGTTTTTCCTGCCCGATCAGCTGTCTTGCCCGGCTGTCATAGCGGCCCGGATAACCGCCGATGTGGGTCATCAGCACTTTGACCTGTTCAACCTGAAAAACCAGGACCTCTGGAAATTCTATCCGAACATCCTGTCCGTCGATGTTGCCGTAAACGGCCCTGAGCGGCTTCAACTCCCTCAATTTCCGCGCAACGGAAATGTTCCCCATATCGCCTGCATGCCATATCTCATCCATCCCTGAAAAGAATTCAAGGACCCTTGGATGAAGGAAACCGTGGGTGTCGGAAAGGATACCGATGTGGAGCATGGAACAAAGATAAGGAATGACCAATTACCAATGACCAATGACCAATGGGTTTCCCCTAATTCCTAATTGTTGTGTAGCATGAGTTCTTTGACATCCTGGAAAAAAGCAATTACCAATCTACTGGCGTTCGGTATTCAAACTGCTGAATTAAGAAACAACTTGCTTTCCAATAGTTTTTTAATCTGTTATGACAATTCTAATATCCTGCCGGAAGGAGGATATGCGACGGATTACTCATTTAATGTTAAATGCAATTGTTTCGACAATTCAACTCCAAGTCCCCAGTTGTATCCTGTTGGTTCTTAATCAATATAATTTCGCCTGGTGTGCAAGTGGTAATGGTAATGCAGGCCAACCATAGGTATGGAAACATCCGGGTTGCACTCAGATTCATTGACCGACCAAAAATAAATTTTATACCTTTATAGTCTGGATGTGCTGTAATATCAATAGCTCCAGACTTAATTTATCTTGTATGAAAATTGTATTTCTTTTGTTATTGATCGTTTCATTGCCCTGCCTTGGATGTGCACAATATTGGCAGCATCATCAAATGGCAAATTGGATCGGGAGGTTTTGCAAAAAATGAAAGAGTGACGTTTATTGAATTGTTAGGTGCAACCATATCGGACCGCTCCAATTCAGATGAGATTGACCATTAATAAACTCGAAAAATTATGAATGCAGAAGAAAAAATACTAAAATTTGGATTGTTCTCATCAATATCATTAACTCTATTGACAATTATTACATGGGGATTTGCTATGATGGCTATTCCACCAGCGGGACCTTATTGTCCAGACAATTGTATGAGTTATCCATTTTCTGATATTATTTTGTATTACCCGAGAGATTATTATTGGATGTATTTAGCAATTTTTCAGTTATTTGCGTATTTAATTTTTATTATTTCAACCCATTTTTTTGCCCCGCCTGAGAATAAGTTATTTAGTTCTATAAGCGTTGCTTTTTCTCTTATTTCAACTATTGTTCTATTGATTGCATACTTTGTTCAATTTTCAGTAGTTCCTATGAGTATGATGAAAGGAGAGACTGATGGAATTGCTTTACTTACACAATATAATGGACACGGGATATTTATAGCAATGGAAGAATTAGGTTACATTTCAATGAGTATTTCATTCTTGTTTTTAGCCTTTATCTTTTCGATGAAAAACCGTTTACAAAAGGCTATTCGACTGATACTTATTTTTTCATTTTTGTTCACAGTTCTATCATTCATTTTGTATTCTATCAAATTTGGAATTGACAGGAGTTATCGATTTGAAGTCGCAACAATTACCATTAATTTTTTGACGATAATAACAGTAGGAATTTTAATAAGTATATTTATAAAGAATAGACTAAAAATGATAGAATAATGGCAGCACCTAATAAATAAGGCTTCGTGTGGTCGCTTTTTTCGACCCAACATGAAGCCACGTTGCACGGAATCCCATGCTGGCTAAGCAATTCTTTGTATATGGGGTTTAAATCAAATGAAAAGCGAGGTTCTCCTGGAGATCAGAAGAAAAACAGGTAGGTTTTGGCAGGAAATAGAATAAATAGAAGGAAAAAACACTTGACTTTGCATGTCTGTTCTGATTTTCAGTGTGAATATGCAATACACGATCCGGTCCATTTTGCACAGGGAACCTGTTAACCTATCGGGAATGATAAAATATATTTTTCTTTTCGTTTTTTCAGTTTTCTTCAGCCTTACAGCCTCAGCCCAGGCCTATTTTAATCATCGTTTTGAATACGGGCAGCCCGGTTGGTGGGATGGCGCTTCAAGCATAGGTCAACTTACCGATGGTTATATATTAGGGGGCGCTTATCAATATTATTCCCCACATTGTGTTGGGTTTTATAAGATCGATTTCCAAGGGAACAAGGTCATTTCCAGGACATATTGTGATGATACAACTGAATATTATTTAGGATATGGAGGTTCAATCGTATCGTTAAGTTCAGACAGTATTGTTGCTGCGGGGGAATCACTTACGCCAACAGCAACCTGGGCACATTATCAGGGGGTCCTTTTTTTCCTGAATAGTAATTTAGATACGTTGGCTGTAAAGCAATATGGAGAGAAGTCAGAACCCTACGACACCGCTTATCTTTTTACTCAGGTAAAACTTGATTCAGCTAAAAATATTATTACTACGGGCACGCATTACCCAAATTCAACTTATGGAAGGGCAAGTATGCTGCTTGTGAAAACAGACCGGAAAGGGAACCTCATCTGGAAACGGCATTATGGCTCTGGCGCCTATGACTATGACGGATACAGTGTAATATGTACCAGCGACGGGGGATATGCCATTGGGGGGTATGAATATGATGTTCCTGTTCCACCTGATTTTTCAGGAAACCCGGCTCTGGTTAAAACCGACAGCGCCGGGAACCAGCAGTGGATGTTAACTTTTGGAAGCTGGTGGCCGGATACACCTGCCTTTATTTGCAATTCTAAAGATGGAAATATTATAGTGGGAACCAGTTACTGCGATTCAATGCAGGGAGGGGGAGGTCTTGTTGCAGGCGATCCTTATCGACGGATAAACATAATAAAATTGGATAATAACGGAAATATCTTATGGAATAAAAAATACGGGCAAAGTGAAATGTATAATCGTCTCTGGAATATCCGTGAAACCAGAGATGGTAGTTTGATTACTTGCGGAATCACAACCAGACGATTTCCTTCAAGTTATGATTTTGCTGGATGGATATTAAAAACAAGCTCGGAAGGGGATAGTTTGTGGTATCGGCAATATGTTGTTTGTGATGGAAAAACATCGTGGAACTGGTTATGGGATGTAATTCAAACCAATGATGATGGATTTATTGCTGGCGGATTGGTTTATGTTTTTCCTCCGGATACAGGATCAAACGATGGCTGGGTAATTAAAGTTGACAGCCTGGGGTGTGAAGATCCCTCCTATTGCTGGGTGGGGATGAGACCGGAAGCTGAAATGCCAGCCGGCCCCGGGATAGGAATATTTCCGAATCCTGCAGATAAACACACAACCCTCACCGGAATGAATGATACCCATGGGGAACCGGTAACGATCAGGTTCATTGATGTGTTTGGCAGGGAGGTTAAAACAGTAGATATTCCCCAAGGCCTTCATGATTTTCAAATGAATGTTTCGCAAATGGCTGAGGGCATGTATGTGGTACTGATAGAATCACAAAGCCGTATCATTGGCAGGACAAAGCTCATAATCAGAAGAGGTGATTTGTAAAAAGCATGATCCGTCCTTTTTTTTTGTTTTGTTTATCTTTTTCTCCCTTAACGCGCATTGCCAGGAGTGGATTCTAATATGGCAATGGACTTAATGCGAATCCTTATTATATCATAGAATCATATGATCTTGGGGGGCTAATGCCTAATGCCTAATGGCTAATGGCTAATGCCTTTTTTCTACTTCCCTGGTTTGCATTTTCAGAAAATAAAGTATATTTACCTTATCAATGATAAACAGAAATCAATAATGTCCTGCAGAAATATTTTATCCGTTCTGGCTTTGTGGTGGCTGGCTGTCAGCGCGGTGGGTCAGTCGGTTACTGTGATGACCTATAATATCAGGCTGGACAATCCGGGGGATGGAGTAAATTCATGGCCGATCCGGAAATCCTGGCTTTGCGAGCAGGTCAGGTCGGTAAACCCCGATATTTTCGGAACACAGGAGGCCCTGATCAACCAGGTGAGATACATCGACTCAGCTTTCACCGAATACCGTCATATCGGTATCGGTCGCGAAGATGGAATGACCAAGGGCGAATTCAGCGCAATCTGGTATAACCTGAAACGGTTCAGGCTGCTCCGGCACGGAACTTTCTGGCTGTCGCCTTCACCCGAAAAAGTTTCTGTTGGATGGGATGCTGCATTGCCGCGCATATGCACCTATGGACTTTTCAGGGATATTCCCAGCGGTCGCCAGTTCTGGGTGTTCAACACCCACCTTGATCACATCGGCGTGGAGGCCCGTAAAAACAGTGCCACCCTGATCCTTAAGAAAATTTCCCTGTTAAATAAAGCCGGCTGGCCGGTGATCCTCATGGGCGATTTCAACGGGGATCCCGATAGTGAACCGGTGAAAATCATCCTGCGTCAGCTTCAGGATGCGAGACTCTCCGAGAAACGCCAGCCAAAGGCCCTGAAAGGCACCTTCAATAATTTCGATTCAAAAAAACCTTCGACCGAACGCATTGATTTCATCTTTACAGGACAGGGGGCCAGTGCCGTAAGTTATTCGGTGCTGAGAGAAGCCCGGTATGGCCGGTATCCATCGGACCATTTTCCGGTAATTGCAGAGATTTCCTTTATCCAATAGGACCATCATACCTTGTTAGAAACAGCATATCATTCATCCGGGTACCTCATTTTACATTGTCGAACGGGTTCTGTAATTTTGATTTCTGTTATCCTGATTGGGTTAATTAACCTACTTTTGTCTTTTATTATCTGATTTTCCATGGAGAGAATATTCATCATTATATATGGACTGGCCTTCGTAGCAGGTTTTATCCTGCTCTACTTCAAACTGGCCAGATCGGGGAATAAACAAAGTTCAGCGGCCCTGGATGAGATGAAAGTTTTGGCCGACCAGCTGAATAAAGAGAAAAGTGTACTGGAAGAGCGTGCAAGAATGCTGCAGGGTCAGCTCGATCAGTCGGCCTTGCAGAACCAGGAAAAAAATGCTGCCATCCTCCAGCTGAACAATAAACTGACCGCCAGCATCACCGAACATAATAACCTCCTCAAGCGGCTGGATGAGCAGAATGCCGATCTCGAAAAGTTGCAGGACAAGTTCAGGGTGGAATTCAAGAACCTGGCCAACGAGATCCTGGAAGAAAAAACGCAGAAGTTCACTGAGCAGAACAAGATAAAACTGGACGAGATCCTGAAACCGCTGGGGGAAAAGATCCGCGATTTTGAAAAGAAGGTAGAGGAGACTTACGATAAGGAGTCAAAACAAAGGTTTTCCCTCGAACGGGAGATCAAAAACCTCACCGACCTCAACCAGCAGATCAGCAAAGAGGCAAGCAACCTCACCAACGCGTTAAAAGGACAGGCCAAGACCCGCGGCAACTGGGGTGAAATCATCCTGGAAACTATCCTGGAAAAGTCTGGGCTCACCCTTGACCGGGAATTTTTTATCCAGCAATCCTTTACCAATGAACACGGGAAACGCATGCAGCCCGATGTGATCGTTGCCTACCCCGGTGAACGCAATGTGGTGATCGACTCAAAGGTATCGCTTCTGGCCTATGAACGTTATGCATCTGCTGAAACAAAGGAGGAACAGGAGTTAGCCGCCCGCGATCACCTGCTGTCGGTGCGAAATCACATCACCGACCTGAGCGGTAAAAATTACCAGGATATCTACGCCCTGAAGAGCCTCGATTTTGTCATGCTGTTTATGCCGATCGAACCGGCCTATATGCTGGCCATGCAATATGATCCCAATCTCTGGAACTGGGCCTACGATCGCCGGATTTTACTCATCAGCCCCACAAACCTGATCGCTGCCCTCCGGATGATCGCCAACCTCTGGCGCGTGGAATACCAGAATAAAAACGCCATGGAGATTGCACGGCAAAGCGGGGAACTCTATGATAAATTCACCGGGTTCCTGGAAGACCTTCAGGATGTGGGCGCCAAGATTGATGCAACCCGTAAGGTGTACGATGCCTCCATGAATAAGCTGTCGACAGGCAAAGGCAACCTGATCAGGCGGGTGGAAAATATAAAATCGCTGGGAGCCAAGGCCGGGAAGGAGATCCCGAAATCACTGCTTGACAAGGCCGAAGAAAATGACCAATGACCAATGACCAATGACCAATTTTCAATGACCCGATAATATGAAAAAAGAGACTTACATTTATGGCATCCGGCCTACGATCGAGGCGATCAAATCGGGAAAGGAACTCGAGAAGATATTTCTTCAAAACGGATTGAGGGGAGATGGTTTTCATGAACTCTTCAACCTCATCAAGGAGTTGGAAATCCCGTTCCAGTTTGTTCCGGTCGAAAAACTCAACCGCCTTTCGCGTCAAAATCACCAGGGAATTATCTCCTACGTTTCGGAGATAACCTATCAGCAAATCGAAGACCTTGTTCCCTATGTTTTTGAACAGGGCCGGCAACCCCTTTTCCTGATCCTCGACCGCGTAACCGACGTACGGAATGTCGGCTCCATTGCCCGAACAGCCGAATGTGCCGGTGTCGACGGGCTCATCCTCCCGGCGAGAGGTTCGGCGCAGATTAATTCCGATGCCATCAAAACTTCAGCCGGGGCCTTGTACAAGCTGCCGGTTGTCAGGGCACAAAACCTCAAGGAGACCATCCAGTTCCTGAAGAACAGCGGGCTGACCATCATTGCGGCCACAGAGAAAGCCGAAAATGAATATACCAAAGCCGATTACAACAAGCCGATGGCCCTCATTCTCGGATCAGAGGGAGAAGGTATTTCAGAAGAATATCTCAAGCTCACCGACGAGGTGGTTCGGATCCCCCTCGCGGGCGAAATTGAATCACTCAACGTATCAGTGGCCTCCGGCGTGATTCTCTTCGAAGCGCTGCGGCAGCGGAATGCAAAATAGGACCTTCATGAAGCACATTTACAAACACACCCCGGAAATCATCCTGCTGGTCTATGTATTGATCTTCCTCGGATTCAAGAACCCGGAGAAAAACTGGGACCGGGTGATCAACAGCGACGGAAAGGGATACTACGCCTACCTTCCCGCAATTTTCATCTACCACGACCTGCAATTCAGATTTGTGGAGCAGTACGAAGCGCAGTATTACCCTGCAAACCGTTCCGTGTTCAAGGAATTCAGGAATGATGCCGGATCCCGGAAAGTGAACAAATACTTCCCGGGTATGGCTATCCTGTGGCTGCCATTTTTCCTGTTCGGACACCTGATGGCCTGGCTGGAGATCTTCCCCATGGATGGATATTCACTACCCTACCAGTATTCCATTGCTTTGTCGGCCTTGCTTTTCCTGTGGCTGGGCGCCCGGTGGCTCCAGAAACTCCTGAAAAGGTTTGGCTCTGACGATCGAACGGCTGCCTTCATCACACTGGCCATCACCCTGGGCACCAACCTGGTCTTCTTCACGGTTGTCGAGCCCTCCATGACCCATGTTTATTCATTTGCCCTGATCACGGGGTTTGCCCTGACCACCTATAAAATGTTTCATGAATACCGGCCCAAATGGTTCGTCAGGTCCCTGCTCCTCTTCATCCTGATCTTTCTCATCCGACCCACCAACGCCATGGTCCTGCTTCTGGTTCCATTCATTGCCGGAAGCTTTTCCAACCTGGTACAGACCTTCAGGTTGATCCTGACGGAAAAGGCAACGTTGATACGGGGATTGATTCAGGCTGCAATACTACTGGCAGTTCCTTTTGTCCTGTGGTACTTGCAAACCGGGAAACCGATCGTTTACACTTACGGGGATGAAAAGCTCGATTTCTTTCAACCCCATCTCCTGATGATCCTTTTCAGTTATAACCGGGGATGGTTCCTTTATACGCCGCTGGCCTTTGTCTCCCTCTTCGGTTTCATCGGGTTGTACAGGCAAAACCGCTTCAGGTTTTACTGGGCGATGGGCTTTCTGCTTGCATTCACCTATGTTTCATCCTGCTGGTGGGTTTGGTATTATGCCTCTAAATGCGGGCAGCGTGTGTTTATCGACCTGTATGTACTGGTAGCGCTCCTGTTCCTTTTTTTATATTTTCAAATCAGGAAGAGTGGGTGGAAAAGAGTTCTTTCAGCCCTGGTTATTTTGCTGATATCACTCAACCTCCTTCAATTTTATCAGCACACAAAGTGGATCTTTCCGCCATACAACATCACCCGAGCCATGTATTGGGACTCCTTTTTCAGCCTGTCGCAAAAAGCGAAGGTCTATATTCCTGAAGATGGAATAAGTGGTATCAATACGATGTCGAACGACATGGAGCAGGATAAGGGCCATGAATGGATGAATCCAGGAACACGGAATGATACGGTATTCCGCCAGGGTAGGTGGTCCTCGAAGACCGATAAAAAAAATCCGTACAGTGTCGGACTGGAAACAAAACTTGATTCCCTCTTCACCACACCAAACCGGCTAATCCGTATCACGGCCTGGGTTCTTGCACCCAAAGAGATGAATGAGGCCACCCTGGTAGCTGATTATCAACTGGATGGAAAAAGCCTGAGTTACAACCAGTTTATCCTTGAGAAATTTGTCCCGGCCGATGAATGGACAAAGATCGAAATCGCATGGTATGTTCCAAAAAACCTGCCTGTAAAAGGGACAGCCAAGATCTATCTTTACAATCCGTCGCCATTATATAAACTCTATGTCGACGATCTCACCATTGATTTTATATCCCTGAAGAATGAACCCGATTATCAGAAGATTGAAGGAGTGCTGTTGCCGGAGAGAACAAATAACCAGTGACGAATGACGAATGACGAATGACGAATGATAAATTACCAATGCCTAATGGCTAATGGCTAAAGGCTAATGGCAAAAACAACTGAATTTGCGAGTATTGAATGCTGCAATGTACATATTAAAAATTCAGGGTACCGGTAAAATACCGGACTATATCCAGATCAGGGATCAGGACTTTACGCTGATTGCCTATTTCAGGATAAACAACCCAAAAACGGCGCTGGCCCGCTGCAATCTGCTTCACCGGATGGACGAGATCCTTCAGATCGCCAAAGAGCTCGAATATGGTAAAATTCAAAAACTGGATCAATAACAGAATAAATCAGAACAATTCTTTACTTTTGTTGAAAGCGAATTATCCATCATGACGGGCGAACGCATCATTGAACTCGACAGAGTATCTGTATACCAGGTGGAGAACCTCATCCTGGCCAATGTTACCCTCAGTATCAGCAAAGGTGAATTTCTGTACCTGATCGGGAAAACCGGAAGCGGGAAAAGCAGCCTGCTCAAGACGATCTATGCAGAATTGCCTGTCAGGATAGGAACAGCGCGGGTTGCCGGGTTTGACCTCCGTATGCTCCGGAATAAAGATGTGCCCTATCTTCGGCGCAAACTGGGCATTGTTTTCCAGGATTTCCAGTTGCTGATGGACCGCTCGGTCAACGAAAACCTTTTCTTTGTGATGCGTGCCACGGGCTGGAAAGACAAGAGGAAGATGCAAAAACGGCTTCTGGAGGTACTTGCCAAGGTCAATCTGGGGAACAAAGGCGCCAAGATGCCTCACCAGCTATCTGGCGGCGAACAGCAGCGTGTGGCCATTGCGCGTGCCCTGATCAACGACCCGGAAGTAATCCTGGCTGATGAACCGACAGGGAACCTCGATCCTGAAAGTTCAGAGGGAATTATCAGCCTGCTGATGGATATCTCGAAAACAGAAAGGGCTGTGGTCATGGCGACGCACAACTATACCTTTTTCGATAAATATCCTGCCCGCACCCTGATGTGCGAAAAAGGAAGGGTAATTCCGGCTTAGGCTCCCAAAGTAGCGACCATCACCGCTTTGATGGTATGAAGACGGTTCTCCGCTTCGTCAAAGACAATGGAGGCCGGCGACTCGAACACCTCTTCCGTTACCTCGAGGCCATTCAAACCATATTTCTTGAAGATATCCATTCCGACTTCGGTGTCTTTATTGTGAAATGCCGGCAGGCAGTGCATGAACTTCACCTTGGGGTTTCCGGTCGTTTCCATCATTTTTTCATTCACCTGGTAGGGCAGCATCTCGCGGATGCGTTCATCCCAAAGTTCCTTGGCTTCGCCCATGGACAGCCATACATCAGTATAAACAAAATCAACCCCCTTCACCCCCTCCTCGACCTTTTCGGTGAGGGTGATTTTGGCGCCGGTCATTTTAGCAATTTCACGGCATTGGTCTACCAATGACTGGTCGGGCCAGTATTTTTTCGGTGCACAGGCCCGGAAATCCATGCCCATTTTCGAAGCGCCAACCATCAGGGAGTTTCCCATGTTGTTACGGGCATCGCCGCAGTAAACAAATGATACCTGGTGCAAAGGTTTATCCGAATGTTCGATCATGGTGAGAAAATCTGCCAGGATTTGGGTTGGATGAAACTCGTTGGTGAGCCCGTTCCATACAGGAACACCGGCATATTTACCAAGCTCCTCAACGATGGTTTGACCGAATCCACGGTATTCGATGCCATCATACATCCTTCCCAGAACGCGGGCTGTATCCTTCATCGTCTCCTTCTTACCTATGTGTGATCCTTCGGGTCCCAGGTAAGTAATCCGTGCGCCCTGGTCGAAGGCAGCCACCTCGAACGCACAGCGGGTGCGGGTGGAAGCCTTTTCAAAAATGAGGGCGATGTTCTTGCCTTTTAAACGGGGTTGTTCTGTCCCGGCATACTTGGCCTTTTTCAGATCCATGGCCAGGTCCAGTAAAAATTTTATTTCTTGCGGAGTGAAATCAAGCAGCTTGAGAAAGTTGCGGTTGCGTAAGTTGAATGACATAGGAGGAAGGTTTAAATGACGAATGACGAATGACGAATGACTAATTACCAATTACCAATCCCTACTGCCTACTGCCTACTGCCTATTGGCTATTGGCTAATGGCTATTGGCTAATGGCCTTTTTTTTGCAAATTTATAACTTTCCCCAGAAACGGCAAAGGGAAGGGCTATTTTACTCCGGCAGCACGCTCGACATCTGGACATCCCTGCCTGATGGCCGCTGGAATGCTTTCAGTCCGAATTCAGGCATTACGGAGAGGATATGCTCAAAGAGCCTTGCCTGGAAATCCTCAAACTCCGACCATGTGGGCGGGATGTAAAATGCATACAACTCAAGGGGCAAACCGTTTTCAGTCGGCTGTAACGTACGCACCATGAGGGAGGCGTCCTGGTTGAGATTTGGAATATTCCGCAGGTAATTCAAGATATAAATCCTGAAAAGTCCGAGATTCGTCAGGTTTTCCTCTGTCAGGTTCTGCTCAGCGGGCATGATCTTTTTCGATTGAAGGTTGTTTCGCATTTCGCTATCAATGAACCGGATCGTTCCAATATCAATCAGGATCGAGCGTTTCATGCGGCGTCCGCCTGCTTCACCCATACTGCGCCAGTTCTGGAACGAATCCGAAATCAGGGTATAGGTCGGTATACAGCTTACAGAATTGTCGAAATTCCTGACCTTGACCGTTACCAGCGACACATCAATCACCGTTCCGTCGGTATTGTATTTCGGCATGGTAATCCAGTCGCCGATATTCAGCATTTTATTGCTCGAAAGCTGCACCCCGGCCACAAAGCCAAGAATGCTGTCCTTGAATATCAGCATGATCACCGCGGACATGGCACCCAATCCTGCCAGCAGCGTTAGCGGCGACTGCCCGATGAGTACCGATATTATGGCAATTCCGCCGACCACATAGGTAATGATCTTGCCGATCTGTACATACCCCTTGATGGGTTTGGATTCAGAGATATCCAGTTCCCCATAGATATGATAAACGGCATTCAGAAATGAGACGATGACCCTTAAAATGACAAAAGTGATATACAGGTGAAGCACCAACTCGATGTATTTAATGGCTTGGGGATATTCTGAAATACTGGGTGCCAGGGATACCTGGAGCACCAGGGCGGGCAACAACAGGGCAAGCCGTGTAAATACCTTGTTGGTATACAGGTGATCATCCCATTTACTGGTCGATTTTTCAACCAGCCGCTTCAGGAAATGGTTGATGAATAATTTAGCTATATAATAAACAATAATGGAGGAGATCAGAATGATGATCAGGGATGAAAAATCGGCAACATAGCCGGCAAAAGTATCAGAGAAACCCCATTCGGTAAGGGTTGATTTCATACCATGATTCAAAGAATGTGTGGTTATCTGCTGCATATACGAAATGATTTATGAATGACGAGTGACGAATGACGAATGACGAATTTTTACTCCATTACTCCATTACTCCATTACTTTATTACTTTATTACTTTTTACCCTGTTACCTTGTCACCTTGTTACTTTTTTCCGTCACGCAACACGTGTCACGTTTTAAGGGACGATTACATTCAACGACAACGGGTTGATCCGCATGGTAAGCTCCTTACCCATGGTTTTCGGGTCTCCGTCAAGATGGATGCTCTTCCCCTTCTTCCTCCTCAGCACCACCTCTTTGGCACGTATGATCTCGATATACCGGGTCTGGTCAAATTTTTTTATGAAAAGTAAAGGAGCCAGCAACAACGCCTTCCAATAGGGCATTTTTCCTACAATGCAAACATCAATGTAGCCATCATTGACACTTGCCGTTGGATCGATGGAGGTGTTGTTGCCAAACTGGTTTGAATTGGCGAAACTGATCAGGAGCGCCCGGCGCTTAATCACCTTTCCATCAACAACAAGGGTATATTGCTTGGGTTCATAATTCCTGTAAGAACTGGTGGTGATCCTCAGGTAGGTGGAAAAACCCCGTTTCCCGGCGGTGGCAAACTTTTTAGCAACCGAAGCATCAAATCCCACCCCCGCCAGGTTAACAAATATCTGATCGTTGATGGTGGCCGTATCGATCTTCAAACTCCTCCCTTTGTTGATGATTTCAATGGCGCCTTTGACTTTCATCGGGATCTTCAGATGACGTGCCAGCCCGTTCCCTGAGCCTTTTGGGATAATTGCAAGTGTGGTCTCAGTTCCCACAAGCCCGGCCGCCGTCTCATTTACCGTCCCATCCCCTCCTACCGCCACCACGATATCCACTCCTTCGGCCGCAGCCTTCCTGCTGATCTCCGTGGCATGGCCGGGAGCGTTGGTATAGACAATTGAAGAATAGAACTGAGATAGATCGAGCCGTTCCGAGATCAGTTGCTCCACGCGTGCGTGCTTCCCGACCCCCGAAATGGGATTGATAATGAAAAGGATATGCTTCTTCGAACTTCCCTCAGTCATATGAAAACTTAAAGCATGGGTCAAAATTGTCAGCCATCAGCAACTAGCCATTAGCCATTGGCCATTAGGTATTCGTCATTCGTCATTCGTCATTCGTCATTCGTCATTCCGCCATCATCCTGTTCTCAATCAGCCTGTTGTTATATTGCTGAATATAGGCGTTGATAAACAATTCCAGCCTGGCCTGCACCTCCTTTTCCCTGCCAACCAGGTTATTTTCCTGCAACGGGTCTTTCGCAAGGTTGAAAAGGGCGGTGGTCCTGGCTCCATTGAATTCAATATAATACCCGTCTTTCATCAGCCCGTAAAGTCCGCTGATATAGTGAATAGAAAAATGCGGCTGGTTGGATGTGCTGTCGAACAGGTCGGTCCCGAAAGCCACATAGCTTTTATTATACCCTAGATAATTCAGGACGGTAGGCATCACATCGGTTTGCTGGGCGATCACCCCCGACCTTCCCTCCAGATTGCTTCCAGGTTTGAAGAAAAGCAATGGGATCGCAAATTGTCCGACATCCGACTGGTAATATGGATAGTATCCTTCTGAGGTATGATCGGCCGTTATGACGAACAGCGTATTCTTGTACCACGGCATGTGTTTGGCTGTATGAAAAAATTCACCCAGCGAATAATCGGCATACATCACGCTCTGCTGGATGGGCAGTTTCCCTGTGCGGAAAATGTTGATATACTTTGCCGGAACATAATAGGGATGGTGCGAGGAGAGAGAGAAAAAAGCCGCAACAAACGGTTGTTTCAGCCCGTCGATTTTCCTCGCGGTAAATTGCATGAACTCCTCGTCCCTGATACCCCATTTCCCGTCGTAATCCTTTTCATTGTTGTATTCGCTGCGGCCGAAATACTGGTCGAACCCGACCAGTTTGGAATAGGAATCAAACCCCATCGTGCCGTTGGTTCCCCCGTGAAAAAATGCCGTCGTGTAGGCCTTTGGCTTAAGAAGGCCGGCAATGCTGGAAAATTTTCCAGCAGCATAGCTCGACTGGATGAAGGATTCGTTCATCAGCGACGGGATCCCCGATAAAATGGCTGGAATTCCCTGGATGGAGGTCTTCCCGTTGGCAAAGACATCGAAATAGTAGCCATGCCTGATCAGAGAATCCATAAAGGGGGTGAACCCCTGGTAGCGCCCGTTTTCCAATGAATGGTTCAGGATCCCGATGTGCTCGCGCGAAAAACTCTCCAGGATGATGATCATCACATTGTAGTTTTTAAAATCACCCGTTTTAGCTGCATGCACCGGGGTGTATATCCTGGCCAGGTCTCCCTCCTTCTTGTATATCATGATGGTTTTCAGCCGCTCCTTATTCACAGTTTTGGCGATTGAAAACGGGGTGTTCAGGACCAGCGGAAGATTTTTGGCCGAGGTATAATTGCCGGCGGTGACCAGCCCGATGGGGCGAAGCTGCAGTCCGCCACGGATCCCGATGATGGACAAAGCCATGATCGCTGCAAACAACAAGGTGTTCAGGAGGAAAAACTGAAAATCAAATCCCTTTTTCCCTGTGCCTGAACCGGCGGCTTTAAACCGGGTCCCTACATAGATGAGGATGGCCACAAACAGCAACCAGATCAGGGCGATGTACCAGAAATCATGTAGAAACTGGGGAATGAGTTTATTAAAGTCCCCACCGACACCGACATAGGTAAAAAAATCGGCTGTCAAACGCTTGAGTGTAAACCTGAAATAGATGGTATCCCCGAAATTGCTCATCAGGGCCACAGTGTTGATAAAATAGAAATATCCATTGGCAAATCCCTGCCAAACCCGGTTGTATCTGAATTTGAATGGAACCGAATTCATGATGATGAAAGGCGCATTGATGATGAGCAGCGCCGAAAGATCGAAACGAAGCCCGATGACAAAGATGCGCAGTGCATCCTGGTAGCCAAGGTTCGAAAAATATCCGAGGTTGAAAAGATAGAACAGGATGCGTGAAAGGAAAAGGAGCACCAGCACCAGGATCAGCTTCAGGAACAGAACGATGAGAATGTTACCCTCGAACCATTTTCTGCCCTTCCCCGACCTTTTTCCTTTACCTGAACTCTTCGCTGAGCCTGATTTTGAACGGGTACCTGATTTTCGCCGCATTGCTTTCGGGTTTTAAGAACAGATGCAAAAATAAATTATTCGTTCGACTATTTAGAATAAGTTTTAAAAAGCTCATACCAGTCAGTTACCCTGCGGTCAGTCAACCGGCAAGCTTCCAGGACAATTCTCCCGGCAGTCACAGAATCCTCCAATGCATCATGGTGACGAAATTCGATACCCAGATGTCCTGCCACATTGGATAAATTGTACCCGCTTTTTGAGAACTGACGCCAGGTGTGACGCACGATCCTGGCTGAATCGAGCCATCGGATATTGAGCGGCTTGAGGTTAAACCGGGAGTATGCTTTATTAAATGCCTGAAGATCAAACGGGGTATGATGTATGACAATATTTTCGGAGAGAAGTTTTCTCAGGAGCGGATAAACTTCAGAAAAAGCCGGTGCACCCTGTACCATTTCCTCTGTAATGCCATGAACCCGGATGTTGCTCCAGTGAAAGGAACTTAGCGGGTCAACCAGTGATTCCCAGGTATCCACCAATTCCCCGCATTCAAATTTGCCAATCCCGATCTGGCAAATGCTTGCACCATCATAATTGGCCGTTTCGACGTCGAGGGAAAGGAATCTCATCTATAAAAAGTAAAAGCTGGTTTAGATCATGTGGTTCACAAAAATAAAGAAAGATGTTTTGCCAGACCAGCAAAATTTATCTATAAATCCCTGATATTTTTTATGCAAACAGCGAGATTCTGCATATTTTTGCTGTGAATAATCTAACACTTCCAAAGCATGGGGACTATGGCTACAACCGGTAACAAAGGCAAAGGGGTTCGCTCCGACTGCTTTGTCACCCTCGAATTGACTGACCAGGGGGGAATTCAGCTTCAGGTCGAATCCAAAGTGATCGTGATGTACGGCGAGCAGATCAGAAAGGAGACGCTTGAAATCCTGGATTTCTTCGGAATAAAGAATGCCAATGTGAAGATTGAAGATTCAGGGGCGTTATCCCTGGTCCTTGCCGCACGTCTTGAAGCTGCGGTCAAAAAACTTATCAAAACCGACAAGAACTTCCTTCCGCCATTCCTCGAGGAAAACACATACGCCACAACCAAAGACCGCAATCGCTTTTCACGGCTTTATCTTCCGGGGAACTCTCCCAGCCTGATGATCAATGCCGGCATTCACAAGCCCGATGGCATCATCCTCGACCTGGAAGATGCTGTTGCCCCCGATAAAAAGGATGAGGCCCGGTTCCTGGTGCGAAATGCCCTGTATGGGATTGATTTCTACGGCGCCGAGCGGATGGTTCGCATCAACCAGGGTGAACGCGGGATTGAGGACCTTGAATATCTTATCCCGTATAATGTCAACCTGATCCTTCTGCCTAAATGCGAAACCCCCGATCAGATCCACGCCATCAATAAAAAAATCAACGAAATCGTCAAGGATATCGAATCACCTGTCACCTCTGATTCGTCACACGTCACACGTCACACGTCACGTGAAATTTGGTTGATGCCAATCATCGAAAGCGCCCTGGGTGTGATCAATGCCAGTGCCATCGCCAGTTCAGCTCCGAACATCGTGGCCATGGCCATCGGGCTCGAAGATTACACAGCCGACCTGGGAACCCGACGCACAGCCGAAGGTACCGAATCCTTCTTTGCACGAAGCATGGTGGTTAACGCCGCCCGTGCTGCCGGAATCCAGCCCATCGACTCGGTGTTCTCCGATGTGGGCGACATGGAGGGACTGCGTCAGAATGTAATCCGTTCAAAAGCGCTTGGTTTCGACGGCATGGGATGCATCCATCCCCGCCAGATCCTGGTGATTCACGAAACCTTTGCCCCCTCTTCCGAAGAGATTGAAAAGGCAAAAAAAATCGTCTTTGCCTTCCATAAGGCCCGGGAACAGGGATTGGGAGTGGTTTCCCTCGGCACTAAAATGATCGATCTGCCGGTGGTGAAACGGGCGCTGAACACCATCAACCTTGCACTGAAAATGAACAAACTCGCTGAAAACTGGAGGGAAACTTATGAGCAAATTTGATAAACTAGTCACCAATGCGGCCGGCCGTATTGTACCCACGGTGATTAACGGCAACCCATCTGTCCCCTATATGGGTGTTGGAAAATACAAACCCGAAGGCTTTCGTGCCGCGCCAAAAATAGCCAGTTGCATCGATTACCCGGACGACGGAAACAAAGTCGTTCCAAGCCTGAAGGAGGCATTGTTAAAAGCCGGATTGCGTGATGGGATCACCATTTCCACCCACCATCACTTCCGCAATGGCGACCTTGTAGCTACACAGATATTTGACATCGCCCATGAACTGGGGATCAAAGACCTGATGTGGTTTCCATCCGCCTCCTTTCCATGTCATGAGCCGATGACAAAGTACCTCGAAGATGGCACCATCAACCACATCGAAGGTAGCATGAATGGCGCCCTTGGACGATTTACCTCCGATGGAAAAATGAAGGGGCTCGGGGTTTTGCGTTCGCACGGCGGGCGCTACCAGGCCGTGCAGGACGGCGAAGTGCATATCGACATTGCCGTGATCGCTGCTCCCACAGCTGATTCCTTTGGGGATGCCAACGGAGTAAACGGATCAGCCGCATGTGGCCCGCTTGGGTTCGCCCTCGCCGATTCCCAGTATGCCGACAGGGTAATCATTGTAACCGACAATCTCATCCCTTTCCCCTGCCTGCCCTGGCAGATCAATGGGAACAATGTGGATTATGTCGTGGTGATGGATAAGATCGGGATCCCCGAAAAAATCGTCAGCGGCACTACCGAGATCACGAAAAGTCCTGACCGGCTTCTGCTGGCAGAATGGTCGGCAAAATTCTGCGATGAGGCCGGGCTGATTTACGATGGCTTCTCCTTCCAGGCCGGGGCCGGTGGCACCGCGCTCTCCATCGGCATCTACTTTTCGGAGATCCTCCGCGAACGCAAATGGAAAGCCCGTTTTGCCCGTGGCGGAAGCAACAAGTACCTGGTAAAGATGCTCGAAGAGGGTCTCGTGGAATATATCCTCGATGGACAAACCTTCGATCTCGACGGCGTGCGTTCCATGCGCGAAAACCCGCACCATACCTGGACCAGCCCGTTCACAAGCTACAATTATCATGGCAAGGGAAATTTTTCATCCATTGTCGATATCGTGATTCTCGGCGCCACGGAGGTGGATGTCAATTTCAACGCCAACGTGGTAACCCATTCCGATGGATATCTGCTCCATGGAATCGGCGGCTGGCAAAATACCCTCTTCGGGAAATGCGTTATCCTCCCCATTCCCCTCTTCCGCGACCGGATGCCCGTGATCCGCGACCAGGTGACCACCATTTGCGGTCCCGGTGAACTCATCGATGTGATCGTGACCGAACGCGGTATTGCCATCAACCCGCTCCGCACAGACCTGATCGAAAAGATGAAGAATTCAAAACTTCCGATCAAAACCATCGAAGAACTCAAAGCCGAAGCCGAGAAAATCTGCGGTGTTCCGGCCAGGCCTAAATTCACCGACGAAGTTGTCGCCGTAGTGAAGTGGGTGGATGGAACGGTGCTGGACTCGATATGGAAAGTCGCCAATGACCAATGACGAATGACGAATGACGAAGTATTTCAGTTTCGTCTTATTTATTACTGCGGGCGGTTTTAATGCTCGCAACAATAATTGAAACAATTTCATTCGCTTCAGTCATGATTGGGTCTATTTTCTCTGGATTGAAATACCCCAATTCATCTATCATTTCAAGCCATAATAGAGTCTCATCAGACTCCTCCTCAACAATTTTCAATTTATTGATGAAGTCTCGCTTTGATTTGGCTAAACAGCATGCCCGATAGTTGGCAGCAACGGAAGAAGCAGATCAAATGATTTGGGCACCAATAATCTTTGATTCATTAGTATTGGGGAGACTCCCAACCATCCTGATAATCCTTAAAGCAAAAAACTTTGTTCTAAGTTTTAAATTTTCAGTCACAATATTTTTTCCTGCTTAATCACCTCGACCGGAAAAAGTCATATGTTTGTTAATAACTTTATAAATTCGTCATTCGTCATTCGTCATTCGTAATTCGTAATTCCCCATGACTCCGCATCAGCTTCTCCTCAAGCACTGGGGTTTTTCCTCTTTCCGCCCGCTCCAGGAGGAGATCATCCAGTCGGTGCTCCATGGGAAGGATACGCTGGCCCTTTTACCCACGGGAGGCGGTAAATCACTCTGCTTCCAGGTTCCGGCGCTTGCGATGGATGGAATATGCCTGGTGATCTCTCCGCTCATCGCTCTGATGAAAGACCAGGTGGATAATCTGAAAAAGCGGGGTATCCCGGCTGCTGCGATTCATTCGGGCATGCATGCTGATGAGATTGACATCATCCTGGGAAATTGCCGGTTCGGGATTATCAAGCTGCTCTATGTTTCCCCCGAGCGCCTCACCACCGAGAAGATGCGCGAATCGCTGAAACGTATGAAGGTGAACCTGTTGGCTGTGGATGAGGCCCATTGCATTTCGCAGTGGGGTTACGATTTCAGGCCTCCCTACATGCAGATCGCCGGTATCAGGGGTTTGATACCCGACACGCCGGTTCTGGCCCTCACGGCAACCGCCACGCCGAAAGTGGTCAAGGACATTCAGAAGCGGCTGGAGTTTAAGAAAGAACTTGTTTTTCAAAAAAGTTTTGAGCGAAAAAACCTCACCTACCTGGTGATCAAAGAAGAAGATAAACTGAAGCGTCTGGTAAAAATTCTGAGCAAGGTAAAGGGACCCGGGATCGTTTATGTACGGAACCGGCGCAACACCAAAGAAATAGCGGAATACCTGCAGAAAAACAGGATCAGTGCCGACTTCTATCATGCAGGACTCGATGCCCGGACGCGTGACCGGCGACAGTCGGCATGGATCAATGAAGAACAGAGGATCATTGTTGCAACCAATGCATTTGGCATGGGCATCGACAAGTCCAATGTCAGGGTTGTCGTGCATCTCGATCTCCCCGATAGCATAGAAGCCTATTTCCAGGAGGCGGGCCGCGGCGGCCGCGATGAAAAGAGAGCCTTTGCAGTGCTTCTTTACGAAACAGCCGACATTCTTGATTCCCGTCATAATCTTTCCCTCTCCTACCCCGAATTGCAAACCATTCGTGATGTATACCAGGCCCTGGGCAATTATTTCCAGCTTCCGGTCGGGATGGGAAAAGACCAGCAGTTCGATTTCGACCTGTCTGCCTTTGCAGAACAATTCAGCTTTCAGCCGGTCATTGTTTACAACTGCCTCAAATTCCTGGAAAAAGAGGGGTTTGTCATGCTCACCGACGGGATCCATCAACCCTCCAAAGTTTACATAAGGGCCGGTAAGGAGGAACTTTATCGGTTCCAGGTTGAACATGAAACCTTCGACCATTTCATCAAAACCCTGTTGCGTTCCTACAGCGGCATCTTCTCCGATTTCGTCATGTTCAACGAACTTGAACTGGCCCGCCGGAGCAACCTCGAACCTGCCAAAGTGATCTCAAGCCTGCAGCACCTCGCCAGGTTGCAGATCCTCGACTATGTTCCGCAAACCGATAAACCCCGGATCATCTATTTACAGGACAGGCTGGATACAAACCACCTCACCATCTCCCCCGAAAATTACCGTGACCGGCTGAAGGATGCTGAAAAAAGGCTGGAAAAGATGATCGCCTATGCTGAAACTGCCAACAAATGCCGGAGTCAGGCCCTGCTTACCTACTTCGGGGAATGCAGCAATAAGCGGTGCGGCAAATGCGATGTGTGCCTCAAACGAAATAAGATCAGCCTCAATGAGATGGAATTCGACAGCATCCTTGAACTGATCAAACCGGTGTTGAAAATAAAATGGTGTTCTATGGAAGATCTCGTCGTGGCGGCAGATCCGATAAACGAGGACAAAGTGATCCGTGCCGTGCAGTGGCTGCTCGACAACGAAAAAATCACCATGGATGAGGAGAGGAGACTGAGGTGGAAATGACAAATGACAAATGACGAATGACGAGTGACGAATGACGAATTTCTAATGCCTAATGGCTAATGGCTAATGGCTAATGGCTAATGGCTAATGGCTAATGGCTAATGGCAAAATAGTTTCCCATGAAAAACAACTTTTACGTATTCCAACGGTTAGTTTTCCTCCAGATCCTGGTATGTTTCGTAGTTTGCAACACGGCTTCTCAATCAGCGGATTCGCCCCGGGTTCCCGGGACCAGGGACCGTCACGGCAGCCGGTTCGAAATATTCGTCTCCCACCTTAAATCGTTGCCTGAGCCGGTGCGTGATTCGGCTGTGTTAAGGTTTATCGCTGACTTTCCGGTAACGCCGCTTATTGAACACGACAGTGTAGTCAGTCTTTACTGGTATGGAAAGGCAGCCCGGGTGCTCATCGACGGGGATCTTCAGCTCGGCTGGACTGGTTCCGACCAGATGCAGGTTGTTCCCTGTGGAACAAAGAATTTTTTTTATCAGACCTATACCATCCCGGTCGATTCAAGACTTGATTACCAGTTTAAGTTGGACACGACTGTAACGACCGACCCCCGCAATCCAGCCATTACGCCGAGCGGGTATGGTCCTCACTCCGAGATCGCCATGCCGGGATTCAGGCCCGATCTGGTCAGAATGTTCCGGCCCGCCGTACCGCATGGAACCATCGACAGCATGGTCGTCTCAAGCCGCGATACCACCATCCGGTCGCGGAAGGTGAAGATCTATGTGCCTCCCGGATATGCGTCGCTTTCCCGGCTGCCAGTTTTATTTGTCATGGATGGCCTGGAGGCAATGGATTATAATGCCTACCCCATCGTCATGGACAACCTGATCGCTGACCGGAAAATTCAGCCGGCACTGGTAGTATTTATTCCTCCAGGCGACCGGTTTGCAGAGTACCTTGGTGCCAATGACCTGCAATTCATCAATGCAATCTGTGATGAATTTGTCCCTTTGATCGACCGGAAATACAAAACTGATCCGGTGCCTGCTAAGAGAGGCATTGCAGGGATCTCTGCCGGCGGTCATCTGGCCCTTCTTTCCCTTTTTACCCGCCCCGATGTTTTTCAGTGCGGTGCAGGGCAGTCTCCTGCCATATCAGAGCAGCTGTATAAAGCACTGCGTTCGTTTCCGGAAAAGGAAAAAACCAGGCCCTCCCTCTGTATTTATATGGACGTGGGCCGTTATGACCTTGGCAGTGGAAACGCAAAAAATCTGACCTTTTTTCAAGCCTGTACGGCTTTTCACCTTGAAATGCAGAAGGCAGGATTGAACCATGTTTTCCAGGCGTTTAACGACGGTCACGAATGGGCAAACTGGCGTGAACGAACAGATGATATCCTGGTATGTTTTTTCGGAACAAATAAATAGAACATATAGCCATTAGCCATTAGCCATTAGGCATTGGTCATTGGTCATTCGTCATTCGTAATTCGTCATTCGTCATTCGTCATTCGTAATTCGTAAATCCCATGTCTCTCTCCTACGACGATCTTCCCCTCTGGTCAGCCCCCTTCGGCCTGACATTGCTGGATACCATCCGGATGAAACCGAACATCAACGTGCTCGACATTGGCAGCGGGGGAGGGTTCCCCATGCTTGAACTGGCCGAACGGATGGGCAAAACCTGCATGGTCTACGGATTGGATCCCACAACTGAATCCATTGACATGATCACAGCCAAAAAGCTCGGAAAAGGGATTGAATATGCCAAGATCGTCAGGGGTGTGGCCGAAGCGATCCCCTTCCCGGATGGCTATTTCGGACTGATCGTTTCAAACAACGGACTGAACAACGTCCAGGACGAGGCCCTCGCCCTGGCCGAATGTTACCGGGTTGCCGACGATGGTGCCCAGATGGTGCTCACCATGAACCTGCCGCACACCATGATCGAGTTTTACGATGTGTTTGAAGAGACCCTGCTTGAATCCGGACTGAAGGAGGAGATCATAAAAATGCACAATCACATCCTTGAAAAGCGTAAACCGGTTGAGTTCCTGAAGGAGTTGATCCTCGGTGCCGGGTTTACGATCCATACCATCAACGTGGATGGATTCAGGATGAGATATGCTGACGGATCGGCCTTTCTCAACCATTCCTTCATCCGCAACTACTTCCTGGGAACATGGAAAGTGCTGCTGCCGGAACAACAGGTTGAACCTGTCTTTGCTACCATAGAACAAAAACTGAATGCCATCGCCGCGGAAAAAGGCGAACTCGTCCTCTCAATCCCATACGTCTGCTTCGACTGCAATAAATCGTAATTCGTAATTCGTCATTCGTCACTCGTCATTCGTCATTCGTCATTCGTCATTCGTCATTCGTAATTCGTCATTCGTCATGCTCCTCCCCCGCTCCTTCTACCTTCGTCCCGATGTCGTTCAGATTGCCCGCGATCTGCTTGGCAAACATCTCATCACACGGATGGAGGGCGTGATCACCTCCGGGATCATCAGTGAAACGGAGGCCTATGCCGGCGTAACCGACCGGGCGTCGCATGCTTTTGGCGGACGACGGACGGCCCGTACCGAGGTGATGTATGCCCAGGGAGGCACGGCCTATATTTACCTCTGTTATGGCATTCATTCGCTCTTCAATGTAGTGACCAACGTAACAGATATCCCGCATGCCGTGCTGATCCGGGGGATTATCCCGGTGCTGGGAAAGGAAACCATGCTGCAGCGTGCCGGGCGGGAGACGGTTACCCGAAATCTGGGATCCGGGCCGGGCAGAGTTTCTAAAATCCTGGGAATTCACTATAAAGATACCGGCCTTGATCTGACCAGCAAAAATGAAGGTGTGCCGTCGGCCATCTGGATCGAAGATAAAGGCGTAACCGTGCTTCCGGAGGAAATCAAGGTCAGTCCGCGGATCGGTGTCAGTTACGCCGGCGAAGATGCCGCCCTGCCCTACCGCTTCAGGATATGACTCCAGCCTTACATTTTTCAAAAAACACCAAGCTACAAGCTGATCAAATAGTGTAAATAAATCATAATTATTTGATTATTTCATAGAATAAAATTATTTTTGACCTCTTTTTATCGAAAAAATGAGCATCAGGGAATGGGGCAAACCTTATTAAAACCTAAATAATCACATCAGATGCAACGAAAAATATCCCGGCAATTGATCGCATGGAAAGATAATTACAAAAGGATGCCGCTTATCGTGAATGGCGCCCGGCAGGTTGGAAAAACCTATATTGTGAAAGAATTTGGAGCCCGGTTTTTTAAGCAGGTGGTCCATGTGAATCTGGAAACAAACCGATTGGTAAATTCATATTTTGAAACGGATAATTCGCCGTTACGTATGATCCAATTTCTGGAAACAATCACCAATATCCGCATCATTGCCGGAGAAACATTGGTTATACTGGATGAGATACAAGCATGCCCCAGGGCATTATCTTCACTTAAAACATTTTGCGAAGATGCTCCGCAATATCACATCATAGCTGCAGGTAGTTTGTTGGGCGGGGCCGTTAACAGAGATCAATTTTCATTCCCGGTTGGCAAGGTGGATGAGCTTGCTATGTTTCCGATGGATTTTGAGGAGTTCCTATGGGCCATGGATAAACTGTTGTTGAGCCATGAGATAGCATCGCATTTTGCAGGATTGGAGCCCATGCCCGAAGCATTACATAGGCAAGCAATGGAGTTGTATAAACAATATCTTATTGTTGGAGGAATGCCTGCAGTAGTAGCTGAGTTTGTTGAAACAAAAAGTTTACTTACATCAACTGAAATTCAGGGCCGTATTTTGAATGAATACATCGCCGATATGGCAAAATATGCTACTCCGTCCACAAGCGTAAAAATAAGGGCCTGTTACAATTCAATTCCAACCCAATTGGCTAAAGAGAACAGGAAATTTCAATACAAAATCGTTCAAAAAGGAGGCACTGCCACTTTGTTTGGCGAGTCGATCGAGTGGCTTACTTCAGCAGGAATCATTCTTAAATGTCAGAAAACAGATCATGGTTACATGCCCATAGCAGCCTATACCGATCCGGGTGATTTCAAAATTTACATGAGTGATGTCGGAATGCTTACCATGAAATCGGGAATGGCACAGCAAACGATATTATCGCCGATGGAAGAAGACAATGGATTTATAGGCGTGATGAGCGAATGCTATGTGGCCCAGGCCTTAGTAAGCAATGGGTTCCCTTTGTATTACTGGAAAAATGAGAATACGGCCGAACTTGATTTTGTGCTTCAGATAGATGGTAAAGTGATTCCTCTGGAAGTAAAAAAAGGCCTTCGGACAAAATCGGTCAGCATGACGATGTTTGTGAAGAAATACAAAAGCCCATACGCAATCCGTATTTCCGGAAAAAATTTTGGTTATGAAAATCAAATAAAATCGATCCCATTGTACGCAGTATTTTGCATAAAGATGTAATCCGGGCAATTGAATTAATTGAACGGTTTTCGCAGATCCGTCAATGATTTGGGCCTACAATGGGTTTACTGGCCGCACGGTCAAGGAACACCGCCATCCGCTTGCTCCGGGTTTCCTCCTTTTTTGCTGAATCGATCCACCGGATATACTCCTTTTTACCGGTAAAAGAGAGACCCTCAAAAAATTCCTTTGCCTTCGGATTCTGTTCAAGCAGAAGGGAGAGGTAACCGGGGAATTCAATAAAAGCGGCATCCATCCCCCTGTTCTGATGAATGATGGCCGTGAAATCAAAAAGCTGGTTGGCGGTCATAGGCTATTGCTTTTCGCGTAGATTCATACCGGGTTCTGTTCATGTCCCTTCCGCTCGCTGATCAGCCAGACGGCAAGGGCCACCTCCATGATCCCGATCACGAAGTAGGTAGGCTGTAAAAAATGGGACAGGCCGAAGATGATCAGTTTTTTGCCTCTTGGATGTAACATAACAGGAGATTGGTTCATTCGGTAAGGTTCGGTCAAAAATAAACATTTCAAATGAAATTGCCATCAGTACAACGTATATGCAAACCGTGAATGATGCTTTATGGCTATTCCATGTGGCCCGAAAAAACAGATAGTAACACATGAAACCTGTATGGTATCGAAACCTGGAAAAGTTTCCTCCAGTCAATGAATACTTCTTCTGAGTAAAATCACAAAATGAATAATATATTTTATATGTTACATTTTGTAAGTTACATTTTGTAAGTTATATTTTATAACTTTGTAAAAAGAATGACCATGAAATCAATTTCAAATCCTTTTGTTACGACCGGCTATGCCGGACCAGCGTACTTTTGCGACCGGAAAGAGGAATCGAAATCAATCCTTGGCAGCATCCTTGGAGGCACACCGATAACCCTGACATCGATCAGGCGGATCGGAAAAACCGGACTAATACATCATGTGCTACACCAACTTCCGCGCGATGTAATCGGAATTTACCTTGATATCCAGGCAGCTGAAGATCTCAATGGGTTCATGAATATTCTTGCAACCTCCCTTCTGCGCGCCACTCCTGAAAAGTCGAAGCCTGGTAAGATCATCTGGGATTTCATGAAGCGGCTAAGGCCAGTCATCACTTTTGAACAACTTTCAGGAATGCCACAGGTAACCCTTGATGTAAATGACCGGAAAGCGGAGCCTGATATCGAAACAATTCTGAGATTCCTTGAGAAACAACCATTCCGCGTTGTGGTCGCCATTGATGAATTTCAGCAGATACTCAATTTTCCGGAAAAACGAACTGATGCGTGGCTTCGCGGAATCATTCAACAGTTGGCAAATGTCACCTTTATTTTCGCCGGGAGCCAGCAGCACCTGATGAATGATCTTTTCAGCAGCCCCTCCCGGCCATTTTACCGAAGTACCGGATTCATGCGTATCAATAAAATCCCTGCAGAGGAATACACCCGGTTTATATGTCGTGCCTTCAGCAAGGGAAACCGCAGGATTGATGAAGAAATCGCAGGGGAGATCCTGGAATGGACCGACCGGTATACCTATTATACCCAGCTTCTATGTAATCGGATCTATTATTCAGGGGAACCGGTGATTACTTCAAAGATATGGCAAGCAGAGGCGCTAAAACTGATCATCGAATCTGAAACGGTTTTCTTTAACTACCGCGACTTGCTTACCAGTCCCCAATGGATGTTGCTCAAAGCGCTGGCCAGCGAAAAGAGGGTATCAAGTCCTACAGCCCGCGATTTCCTTCTGAAACATAATTTAAGCGGTTCAGCCACCGTGCTGCAATCGCTTCAGTCGTTGATCAGGAAAGAGATGGTCTATAAGGATTATGATACCTCCGGAAAATCGTTTTACAGTGTTTACGATTTGCTCTTCCAGCATTGGATCGCTGAATTTGGAAAATCATGATGCACAGCACCCAATAATACAAATATTATCAGGAACACGTTGTGAATTGCTTTTAGATTGTACCTTTGAAATAGAAACCACAACTCGTTCCATTCTTTTGCCTGCTCAAAGAAGTTGTGGACCAAAAATTCTTCAACAGGTCGAATATGTGTGGGTCCCAACCTGATTTTCTGATTGATATACACGATGAATGCACATTTATTGTACAATAAGTTCCATGCGCCTTTTCTTGAGGATTTTTATAGAGACGAGGAAAAGAAGAGCGTTACTTCTTCAACCCTTCTATCCATCGTACCAAAGTGGAATTGAATCTTTGGATTATTCAATTTACCACCGCAGGCTGGCAAACCACGAAAAATTCCTATTAACCTCGTTTAACTGAAGTTTTACCTGCCTTAGCCACTCTTTTCCCATGTTTGACTAATATTCTTTAAGGACCGTTTTTAATGTTCTATTTTTAATTGCTGATCAATTAAACAACATTACTATGAAATATTTGATACACTCCATGATGATTGCCCTGTTTGCAATTCTTCCTATACTCCTGGAAGCTCAGGATGGAATTGCAAGGATTGTTGAAAAGCGTCCCGACCCTATGGCTCCCCTGACAAGGTATTCTGAGACCTCTTTTGCACGCAGCCGGATGGTGCGGGCTGCCGACCCGGCCATCGCAGCCATGGTGAGTGAAGTGAATGCCGATACCCTGCGCGCAACGCTTCAGGACCTGCAGAACATGGGATCGCGGTTCCTCCTGAATATCCAAAACAACAAACAAATCGCCACCATCCTGATGAACCGGTTCCTCTCCTACGGCTATACCGATGTCAAGCTTGACTCCTTCTACCTGATTATTACCAACTGGGGTGGTATGTACGACAGCACATGGCAATACAATGTGGTGTGTACCCTCGCAGGCTCTTCAGCCCCTCAGGAAATCTATGTCGTGGGTGGCCACTGGGATTCCTTCTGTCAGCCCGATCCCTTCACCAACGCCCCCGGGGTGGATGACAACGGAACAGCGGTTGCTGCAACCCTTGAGATCGCACGGGTCATGAAAAAAATGAACTATCATCCTGAAACCACCATCCGGTTTACCCTTTTTGCCGCCGAGGAGCTCGGGCTCTTCGGTTCCCGGGTCGCCGCCTCAAAAGCCAGGTTCGGGGGTGAGGATGTACGGTATATGCTCAACATGGATATGATCTCAAACAACCCTGCAGATCTGCAGGAGGTCAAGGTTTACCAGTACCTTGGTTTTGAATGGGCCGGGTTTTGCGCCGCAGACGCACTCGAACGTTACACCGGTCTGACAGCCGTTTTTCCTCAGGATAAAATGAACGATGGTTCCGATTCCTATCCCTACTGGCTCCAGGCTTTTCCCTCAGCCTACTTCGAGGAGATCGACTTCAGCCCGAACTGGCATTTACCCTCCGACACGCTTGGCAACTGCAATGTCCCCTATCTGGCCGAAGTTACCGGTGGCGCACTGGCGACCCTGGCCGAGCAGCAACGATCGCCCTATCCTCAAAACCTGCGGGCCCAATCTACCCGGCAGGATATCATCCTTCAGTGGAAACCTACGGCCAACGGCTTTATCAGGGGAACCAACATTTACCGGTCCGACATTCCCGGAGGGCCCTATCAGAAAGTAAGCGACACGCCTGCATCCGATTCAATATACCACGATGCAACGGCCTTGGAGAACAGGCAGTATTACTATGTAATCAATACGGTAAATGATTCCCTCGGGGAGAGCCTCCCCTCTGTTGAAGTTTCCGGAGCCCGTTTCAGCTTCAGCGACACCCTCCTGGTGCTGGCCAACCTAAAAGGCACTAAAACAACCCCCGACAGCATCCGCGGGTTTTATCATGCCGTCCTGGACACCATACCCTACAGGTGGCAGGATATCAATGTCGATCAGAAGATAAACATGTCGCTGGTTTCACGGTACCGCTCCATCCTCTGGATGTCGAATTCCCAGGAATTTGAGCCCATGAATACGGAGATGGCACAATGTGTCATGGCCCATAAAGAAAACGGGGGCAACATCCTTTTCGCCGGCTTCACCCCGGCCAGGTTCTGGATGAACGCCTCCATCAATTATCCTTCGAAGGTACCTGAAACAGCGCTGTTCCGCCAGATCTTCAAGGTCGACAGCAACGACCGGAAAGTCCAGAGCATGCTCTTCAGGGCCAATGCAGTCAAGGATTACGACACACTGCATGTCGATTCCTTGAAATTTATGGATAAACAATACATCGGGCAGATTTACAATGTCGATGTTTTCGCCCCTGCACCGGAAGGAACGGTTATTTACCGGTTCGATTCCCGCTATGATCCTCCCAACCCGCTGGGAAAGATGAAAAACCGGCCGGTCGGTCTGGAATATATGGGCAACGACCACAAAAGCATCCTGCTCAGTTTCCCACTTTACTATCTTGATACGGCCGATGCCCGGGGATTCCTGCATTATGTGATCACAGAAAAATTCTCCTACCCGCTGGGAGTGAAACGCACCGTTGATGAGGATCCCCTCGATCTTCATCTCTTTCCGAACCCGGTTCAGGAGGTGTGCAATGTCAGCTTTAACCTGCCAAAACCAGGATATGTCCGGATTTCGGTGGTATCGTCCACCGGCCAGCTCATTTCGGTGTGGCTCGATCGCAGGCTGGATGCAGGGACTCAATTACTGAGGTTTTCAACGAAGCGCCTTCTTCCGGGGTTATACCACGTAACACTGCACACAGGTAACCAGGAGCTCCATTGCAAGATCATCCGGCAGCCGGATTAGACTGTTGCCTGCCTGAGAGATTGAACTTTTACTAGCGAATCCCTCCGCAGCCGGCCTCGCGCTGGCGGGGATTCCACTCCTCTTTTAAAATGGCAAAAACCAGGTCATCCACCCATTCATTGTTTATCAGGAGACTCTTTCTGAAATGACCCTCCTGCCTGAATCCCAGTCGCTCCACCAATCTGATGGACTTTTCATTCCTGGGATCAATGGATGCCATAATCCGATGCTTATTAAGCCTGTTGAACAAAAAGTCGACAATCACCGTCAATGCCTCGGTGGCATATCCCATTTTATGATGGTTTTTATCCAATGTGCAGCCAATCTCGGCCTGAAGATTATCAGGAGAATTTAAAAAGTGAATTCCAATATCCCCGATCAGCCTGTTTTGATTCTTTTCTATGAGCGCAAATTGAAACCAGGTACCGGGCACGTCTATTACCGATGAAACTTTATGAAGTATAAATGCCTTTGTATCCTCCAGATTCTCAGGAATCCATCCCTGATATTGGTTCACCAACCGATCCCTCCGGTAGGCAAAAATGCTTTCAGAGTCATCCGGACTAATCGGTCGGATAATCAGTCTGTCGGTTATTATCGGGAAGTTGGTATCCATGCGGAATAAATCAAACGCTAAAATATCAGCCACGCTGTTGCCCAACGCCGGCAATCAATTAGCAAAAGTATAAGTTTCTTCATCTTCCCGGCTGACTTTCTATACCTTTTATCCACCTTCAGGGTATGATGAGTGCGCACTGCCTTATACATGTCAGGATAATGCCTTATATATGCTTTATATATTCCATGATAATGATCGGATAAAAACTTAGAGCGAACTTAGAAAGAACCTAGAGGGAACTTAGAAAGGACTTAGAAAATAACATGACCGGGTAGCCTTGCTGAAGGGAAATTCCCTTAAATGAAACGGATCACAGGGAATGGGAAAAGGGCTGATAAGAAGATCCTGATCCGGAACCTTAATCTGACATTAAAGGTACGAATTTTATCTCATTTTCCTTCAAAATCTGATATTTTTTTTCGGATAAATTTCCCGGTACATCCCGGGCCCTGATGACAACAATGACATCGGTTCTGATGAGCGTGGGATCGTGAAGGAGATATTCATATTTATATCCGTAATCCCGGTTACTGGCCTCCCCCTCCTCAGCCATTGTTCCATCATGATTCAAAAATGAAACCCACACGCCTTCTACCCTGAAATTATCAAGGGCTATGACTGAAATTGAAAATTCCTGGTTGTTTGAATGCGCTATAAGTTCAACCTCCTCAATCACAGGTGGATGGTAAAAATCGCAAATTGCAATTTGGTATACTCCCGCATTTTTAATCCTTCGTCTCTTTTTCCATTTTGGGAGCAGCGACAGGTAATAGGCCCTTTTCTCAGCATCGGCCATGGCAAGCCGGCCATACTCCTTTGCCTGTTCAACACGGGTGAGATGGTTTACCTGGCGGTCCGACCAGCTCCGCCGTGTCCTGGCGGGAGGTTTGCGTACAACGCCATCCTGCAGAAAACTAAGGCCTGAAGATTTCCTTTTCTTTCCAAAGGTTATTATAATTTCTCTGTTCCTGTACATACCAAGGCATATTTTGGGGTTTCTCTTATAAGACAATCCGAACCCTGAAATGGTTGCAACAGGTTATAAAAAAATTACGACCGCCCTGCAAAAAAATGATAAAAGAATTATATCATGAGAAAAGATATCGTTCACCGCACAAGCGGCCTTGACTGGGGCTGAGAAAGTGAGCGGACCGCACAAGGTATATTCACCAGGCCCCAGGCGCCGACGCGTTGCGGTGACGATATCGTGGTGAAAGCCGACGCGTTGCGGTGACGTTATTGCTGTGAAAGTTGATTCGTTGTGGCAACGAGATCTTTTCGAAATGTTTCAAAAAAAAGAGGATGGCTCCGACTGGAGCCATCCTCTTTTTTGAAACAGTAAAGTCCTACTTTACTTTTTTGCCAAGTTCTGCACCTGCTTTGAATTTCACAACTTTTTTGGCCGGGATCTTGATTTCTTTGCCATTCTGTGGATTGCGTCCCTTGCGGGCAGCTCTCTTAGAGACGGAGAAAGATCCAAAACCTACTAAAGCAACTCTTTCACCTTTGCCCAGTGCCTTGGTGGTAGCAGTAATAACAGCTTCCAGAGCCCTTTTGGCTTCTGCTTTTGTCACTTTTGCATCGTTGGCAACTGCTTCAATTAATTGAGCCTTGTTCATTTTTCTTGAGTTTAAATTAATACCGAATTAAATTATGCCTGCAAATATAAGACATCAGAAAAAAAAGTCAAGTGTTTTCGCACTAAAACCACTGAAAATGTTGATAAAATGAAAGTTTTGTTAATATCTCCGGCTCTAAAACGGCTATATAGCACGGGTTTCAGGAAAATTACCATGGAACCCTCTCAGGAAATCCACGCTGTTCATGGCTTTTCGACCCGACAACTGAAGCTCCGTTATATGGAAAAATCCATCGATCGCCCCCACCTTCAGGTAGGTTTTGCCATCTGTGACAAATTTGCCCGGAATCACATCGGGATTTTCATTCTCCGGGTTGCCTTTGAGAATCTTCAGCACGAGACTGGTTCCATCAGACAGGATGAGATGCGTGTAAGCCCCGGGATAGGGGCTCAATCCGCGAATGAAATTATGAATCGGGAGCACTTTCTGGTTCCAGTTGATCTGGCAATCCTCCCTGAAGATCTTTGAAGCCATTCTCAGGGAGACCGAAGGATCGATGATCGATTCCTGGGGAGTTTCCATGATGGTCCCTTTAACAATCCCCTCGACCGTTCGCAGGACGACCGCTGCACCGGTTTCCATCAGCCTGTCGTGAAGTTCCCCGGCAGTTTCATTGGGATGGATGCTGACCCGCTCCGATAACAGGATCTTTCCCGCATCGATCTGTTCGTTCAGGAAAAAGGTAGTTACACCCGTTTCATGTTCCCCGTTCATGATCGCCCGGTTGATGGGGGCCGCGCCCCGGTACTGGGGTAAAAGAGAGGCATGCAGGTTAAATGTTCCAAGGGGCGGCAGCGCCCAGATCTGCTTTGGCATCATCCGGAAGGCAATCACGATCTGCAGATCAGGTTTGAAGGTCGATAACTGATCAAGGAATAATGGATCCTTCATATTCAGGGGCTGCAGAACCGGGATCGCATGCAGAAGTGCAAAATCCTTGACCGGGGAGACCTTCTCCTTCAATCCCCTCCCGGCTGGCTTATCGGGGGCCGTAACCACTGCAACAACCGAATAGCCTGATGCAACCAGCCTGCTAAGCGAAGTCACCGCAAAATCAGGCGTGCCATAGAATACGATCCGGGGAAATTTTTTCATAAAAAAAGCCTGCGCGAACAGGCTGTAAATTTACGATTTACGATGTACGATTTACGATTTAATTCGTTATTCGTTGTTCATTATTCGACATTCAAAATTCATTTCTTTATCATTCCCTCAGCATAGGAAATATACTTGTCAATTTCCCTGCCCTCTTTTGAGCGTGGAAACTCCTCCTTGATGCGTTTGTACAGGGCGACGGCTTTGTCATATTTTCCAAGCTCTTCATTGGCCATGGCCGATTTCATCAGGAACAGGGGAGAAGTGAATTCATTTTTCTTCATTTCTGCAGCCTCCAGATATAGTCCGGCAGCTTTCTCTACCTGTTTCAGTTCCATGTTGGCATCGCCCATCGCCCCTTTGGCCATCGGACCAACCATCTGGTCACTGCTGCTGAATTTATTGAGTTGCTCCAGCGCCAGGTCGAATTGACCAAGTTTCAGGTAACAGATTCCGGCATAATAATGTGCAAGATTCGCCGACTTCGTCAAACCGTATTCATCTATAATGGCAAGGAATCCAAGATATTGACCATCTCCGTTCAGCGCCCGCTTGAGTGAATCCTGTTCGAAATATTTTTCGGCCATGAACATCTGGCTCTGGGCCTCTTTCTCCTTGGGGCCAAGGTAAAAGCGCTTGAATCCGAAGAAACCAAGCACAATCACAATGATTACACCTACTACGATCAGGATGATCTGCTGATATTTTTCAATGAATTGCTCCGTCTTGCCGAATGCCTCTTCTACTGCAACAATACGTTCTTCTGTTTTGTCAATCTTTTTATCCTGCTTACTTGCCATGTTATCTGGAATTTGGAGGTGCAAAATTACATTTTTTCCCGAATTAAAGGCATAGTAGGCCATTTTTTTTACTTTTGCATGATTTTGAAAATTCTGGAATATGAACCCGGCCGATGGTTTCAATGCACCAACCCAGCATGAATTAATTGAATATCTAAGGAATTTTGTCACTGCTGAACGCTTTAACAAGTTCGAGGAGGTTCTTTTACAGCGTACGCGCCACCTGACCATCGCCCTCGAGGACATCTATCAGTCGCACAATGCCAGCGCCGTGCTGCGAACCTGTGATTGCTTTGGAATCCAGGATATTCACATCATTGAGAACAGGAATAAATACGAGGTGAATCCCGATGTGGCGCTGGGCTCGACAAAATGGCTGAACCTGATCCACTATGATCATCCCGGCGACAATACTACCGCCTGTCTGAATTCATTGAAACAAAAAGGTTACCGGCTGGTAGCCACCACGCCCCATAAAAATGATTTTACCCCCGAAACCCTTCCCCTCGATCAGAAAACTGCCCTGATCTTTGGAACCGAACTGGCCGGGCTTTCACCGGGCGCCCTCGAATTGGCCGATGATTTTGTCAAAATACCCATGGTAGGTTTCACCGAAAGCCTCAACATCAGCGTTTCGGCAGCCATCTTCATCCAGAGCCTCACAGGCAGGCTCAGAAACTCCGGCATTGGCTGGCAACTGACCCCCGCCGAACAGTCTGAGATCATGGTAGCCTGGCTTAAAAATTCAATCAAACGATCAGAGGAACTGGTCAGGGATTTTTATAAAAAAAAGAGAGCCGGTAATATTAACATATGAAATGTTTGTCAGTACCGATCTAATTTTATACATTTGCTAATCAAGTGAAATTTTTAAATACATTATATTATGGGAAAAGGAGATAAAAAAACGAAACGTGGCAAGATTGTCATTGGTTCCTCAGGCGTTCGGAGAGCCCGTAAAAAGAGAGTTAGACCGGAAGCCCCTGTCGCAAAAGCTGAACCAAAACCAAAGAAAGAGGTTGAAGAGGTAGTGGTTCCACCAGTCAAGGCCGCACCGAAGAAAGCAGCTAAAAAAGTTGCAGAACCTGCGGAAGTTGGAGAAGTAAAGCCCAAGGCAGCAAAATCAAAGAAAAAAGCAGTGACCGATGAGGCCGAACCCACAACCGGGGAAACCAAACAGGAATAATATTCTATTCAATTGATTTTACAATAATCGTCCGGACCTGCCTTGCCTGTCCGGACGGTTTCATTTTATGATGCACCTTTCAGAAAAATACTTCCCCGGCCTTACCCCTTTGCAGAAGGAACGTCTTACCTCCCTCGAAGAGCACTATCGCAAATGGAACGCCCTGATCAACGTGATCTCCCGTAAAGATATCGATTGCCTTGAAACCCATCACATTCTGCATTCATTGGCCATCGCCAGAGTGATCGGGTTCAAACCGGGCACCACAGTCATGGATGCCGGAACCGGGGGGGGATTTCCCGGGGTTCCGCTGGCCATCCTGTTTCCGGATTCCCATTTCACGCTGGTCGACTCGATCGGAAAAAAGATCAGGGTCATCGATCAGATCAAAGCCGACCTGAATCTCGACAACATCACCACCCTGAATACCCGCTTTGAGACGGTGAAACAATCGTTTGATTTCGTGACCGGGCGTGCAGTTTCAAACCTTCCATTGTTCTGTGCCATGGTCAGAAATTGTGTGAAAAAAGCAGGATTCAACGCCCGTCCCAATGGCATCCTCTACCTGACAGGAGGAGAGGTGGAACAGGACCTTACAAAGATCAGGGCGAAATCGGAAACCTGGCCTCTTTCTGACTTTTTTACTGAGGACTATTTTTCGACGAAGAAACTGGTTCATCTTTATAACTTATTATAAGTATTTACCCTCATTATCAATGTTATAACTATTTTTGAATCCTAACATGGCAAATAGTCCTTGCTCATCTCGCAGGATTTTCTTTATTTAGCCTTGTTATTCTCACATCATTCTAACAATTAAAAATCTGGAATTATGGCTGAACAGAAAAAGTTCATTCCTTTCGTCTCTGCCGAGACCAACATGAAAGAATTCACCCTTCGTGCTTTGATCATTGGCCTTTTCTTTGCCGTCATTTTGGGCGCCGCTAATGCATACCTCGGGCTCAAAGCCGGGATGACCATCGCCGCCACCTACCCTGCCGCTGTATTGGGCATGGCCATCCTGCGGTTGATGAAGGGTACCATCCTTGAAGAAAACTTTACCCGTACCGTGGGATCCATTGGCGAATCTGTTGCTGCCGGCGCCATCTTTACCCTGCCTGCCTTTTTCGTTTCAGGTATCTGGTCCGAATTTTTCACAGCAGGTCATTATATTACCTCTTCGCTGATTCTGATTGCTGGCGGCGTGCTCGGGATCATGTTCGTAGCCCTGCTTCGCCGTGTGATGGTTGAAGATGCCGAACTTCCCTTTCCCGAATCCGTTGCCGCCTCCGAAATTCATAAGGCCGGCCAGGGTGGATCGGGTGGATCAAAATTCCTTTTCTGGGCCATGGGCCTCGGCGGTCTGGTCAAGATCCTTGGCGAATTGAGATTATTCCAGTATTTATGGGAAAAATTTGTGGTCTTCGGACAGCAAACCATCACCGGAACCGTTTTCACCGGTAAAGGGGGCATGCTGCTCAGCTCTCCCGGTGTTAGTCCCGCGTACATGGGCGTTGGATATATTATCGGTCCCAAGCTGGGAGCCCTTAACTTCAGCGGGGGAATCATTGCCTGGGGACTGATGGCCCCGATGATCATGTACTTCCTGATGCCCAGCATCAATTTCCAGGATTGGGCGGCCTTCCTGATGAGCCACGACTCTACCCTATCCCTTGATACGGCCATGGCCAAGGTAACCGATCCGGTTTACCAGATCAACCAGATTTGGAAATACATCATCCGCCCCATCGCCATTGGCGGGATGCTCGTGAGCGCTGCCTTCACCCTGTTTAAAATGAGGAAAAGCCTTACCACCGGGATCGCCCGATCGGTGAAAGATGTTAAAAAGGCTGCCACAGGGATTGAACATAATGTTCCTAGAAATGAGAAAGACATCAGCTTCAGCTGGATCATGATCGGTATCGCCGCCGTTGCCGTGCTTACCTTTGGCATCACCTACTTTATTTTTGAAACCAACCTGCTCATCGCCATCGTTGCCTCAACCGTGATGATCATCCTCGCCTTCTTTTTTGCCTCCGTTTCAGGCTACCTGGTCGGGATCATGGGATCTTCAAATAACCCCATCAGCGGTCTGACCCTTACAGCGCTGGTTGTTACCGCCCTCATTCTTGTAGCCCTTGGCGTCCAGGGGGATGCCGGTGTGGCTACCGTGCTTGGTGTTGCTGCAATCGTTTGCGTTTCCGCAGCAGTTGCCGGTGAAATGCTCCAGGATCTGAAGGCCGGTCACATACTCGGCGGGACTCCATGGCGCATGCAGATCGGCGATATCCTGGGCGTGATCCTCGCAGGTGCTGTGATGTTTGTCGTTCTGGCTTTCCTGAACGACGGCGACATTGCCAGCGGTAAAAATCTCGGCTACCAGGGCGGATTTGGCAGCAAGAACCTGTCGGCTCCCCAGGCCAGCCTGATGGCCATCCTTTCACGCGGGATCGTACAGGGACAAATGGCGTGGCCGCTCATCATCGCCGGCATGCTCATGGGCGTTGCCTTCATCCTCATGCAGGTTAAAAGTCCCATGCTCGTCAGCGTGGGCATGTACCTGCCCATCGAAACCACCTTTGCCATTTTCGTTGGCGGACTGATCAAGGGCGCTGTTGATCTCTATTCTGAAAAACGTAAACACAATGAAGCGCAGAAGGTGCGGGTTGAAAATACCGGCGTACTGCTGGCCTCCGGGATGATTGCCGGGGAGGCGCTGATGGGATTGCTTATCGCGATTTTCGCGGTATTCAACATTTTCCTGTACGACTATTTCAGCTTTTTCAAAACGCCGACTTTCTACATCAGCTTCGTGATTCTGGCCATCATCGCCTATGTGCTGATTCAGATTCCATTGAAAAATGCAGGCAAAGCAACTGATCCTGCACCGCCTGCATCAGGCATGTAACAACCAGATAAAATTTCAAGGAGAGCTGTTTCAATTTACAAACAGCTCTCTTTTTTCCCGGAAACATCAACCCTATCCATGAATTTTTTGAAGCGAAGGCGGATTTTAAAAAAGGCCAACTTTCTTGACCTCAGGCCGGTGAGGGAACTTGGCCATGAGGAAAGGAAAGATGGAGGAATCAACCTGCTGATGCCCCGGTTTAAAAACAGGATCAATTCATCGCTTTTTCAGCCCCCCTCAAAGGGAAAATTCATCCAGATAAAACTGGATCGCTTCGGAGGACACACCTGGATGCTGATCGACGGCACCTCCACCGTTCTGCAGATATGCGGGATGCTGAAAGAGAAATTCTCCGGCGAACTCAGCCCGATTGAGGAAACTGAAGACCGTGTCACCAAATTCCTGTTGTTGCTCTACCAGCAACGATACATCACCTTCAGGGAAATTCAGGATGAACCGGTTCAAACAGCCAAATAAATTATTAACTTTGACACTCAGCTTAACTAAATAACCTATACCATTATATCCTTAAGAAATCTGATTATGAGCAACGAAATTTTAAACCTCAATCCAAAAGCGCTGTGGAAAAATTTTTACAGCCTGACCCAGATTCCCCGTCCTTCAAAAAAAGAGGAAAAGATCCGGGAATTTATCTTCAAATTCGGCAAAGACCTCGGACTTGAAACCATCCAGGATGAAGTTGGCAATGTGATCATCCGCAAACCAGCAACGCCGGGCATGGAGAACCGCAAAGGGGTGATCCTCCAGGGACACCTCGACATGGTTCCCCAGAAGAACAGCGATAAGATCCACGATTTCGAAAAAGATCCCATCGAGACTGTCGTTGACGGTGAATGGGTGCGTGCAAACGGGACCACCCTCGGAGCCGACAACGGGATGGGCGTGGCCGCAGCTATGGCTGTGCTCGAGTCCAAAGATATGCAGCATGGTCCCATCGAGGCCCTCTTCACCTGCGATGAGGAGACCGGGATGACTGGAGCAACCGGGCTGAAACCGGGCGTGCTCAAGGGCGACATCCTGGTGAATATGGATTCGGAAGATGAAGGCGAACTTTACATCGGGTGTGCTGGCGGTACCAACGGAAACATCACCTTTACCTATGACGAACAACCGTTAAAAGGAGATTTTACAGGCTTCAGGATCAACATCACCGGCCTCAAGGGCGGCCACAGCGGGGTGGATATCCATCTCGGACGCGGCAATGCCAATAAGATCATGAACCGGGTCCTTTACCATGCCCATAAGAAACATGGATTGCAGGTGGCAACCATCGACGGAGGAAGCCTTCGCAACGCCATTCCACGTGAATCATTTGCCCTGGTAGCTGTACCAACCGCCAATACAGAGGCCTTCCTGGCCTGTCTTGGCCGCACAGGGGAAAAAATCAAAAAGGAACTTTCGGCTGTTGAACCTACCCTGAAGATCGAAGCAGTACCGGCTGAAACACCCAAAGCAGTGATCAGCGAGACTGTGCTGGTAAACCTGATGAATGCAGTTTATGCCTGTCCCAATGGCGTGATGCGCATGAGCAATGAAATGATCGGGCTCGTGGAAACATCGAACAACCTGGCCATTGTCAAAGCCGAAAAAGGAACCATTAAAATCAGCAACCTGCTCCGCAGTTCTGTTGATTCAGCCAAAGATGACCTCCAGCAAATGATGCAGAGTGTGTTTGACCTGGCCGGTGCCAAATCGGTGTTCGATGGCAGCTACCCGGGATGGAAACCAAACCCCGGCTCGCCCATCCTGAAAACCATGCAGGATGTTTACAACAGGAAATACGGCAATATTCCCGAAATCAAGGCAATTCATGCAGGCCTCGAATGCGGGATCCTCGGCGGAGCCTATCCCAACTGGGATATGATCTCCTTTGGCCCTACCATCCGGTTCCCTCATTCACCGGATGAAAAGGTAAATATCGCTACCGTTCAGAAATTTTATGATTTCCTGGTCGAAACACTGAAGAATATTCCTGTAAAATAAACAGGGAGCAATGAATTCAGCAAAGGCCGCCCCGACAGGCGGCCTTTGCTTTTATAAAATGTTCAGTACTTTTGAAGAATGAAAAGGTTGACTTTCCTTTCTGCCTGGTTATTTATCATGCTGTCCCTCCAGCTTCAGGCCCAATATACACCCTGGGACATCATCTATTGTATTAACGGCGGGGAGAATAAATCGGTGGGCATTTCAAAGCTCGAAGGACCCAATCCGTTGGAAAAGCCCGGCTGGAACCTGATTTTCAATGATGAATTCGGGACCTCCGCGCTAAACCCCGATCATTGGAACCGGAGTACGCCCTGGGACGACGGAGACGGTACCTGCGTGCACGGCTTTGTTGAAAATCCGGCCAATGCGACCATTGATTCAGGGATGGCCTATATTACCAATACCATCGAGTCATTTTTGCCGGGCTGTCCCTATTCGGGAGGCGAGATCAAGACCTTCAGCGTAAGCGATGCGGCATTTAAAAGCTTCTATTTTTATGCTCCCGGATATATCGAGGCAAGGGTGAAACTCTTTAACCGGACCGGGCAGGGAGCAGCTTTTTGGCTCTGGGGTGTAGGAACTCCGGAGAACCCCGGCACGCCGGGTCCATGGAATGAAATTGACATCTTTGAACTCAACGGCATCAACGGCAATATTTTCAGCGGCTCCTACCATTGGACTCCTGACGGGAACCATGTCTCACAGAACCAAAGCATCTATCTAACCGATTCGGCCCGGATATATGATCTTTCTGCAAACTGGACCATCTTCGGGCTGGAATGGGATTCGGGTTCCATCAAATGGTATGTGAACAACCTGCTCGTCAAGGTGCTCGACCTTCACGGCATTCCCCCATACTGCGTTACCTCTGCATTCTATGATCCACCCCTTGCTCCTTTCAGTATCCGACTGAATACCCGCCAGAATACCGTCGGGAATCAGTCGGCAGTTCCTAACCCGGCCGATTTTCCCCAGTCCATGCTGGTTGATTATGTGCGGGCTTATAAAAAGAACGGGGAAAAGGCAGCGCCGGTGATCATGCAGGACCGGCAATACCAGATATGCAAGTCCGATACATCCTTTACCTCTTCCGATAAACTAATCAGGACACGGTACTATCCGGGTGCAGTCTACACATGGTCATCCCCGGCTTTTGAGCTGGCCCCGGCCCCGGAACCAGGTATGATCCCTGAGCCACCCGAAAAATTTCGTTTATGGATCAAGCCGGGGATAAGGCCGGGTACTACCTACCCGCTGAATCTTCATATCACATTCCCGCAAGGATATACCGAAGACGACACAGCATGGATCTACATTGCACCTGCTCCTCCGGAACTGCCACCTGATGACTTTCTGCCACTTCCCATCGACAGTTTATGTTATTTCTCTCTTTCAGCAGTTGTACAGACCGATATTGAAACAGGCGAGTTCAGCCTCGACAACGGATCAAGCTGGAGACAGGGAACCATTAAAGATGTGCAGGGGAGCAGGGTTTGCCTCTTCGGAAATTTCAAACCGGGGAGGGAGGTTCAGTTTGCCTATCGTACCGCAAATGAATGCGGTTATTCACCGGCCCGCTTCTCTACCCGAACCATGCCTCCCCCCTCCCCGGGATGCAAATGGCCGGATTCGGTTGAGGATACAATTGGAGGCTTGGGAAATTCCACCTCCCCGATTGTTACTTTGTCTCCAAACCCGGTGACGGATAACCTGATCATCCGGCTTTCCGGCTCCATCCGGCCCCAAAAAAACAATTTACACCTGTCCATGTATGATATTCACGGCCGGTGTGTTTTGAAATCGCATTTGAATGAAAATGCCAATCAATTACCAATGAGTTATTTACACCCCGGATTATACTGCATCCTCATCGTTCAGGACAATATGATCATCTTTAAATCAACCATCCTGAAACAATAATTTCTTGTGTAATTGACTTGCAATTAGGCCGGAGTGCAGGAAAAGATCAACTGGAGTAAAATAATTTTGGTTATAAACTTTTATTTTAATACTTTTGCAATCCCAAAAATTTATGTGAGATGACAAAGAGAACATACCAACCCTCGAACAGGAAAAGAAAGAACAAACATGGTTTCCGCGAACGTATGGCTACAGCCAACGGTCGTAAAGTGCTGGCTTCCAGGAGGGCTAAAGGAAGAAAAAAATTGACTGTTTCCGACGAAAAATTAGACAAAGAATAATATTTCTTTTCTTGGTTGACAGGATCAATCCGAATTTTACGCAATTTTGTACAGAAAGAAGATATCGTCAGATTATCTTCTTTTTTTATTTTTTAAATGTGCCAAAAATCAACACACTCCAATGAAAAAGATCGGATTTAAAACGCTTCTGCCTTACCTGGCAGCCATATTGATCTTCCTGATCATTACCCTGGCCTATTTCAGTCCGCTGCTCGAAGGTAAAAGAATACTGCAAAGCGATATCGTCAATTTCAAGGGGATGTCGAAAGAGATCGTTGATTTCAGGGTTAAAACCGGGCAGGAGCCCCTCTGGACCAATTCGATGTTTGGCGGAATGCCTGCCTACCAGATCTCTGCAAGTTATACATCGAACCTCATCGGATATGTTGACAAGGTCCTGACGCTGGGATTGCCCCATCCGGCCAACCTTGTTTTTCTCTATTTCCTTGGATTTTTCATTCTCCTGCTGGTGATGGGAGCCGATCCATGGCTGGCCGTGGCGGGTGCTGCAGCCTTTGCCTTCTCCTCCTATTTTTTCATCATCATCGAAGCCGGCCATAATTCAAAGGCACATGCCATTGCCTACATGGCGCCGGTGGTCGCCGGGATTATCCTGACCATGAAACGAAAGTATCTCTGGGGAGGTGTGATGACCGCAGTATTCCTTTCGCTGGAAGTAAAGGCAAACCACCCGCAGATTACATACTATCTCGCCATGACCGTGCTGTTACTCGGCCTGTTCAAACTGATCCATGCCATCCGCTTCAAAGAACTCACCCCCTTCCTGAAATCGGTGGGTATCCTGGTTGTGGCCCTGGTATTTGCTGTTCTTACCAACCTCACCACCCTTTGGGCTACATGGGAATATGGCAAATATACCATCAGGGGGAAGTCGGAACTTACCTCCGAAAAAAGCAACAGGACTTCAGGGCTTGATAAGGATTATGCCACCCAATGGAGCTACGGCGTGGGTGAAACCATGACTTTGCTGATCCCCGATTTTTATGGCGGTTCTTCCAGCGTGAAGATCAGCGGAAATTCAAAGATCGTGGAAGCCATGAAGGCCAACGGCGTTCCCGATGAAAGCACCAGCCAGTTCACAAGTCAGCCCCTGCCTTTCCTGTATTGGGGGGCCCAGCCCTTTACCTCCGGCCCTGTCTACGTCGGGGCGATCATCCTCTTTCTCTTTGTCTTGGGACTCATCATTGTCAAAGGGCCGATCAAGTGGTGGCTTCTGGCCGGAACCCTCCTCTCCATCAGCCTGGCCTGGGGTCATAATTTCATGTGGCTTACCGATCTTTTCCTGAATTGGCTTCCCGGGTACAACAAATTCCGGGCAGTTTCCATGATCCTCGTCATAGCCGAGTTTACCATCCCGCTGCTGGGAATCCTGGCGGTAAGAGAGCTTTGCGACAACAGCCGGGATAAGAAAAAAATGTTCAAAGCGCTTCAGATTGCTTTCATCATCGTGGGTGGAATTGCACTGTTCTTCACCCTCCTTCCGGGGGCGTTCCTGAATTTTACCGGCGCCGGTGACAGGTACATGCAGCAGCAGTACCAGTTCCCCGACTGGCTGATGCAGGCAATACGCGATGAAAGGCTTCGTCTCCTGAGGATGGATGCCCTGCGTTCATTCGTGTTCATCGTCCTGGCCGGCGGCGTCACCTGGGCCCTGCTCTTCAATAAAATAAAAAAGGAGTATGCTTACATGGCCTTCTTTGTGCTCATCGTGGCCGATATGTTTACCGTGAACAAGCGATATCTCAACAACGACAGCTTTACCTCAAAATCACGGGTTGAAAATCCATTTGAACCCAGTGCCGCCGACAATCAGATCCTCCAGGATCAGGATCCCGATTTCAGGGTGCTGAATCTCACCACAAACACCTTCAATGACGCAGGCACCTCCTATTACCATAAATCGATCGGGGGATACCATGGAGCCAAACTCCGCCGTTACCAGGAACTCATCGATCACGGGATTGACAAGGATATACAAACCTTTGCGAAAAGCATGAGCACTGACAGCACCCCTGTGCTGAATATGCTGAATACAAAATACTTCATCATTCCCAACAACAACAAGCAGCCGGTGGCGTTCCCGAACCCGCGTGCCCTGGGCAATGCATGGTTTGTAAGTTCAGTACAGATGGCCGACAATGCCGATGCTGAGATCAAATCCGTTACCGATTTCAATCCCGCTGCAGTAGCTGTTGTTGATAAATCATTTTCGGAAAGCCTCCAGTCTTTCACCCCGGCCCGCGATTCAGCTGATAAAATTACGCTGGACTCTTATGCAGCCAACGCACTCGATTACCATTACACATCAAAGAACACAGGGTTGGCTGTCTTTTCTGAGATTTATTATCCAAAGGGATGGAATGCATACGTTGACGGGCAGATTACACCCCATTTCCGCGCCGATTATGTGCTGCGCGCCATGGTACTGCCGGCCGGTGAACATAAACTTCAGTTCAGATTTGAACCCAGTGTTTATGTTGTCGGTGAAAAGATATCTCTTATCTCTTCCATCATCCTGATCCTGCTGATCGTTGTCCTTGCAGCCCTGGAGTTCAGGAAACCACGGAAACAACCGGCATGAAAAAAGCGCTGATCATCACCTATTACTGGCCACCAAGTGGCGGCGCCGGTGTTCAGCGATGGTTGAAATTTGTCAAATACCTTCGTGACTTCGGATGGGAACCTGTCGTTTTTTGTCCCGAAAACCCCGAGTATCCTGAAACAGATCACTCTCTATTTAAAGATGTACCCCAGGGTTTGGATGTGTTAAAATTCCCGATCTGGGAGCCCTATTTGGCCTATAAAAAACTGATGGGACAGAAAAAGGAGGAAAAGATCAATGCAGCCTTCCTCTCGGAGAATAAAAAAAACAAAAACCTCGAAGACATTTCGGTTTGGATCAGGGGGAATTTTTTCATCCCCGATGCCAGGAAATTCTGGATCCGCCCCTCCATCCGGTTCCTGAAGAAATACCTGTCGGGTCATCCTGTTGATGTGATCATTTCAACAGGACCGCCCCACAGCACCCACATGATCGCCATGCAGCTGGCTGAGAAATTCAACCTGCCCTGGCTTGCCGATTTCCGGGATCCATGGACAAACATCGACTTCTACAAAGACCTCATGCTGACCCGCCCGGCAGATAAGAAGCACCATAAACTGGAGCTTGAGGTACTTGGAAATGCAACGGCCGTCACGGTGATCAGCAACTCTATGGCCGACGACTTCAGGAAAATCCTTGATCGTACCTATACAGTGATCACAAATGGCTTTGACGAGGAGGATGTAATCCCCCAGGCTCCTGAACAGGATAAAAAATTCTCCATTGCCCATATCGGGACCCTGGTCAGCACGCGGAATCCGCTGACCCTCTGGGAAGCATTGAAAAGCTTGGTATCCGTTCATCCGGATTTGGCTAAAGACCTGGAGATAAAACTGGTGGGCAAGGTTGATTTCACAGTCACCACAGCGCTCGATGACTATGGATTAACCCCATTTGTAAAAAGAATAGACTACATGCCACACGATGAAGTGGTCAACTGCCAGCGGCAATCTCAGGTGCTGCTGCTGATCATCAACAACACCCCGAATTCCAGGATGATCCTTACGGGTAAATTCTTTGAATACCTCGCCGCCCGGCGGCCTGTTTTATGCCTGGGACCTGAAGACGGAGACGCGGCCCGAATCCTGAACGAAACGAATGCAGGATTACTTGCTGGCTTTGGTGATGTAGAGAAAATGAAAAAGCACATCCTCCAGTTCTACGAAGGGTTTAAAAACGGAACACTCAAGGTGCAAAGCCAGGAAATTGAAAAATACGCGAGAAGGGAACTAACCAGGCAACTGGCTTCAACATTGAACGAAATTTCTGATCAGTCCACTTAGGTTCCTTTACTTTCTCCGGACTGAAATTTCACTACCACCTTTTTCTTCCAATATCCCATCCGGTAATACCCGTAATATAGAATTACCCCTGACGCCCAGCCTATGGGAATCGACCACCATATCCCGCTGACACCAATCCCATGATGGATGGCAAGATAGTATGCCACCGGGATCCTCACGATCCACAGTGAAAACAGGCTGATGAACATGGGGATCAGCGTATCGCCGGCGCCACGCAGTACCCCGTTGATCACAAACATGACCCCGAATAAAACATAAAAGGAACCAATAATGCGCAAATAATCACCTCCCATTTCAATGACCACGGGATCGTTGGTGAACATCCGCATAAGCAGCTTTCCAAAGACAACGGTGATCAGGGAGATCAATGCGGAAAAAATAACGGTCATGATCAAAGTGGCACGCAATCCGGCCTTGACGCGGTCGGGGCGATTGGCCCCCATGTTCTGCCCGACGAAAGTCGATAATGCAACTGCAAAACTCATAGCGGGCATGGCGGCAAAATTATCAATCCTTCCGGCAGCGCTGTAGGCCGCATTGGCATCCACGCCAAACTGGTTGACGATCCAGTAAAGGGCAACCATACCGGCTGCCACGAAGGTTTGCTGGAACCCGGTCGGCAGCCCGATCCGTATGCTTTTATTGAATATCTCGCGGTCGAAGGTCAGATCCTTCAGGGAGAATTTCACCACCTTGTGGTAGCGGTTCAGGTAAATAATCTGGGCGATAAATGCACAGGCTTCGGAAATTACCGTCGCAAAGGCAACCCCGGCTACGCCCCAGTGAAAGACAGGAACGAAGATCAGATCGAGGATGATGTTTAACCCCACCGAACCGATTAAAAAGTAAAGCGGGGTCTTGGAATCCCCAAGCCCGCGCAAAATAGCGCTGGTCCCATTGTATCCGAAAAGAAAGATGAGTCCCGACAGGAAAATATTTAAAAAAAGCATGGCGTCGGGAACGATGGCAGGATCGAGGTCAATCACCTGGAAAATAAACCTGCTCAGAAGGATCCCACCCACGCTGACTACGAGCGAGGTGAAAAACATGAAGATATACAGTGTGTTGATCGCCTTCTTTACATTGTCGAGCTGTTTGGCTCCGAAAAATTGCGAGACGACAATGGTAAATCCCATGGTAACGCCGATAATGAACGACACCAGCAGGAATATGATGGGACCCGAGGTTCCCACAGCAGCCAAAGCAGCTTTGCCGATGTACTTCCCGACCACCACGCTGTCGATGATGCTGTACATCTGCTGAAAAACATTGCCGAGTAACATGGGGATGGCAAACTTCAGGATCAGTCTTCCTTCGTTGCCATAGCTGAGATCCTTCATGGGCGCAAAGATAGCCACTATTCACGGATAATTCTTATCTTTGCGGGAACAACAGTTCGTTCTGTCGCTGGCGTGGGTTACCGGTTGTCACCCGTGATGACCACAATTCCTGCCAGAGGAAAGTCGGGACAACACAGAGCACCATGCTTCCTAACAGGAAGGCTCCAGGGATAAAAAGGCCCCGGAGACAGAAAGTGCCACAGAAAATAACCGCCCCGGATTGCAGCGATCTGGTTTTCTTCTTGAAAACGGGTTCGCTGTCATCCGGAGTAAGGGTGAAAATGCGGTGTAAAAGACCACGATCCGGGTGAGTGATCATCCGGGAGGGTAAACCTCATGGGTTGAAAGACCAAGTATACCAGCTGTCAAGGGTTGCTCGCCCAATGCTGGAGGGTAGGTCGCTAAAGCCTGTCGGTGACGCCAGGCTCAGATAAATGACAGATTAAAACAGAATCCCGCTTACTGAACTGTTGTTTCTTTTTTTTCAAATTTTGAACATGAAGATTGTTTCCATTGTAGGCGCCCGGCCCCAATTCATCAAAGCAGCCACTGTTTCGAGGGTGCTGCGCGCCAATTCAGCCATTCATGAAATATTACTGCATACCGGGCAGCATTATGATGAAAATATGTCCGATGTCTTTTTCAGGGAGCTGAACATTCCTTTGCCCGACTACAACCTTGAAGTGGGATCAGGCAGCCATGCCGAACAAACGGGAATGATGCTCAAGGGAATAGAAGAGGTTCTGATCAGAGAAAAACCCGATTGCACCCTGGTGTATGGCGATACCAATTCGACGCTTGCAGGGGCGCTGGCGGCGACCAAACTGCATATTCCGGTGGCCCATGTGGAGGCCGGACTGCGTAGTTTCAACCGGATGATGCCCGAAGAGATCAACCGCATCGTGACCGACCGGATATCGGATCTGCTCTTTGCCCCTACCCAAACCGCCATTGATAATCTTACCCTTGAAGGACTTGCCGATATCACCTGTTTCTCAGGCGATGTAATGTATGATTCAGTACTGTATTATCAGGATTGGATTCTGCGCGATCCCTCCAGGTATCAAACAACCGGGATCCCTGAAGAATATATTCTTGCCACCATTCACCGGGCTGAAAATACCGACAATCCTGAAAATCTGAAAAACATTTTCCTGGCCTTCTCCAGGTTGAACCAGAAGGTCGTTTTGCCCATCCATCCCAGGACCCGCAAAATCCTCCAGGCCTCCTTTGCCCTGCCTGCCAATGTGCAGATCATCGACCCTGTTGGGTACCTTCAGATGATGAAACTGACCATGGATGCCACCAGGGTGATGACCGACTCCGGCGGACTTCAGAAAGAGGCCTATTTCCTGAAGAAACAATGCATCACCCTGCGCACCGAAACAGAATGGATAGAAACACTCCATGACCAATGGAATATTGTCACCGGAAGCGATCCGATCCTCATCGGAAATGCCGTTAAAAGCGGCCTCCCGACAGCCCCGCAGCGACCCTCCTTCGGTAACGGGAAGTCCGCAACTTTAATAATGGAAAAGCTGCTCCGTTTTTAACCGAACATTGTTAATAAAATCCTTGATTTTCCTGATGTTTTCTTACCTCCGGGTCACAAATAAATTGTACCTTTGTTTTGTTGCTAATTTAATATAAGTAATTGATTATGACAGATATAGAAAAAGAAATTGCGAGCCAGGGTTATACTGCTGATAACATTCAGGTATTGGAAGGGTTGGAAGCTGTTCGCAAACGTCCCGCCATGTACATTGGCGATATCAATGTAAAAGGTTTACATCATCTTGTATATGAGGTTGTTGACAACTCCATTGACGAAGCCCTTGCCGGTTATTGTAACCGGATTGAAGTGACCATTCACAAGGATAATTCCATCACCGTCCTCGATAATGGTCGCGGTATCCCCACCGATTTCCATGACAAGGAACAAAAATCAGCCCTTGAGGTGGTAATGACAGTGCTTCACGCTGGTGGAAAATTTGACAAGGATAGCTACAAAGTATCCGGTGGTCTACACGGCGTCGGTGTGTCAGTGGTAAACGCCCTTTCATCCCTGCTGAAGGTGACTGTCTATCGCGGCGGGAAGATTTTCCAGCAGGAATATGCCTATGGGAAACCCCTCTATGCTGTTAAAACAGTGGGCGACACCGAAAGGAACGGCACCCAGGTCACCTTTAAATCAGATAACTCCATTTTCATTGTCGAGAAATTTGATTACGAGATCCTCAGCTCCCGACTGCGCGAGCTGGCTTATCTGAATAAGGGAATCACACTGACCCTGACGGACGAACGTGAAAACGATGACAACGGCAATTTTGTGTCCGATACCTTTTTTTCGAAAGATGGACTCCGCGACTTTATCTTCTACCTGGATGCAAACCGCGAAAAACTGATCCCTGAACCCATTTGCATGGAGGGAGAACGCAATGCCATCCCCCTGGAAATTGCGATGCAATACAACACCTCATTTTCAGAAAACATCCATGCTTACGTAAACAACATCAATACCCACGAAGGTGGCACCCACCTTGCAGGTTTCAGAAGGGCACTCACACGTACCCTGAAAAGCTATGCCGAAAAAACCGGGATGCTGGCCAAACTGAAATTCGATATCAACGGAGATGACTTCCGCGAAGGTCTCACAGCCATCATATCGGTGAAAGTCCAGGAACCCCAGTTTGAAGGTCAGACCAAGACCAAGCTGGGAAATAATGAAGTAATGGGCGTGGTAGATCAACTGGCCAGCGAAATGCTTACCAACTACCTCGAAGAACATCCCAAGGAGGCACGGACCATCGTCAATAAGGTGATCCTTGCAGCTACTGCACGCCATGCGGCGAGGAAAGCAAGGGAACTGGTTCAGCGCAAAAATGTGCTCAGCGGCTCCGGACTGCCCGGGAAACTATCCGATTGTTCCGAGAACGATCCTGCACAATGTGAAATTTACCTGGTTGAGGGCGATTCCGCCGGCGGCACAGCCAAACAGGGCCGCGACAGGAGGTTCCAGGCCATCCTGCCCCTCAGGGGAAAGATCCTGAATGTGGAAAAAGCGATGGCATATAAGATCTTCGACAGCGAAGAAATAAAAAATATTTTTACCGCACTGGGAGTTACCATTGGAACCGAAGATGACAGCAAGGCACTAAACCTCGACAAACTGCGTTATCATAAAATAGTCATCATGACCGATGCGGATGTGGATGGCAGCCATATCGCCACCCTGATCCTAACGTTCTTTTTCCGATATATGAAAGAATTGATCGAAAACGGGCACGTATACATTGCAACGCCTCCCCTTTATCTCATCAAAAAAGGGACTACGCAACGTTACTGCTGGACCGATGAAGAACGCCAGCAAATAGTCGCAGAATTGTCCAACGGGAAAGAAACCGGTGTCCACATCCAGCGGTATAAAGGTCTTGGTGAAATGAACGCTGAACAACTTTGGAGTACAACCATGGATCCCGCATTCAGAACATTGAGACAGGTAACCATTGAAAACGGAACAGAGGCCGACCGCATCTTCTCCATGCTGATGGGCGATGATGTTCCCCCCAGAAGAGAGTTCATCGAGAAAAATGCTAAATACGCTAATATCGACGTTTAAAACGGCTTCTTCAATACTCCTTTTTCATGATCCGAAAAAATTACATTTACCTGGTCGCCTCGATCATCGTCCTGGCGATCATTGCCTATTTCTTCTTTTCAAAAGGAGATAAGGGTCAGCAGATTACCACCAAAGTCAAACTCGGTAATTTTCCGATCGAGGTTACCACTACCGGGGAACTAATGGCAAAAAGCTCTGAAAAGATCTATGGGCCGCAGGGACTTCGCCAAATCCAGATCTGGCAGGTGAAAATCCAGGATATCATTCCCGACGGGACTGTGGTCGATTCGGGGCAATATGTCGCCTCACTCGACCGGACCGAAATCTCGAATAAGATCAAGGACGAAGAGACCAACCTGGAGAAACTGGAATCGCAGATGACCAAAACGCGGCTGGATACGTCGCTCGAACTGCGGAGTGCAAGAGATGAACTGATCAATCTTAAATATGCCCTCGAGGAGAAAAAAATCACCCTCGACCAGTCAAAATATGAACCTCCTGCAACCATCAGACAGGTGCAGATAGACCTTGAAAAGGGACAGCGTGCATTCGAACAGGCTGAAAAAAACTACAAACTTCGCTATCAGAAAGCTGTTGCAAACATGCAGGAAGTATCGGCATCCTATAACCAGGCCCAGAGAAAACTGGCACAGATGACCGATGTGCTGAAGGAATTCAACGTGCGGGCCCCAAAAGCCGGAATGGTCATTTACAAGCGCAACTGGGATGGCAATAAAATGGGGATTGGTGCCACTGTAAATGCGTGGGAAAACGTTGTCGCCGAACTTCCCGACCTGTCTGAAATGATTTCAAAGACCTATATTAATGAAATCGACATCAGTAAGGTAAAGGTCGGACAACCGGTTCAGATCGGCATCGACGCCTTTCCTGAGAAGAAATTCACAGGTAAAGTCATCGAAGTGGCGAACATCGGGGAGCAACTCCAGAACTCAAATGCAAAAGTTTACGAAGTCAGGATTGTCGTGAAAGAATTTGATTCGATCCTCCGCCCTGCCATGACAACAAAAAACAAAATCCTGACCAGCGTAGTCGACAGCGTCCTCTCCATTCCGATCGAGGCCATCTTCAACAACGATTCCGTTGCATTTGTTTACAAAAAAGATGGAGGTTCCGTTTCCAAACAACAAGTCATTGTGGGACAATCCAATGACAATGAAATCATAATTCAGGCCGGACTTAAAAACGATGATGAAGTGTTGCTTGTGCCACCCGAAAAATCTGAAAAACTAACCATCGAGACTCTTCCCAAGGAAATTATCGCAAAATACAAAGTGAAAACACCGGTTGAAAAACCCCGGAAACCAGCCGGAAAAGAGATAGGCTCCCCGCAGAATCCGCCGAAAGTTATCCTTAAAAAATAACTCCTATGCCTGTTTTCTTTATTGGTCATTCGTAATTCGTCATTCGTAATTCGTAATTCGTCATTCGTCATTCGTAATTCGTCATTCGTCATTCGTAATTACCTTCATTCATGCTCGAACGATACAAGTACATCTTCAATATTGCCCTCGAAGCGGTCTTTCTGAATAAGTTCAGATCTGTACTTACAGCGTTGGGCATCATTTTCGGAGTTGCCGCTGTAATAACCATGATGGCCATCGGGAGCGGCGCAAAAAAGGAGATCCTTGATCAGATGAAACTGGTCGGGGTCAATAACATCATTATTTCACCGAAACCCGAAAAACCCAAATCGAATGCCTCACAGAGCAGTGACGCATCGAGCCAGAGCCAGGATCAGAACACGGAGAAAAACAAAGGAAAATTCTCTCCTGGTCTCAGCCTGAAAGATGCAGAAGCCATCAAATTGATCATTCCAACCGTCGCCATTGTAAGCCCTGAAGTCATCTACGAAACCGACATCGTAAAAGACGGAGTCAAAACCACGGCAAAGTTCACGGGTGTCACCCCCGATTTTTTCCGGGTGTTCTCACTGGAACTTCAGGAGGGTCAGATGTTCAATGAAGTGCAGCTTACCGATGGCAAACCGGTTTGTATCATAGGTCCGACGTTGAAATCCAAATTTTTTCCAACCGAAAATGCAGTAGGAAAGGATATTAAATGCGGCCCCATCTGGCTGCATATCATTGGAGTGCTGAAAAAAAGGGAAATCAGTCAGTCAAGCATCGAAAACCTGGGGGTCTCAGATTATAACAACTCTATTTATGCACCAATCCAAACCCTGCTCAGAAGATTCCGCGACAGGACCATGATCACCGCGGCATCCATCCATGGCGGGTCGATGGAGATTTTCGACGGAGGATTCGTTTCATGGTCGGGAAGCTCAACCGAAGAATCATCCAAAAACCAGATTGATAAGATAGTAGTCCAGGTAAAAGAAAGCGAACAAATCGGCCCCACCACCGAGATACTGAAAAAAATGATGATCCGCCGCCATGCCGGTGTGGAGGATGCAGAAATCAAGGTCCCTGAATTGCTCCTGAAACAGGAACAGCGTACCAAGGATATTTTCAACATCGTCCTGGGCGCCATTGCCAGCATCTCCCTCCTGGTGGGAGGCATCGGGATCATGAACATCATGCTTGCATCGGTGATGGAACGCATCAAGGAAATCGGGATCCGGCAGGCCATCGGTGCAACCAAACGAGACATCGTTCTTCAGTTCCTCATGGAAGCCACCCTGCTCAGCATAAGCGGCGGGTTGATTGGCATCATCCTGGGCCTGGCTCTTTCGAAAATCATCATGGAACTCACAGGGATCCTGACAATTGTCTCTCCAATTTCCATCTTTATATCTTTCGGAGTATCTGCCTCCGTCGGAATAATTTTCGGTTATATGCCCTCACAGCGTGCTGCCAAACAAGATCCTGTTGAATCCCTCAGACATGAATAAGATGCAAACGAGTTTATTTTCAAGACAAGCCTCCCTGGTTTTTTTGATCACCTTTTTCAGCAGTATTTTTTGCGCGAAGGGCCAATATCAGACCCGCCGGTTAACCCTTTCGGAGGCTATTGAAATTTCAAAAGCCCAGTCGCCTGATGCCCTGAATGCAAAACAGACATTCCGCAAAAGTTACTGGGAATTCAGATCGTACAAGGCATCAAACCTGCCATCGTTGGGACTCACGTCAACCCTGCCGAACATTACCCAAAACATCTCCCCCTATCTCAACCCCGACGGATCACAGAGCTATGTCAGTTCCAAATATATCAGTGCGCAGGCAAACCTTGCTCTAACGCAAAAGATAGGGATAACAGGTGGTACCATTTCAGTAAACTCCTATTTGAGCGGGGTGAACAATGTCAATACCGAAAACCCAAAATCGTTCCTTAGCTATCCGGTAAATGTTGAATTAAATCAACCTGTTTTCACATACAACCCCTATCGGTGGGATAAAAAACTTAAACCACTCAAATATTCCCTGGCCAAACGTAAGTATATTGAAGACATTGAGCAGATCTCCATTACCACAACAAACTATTTCTTCACACTGCTTCAGGCCCAGGTTGAAAAAAAGATCGCGCTGACAAACCTCTCCAACTACGATACCCTCTACAGGATCGCCAAAGGGAGATATCAGTTGGGTAAAATCGCCGAAAATGACCTGCTCCAGCTGGAACTCAATTTTCTGCAGGCCCAGGCGGCCGTTGAAAATGCTGATCTTGCGCTGGACAATGCGCAGTTCCGATTCAAATCATTTCTCCGCCTCCAGGATAGTGTGCCGGTACTCCTTCTGCCCCCGGGCAATATCGAATTTTTCAAAATTGACCCTGTCCGGGCAGTTACCCTGGCTGGTGAAAATTCATCAACCACACTTGATTTTAAAAGGCGGTTGCTTGAGGCAGCCAGCGCTGTAAATTATGCAAAACTGAACGGACGGTTCGATGCCCAGATTCATGCATTGATCGGACTCCAGCAGTCCGGCCCTACACTTCCCGACGCGTACCTAAATCCGCTCGATCAGCGCCAGATCTCCGTCGGACTGACCATCCCTATCGTTGATTGGGGTGTGGCCCATGGCCAGATTAAAATGGCCCAGTCTCAGGAAGAGATTGTGAAAAATTCGGTTGAACAGGAGATCATCGATTTCCAGCGCAATGTTTATCTCAAGGTCATTGAGTTTAATATGCAACAGAACCAGCTTAAGATCGCTGCAAAATCTGATACCGTTGCACGCAAAAGCTACGATGTGACCAAGGGGAGATATCTGATCGGGAAAATTAACAGCATCCTCGACCTGAACAACGCCCAGATTGCAACCGACAATTCGGAGAAAAACTACTATTTCGCCCTCCAGACCTTCTGGAGAAGCTATTATGAAATCAGGAAAATGACCCTGTTCGACTTCCGGAAAAATGAAGCGTTGCCATTCGACCTCCGCGATTTTAAATAGATTTATTTTTTTGACAACTTATCCATACTGTTTCTAAATAATACCTATCTTTGCATCAAAGAAAAACATTAACCTAAAATCAATCATTATGTCAGTATTAGTAGGAAAAAAAGCTCCGCTATTCGAAGCTGAAGCAGTTATCAACGGTGGCGAATTTGTTGACAAATTCACCCTGGCCCAGTATATTGGAAAAAAACATGTTGTATTCTTCTTTTATCCACTTGACTTCACATTTGTTTGCCCAACGGAAATAATCGCCTTCCAGGATAAGATCGCAGAATTTGAAGCAAGAAATGTTGCAGTTGTCGGATGTTCAGTCGACTCAAAGTTTTCACATTGGGCCTGGCTTAACACTGAGCTGAAAAATGGCGGTATCAAAGGGGTGAAATTTCCCATTGTATCTGATCTCTCAAAGACTATTTCTGCAAACTTTGATGTACTCGCCGGTGAATATGCATATACCGAAGAGGGTATCATGGAGTTCGAAGGAGGCCCTGTTGCCTATCGTGGTCTTTTCCTGATTGATAAACAAGGTATTGTCCGTCATCAGGTTGTCAATGACCTTCCATTGGGAAGAAGTGTCGATGAAGCGCTTCGTATGGTAGATGCACTCCAGTTTTTCGAGGAAAACGGGGAAGTCTGCCCCGCCAACTGGCACAAGGGCGACGCCGGCATGAAAGCAACTGCTGAAGGTGTTGCCGATTACCTGGGCAAACTCTGATATCCGGTCAGCTATTCATCTTTTTTAGCTTCGTTCCAGTAAACATCCATCTCTGCCAGGGTCATTTCATGCAATGGTTTGTTTAATTCCTTTGCTTTTACCTCGAGATAATTAAACCTTTTGATGAATTTCCGGTTAGTGCGTTCAAGCGCATCTTCAGGATTTACATTGATGAACCGTGCATAATTGACCATGGCAAAGATGACATCACCCAGCTCCTCCTCTTTCCGCTTATGGTTTGCTCCTGTTTCGACCATCTCCCTTAACTCTTTCAACTCTTCGAGTACCTTTTCCCAAACCTGCTCAGGCTTTTCCCAGTCAAACCCAACCCCGCTTGCCTTTTCCTGGATACGGTTGGCCTTTACCATGGCGGGTAATCCGGCAGGAACCCCCGAAAGCACAGATTTATTGCCCTTTTCCAGCAATTTGATCCGCTCCCAGTTATCGTGGACCTCCTTGGCATCCTTTACAACCACATCTCCGAAAATATGAGGATGGCGATGAATCAATTTGGCAATGATATTTTCTATAACATCCTTTATATCAAACGCATTGGTCTCAGATGCGATTTTGGAATAGAATACCAGGTGAAGCATAAGGTCCCCGAGCTCCTTTTTGATCGAATCCATATCCTTCTGTAAAATAGATTCCGAAAGCTCATAGGTCTCCTCAATGGTCAGATATCTGAGCGATTCAATGGTTTGTTTCTTATCCCACGGGCATTTGGCCCTGAGTTCATCCATGATCTCCAGCAGCCTTTTGAATGCTGCAATTTTCTCATCCATCGTTTATTTTTTGCGCAAAAGTAAGCATTTCGTTTTTGATTCGTTATTAATGATCGGAATTGATAGATTTATGAAGGATAGTTCTTCAAAATGAACAATTCATAATAAATTTGTCGTCTGGAACCTATCGGTTGATCCTTTGAATAAATATAACAGCTTTCACCTGCCATTTCACCTGCGCATGCTCCTCGTGCTGATCATTCTATTGCTTTCGGTGAAAGGATCGGGACAGTTTCAGCACAAACTGTTTTCTTCAAATCTGATCATTGAAGGGAAGATCCATTATGGATTCCTTTATGCCCAGCATCTTGAAATGGAGGTGTTCAGCGCACATTTTCCTGCCATTGAGATAAGTATTCAGCAAATTACCTTCGGAAAGCATAAATGGGAAAGGGATTACAATTACCCGCTCATCGGAGTGACCTTTCTCTATACCGCGATGGGAAATAACCCTTCGCTCGGGAACATTTTTTGCTTGATGCCCTTCGTCAATTTCCCTTTGTACAGGCACAAGAACTTCATGTTCGGCTTTCGGTTTGCCCTTGGAGTCGGGTATGTGACAAAGCCTTTTGATCGCATCACCAATTATAAGAACCTCGCCATCGGCTCACACCTGAATGCCGCAATCAATCTGATGCTCGAAGCAAGATATCAGGTTAACTACTATATGGCACTGAGCACAGGCATCAGTCTTCAGCATCTATCCAACGGATCGCTGAAACTACCGAATTATGGACTGAATGCACCGCTATTCAATATTGGCGTGGCTCTACGGCCCTTCAAAGAAAATAAAAACCTGACCGACCGGTTCATTGCACCTACCGAACCCTTTGAGGCCATCATCCGTCACAATCTTGAATTCGATATCGGTGCATTGATCGGATATAAAAACATGCAGGCAGTCTTTGGCCAAAACTACCTGGTTTACCATCTGTTTGAAAACACCTTTTTCCCCGTCAGCAAAAAAAGTAAAGTGGGATTCGGGTTCGATTTCTCCTATGATCCATCTCATATCAAGGTCCTTGAGATGAATGGAATCGAGGTGACCAACAAGTTAAATATCATCCGTCCCGGAATCAATGCAGCCTATCAGTTGATGATGTCCAGGGTGGGGATCATCTTCAATCTTGGGTACTACCTTGGCGGAATGGAGACAAGCAACGGCCCCCTTTATGAAAAATTTGCGTTCCAGTTTAACTTCACCAGGGAACTGTTTGCAACGGTAATGCTTAAAGTTCACTGGGGACGGGCCGATTATATCGGCTGGGGACTCGGTTATACAATTACAAAGAAATATGGAAAAAAAACTGTCAGGTAACATTCGTTTTTCAGGAGCACTCCTGGCTCTGCTGATGCTGGCATTGCTGTTCATACCCCCCGGATGCGCAAAAGATGGTGGCGTATGCGTCACCAACTCCGGTACAACAATCATGGAGGAGAGAACCCTTGATGATTTTGACAGCATCAGCCTCAATGACAATGTCAATCTGATCCTCCGCAGTAAACTGGAAAACAGTGTTCAGGTAGAAGCCGGCCGGAATATTATCCGGGGAATAACAACTGATGTCGTTAACCGTCAATTGATCATCAATAATAGAAATACCTGCAACTGGTTACGAAGCTATAACAAGCCGCTCAACATCTACATTTCCAGGAAGAACCTGATTAAAATCATCTATAACTCCGCCGGTGATATTCTTACCGAAGGTGAATTAACCATCGATTCCCTGGATGTCGAAGTCTGGGGCGGGTGCGGAACCATTGATCTCACCTTCGATTCCCTCTGGAAGGGAAATTTCAGCCTGAACATGGGAACAGCAAACATCATTCTTCATGGAAAGTGCGGGTGGACAACTGTTTTCGCCGGAAATTATGGTTCATACGATGCCCGTGATATGAATGCATGGTACACAGGGATTACCAACAAAGGGACAAACGACTGTTATGTGAATGCAAAATACCTGGATGCCACCATTAAGTCGATCGGGAATATATATTACAGGATGGATTCTGTTAAATCTGTGAACCCCCAGATATTCGGATCAGGGCAAGTCCTGCCCTTCTGATCACTAATAGGCCCGGGCAAAAATAACACGCTGATCGGAAGGCTTCCCCGAATAGATGCACTTACCCTTTTCCGCCGGATTGTTCAATGGAATAACCCGTATTGTGGCTTTGGTCTCCTCTTTGATCTTCTCTTCTGTTTCTGCAGTTCCATCCCAGTGAGCGGAAATAAAACCGCCCCGGTCGTCAAGGACCCTTTTAAACTCATCCCAGGTATCTACCCTGAAAGTATTGTCCTCTCTGAAGGCCAGTGCACGGTCAAACAGGTTTTTCTGTATCTGATCCAGTAAATGAACCACCTTATTCTCAATATCGGTAAGTTGGAGAACCTCTTTTTCCAGGGTATCCCTCCGGGCGATTTCAACTGTGCCCTGTTCGATATCCCGGGGCCCTACTGTAATCCGTAAAGGAACTCCCTTGAACTCATATTCCGTGAATTTCCATCCTGGTTTGTAGGTTTCCCGGTCATCATATTTGACAGTAATCCCCTTTGCCTCAAGTGATTTTTTAATTGGAATCACTATCTCTGATATCTGTGAAAGTTGTTCGGCATTTTTAAAAACCGGAACAATGGCTACCTGAATCGGAGCAAGCTTTGGAGGAAGAACCAGGCCATGATCGTCGGAATGTGACATAATCAGTGCGCCCATCAACCGCGTGGAAACTCCCCAGGAGGTGGCCCACACATAGTCGAGCTGATTTTCCTTGTTCAAATATTTCACATCAAAAGCCTTGGCGAAATTCTGACCCAGGAAATGTGAAGTTCCTGCCTGCAATGCCTTACCGTCCTGCATTAAGGCTTCAATCGCATATGTATCAATGGCGCCTGCAAAACGCTCCGCCGGAGATTTGGTCCCCCTGATCACGGGCATGGCCATCCAGTTTTCAGCAAAGTCGGCATATACATGAAGCATCGTTTCAGCTTCTTGAATGGCTTCCTCCCGGGTTGCATGAGCCGTATGCCCCTCCTGCCAGAGAAACTCAGTGGTCCTGAGGAAAAGCCTTGTGCGCATTTCCCACCGGACAACATTCGCCCATTGATTTATGAGGATCGGGAGATCCCGGTATGATTTTATCCAGTTTCTATAAGTGTCCCAAATGATGGTCTCGGATGTTGGCCTGACAATGAGTTCCTCCTCCAGCTTGGCATCCTCATCTACAACAACTCCTTTCCCATCAGGTGAGCTTTTCAGCCGGTAATGGGTTACAACAGCACATTCCTTGGCAAAGCCTTCGACATGACTGGCCTCTTTGCTGAAAAATGATTTTGGTATAAAAATGGGGAAGTATGCGTTGGAATGTCCTGTATCCTTAAACTTCTTGTCCAGTACCGCCTGTATTTTTTCCCAAATGGCATAACCATATGGTTTGATGACCATGCATCCGCGAACCGCAGAATTTTCAGCCAGATCGGCTTTGATAACCAGGTCGTTATACCATTGTGCATAATTTTCTGCCCGGGTAGGAAAATCTTTTGCCATTTTAATAGTTTGGTATGAGATTTGCTATTTTTAATCGGATTTATTGTTTGCAAAAATACGAAAATAATCCCGATTTTTAGAAAACAACAGACCATCCCGGTATATTAAAGTTAACGCCTTATGAAAAAATCAGCATGTTTAATCGCAATCATCAGTTTGGCGATCAGCGCTTGCACCACTCAAAAACAGGCAACATCTTTCGTCAATGATGATGTTTACAGTCCAGGCTCCAAACAGGAGATGCAACGTCCTGTCGCTATTCAACAATCAAACAACGGAGCTCAGGTCATTACCTCTCCGGACAATTTAAAAACTCAAAAGCCAGGCTCCTCAACTTTCGAACAGGATTATAACGATTATTCCTATTCAAACCGCATTGACCGGTTTAGCAGCAAGGATACCACCAAAGGATATTTCGATGAATCCTATACTGGTGGCTCTAACAGTTCAAACACAGGGAACAGTGATCCCAATGTGAATATCTCTTTCGGCATTGGCGGCGGATATGGTGGGTTTTATGGTTCATCCATGATGTTTGGAATGGGATGGGGATATCCCTATTCAAATTGGGGATGGGATTATGGTTGGGGCTATCCCTATTACGGATGGGGATATCCTTACTATGGATGGGGATATAATCCATGGTATAACCCATGTTGTTACTGCTATGGATATAATGATTGGTATAATGGAGGATATCCACCTTATTATACTTCAAATACTTTTTATGGTGCAAGAAAATCACTTTACAGAACAGACGGAGGAACCAGTGCCCCCGGATCCCGGAACTCTTCAGGTATTTCCGGGAATCAGGCAAATCCAGGCAGCAGGAATGATTTATCACCAGCTTATTCAAGGAATAGTATAACAACTGCCCCACGGAATGTGCAATCATCTCCCAGAAGTGTTCCTGCTAACCAGGCACAGTACAAGTATACCCGTACAGGCAACACCCAGGGGGCTTACCAGAGAACTCCAAAACAGGTCCAGAGACAGGGTCAGGGTCAGACACGTTCCCAGACTTCATCACCACGGTATGTCAGGCCGGAAAATGCAGGATCTGTGCAGCGTTCTGGAACCGCCCAAAGCTATTCCTCTCCTGCTTACAGACAGCCTAAATCCAGCCAGGAATATCTGACTCCGAGGTCTCAGGACCCAGGATCATCCAGGGTTACAAATCAAAGCGGCAGTGACCGGAATAACGTGAGAACATCGGGCAATGGCAACCGTGTGTATACCTCTCCATCGGGCGGAAATAGAACTTATAGCTCTCCGACAAGAAGCAATTCAACCAACAGTATCCCTACCCGGTCTGGAAACAGCGGGTCCTACTCGCCACCTGTGCGTTCCAATAACAGTGGTTCTTACTCTGCCCCGTCTAATTCAGGTAATAGTGGAAGTTATTCAGCCCCTTCACGATCAGGAGGAAGCGGTGGCTCATCTCCATCAGGCGGCAGCGGCAGCAGCGGCGGTGGCGGAAGACGCAGGTAAAAACTACTTTTAACTTTAAATCTTACAGTAATGAAAAAGTCATTCATTATATCGATATTATTAACCCTGTCCTGGTCTCTGACCAATGCCCAAACAGCAGAAGACGCCTTGCGATTTTCACGTGTGTTCTACAGTGGCACAGCCAGATTCAACGGACTTAGCGGTGCATTTGGCGCAGTTGGCGCTGATTTTTCCACCCTTGCCACGAATCCTGCCGGAATAGGCTTATACTCCGGATCAGAAATGACATTAACCATTGCCCCCACCATAGCAAACGCATCTGCAACATACAATGGAACAGTAGGTACAGATAACCGTGTTAATTTCGGGCTCGGAAATTTCGGATTTATTTTTAGTATCAGGCCCCAGGGAAGGAATCAAAACGGGATTCTGAAAAGTTTCAATGTTGGGTTTGGATTTAACAGGCAAAACGATTTTAATAACCGGACTGTAATCACCGGAGTAAACGCAAAAAATTCGTTGATGCAGAGTTACACAAACACCCTGAATTCCGAGCAAATTCCTCCTGCTACCGTTCAGGACACCTATCCGTTTGATCTTGGCCTGGCATATGGCACCAACCTCATCTATTATAATTCTGCTAAACAATACGAATGTGATGCCGCATTTGGCGGAGTTCTGCAGAATAAAATCATCCAGACTTACGGATCCATGAATGAACTTGATTTTTCCATGGGAGCCAACTTCAATGATAAACTTTTTGTGGGTCTAACCCTGGGAGTTCCCTCCATCAACTATTATGAGACCAGTACCTATAAAGAGGCAAGAACCAGCGACACGCTCCCGAATTTCATCTCGCTTAACTATCAATATAATCTCCAGACACGTGGAACCGGTCTCAATGTTAAGTTTGGCCTGATTTACAGGCCAACAGACTGGGTAAGGATCGGGGCGAGTGTACATACACCCACCTGGTTCCCTGGTATGCGGGATGAATGGTTCAGCAGCATGCAATCATCTTTTGATTCGACCTATTGGAATTCAACGCAATATTCTCCGGTCGGTTATTATGATTATCAACTTACCACACCATTCAGGGCGATTGGAAGTTTAGCATTTATCATCGGACAATATGGATTGGTAAGTGCCGATTACGAGTATGTAAATTATTCCCAGGCCCGTTTCAATTCAAGTCAGGACAGTTATACTGATGTTAACGGGAAAATTCAATCCGATTATAAATCCTGGGGAAATATACGCGTGGGGACCGAATGGAGATTGCAGAACTTCAGACTTAGGGGTGGTTTTGCCTATTTTAGCAACCCTTACACAGGTGGAACAAACAACAGTGAACGTTTCCAGGTTTCAGGCGGATTCGGTTACCGTGCAAAGCGTTTTTTTGCTGATGTAACCTATGTATGGACGAGGATGAATCAGGATTATTATCTGTATGACCCGACAATGGTCAATCCTGCGGCAATCACATACAATACCAACACAGTCTATACAACGATCGGGATCAGGTTTTAATTATATGCCTGCATTGCGTTGACGATACCATCGTCGACCAGGATCCGGCCGCAATATTCGCAAACAATTATTTTCTTGTGCATTCTGATATCCAACTGGTGCTGAGGAGGGATTTTATTGAAACAACCGCCACAGGCATCACGTTCAATCTGAACAACAGCAAGGCCGTTCCTTGCATTTTTCCGGATGCGGGTATAGGCAGTCAGTAAACGATCTTCAATATACTTCCGGTTTTCTTCTGAATTTTTTATCAGATCCTGCTCCTCTTTCTCAGTTTCAGCAATGATATCATCCAATTCGTTCCGTTTAATCTCGAGGTCGTTTCTACGATCCAGAAGTAGCTTCTGATAGGTATCAATTTCCTCTTTTTTAAGTTCCAGCCCAGCCTGATACTCTTTAATTCTTTTTTCAGAAAGTTGAATTTCAAGATTTTGATATTCAATTTCCTTGGTCAGTGAATCGTACTCCCTGTTATTCCTGACGTTCATTTGCTGATCTTCATATTTCTTGATCAGGGTCAGGGCATCCTTGATTGCATTCTTTTTATCTGTAATGGATTTATCCATCACAAGAGTTTCCTGGATATAATTATCTACACGGGTTTCAAGACCGGCAATTTCATCTTCAAGATCCTGGACTTCCAGCGGAAGTTCACCACGTATAATACGGATTTTGTCTACCTGAGAATCGACCTGCTGGAGACTATATAATGCGATGAGTTTCTTTTCGATGGTGATTTCACCCTTTTCATCCGTAACCTCTGGTTTGGTTTTAAGAACAACCACTGCTGGAGCTTCTTCTGCAGCAACCTCTTCAACTTTAGAAATACTTTTTTTTGATGGGGCTGTGCCCTTGGATGCAGGTTTCTTAGCCAATTTCGATGGTTTGGAGGTGGCGATCGGCGTGCTTGTTGTTTTTGCCATAAACTCTTTGTTAAAAATAATGAACAGGATTGGTATTTACTTCTGAAATAAGGAATGCAAAATTAGGAAATTTTTCAATAAGCGCAGCATAAAGCCATTCTTTTACACCGCATTCACTCTCATAATGGCCAATATCTAAGAGAAGGAGTTCTCTCCCAACCGAAAAGAAATCATGATATTTGAGGTCTGCCGTCAGATAAGCATCGGCCCCTGACCTTACTGCTTCCGGTATTAAAAAATTTCCTGAACCGGTACAGAGAGCAACCCTCCTGATACTTTTGGAAGAGATTGCCGAATGCCGGATCACCGCAAGTCCAAGGTTGTTTTTAACCAGTTGAAGAAATTCTGTTTCAGGCATCGGTAATTCCAGGTCACCGACAAGACCAGCCCCGGATTGAGCATGTAAATTATCAAGTGGGTAAATATCGAAAGCGATCTCCTCGTATGGATGGTTCGCGCGGAGTGCTTTCAAGACCTTCCCTTCAATATACCTTGGGAAAATCACTTCGATTCGGATCTCCCGTTCCTGGTGAATAGTATGTTTTTCACCGACAAACGGGTTGGCCTGTTCCGAAGCTCTGAAAGTTCCTTCACCCTCCACATTATAGCTGCAGCAATCGTAATGGCCAATATGACCTGCGCCTGCCTCAAATAGGGCATTCCGTACTTTCCCGGCATAGGCAACAGGACAAAAAACGACCAGTTTCACCATCAAGCCTTGTTTAGGGCTCAATATGTTGAATCTGGTAATTCCAAGTTTCGAAAACACAAATGCATTTAATCCGTGCAACGTATTATCCAGGTTTGTATGCATGGCATATATGGCAATGTCATTGAACAACGCCATCTTTATGATTGCCGTTTCAGCCATTTCAGGAGTCAGTCTCTTCAACCCCTTAAATATAAAGGGATGGTGGGAAATGACCAGATTGCATTGGTTTTGGATGGCCTCCTTCATTACCTCTTCGGTAAGGTCAAGGCATAGAAGGGCCTTTTGAAAATTCCGTCGCAGATCTCCCACCAGCAGACCACAATTATCATAATCTTCCTGAAGGGACAAAGGTGAAATTGATTCCAGGTAGGATGTTATCTCTGAAATTGTCATGTAAGTCGAATTTTTCGGAAGCCAAAGATACACATTTTCAACACATAAAGGTGATTTTCAATGTTCATAAATTGTTTACAAGTTTAGCCGGGGAACGACTTTTTACGAGGCAGAAATTGCAACATTTGACGATTAATTTGCATACAAATATTGATTCATGAAATCACCTGTTGTTTTTGTTGTAGATAAAAATCCTTTACACCGAAACCTCATCAAATATCATTTGGATATCAACAAGTTTGTTAACGTACATGCTTTCCAGACCAGTGATGAGTGTTTGTATCGTGTCCGAAAAAACATGATCCCCGATTTTTTGATTACCGATTATGACCCCGTGGGACATATCGGATTTGACTTTATTGAACAAATAAAAGAAGTTTCTCCTTCCATTCAAATTATTGTCTTTTCCTCTTCTGATAACCCAATTCTTGCAATGAAGTTGCTTGATGCCGGCGTTTCTGATTTCATTGTCAAAACGGGCAAACTGGACATTGGCATAAAAGAATTGATCAAGAATGTAAAGTACCTCATAAAAGAGAAAGCGCTTTACTAAAAAGGTGAAAAAAATCAACATTCTTCATTGACAGTGTGAAATTATGCGGTGACCTTATTGCAGGTCGATTTTTTTAATAATTTAGGAGGTTCAATATGACGAAGGTCCTTCAAATTATTTTGTATCCGATTTCGCTGCTTTATGGTCTGGGTATGCAGATCAGAAATCTGCTTTTTGACCTTCGGATTCTGCCTTCCATCCAGTTCCCAAAGCCTGTAATTTCAGTAGGGAACCTTAGTTATGGTGGAACGGGCAAGACTCCTCATATTGAGTACCTGATTAAGCTATTGCATCCCCACTTTTTTGTGGCCACGCTCAGCCGCGGATATGGGCGAAAAAGCAATGGATTCATCATCGCATCAAAGCGTTCAAATGTGAAGTACATCGGAGACGAGCCGATGCAATTCCTTAAAAAATTTGAAAAAATCAAGGTGGCGGTGGATGAAAAACGCAAGCGTGGAATCCAGTTCCTTTATCAGAAATATCCTGATCTGGACGTGATTCTGCTGGACGACGCTTTTCAGCATCGGTATGTAAAACCTGGAATATCCATTCTTTTAACAGACTGCGCGCTGCTTTATACCGATGATTACGTCTTACCATCAGGAACCCTTAGGGAATTCAAATCCGGCGTTTCACGGGCCGATATTATCATCGTAACCAAAACACCAAAAATATTTTCTCCCATCACACGCAGGCGAATTCTGGAAGATTTAAAACCATCGCCTCATCAACGTGTCTATTTTTCCTATATCAAATATGGAGATCCCCGGCCTGTTTTTGAAACGGCCAGCCAGCAATTTCCTTTGAAAGTGACCAACATCCTGCTTTTTACTGGTATTGCAAACGATTATCCGTTGAGAGAACATCTTGCACGATTGTGCAGCGATCTGGTTGTTATTAAATTTGCCGATCATCACGCCTATAAACCGAATGATATCGAGGAGGTTATAAAGAAATACCATGATCTTCCCACGCAGAAGAAGGTGATTATTACCACCGAAAAAGATATGATGCGGCTGAAAACACCTGAACTGAGCACTAATTTGAAGAATCTGCCGTTATTTTATGTTCCGATCGAGATAGATTTTCACGGAACAGATAAGGAACTTTTTGACAATGAGATAATTGACTATGTTAAAAAAAATTAAAGAGACCACCGAATATCTTGAAAGCAGGATTTCACTTAAACCAGAAATTGGGATCATCCTCGGGACCGGATTGGGGGATCTTGTGAAAGAAATTGAAATACATCAGACCTTCCCCTATGAATTCATTCCCAATTTCCCTGTTTCGACGGTTGACGGGCATCATGGGCAATTGATTTTCGGGACCATGAATGGCAGAAATATCGTCGCCATGCAAGGGCGATTCCATTATTACGAGGGATACACCATGCAGGAAATTACCTTTCCTGTCAGGGTCATGAAGTTCCTGGGTATTGAAATGCTCATTCTATCCAATGCAAGCGGCGGCGTAAATCCTGACTTTGAAGTTGGCGACATCATGGTGATTGATGACCACATCAACCTGATGAAGGACAATCCACTGATTGGTGCCAATGAGAATGAGATTGGTACGCGTTTCCCGGATATGGGACAAGCCTATGACCATGCGTTGATCAAAAGGGCTTTTGATATTGCAGGGAAACAGAATATAAAACTTCAGAGGGGTGTATATGCTGCCGTTTCAGGACCCACCTACGAAACTCCCGCTGAATATAAATACATCCGCACCATCGGGGCCGACGCAGTTGGCATGTCTACTGTACCTGAAGTTATCGCTGCCCGGCATATGGGGCTGAAGTGCTTCGCCGTTTCGATTATTTCGGACCTGGGCGTACCGGGTAAGATTATTGAAATCACGCACAAACATGTCATCAACGCAGCGAGTGCCGTTGAACCCCTCATGACCCGTCTTATCCGTGAAATGATTGCCCGGTAACACCGGTATCAGTTTAATTGAGCATTCAGAATTTTCACCTTCCACCGGCCATCGGTCCTGCATCTTTTCTGCTGGAGGGAAAGTGATATCAAACTGGCTCCCAGCATTGAGCCTGAAATAATGAACATATCGGGTGTAAACACCTGTTCGTTGTTGATGAGATGGTTGAATGCAATGATTGTAAAAATGGCCAGACTCCCTATTCCAACAATTCTTCCAAACTTTTTAGGAAAAGCAAACTGTTTGTAAACAGAATGGATTTCGGTGAGACGAACATCGAAAGGCCGGAGTTCATCGACGGAGATAACGCTGTCATGAATTGACCAAAGTTTGCCCTTTAGCAGGGTGTCCTGTTTGGAAACCCTGAGTTTCAGATAATCCCCGGTATGGTAAAAATACCTCCTGGAAGTGCCTACTTTTTCCACCACCAATGTTTTCTGGGGATAGACGTGAACAGCAATCAAAATTAAAACAAGAAAGACAAGCAGCTTTTTCATTGTCAACATGATACTGTAAATTTAATAAAAATAGTATTTGATTACCTTTGTGACCAGAATGAAACAGCGGATCGTATTAATTTTCTGTGTATTAATTTTCAGTCAATGTAACCATGTTGAAGAATCTCCTCCATCCGGTTCATCCATTCGTAAACAAAAATTTTCCCTGCCATACGCTACTCAAACAATGAGAAAAAGGCCGGTCAACATCAACAATACAAAACCAGCAACCGGATTACTCAGTCATCAGAAAATTGCGAAAAAAAGAAAACACAGCACAAAAAAAACAACCGCACCTCGTCAAAATTTCAGCGCTTCGCGCAACGATTCACTGTTTGTAGCCCGATTGAATTATATAAGGTCGGGCAGAATTGAGCTTGATCTTAATGAACCTGTGAACAAACAGTTCCTAGGTTCACCTGTTGAAAACCTTCCATTCCAGTCGATGATCACCCTGAGCCGTGAGTCATTTCTGAAGATCAACTTTGACAATGATATCCTGGATTATACCGACCGTTTTTATACCAACGGAATAAAAATCGATATTATTACTCCGGGTCTGCAAATGAATCCATTGTCAAAACTGATGGTTCCATATTGGTCTTCAGGCAAAAACTACTACGGACTTACCCTGGTCCAGAACATGTACACCCCCTCCACCACCAAGTCAGGAGGAATTTTATATGGAGACCGGCCTTATGCCGCATACCTTTATGTCGGAAGTTTTAAAATCACCAATGACCCTGAACATCACTTCAGACAGACCAGTGAGCTTGACCTGGGCATAATCGGGCCGAACTCATACGGGGAATGGGTTCAACGGTCCTTCCACAATTCCGTTCCGACCAACAACGAACCGTTGGGTTGGGAGTACCAGATACAGAACGACCTTGTACTCAATTATTCCATCATTTATGAAAAGGGGGTCATTTCAACCAGGTATCTTGATTTCAACTTTACTTCATTTGGAAATGTTGGGACCCTATACACAAACTTCAGCGGGGGGATTCAGTTAAGGGCCGGATGGATGAATCCATATTTTGCAAACCTGGGCCTTGCCAAAAGAGCGATCCTCAAAGAGCAGGGATTAAGAAAATTCCAGTGCATTTTTTTCGTCAAGGGGGCAGGAAAACTGGTTGGTTATGATGCAACATTGGAAGGAGGACTCCTCAACAGGTCAAGTTCATATACCATTCCCGCCAGCGAGATATCCAGGGTGGTATTTCAGGCAAGCGGAGGGATTGCAATCTCTTCCGGCGGTTTTCGTTTTGACGTGGAGCAATTTCTGTTAAGTCCTGATTTTCATAACGGATGGTGGCATAAATGGGTTCACCTGGCCCTTACTTTTTGCCTTTAGTTGTTGATAAATAAAATTCCGAAGCACTGATTAATCAAACCGGATTAGCCCTACTTTTGAGCCATGGAAGAAAAGAGTACCAGAAAGCGGACCCGGCCAACCGGAGTGAGTGAAATTATTTTTGAACATGGAAAGATCCCACCGCAGGCCATGGATCTGGAGGCCGCGGTACTTGGGGCCATGATGCTTGAAAATGACCGTCTGGCCGAGGTTATTGAAGTATTGAAGCCGGCAGTCTTCTATAAAGAAAATCACCAGATTATCTTTTCAGCCATCCAGCGCCTCTTTGCGCAAAATGAACCCGTGGATATCCTCACTGTAACCGAGGAATTGAGAAAATGCGGCGAACTTGATATTGCCGGTGGGCCGTACTTCATTACAATGCTCACAAACCGGATTGCGTCGGCTGCAAATATTGAATTTCACTCACGGATCATATTACAAAAGTTTATCCAGCGTGAGCTGATCAGGGTATCTTCTGAAATCATTAAAGATGCCTACGAAGACACAACCGATGTGTTTGATCTTTTGGACAAGGCTGAAACCGGGCTTTTTTCAATCAGTGAAAGCAGCATCGGCAAGTCCTACATGGATATGAAATCCATCATCAAGGAGGCCATCATTGAAATTGCCGCCGGAAGGAACCAGGAGGGCAAATTGCGCGGGGTGGGATCCGGGTTTACAGAGTTGGACAGAATTACCTCAGGCTGGCAAAAATCTGACCTGGTCATCATTGCCTCTCGTCCGGGGATGGGCAAAAGTGCCTTCGCACTGACCATGGCACGAAATGCAGCCATCGATTTCAAGAAACCGGTTGCCGTATTCTCCCTTGAAATGTCATCGGTTCAGCTGGTAACCCGTCTTATGTCGAGTGAGACCGAAATTCCGCAGGAAAAACTGCGAAAAGGCTCCATGGAAGAACATGAATGGGCCCAGCTAAACACCAAAATCACACCCCTCATCGATGCCCCGCTTTACATTGATGATACAGCAGCTTTATCAGTTTTTGACCTCAGGGCAAAATGCCGCAGGTTAAAGGCCCACCATGATATCCAGATGGTCATCGTAGATTATCTTCAATTGATGCAGGGCAGCCAGGATACAAGAGGAAACCGCGAGCAGGAGATCAGCAGTATTTCAAGGGCGCTCAAAACCCTGGCCAAGGAGCTTGATCTTCCCGTTATTGCCTTGTCACAGTTAAGCCGGGCCTCTGAAAAACGTTCCGCAGCTGCCAAACCGATTCTATCCGATCTTCGTGAATCGGGCTCCATTGAACAGGATGCCGATATGGTCTTGTTCATCTACCGCCCTGAATATTATAAAATTGATCAGGATGAAAATGGTGAATCCACTTCAGGAGTTACCGAAATCATCATTGCAAAAAACAGGAATGGTCCGTTGAAAGATGTCCGGATAAAGTTTGTTTCCAAGTACGCCAAATTTGTCGATGCTGAAATGGATTATACTCCTATGAAAATGATTCCTTCCAATGAATCTTTTGATGGTTCAATGAGGACCCGTAATGTGATGTCGAAAATGAATGATGATGATGCGCAGGATTCTCCATTCTGACCTGAAAAGGATACTGATCATTCTATTCTTTCTCTTCACCATCCTTCCAATTCGTGCAGCCTTTATGCTTATACCGATGGATGAGGCTCAGCAGAATCATCTGAAGGCTTACGGGATCGCGTATTGGGTCCTTCAAAAGGAGGTGGAGGTGGATTGGCTGCTAAATTATCGTGGAGGAAGTTTCATGTTCCAGTTCAGTAAAACGTTCGAATCGGAATGCACCATACGGGGAGTGACCTACCAGGTTATTGCTGATGCACAGGCTTCAGCGATCCTTCAGGAAATCTCTGATCCCCAGGTCAACATGGAAAACATCAAGCTGCATAAAGTGCCCAGGGTCGCGGTTTATTCCCCAAAGAACAAGCTTCCGTGGGATGATGCTGTCACGCTGGTTCTCACCTATGCCGAAATTCCCTATGATATCCTGTATGACGAGGAGGTGATGGGCGGAGCCCTGCCCTTGTATGACTGGCTGCATCTGCATCATGAGGATTTCACCGGGCAGTACGGAAAATTCTGGGCAGCTTACAAAAACTTCCCGTGGTACCGTGAAGATGTGATTACCCAGGAAGAAAGTGCAAAGAAACTTGGATTCAGTAAGGTTTCGCAAATGAAACTGGCGGTGGCAAGCAAAATACGTGATTTTGTGGCAGGTGGCGGATATCTTTTCGCGATGTGTTCAGCCCCTGACAGTTACGACGTTGCTTTGTCGGCAGATGGTGTTGATATCTGCGATGTCATGTTCGATGGGGACCCCCCGGATCCGGATGCCCAGTCGAAACTGAACTTTAATAACTGTTTTGCTTTCCAGAACTTCACCCTGAGTAAAAATCCCTATGAATATGAGATTTCGTCGATCGATGTGACGGAAACCCGGCCAAAAAACATCACCAGGGAAAACGACTTTTTCACCTTGTTTGACTTTTCAGCCAAATGGGACCCTGTCCCCAGTATGCTCTGCCAGGATCATTCCACCCTGATTCACGGCTTCATGGGGCAAACCACCGCGTTCAATGAGAAATATGTGAAGGCCAATGTGATTGTGCTGGGGGAGACTAAATCGCTGAATGAGGCACGATACATACATGGAGATTTTGGGAAAGGAACCTGGACATTCCTGGGCGGGCACGACCCTGAAGACTATCAGCACCTGGTCGGAGATCCGCCCACAGACCTGAACCTGCATCCCAATTCCCCCGGGTACAGACTCATTCTCAACAACATACTTTTCCCTGCTGCAAAAAAAGAAAAGCGAAAGACTTAGGAAAAAATGATCAGAAATTACCGTTGCCGGTCATAAATTTCATTGGAGTAAGAGAAGTCGTTGATCTCATCTGAAGGAAAATCTTCCTTAGATTGAAGCTTCCAGACAGAAAAATCTATTTCCGGAAAAAAGACATCGGCATCAAATGACTTGTGAACCCTTGTCAGATACAGCCGGTCGGCAATCGGTAAAAACTGGCGATACACAGAGGCCCCTCCAATAACAAAATTCTCCTCATCCTCATTGCATCTAGCCACAGCATCTTCGATTGAATAGGCCATTTCACAGCCTTCAATCTGTTCATTGGCAATATCGGTAATCACAATATTCCGGCGGTTAGGCAACGGCCTGCGCGGCAGAGATTCAAAGGTGCGTTTTCCCATTATCACGGGGTGTCCATTGGTAATTCTTTTAAATCTCTTCAAATCTTCAGAGATGTGCCAGAGCAGGTCATTATTTTTGCCAATACCCCTGTTTTCGGCTATTGCGACAATGATAGATATCATCCTTTAAATTTTAAATTGCGATATCACCTTTGATGTGCGGGTGAGACTGATAATTGATCAAATGAAAATCTTCAAACCGGAACCCGTCAATATCCTTTACTTCGCTGTTAATGACCATCTGGGGCAGAGGCAGCGGCTCACGGGTCAGTTGCAGCTTCACCTGTTCAATATGGTTCAGATAAATATGGGCATCTCCCAGCGTATGGATAAATTCACCCGGTTTCAATCCGGTTGCCTGGGCCATCATCGTGGTAAGCAGGGCATAGGAGGCAATATTGAATGGAACTCCCAGGAAAATATCACAACTACGCTGGTACATCTGGCAGGAAAGTTCGCCATTGGCTACATAAAACTGGAACAGGAGGTGACAAGGCGGCAAAGCCATCTGGTCCAGGTATCCGACATTCCAGGCGCTAACTATGTGCCTTCGTGAATCAGGATTATTGCGGATTGAGTCAACCACCTGTTTTACCTGATCAACATGCGAGCCATCGGGCTTCGGCCACGATCGCCATTGATACCCATAGACAGGCCCCAGATTTCCGTTTGCGTCAGCCCATTCATTCCAGATGGATACCTTGTTATCTGTCAGATATTTGATGTTGGTTGCTCCTTTCAGAAACCAAAGCAGCTCATGCAGTATAGATCGAAGATGCAGTTTTTTCGTGGTCAACAAAGGAAAATTCTCCCTGAGATCAAACCGCATCTGATATCCAAAAACGCTGATCGTGCCGGTACCGGTGCGGTCCTGCTTTTGAATCCCGTTTTTTAGAACATAATCGAGAAGATCAAGGTATTGCTTCATAACAAAAACGGCAAAACAAAAATCATTAATAAAGATCAGTGCTGGATAGATGATGAGAATACATTGGCATCATGTTTATGGCGAAAAAGTATTGCAAATAAAACAGCCACCACCAGTGAATATCCTGCAAATGCAAACCATATCCCTTTCCAATCGAACGAGCCATCGCCCAAAATGAAGTAGTTGTCAATCACAATTCCACTAAGACGGCTGCCCAGAAAGGCTCCAAAACCATTGGTCATCATCATGAACAATCCCTGGGCACTGGCCCTGATACCGGGTTCACTTTGTGTTTCGACGAACAGGGAGCCTGAAATATTGAAGAAATCGAAGGCCATCCCATAGATGATACAGGAGAGAATGATCATCCAGAGGCCTGAATCCGGGTCGCCTAAACCAAAGAGTCCAAATCGCAGCACCCATGCAATCATACTGAAGATCATCACTTTTTTGATCCCGAACTTTTTCAGGAAAAATGGAATGGTCAGGATAAAAAGTGTCTCGGAAATCTGTGAAATCGACATGATGATGGCCGGATATTTCACGGCAATCAAATCTTTAAATGCGGGAATCTTGGCAAAATCATGCAAGAATGTATCGCCGTATGCATTGGTCAGCTGGAGTGAGGCACCGAGAAGCATGGCAAAGATGAAAAAGACAGCCATTTTGGAACTTTTAAACAGTGCAAATGCGTTTAACCCGAGCGCCTGGGCGAACGTTTTTTTATGACCACCACCCAACGGAGGACATGCAGGGAGTGTGAAAGAATAAATTCCCAGGAACAGGGATGCAGCCGAAGCGACATAAAATTGTGCAGCCGAAGTTTCAAGTCCGGAGAGGCTGATGATCCATAATGCCACGATAAATCCGATGGTACCCCATACCCTGATGGGAGGGTATTCTTTAATGATATCCAGTCCTTTACTTTTAAGTGTAGAGTAAGCCACGGTGATGGAAAGTGCGATGGTTGGCATGTAGAAAATCATGTTGACCAGCATGATCCAGAACATCGTGGATGGATCGTTCACCCTCGGAACCATGAAAAGGATGCCGGCGGCAATGATGTGAAAAATACCGTAGAGCCTCTCCGCGTTAATCCATCGGTCGGCTATGATACCAGCAATGGCAGGCATGAAAAGAGAGGCAATGCCCATGGTAGAGAAGATCGCTCCAAATTCGGTGCCCGTCCAATGTTTTGTCTGAAACCAGTAAGCTCCGATCGTCAGCAGCCATGAACCCCAAATGAAAAACTGTAAAAAATTAAGAAGAATGAGTCGGTGTTTTATCGTCATCAGAAAAAGAGTTAATTCTTATGTAAAAGCGGGGAATTGTTATTTCCGTTTATTGAGTTCATCCCTGATCTTGGATGCTTTCTCATATTCTTCATTTTCAATGGCCTGCTGAAGCATTTGTTTCAGATCGGCTGCAGCTGCATCGGTATAATCCACTGCCTCTTCGGGTTCACTTTGCGGTTTCGGCTCTTCAGGTTTCATCAGTTCTGCCTCTTCCTCCATCAGGATGCCGGCAGCGACCATGATACTTTCATAGGTAAAGATCGGGCAGTTAAATCTCAGCGCCAGTGCAATCGCATCGGAAGTGCGGGAATCGACCTCCTGTTCATTCTGTCCATCGGTACAAACCAGTTTAGCATAAAACACCCCTTCACTGAACTTGTTGATCACCACCTCCGAAATTTCAATATGGTAGACATCAGCGAATGATTTAAAGAGATCATGGGTCAACGGGCGGGGCGTCCTGATTTTTTCAAGTTCGATTGCGATGGATTGCGCTTCAAACCCACCTATGATGATAGGCAAGCGTCGTTTCCCATCACGTTCACCAAGAATCAGGGCATAAGCACCGCTTTGTGACTGGCTGTAGGACATCCCGATGATATCCAATCTGATTTTTTCCACTATAACATCCGGATTTTACTCCATACAAACCTACGGGAAATTTCCCTAACAGACAAAACATGTGGAAAAATTCTATTCATTCTCGAAATTCTTCCTATTTTTGTCAACAGTCTAAATAATTAAATAGGTACATATGAAAAGAACCATTACGATTCTAACGGTTATGCTTTTGCCATTTTTAACGATGGCTAGTGAGGCTAACCTTGTGATTCCTGACGGAATCAGAAACCAATCCATATTATATTGGGGTTTCCTGATCACCTTTGCAGGTTTTATGTTTGGATTATTCCAATTTCTTAAGGTAAAAAAAATCGGTGCGCATAAATCCATGCTGGATGTGGCACAGGTAATTTTCGAGACGGCCAAGACCTATCTCGTTCAGCAGGGAAAATTTTTAATGATTCTTTTTCTCTTTATTGGCACTGCAGTAGCCTTTTATTTCGGATGGCTCTCAGATGCTCATTTTGGATTTGGCGGGGTTTTGATGATTCTGGGATGGACCATTATCGGTATTCTGGGGTCATATAGCGTAGCCTGGTTCGGGATCAGGATGAATACGCTGGCCAATGCACGTATGGCTTTTGCTTCGCTTGAAAGAAAACCGATCAAACTTCTGAACATTCCTTTAAATGCAGGAATGAGCATTGGCGTGGTTCTGATTTCGCTCGAGTTAATCATGATGCTTATCATCCTGATGTTTGTGCCCGGGGAATATGCCGGTGCAAGTTTTATCGGGTTTGCCATTGGTGAATCACTTGGCGCATCAGCGTTAAGAATTGCCGGAGGTATCTTTACTAAAATTGCTGACATCGGGTCCGACCTGATGAAGGTCATCTTTAAGATCGGAGAAGATGATCCCAGAAATCCAGGCACCATTGCCGATTGTGTAGGAGATAATGCAGGTGACAGTGTAGGCCCGACGGCCGATGGTTTTGAAACCTACGGTGTAACCGGTGTTGCTCTGATCTCCTTTATCATCCTGGCAGTTGCCGACGTGAATATTCAGGTTCAGTTGCTTACCTGGATCTTTGTCATGAGAATCTTTATGATCATCACCTCTATCGTATCTTTCTGGATCAACAGTGCCATCAGCAAAGCCAAATACTCCAATGTTGATGATCTTGACTTTGAAAAACCTTTGACCTCCCTTGTGTGGATCACCTCGATTCTTTCCATTCTAGTAACCTTTGCCATCAGTTATGTGACGATCAGTGATCTTCCTCATGACCTTTGGATTACCTTGTCGGTGATCATCTCGGCCGGTACCCTTGGTGCTGCGCTGATCCCGGAGTTCACGAAACTTTTCACCTCTCCCAAATCCACCCACGTAAAAGAGGTGGTAGTTGCATCGCAGGAAGGTGGCGCTTCCCTTAACATCCTTTCAGGACTTGTTGCAGGAAATTTCAGCGGCTTCTGGCAGGGCATGGTTTTTTTCCTGCTTATGTTCATCGCCTATTTTGCAAGCACTTTCGGATTGAGCAATTTCATGATCTATCCCTCCATCTTTGCATTCGGCCTGGTTGCTTTTGGTATGCTCGGCATGGGACCTGTGACCATCGCAGTTGACAGTTATGGCCCTGTTACCGACAATGCACAATCCATTTATGAGCTTTCGCTGATCGAGGAAATTCCTGGTATTTCTGCTGAAATAGAACGGGATTTTGGTTTTAAACCTGATTTTGAAAAATCGAAACATTATCTGGAAGCCAATGATGGCGCCGGCAACACCTTCAAGGCAACGGCAAAACCGGTGCTGATCGGGACTGCCGTGGTTGGGGCTACCACCATGATCTTCTCCCTCATCCTGGTGATAAAAAAATCGCTGGGCATTGAACCGGAACAGGTTCTGAACCTTTTGAATCCTTACACAATCCTTGGGTTTTTACTTGGCGGGGCGGTCATTTACTGGTTCAGCGGTGCTTCCATCCAGGCGGTCACCACCGGAGCAAGCAGGGCTGTTGCCTATATCAAGAACAATATCAACCTTGATCCGAATGCACCAAAAAAAGCCGACACAGCCAAATCAAAAGAGGTTGTTCAGATCTGCACGGTTTACGCTCAAAAGGGGATGCTCAACATCTTCATTGCCATTTTCTCCTTTGCTTTGGCATTTGCTTTTCTCTCCTCCCCTGTTGGATTAACCGACTCAATGAGTCCTGCCGAAAAACTGAATTACGCCTTGCCAGTCTCACTTTTTGTAAGTTACCTGATCTCGATTGCCTTTTTCGGTTTATATCAGGCCATCTTTATGGCCAATGCCGGAGGTGCATGGGATAACGCAAAAAAGGTGATTGAAGTTGACATGAAGGAAAAGGGAACTGAACTTCATGCAGCGTCGGTTGTTGGCGATACCGTGGGTGATCCGTTCAAAGATACTTCATCTGTGGCTATGAATCCAATTATCAAGTTTACCACCCTTTTTGGATTACTGGCGATGGAAATAGCTTTATCGGCCGATTTCAGACCCATTGCTCATTATATCGGATTGGCGTTTTTTGCGGTAGCTTTATATTTTGTTTACCGTTCATTTTATAAAATGCGTATTAGAGACTAACTTTCAACTACTTGCATTAAAGAGGCTGCGGGAATAGTTCCTTCAGCCTCTTTTTTTTATCAGAATTGAGACAACCTTTGGATCTGTTCGTGTTACCTTTATGGATCATTGTTGATTAACGTGGAGGAATCTCTTATTAAAAAAGCAATTGCAAGGGATGCTTGCGCCATTGAAGCGTTGTATGATCGCTATGCTCCTTCCTTGTTAAGCGTTTGCTTCCGATACTGCGGTAACCGGGAAGATGCTGAAGATATCCTACACGACGGATTCATTAAAATCATCCAGAAAATCCAGACGTTTAAGATGCGTAATGATGGATCCCTGGAAGCCTGGATGCGCCGGATTATGGTCAACACTGCCCTGAATTTTCTTCGGGACAGAATGAAAGTGAAAAGTTTCGTGGATATTGACCCCATCCTTGAGAAACTTAACCATTATGATGAAGAGAAGATTGATGAGGAGGAGAAATACCTCAGCATGGGCCAGGAAAAGATCATGAATCTCATTTGTGAATTGCCTGCTGGCTACCGGACTGTATTCAACATGTATGTGTTTGAGGAATATGGCCATAAGGAGATCGCTGAGCTCCTTCAGTTCTCGGAGAATACATCGAAATCACAACTTTCAAAGGCCCGTGCTATGCTTCGGAAAAAATTGAATCAAATGGTCAACGTAAAAACATTACCGACCTATGAAAAAGTATAACCATCCTGTTGATGGGTACTTCAGGGAAAACCTGAAGGATCATCAGATAACGCCTTCGGATGCCGGTAAAAAGGCCTTCCTCCGCGATGCCATGCAGCTTCCCCGATCCGATAAAAAACGGAGAAAAGGGATAATCCTTCTATCGGTCATTCTCATTGCACTTATTGGAGCCGGCATATTTATGTGGTCCGTCAATTCATACAAATCATCCCCAAATACATCCAACGAATCCATATCATCCGTAAACAAATCCTTAAGCTTAACCAATCAAACCAGCAGGGGTCTTTCAACCCAGATTACCAAAAATCCGGTACCTCTTCCTGCCGCAAGTCAACCAGAGTTTGTTCAGAAATCATCAGTTCCTGATGCAAAAGCATCAGGGCAACACCAGGTCGCTGCATTCATATCTGTTGAACAGGATAAATCATCTGTGAAAAGTCAGCTGGTGGGTGAGGATCAAATAAAACCTCTTGTTAACATCCAAAATCCGAACTACGATAGTTTATATCCTCCCGTTAATGCCGTTGTGTCAGAACAGGGAACAACCACATCGGCAGATTCAGGGAACTCGTTCATGAAAAAAGAACCAGGTCCTATTGCAAGTTCTGATACATTGCAAAATAATAGACTCAGGAGAGCCGTTGAAAAGGACAAAAAATGGATGCCAAACATTGGTTTCTATTACACTCCGGAATGGATGTTCAACACCATGGAAGGGTCAAAATTTGTCAACAATTTCGGAATTGAGGGGACTTTTCATTTTGGGAGGTTTTCGGTTCGCACCGGGGCGGGACTGTCCGTGGCAAAAGGAACGAATGAACTTACGGTTGAATACAATGATTTCCTGGGGGCCTACAATAAACTGGATTCGATGAAATTTGCGTGGAATGATCCTTCACACCAGTATATTCCAACCTATTACATGACGCAGCAGGATATATGGGACAGCCTGTTAAAGCTCGATTACCCGAAGGTAATAAAAAGATACACCTATATTCAGGTCCCGTTGATCATGGGATATGATTTCTGGCGGTCTGAAAAATTCTCGGTAGGGATCCGGGTGGGACCAGTCATGTCGGTACTTCTCACAACAAAACAGTTATCGGAGGAATATGATCCGGGGACAAAACGTATCGTAAGCATAAACGATATCACACCCGGGCAGGTAAACCTGAACTGGCAGATCATGGGCGGACTCAATGCGTCGATAAATTTAACCAGGAATTTGATTCTTGAAATTGAGCCATGTGGCCGGTATTACTTCAATTCCGTTTACGAAAAGCCGGTTAATTCTGCCAAACCGTGGTCCATTGGCATACGTACTGCTTTTGTTTTAAAATGGTAAATTTGGACTTTATTCAGGCAACCTTTGGATAGTACCGGGTTAATAGATTAGAAAACATCCGGAAAGTGTTTCTAAGGTTATCAGATAAAAATGCATCATTCAAACTTAAAAAAATGAAAAAGCTACTTCTCCCGATCCTGTTTTTACTCTTTGTTTTTCCCGTCATGTCGCAGGGACTTGTATCCATAAACGGGACAATCACTGACTCGGCCACAGGCAATCCCCTTCCTAACCATGCGGTGACCATTTCAAATGACTCTACCGCTGGATGGGTCTATTATCACACAACATATACCTATAACAATGGATTTTACGTGGATACGGTTCCGGTTCCTTTGAACAGCCAAGGAATACTGTATGTACGGACTACTGATTGCCAGAACAATATCCATCAGGCTGTATTGAACTACAATCCATCTTCAATGATATTTAACGTAAATTTCCAGATTTGCGGTACTGCATCACCAGGGCTTCCTATCCTTTCAACCGGGTCAGCCACCGGGATCACCAGTACGAGTGCAATACTTAATGGGTACGTGAATCCCAACGGGTCTCAAACCTCTGTTAACTTTGAGTTTGGAACAACAGCCTCGTATGGCTTCTATTTATCCTGTGGTCAATTTTCCGGGGATTCAATCTACCCGGTTACCCAGGAACTGACTGGCCTTACTCCGGGAACCCTCTATCATTACCGGCTCATGGGAACCAACTCAAATGGGACCTCATACGGAAATGACAACACTTTTACTACCCTGGGATCGACAGGCTGCCATGCTGATTTTATGGTTTATCCCGACAGCAATGCCGTCAATTCCTATTATTTTGTCAACCAATCCACCGGGAATATCGCAATGTTTACCTGGAGTTTTGGCGATGGTCAAAGCCAGACCATTACCTTTCCGGGGAATCCCAATGTTAACCACACCTACTCTTCACCAGGCACCTATTTAGTCTGTTTGTCGATCCAGGGCAATGACAGCAGTTGCTATGACGCGCAATGTGACACCCTGGTAGTAGGAACTCCGACACCCTGCCATGCAGCATTTTCAGCTATTTCGGACAGCATAAACACATATCATTTCACGGACCTGTCAACGGGATCCCCTGCCATCATTTCCTGGAACTGGAACTTTGGTGATCCTGCAAGCGGGGCCAACAATGTGTCACAGTTACAAAATCCCATCCATGCCTTCAGCACACCAGGTTACTATATGGTTTGCCTGACCATTTACGGATCCGGGAGTTGTTCTGATGTCACTTGCGACACCATAGTTGTCGGAACCGGTCCCGGGTGCCAGGCCAATTTCTCCTATGCCATCAATCCCGGACCGGGGAACAACATTGTAACATTCACCGACCTTTCGCAAGGAAGTGTGCTATCCTGGCTCTGGAATTTCGGGGATCCCCTGTCGGGCTCCAACAATTGTTCAACCATTCAGAATCCAAGCCACACCTATACAACACCCGGCTATTATAACGTTTGTCTCACCATAGCAGGGAATAACTGCACCAGTGTCTTTTGCAGTACTGTTGAGATCCAGGACAGTGTAAACTATCACCAGGTCTACGGTCAGGTATTTGCAGGAAATTTCCCGATCAACATGGGAATAGCCATGATTTTCTCGATAGATACTACCGGCAGTTATCAACCCTTTATTGATGTATTCCCCATCGATTCGAACGGGGTGTATTATTTTACCATGGTCCCCAACGGGAATTATTATATCCTGGCCATCCCATTCGATTCAACAGCCTACCTGCCAACCTATTACGGGAATAAACTTACATGGCAGGAGGCCACGGTCATCAACCTGGGTACCGCCAATAATCCATATGACATCAACCTTTTGGCATCCGGCAATATGACAAACGGACCTGGATCAGCAACGGGACAGATCAACATGGATCAGCTGAAGTCGACCTTCATGGTTGATAAAGTCAGTATGATCCTGTTGAATGCACAGGGAACCGCGATCGGATTCACCAATGTATCCATTGCCGGTGAATTCAACTTCCCAACCCTGGCCTTTGGCACCTATTACCTGCATCCCGAAATGCCCGGCATTACAAGTGACAATGTTATGATCGAACTTACGCCTGAGAAACCAAATGCCGAGGTGACCATGACATTTGTCGGGAACAGCATTCTTGGGGTGAAAGAGGAGATATCCATGGTTTCTTCATGGAATGTGTATCCGAACCCGGTAAATGACAAGGTTTCGGTCGACCTGAATATAAAACAATCTTCTACAGTACAGGCTGAGATATACGATCTTACCGGCCATTTGCTGGTTATGAAACAGGTCTCCCTGATGCGTGGAGGGAACCACTTTGAGCTGGCTGTTTCATCGCTTCCAACAGGATTATATTCCCTGAGGATCCATTCAGCAGAAGGAATGAACCTTGTTGTAAAACTGATAAAAACCAGATAGAAAACCCATTGGGATAAAAAAGCCGCTCCGGAATCCCGGGCGGCTTTTTTATTGGGATCCTTTTGGTTTAGTTCATTACTGACAGGGCATAATTGTTTATTTTTTCACAAAGTTTTGATACTTTTGCGTTGTATTCGATAATCCTCTAAATCCTTCCATATGATCAGCAATAACTTTGCAAGAAGACACAACGGACCAGTTGGTGAAGAAATCACCGCAATGCTCACTAAAATCGGAGTTAATTCCATCGATCAGCTTATTAATCAAACAGTTCCACCTTCCATCCAGATGAAAGAACCTCTCCATCTTCCGGATGGAATGAATGAGTACCAATACCTCAACCACATAAAATCCATCGGGGCGAAAAACAAGCTGTATAAAAGTTTTATCGGCCTGGGATATTACGATACGATTGTTCCCGCGGTCATTCTGCGAAATATTCTTGAGAATCCAGGATGGTATACCGCCTATACTCCTTACCAGGCTGAAATTTCACAAGGCCGGCTCGAGGCTTTGCTGAATTTTCAAACCATGGTTTGCGATTTAACCGCGATGCCCATTGCAAATGCATCGTTGCTGGATGAAGGCACAGCGGCATCGGAGGCCATGATCATGCTTTTCAACAGCCGGTCGCGGGATGCGGTCAAAAGAGGCTCAGACAAGTTCTTCGTATCGGAAGAGTTGTTTCCCCAGTCGATCGATGTTATCCGGACCCGTGCCGTTCCCCTGGGGATCCAATTGATTATCGGGAAGCAGGATGAATTCAATTTCAATGATATGGTTTTCGGATGTGTGATCCAGTATCCGAACCAATTTGGAGCCGTGTGTGATTATTCTGCAATTGTCAGCAAGGCACATGAAGCTGGCGCTATGGTGGCAGTTGCAACTGATCTCCTAAGCCTGACCCTGCTGACTCCTCCGGGAGAATGGGGCGCTGATATCGTATTCGGTTCCACCCAGCGTTTTGGTATCCCGATGGGTTATGGCGGTCCTCATGCAGCCTTTTTTGCAACCCGTGATGAATATAAACGTCAGATGCCTGGCCGGATCATCGGAATTTCAGTTGATGCCAATGGGAACAGGGCTTTACGCATGGCTCTCCAGACACGGGAGCAGCATATCAAGCGCGAAAAAGCCACTTCAAACATCTGCACCTCCCAGGTTCTCCTGGCCGTGATGGCAGGAATGTACGCCGTGTATCATGGCCCGGCAGGAATCCGCCAGATTGCCCGTCACATTAACATTCTCACCGGAGTTTTGTCGCAGGAGGTGCAAAAGTACGGCTACAAACAACTGAACAAATCCTTTTTCGATACTGTTTTAATTGAGATACCGGCAGATGTGCAGGTGGAGACAATCCGCCGTGCCGCCCTGGAACATCAGATGAATCTGCGCTACATCGATGGCAAACATATTGGTGTCAGCATTGATGAAACCACTGCTCTTTCTGATATCAACACCCTTGTTGGCATATTGGCGAAAGCCAATGGAAAAACCTATGTGGAATTCGTATGCAATCCCAGGGAGTGTGAAATGATCACCACCCTTCCGCAGGCGCTGACACGTACCACAGGGTTCCTTAAACAAAAGGTATTTAATGCATATCATTCGGAGACGGAAATGATGCGTTATATAAAAAAACTGGAGATCAAAGACCTTTCATTGAACCGGTCAATGATCCCGCTTGGGTCATGCACCATGAAGCTGAATGCTGCATCTGAATTGTTTGCACTCAGCTATCCCGAATTCGGGGGAATGCATCCATTTGTTCCCAAGGATCAGGCTGAAGGTTACCAGTTCCTGATTGCTGAACTTGCAAAAGACCTGGCTACCATCACCGGTTTTGACAAAGTATCATTCATGCCTAATTCCGGTGCAGCTGGAGAATATGCCGGCCTGATGGTCATAAGACAATATCATATCGCCCATGGCGAGGGTCACCGCAATGTTTGCATCATTCCCTCTTCTGCCCATGGCACCAACCCTGCCAGCGCTGCGATGGCCGGGATGAAGGTTGTGGTCGTTAAATGCGATGAAAAGGGTAACATTGATGTCGATGATCTTCGGGAGAAAGCAGTGCAGTTCAGGGATACCCTGTCGGCTCTGATGGTAACCTATCCCTCAACGCATGGTGTTTTCGAGGAGGAGATCCTTGACATTATCCACATCATTCATGAAAACGGAGGACAGGTATACATGGATGGTGCAAACATGAATGCGCAGGTCGGATTAACCAATCCCGGGATTATAAAAGCCGATGTTTGTCATCTGAATCTGCATAAAACATTTGCCATTCCTCATGGTGGCGGGGGTCCCGGCGAAGGTCCCATTGCGGTTGCAAAGCATCTGTCCCCCTATTTGCCCAAACATGTCCTGGTAGAAACAGGCGGCAATGATGGGATTACAGCCGTTGCCTCAGCTCCCTATGGCAGTGCACTGATCCTGACCATTTCTTATGCCTACATCAAATTGATGGGTGGCGGCGGACTCACCGAGGCAACAAAAATGGCCATCCTGAATGCCAACTACCTTAAATCATGTCTTGAACCCCATTACCCGATCCTTTATTCAGGCAAAAACGGACGCTGTGCCCACGAGATGATCGTGGATTGCAACGGGATAACCAAACAGACCGGCATAGGCGCCATTGATATTGCCAAGCGGCTCATGGACTATGGGTTTCATGCCCCTACCGTAGCATTTCCTGTGCATGGCACCCTGATGGTTGAACCCACGGAAAGTGAACCCTACTCTGAACTAAACCGGTTCATCGAAGCCATGGTGATGATCAAGGCCGAGATAGATGAAATTGACTCTGGCAAGGCAGATAAATCGGTGAATGTCATCATGAAAGCGCCCCACACGGCACAGATGGTGTCGGCAGATGAATGGAATCTTCCCTATTCACGACAGAAGGCTGCATTTCCTGTTGTAGCATTAAAGGAAGATAAATATTGGCCAACAGTAACCAGAATTGATGACGCTTTCGGGGACCGGAATCTTTGTTGTGTTTCCGGATAAATGGAAAAAAGTTATATCTTTATGAACTAAACCAATTTTTATGAAAACAAGTAAAATTTACTTCAGTCTTTTGGCAGTAGTGGCTGCCTTTGTTATCACCTCCTGCGGATCACCTGTCACATTAACCAGCTGGAAGAATCCTGCTGACAACTCTCAGATTTCTAAAGTTGTGGTCATGCCTTTATTCGAAAAACTCGAATACATGAAACCTTTCGAACAGGCCATGGATGCCTATTTCAACACCCAGGGACTGAAGGCCATCGGTTCTCTTGATTTTCTGAATCCAAACATCAAATACGAGATTTCCGATATCAAGAAAAAATGCGATAGCCTGGGAGCCGATGCCATTTTGGTATTTGTTTATAAAGGAACTGATAAATCAGAAAGTTACGTTCCTCCAACAACTTATGTAACCGGCGGATTTGGTGGCTATTGGGGTGGTGGTTACTGGGGCGGTGGTTATTACGGCGGCTATTATGGCGGCTATAATACTGGTGCAGTGACTACGGGTGGTTACTGGACAACCACCTCTGTTATAAACCTGAAAGCAAGTGTTTATACCAAGGCAACCAAGGAACCTTTATGGACCGCTGATATTACCGTAACCGACCCGAATTATGTTGACCAGGCTGCAGCAAGCATTGCTCAGAATATTTATGCTGACTGGAAACAAAACAACATGCTGAAATTTGCCCCGGTTAAAAAATAGCGGAAGTTAGATACGTTCATTAAGCCATCCGGATATCTCTTTGATGGCAGTTTTGGCCTGTTTCAGGATTCCCAGATAGCTTAAGAAGCCATGGATCATCTCCTCATAAACAGAAAGCCTGACTTGGATACCGGATTTTTTCAAACGATCAGCATAGGCGATTCCTTCATCACGTAATGGATCGAACCCTGAAACTATCACCAGTGCCGGCGGAAGACCTGAAAGATCAGGAGCCAGCAAGGGGGCAGCTTTGGGGTTCTTTGCATCCTCCTTGTTGTCGAGGTACATTTTCCAGAACCATTTCATGTCATCCATAGAGAGATTATAACCGGCAGCAAATTCAGCGTAGGATGGTTTTTCGGGTTCATAATAATCAGTGGCAGGATAGATAAGCACCTGGCCCAGGATGTCTGGCCCTCCTTCATCACGGATACGCATTGCAGTCACTGCAGCAAGGTTTCCACCTGCACTGTCACCCGCCAGGAATATCCGGAAGGGATCTCCATTCCATTCACTGCAATGTTTGGCCGTCCAACGTGTTGCTTCAAGACAATCATCCGTGGCGAGAGGGAATTTATATTCAGGAGAGAGACGATATTCGACTGAGACCACAATAAATCCAGCCAATGCACAAATATGGCTGCAAATGGGATCGTAGGCATCCAGATGGAATAACACCCATCCTCCGCCGTGGAAGAAAACCATCACAGGAAAGGGGCCTTCACCCGAGGGGATATAAATTCTGACATCGATCTTGCCGTCTGAAATAGAAAAATTCCTGTTTTGGATGGAACCAACCTCCATCACCGGAATTCTCATTGCCGCATATCCTTTGTGTACCATCTCACGGGCTGCATCCAGGGGAATTGATTCGATGGAAGGTAAACCTGCAGCCGCAATGGCGGTCAGCAGATCTTTTACTTTGGGGTCAAGTGCCACAGACATCACATTTTTTCAAGGCAACCTTTGATTTTTTGCCAGGTATGATCTATATCGTTGTCAAGGCCAACGGAAAAGCGGACAAGACCTTCAGACAACCCCATCTCACGCTGAATCTCCTCAGGGACCTCTGAGGAGGTACTCTTTCCTGAATTGCTGAAAAGGGTTTTAAAATAACCCAGGCTGACTGCAAGGTATCCAACGCCGGCTATCTCCATCATTTCCATCAGTTTGGAGGCACGCTCGGCCGTCACCATATCAATGGCGATCAATCCGCCGAAACCGAATTCGGGAACCATCATCTCCTTGAGTTTTTTATGGCCCTTATTGCCCGGAAGTCCGGGGTAGTTGATTTTTATACCGTATTCTTTGAATTTTTCCGCTATATACATAGCATTACTCGAATGCTGCTTCATCCGGATGTGGAGTGTATGCAAGTTTTTAAGAATGCTCGACGATCGCAGGGGATCGAGGGCAGGACCCAGCAGCATGGCGGTTCCGTCGTTGACATCGCTCAAAGAATTGATGAAATCATGAGATGCACAAATGGCGCCGGCAACACAATCATTTTTGCCATTGATGAACTTGGTCATGCTGTAGACTACAACATGGGCTCCCAAACGATGCGGGGCAACGATCATCGGGGTGAAGGTATTGTCGACCACCAATTTAAGGTTGTGGCTGTCGGCAATCCTGGCCAGGGCAGGAATATCCGAGATCTGCAGCAAGGGATTTGTCATTGTTTCGGTGTAGATCATCTTGGTGTTGGGACGAATGGCCTGCTTCACCAGCTCAAGATTTGTAATATCCACAAAGGTTACATCGATGTTGAATTTCTTGACATAATTGAACAGGAAAGCAAAGGTGCCTCCGTAGGTGGTCAGGCTGCAGACGATGTGATCGCCGCTGCTGCATATCTGCAGGATAGAGCAGGTGATGGCTGCCATTCCGGAGGCGGTAACCCATGCAGATTCCGTTCCTTCCATGGCGGCCAGGGCATCGGCAAGGTATTTATTGCTGGGGTTCCAGTGACGTGAGTAAAGGAAACATCCTTCGGATTCTCCATGAAAGGTATCCATCATGGTTTTAGCCTGCATGAAAGTAAATGTTGCAGAATCGCAAACCGATGGATTTACATCCCCGTATTCGCCGAATTGTAAAAGTTCAAAAATCTTAGTTGATGGATCTGTTTTCATACCTGGATGATTTGATTGGTTCCAGGTACAAATTTACTTTATTGCGGTGATAAATCCCTCTTTAACTTTGATTTTTGGCAGGAGGTTCCAGGAATGCATGAAGGGTTACGGCTCTGACTTTGTTCGAAGTTACTTGATGAGTTCTTCAAGCGTGGCATTTTCCAGGATTTCAAATGTAGCATCCCTGATCTCCTTGAATACCTTGCGAATGTTACAGGCGCTTTCATCTTTGCAGAACTCACAGGATTGGTAAGCTCTTTCAGACACACACGAAAGCAATGCGATTGGGCCTTCAAACATGCGGACTATTTCGGCCAGGTTGACATCTTTTGGATGCTTCAACAGGAAATACCCACCCGATTTCCCCAGCTTACTTCCAAGGATCCCCATTTTTTTTAATTCCAGTAAAATGTTTTCAAGAAAACGCTGAGGAAGTTTTTCACTCTTCGCAAGTTCACTGATCATCAAAGTACCCTGGCCATATTCCCGGGCAAGCCTTGTCAGTGCAACCATTGCATATCGTGTTTTTTGTGAGAGCATGGTACGCGATTAGCCGTTTTTACTGATTTCCTTTAACTTGTTCAGATCCTTGATAATGATTTTTCTTCCTTCAAAACCGATCAGGCCCTCCTTATTGTAGGTAGATAAAACCGAGATGACATTTTCGTGTGAACATGCAGCAAATTCGGCAATCTCCTTTCGGGTCATTGTAAATTCATATTCTGAATTCCGGTAAACATTTTCCCACAGAAAAATCAGGATATCCGCAATCCGGCCATGCACATGATTGTGTGCCAGGCTGATGAAATTGAAAATGGAAGACTGAAACATATCTGACGACCGCTCAACCATGGTTAAAAGGAATTTACCATGATTCACCAGTGTGTCTATTACTTTCCTGCTTTCTAAAAAGCAGATATCACAATCCTCGACCGCAATAATCGAAAAAATATTTTTCTCCTTAAAGAATAAATTCGCCTGGCCGATCAGTTTTGGGCCTGAAACCACGGTCATGATGTAATTTTTCTTTGCATCCTTCTGATAGGTAAATTTAACAATCCCCTTGTGAAGAAAACCAATGCTGGTTGAAGTTGCACCCTGCTTTAAAATCACCTCTCCCTTCTTGAAATGCAATTGGTTTGCACTGCCGCAAATATCACTGCGTTCACTTTCACTTAAATAAAAGCCTGTCAGCGTATTTAAAACGCATTTTTTGCAATTGAAAAGGTTGTCAATATTTTCAACTGTATCCATATTTTTTAATGTTCGGGTATAAAAAATTTAATATCCCAGTATTGAATGTTTTGGACAAATGTACACTAAATTGGTGTACATAGTGTATATTTTTGTAAAAAATTAAAATGACCATGGAAGTAAATAAAATTACCCTGTTCGGAGGCTTTGGTAAAGACGGTTCACCGGAGAAAGTAAAAGAATTCAGCATGGAGGTTGGCGATATTGTCAGCATTGTCGGGCCAACAGGTTGTGGGAAGACCACACTGATCAATGACATTGAACTGTTTGCCAACGAGAACACCCCATCAGGCAGACGGGTTTCAATCAATGATGAGCCTGTTCCGGAGGATTTTATCTTCGATCCATCAAATCATCCCATTGCATTGATTTCGCAGCATACCAATTTCCTGAGTGATTTACCTGTCGCGGAATTTCTGACCATTCATGCAACCGTAAGGGGAGCAAAAGATGTTGAGTCAATCATTACGGAGACGCTGAACTTTGCCAATGAACTTACCGGGGAAGCCATTATAAGGGACATCGGAATGACTGAATTGTCGGGGGGGCAGACCAGGTCATTGCTTATTGCAGATGCTGTTGTCATCGGCAACTCTCCTATTATTTTGCTGGATGAGATTGAAAATGCAGGAATCCATCGTTCAAAGGCGCTTGAATTACTGAAGCGGTATAAAAAAATATTTGTCTTCGTCACGCATGACCCCTGTATTGCCCTTATGTCGGATTTCAGAATCGTCATGAAAAACGGGGCGATGCAACAACTGATTACCACCCGCCGGGAGGAGAAGAATGTTGCGACAAAAATGAAACAGATTGATGACATGATGCTTGATTTCAGGCAGATCATCCGGTCGGGCGATGAGCTTACCGAATCTGTCTTCAAGGATAGTTTTAAAGTGTTAACCTTTTAATATTAATATATGAAACTCGTAATTTTTGCCGGTCCTCCAACCTGCGGGAAAACCACTGTGATCAGGCAGATATTAAAGCGAATGGCTGCAAAACTGATTAAAACAGCCTATCTTAAAATCGATGTTCTCTATGCTGATGACGACACCATCATTCAAAAGGAATTTGGCATCCCGGTTAAGAAAATCTATTCGGGTGAGTTGTGTCCCGATCATTGTAATGTCGTCGTGCTGGATGAAGCAGTAGAATGGGCTGAAAAATCCGGGGCAAGTTACCTTTTTGTCGAAACGGCTGGTCTTTGCCTCCGGTGTTCTCCCTATGTTGAAAATTCACTGGGAATCGTTGTTCTTGAGGCAACCAGCGGCATGAATCTTCCCAGAAAAATCGGTCCTATGCTTACGCTGGCCGACATCAGTGTTATTACAAAGATTGATCTCATCTCCCAGGCTGAACGTGAGGTGTTCCGGTATCGCGTCCTTGAATCGGCCAAGGGGATAACGGTGGTTGAAAGCAATGCTTTATACGGAATAGGGATCGATCCCATCGTGAAACAAATCCTTAAAACCCCTGAAGTGGAGTTCCCCATGTTTCTCAGGGGAAACCCTCCCGTGGGAACATGCACCATCTGCGTTGGAAAAAAAGAGATCGGTGCAAAAAATCACTTCGGAGTTCTCCGCACGCTTGATCAGGAGCTTTTTTATGTTGGTGAATAATGCAAATATGCTGAAAAAAGGGATATATCTGGATAACGCAGCAACAACCTGCGTTGACGAAAGGGTGATCCATTCTATGATACCCGGTTTCACCCAGATATATGGAAATGCCTCAAGTCTCCATCATTTTGGCACCCAGGCAAAGGAGTTAATGGAAAACTCCAGGGCGACAATCGCCCGTTGTATCGGGGCAGAGACCAACAATGTATATTTCACCTCCAGCGGAACAGAATCCAATAACTGGGCGTTGAAAAGCATCGCCAAAGCTAACCGGCACAAAGGCAGGCACATCATCGTTTCAGCTATTGAACATGACTGCGTACTGAATACCTGCAACTGGCTTACCGATGAGGGTTTTTTCGTGACATACCTGCCTGTCGATTCAGATGGAATGGTCGATATTTTTGCACTGAAACAGTCCATAAATCCAAAAACCATCCTCGTTTCGGTCATGCACGCCAACAATGAAATTGGCACCATCGAACCGATTGAGGAGATCAGCCGGATCTGCAGAGAGAACCAGGTCTACTTTCATTCCGATGCCTGCCAGTCGTTCGGAAAAATCCCGGTTGATGTGGACAATTTGGGGATTGACCTGCTCACGATCAATTCCCACAAAATCTATGGGCCCAAAGGTATCGGGGCTTTGTATATCAGGAAAGGAGTCAATATTGTTCCTCTTTTGCACGGAGGCGGCCAGGAATCAGGTTTACGGTCATCCACCGAAAACATTCCGGCCATTGTTGGATTTGCCAGGGCTGCTGAACTTTGCCTTTATGAAATGAATAATGAGGCTGCCCGGTTAACCTTACTCCGGGAAAAATTAGTCCAGGTTCTACAGTCGGAATATGAAAGCTTTTACATTAATGGACATCCCGAATCGCGGTTACCCGGCCATCTGAGTTTTAGTTTTCATGGCCTGGAAGGTGAAACAATCAGGTTGCTACTTTTGCTCGATGAGATAGGCGTTGCTGTTTCGGCAGGATCGGCCTGCTCTTCCAATGATAAGTCGCACAATACTTCGCACGTGCTCCAGGCTATCGGACTCAATCCCCTGGAGGCAAGAGGGGCGATCAGGGTGAGCATGGGCCGGTTTACCACAGAAAATGATGTCGAGGTTTTCATTCACTCCCTGAAGGGTGTTTTAAACAGCCTGACCTCCATATTTTCTAATAATTCAAATTTTTGCGGTTAACAATGAAAAACGAAAATAAAAATGGAAATAATAGTAAAAGAAAGTAAAACATTTGATTTGTTACCTCAACTCAATTGCGGGGTATGTGGTTATAAAACCTGTGAGGAATTCGCTGATGCAGTGGACAAGTCGGAAGCCAATATGAAGCTGTGCATCCACATAAAGCATAAAGGAACGGAATCCAAAAGTGCCTCCAATTGCATTAGTTGCAAAGATGCGGGCCAGATGGGTGAAAAGATGAACTGGAAGGATCATCTGAAACGGGATTTTGATTTTATCCTTGATTCCTTTGACAATGAGCCAGGACCTCGGGAGACCATCCTTCCCTATAATCCGCAACTTATTAAGGAACTTGGCGTGAAGAAAGGAGATGTCATGATTGGTCGCCCGATGGGAATGTCGTGCGGTTGTCCCATCACCCATTGCGGTGTTGTGACCGATTCTGATCCCAGGAACGGGGTAATCAACTGGTGCGTCACCGGGCCACTCAGGCCAAGGGCTGAAGGGTTTGTGGATATCGGCTACTATGTCGCCCAGGGCTATGAAGGGATCATTAAAGAATCGAAAGAGAAAATTGAACTAGGGCGTCGTTACTGGTTCCTGCCCCGCCGGTGTATGTTGCAATGGAGGCACAGCGGCCTGGTCAATGCCATCAGCCGCCTTCCCGATGGAAGTTATAAAGTAAGGATCGAAGGTTTGTTCATCGGATAGGAAGCCTGCCTGTGATCTTTAAGCCCCCTCCAAATTTGGCAGGGGGCTTTATGCTTTTTAGACCCCTCTTAAAATCTGTTGAAAATTCCTTTGTTTTTCCTATAACTGGCCAAGGTCCCAGGCATGTATCCATGTGATATTTTACTATCTTTGCGAATTCCAAAAATTCGTATTATGAATTACGATATCATAGTAATTGGCAGTGGTCCGGGCGGTTACGTTGCAGCCATCCGTGCCGCCCAGCTGGGTTTCAAGACAGGCATTGTAGAACGCAACGAACTTGGCGGGATTTGCCTGAACTGGGGCTGTATCCCCACAAAGGCCTTGCTGAAAAGCGCCGCTGTTTTCCAGTATTTTCAACATGCATCCGAGTATGGGATCGTTGCCGGTGAAGCCAAGGTTGATTTCACTTCGATGATTAGCCGTAGTCGCGGCGTTGCTGAACAGATGAGCAAAGGGGTTCAGTTCCTCCTGAAAAAAAATAAAATAGACCTTATCCAGGGATCAGGAAAGGTAAAGCCGGGCAGGATCGTTGAGGTAACTGATTCTACCGAAACAAAAACAGAATATACTGCAAATCATATCATTATTGCCACCGGGGCACGATCCCGTGAATTGCCGAACCTTAAACAGGATGGCAAAAAAGTGATCGGCTACCGTGAAGCCATGACGCTTCCCTCTCAACCCAAATCATTGGTTGTTGTCGGGTCAGGCGCCATCGGATCTGAATTCGCCTGGTTTTATCATTCATTGGGAACCCAGGTCACTCTTGTTGAGGTATTGCCGAATATCGTACCGATAGAGGATGAGGAAGTCTCAAAAGCACTTGAACGTTCCTTCAAAAAAGCAGGGATGAAGGTACTTACCGGTGTTTCAGTTGAATCAGTCGACACCACGGGTGAGGGATGCAGGGTAATCATCAAGACCAAGAAGGGCGCTGAGACCGTCGAGTGCGACATTGTATTGTCCGCCGTTGGCATTGCCACCAACATCGAAGGCATCGGCCTGGAAGATACGGGTATTAAAACAGAACGGGGTAAGGTGGTGGTCGATGATTATTACAAGACCAGTGAAGAGGGTTATTATGCCATTGGGGATATTATTCATGGACCAGCCCTTGCACATGTTGCCTCGCATGAAGGGATCATTTGCGTAGAAAAAATTGCCGGAAAATATGTTGAACCGCTCGACTATGGCAATATCCCGGGATGCACCTATACCCATCCGGAAATAGCATCGGTAGGGATGACTGAGAAGGCAGCAAAAGATGCCGGCTATGAAATTCTGGTTGGGAAATTTCCGTTCACCGCTTCCGGGAAGGCAACTGCTTCGGGAGCCAGAGATGGTTTCATCAAGGTGATCTTCGATGCAAAATACGGAGAATGGCTTGGTGCCCATATGATTGGTGACAATGTCACCGAAATGATTGCTGAGGTGGTTGTGGCCAGGAAACTGGAAACCACCGGAAAGGAGATCATAGAGTCTGTTCACCCGCATCCCACGATGTCGGAAGCAATTATGGAAGCTGTTGCCCAGGCTTACGGGGAATGCATACATCTGTAAAATAATGCAAACACAGCATAGGATGCAATCTATGATGAAAATGCATAAAATTCAAGGAAGTTATTTTTGATAATAATCTGAGTGTAAATGGAAATTATTACAACTCCGTTGGAAGGCTTACTGATCATCAAACCGGATGTATTTGAGGATGAGCGTGGTTATTTTTTTGAATCTTTCAACCAGGAAAAATTTCTCAAGGCCGGTCTTGACCTTAAATTCATGCAGGATAATGAATCCAAGTCAAGGAAGGGTGTTTTGCGCGGGCTCCACTACCAGGCTCCCCCGTTTGCACAGGGCAAGCTGGTTCGTGTCATGCGTGGTTCTGTGCTGGATGTGGCAGTGGATATCAGGAAACATTCTCCGACATACGGAAAGTGGGAATCCATCGTCCTATCCGGGCAAAATAAATGGATGTACTGGGTTCCTCCCGGATTTGCCCATGGTTTTGCCACACTGGAGGATGATACCATCTTTTTTTATAAATGCACCAATGTATACAGTAAGATTTCAGAGGGTAGCATTCTCTGGAATGATCCTGATCTGAATATCAACTGGGAGGTGAAAGATCCGACAATTTCTGACAAAGACAGGGTTTCGCCCCGATTCACCGATATGGTAAGCCCGTTTTAAAACGATCGGACTGCCATAGCCCGGAGCATAAATCCTAAAATAAAAGGATGGTTAAAATGACAAAAAAAACATATTATTATATTGCCGGCATCGGGCTGATTTTAGCCTGCACGATGTCAGTTTGCGCCGTTTTAGAGGTGAAAAATCAGGAGAAGGAATACCAGGGGTTGTTTTTCCGGCACATGAAGATATTCTCTCCGGAAGCACCTTCAAAGGCCAGTTTTGCCGGCGAAGAGGTTCCCCAGGAATTGTATTATGTAAAGGAGGCCTTTGAGCGTGAAATTATGGCAACCACCTTCATGCATACCTCATCCCTGCTCATGTTCAAACGGGCAAACCGGTGGTTCCCGGTTATTGAGCCTATTCTGAAAAAGAACGGGATTCCTGATGATTTCAAGTTCCTTGCCCTGGCCGAAAGCAATCTGGCCAATGTCGTTTCCCCTGCAGGTGCTGAAGGATACTGGCAATTCATCAAGCCAACCGGACAGAAAATGGGCCTTGAAATCAATGACAACGTGGATGAGCGGTATAACATGGAACTGGCGACCAAGGCTGCTTGTGATTATTTCAAGGATGCCTTCAGGAAATTCAATAACTGGACCCTTGTGGCTGCATCGTATAACCGTGGAATGGATGGCATGGACAAGGCTCTGGACAAGCAGGGTGTAACGGATTATTATGACCTGTATCTCAATGATGAGACCGCCCGTTATGTTTTTCGCATCATTGCCATGAAAGAGGTGTACAACCATCCGGTTCGTTACGGATTCTACCTTCGTCAGCAGGATTTTTATCCTGAAATACCCTATCGGGTGGTATCCATCGACAGCACCATTAACAACCTTCCTGCATTTGCAAAGCATCTTTCTGTTAACTACAGGATTCTTCGGGAAATGAATCCCTGGATACAGAATTATACATTGCCTAACAAATCAAGAAAAACTTACTCCTTCAAAATCCCGACCGAGGGGGCCATGAATTATGAAACGCTGATGAAAAGAGTTCCAATGCATGATAACTTTTTTCATGATACGCTTAAAATCAACGAAATTCACTAACAATACCGCTTTTCACTACTGCCTTGGAAGAACATTTGGAAGTATTCGGTGCCAGGGTTCACAACCTGAAAAACATCGACCTGGTCATTCCCCGGCATAAGCTGGTGGTCTTTACCGGTCTGAGTGGCAGCGGTAAGTCCTCGCTCGCTTTTGACACAATCTATGCTGAAGGTCAGCGTCGTTACATGGAGACATTTTCGGCCTATGCCCGCCAGTTTATCGGGAATCTCGAACGGCCCGATGTCGATAAAATAAATGGGTTAAGCCCCGTCATCTCGATCGAACAGAAATCGACAAACCGCAATCCCCGTTCAACCGTTGGGACCATCACAGAAATCTATGATTTCATGCGCCTGCTTTTTGCAAGGGCAGCCGATGCGTATTCATACGTCACCGGAGATCAGATGGTGAGATACAGTGAACAGCAAATCGTCGATTTGATCATTTCAAATTATGCCGAAAAAGATATCCTGATCCTGGCGCCTGTTGTCAAGGGCCGGAAAGGTCATTACCGGGAATTGTTTGAACAGATCCGGAAGCAGGGCTTCCTCAATGTAAGGATTGATGGGGAGGTTAAGGAGATCAGTCATGGGCTGCAACTGGACCGTTATAAAATTCATGATATAGAAATCCTCATTGACCAGATCACTGTAAAACCTGAATCTAAATCAAGGCTTTCCGGGTCAGTCAGCCTGGCCATGCGTCATGGAAAGGATGTGCTGATGATCCATGATCAGGTCAGCAGCACAATACGCCATTTCAGCCGTTTGCTGATGTGTCCTACCTCCGGGATCTCTTACAGCGAACCGGAACCAAATTCCTTTTCATTCAATTCCCCCTATGGAGCCTGTCCAAACTGCAATGGTCTCGGAACCGTTTCAGAGATTGACTTGAATAAGATTATCCCCGATCGTTCAAAAAGCATTAAAAAGGGAGGAATTGTTCCAATCGGGGAATACAAAAATTCCTGGATCTTCAAACAAATTGAGGCCATCGGCGTGAAATATGGTTTCGATATCAATACGCCCATCTCTGAAATCTCCGAGAATGCCATTCACGTTATTTTAAATGGATCGGATGAGATTTTCAGGGTGAAAAACGAGTACATGGGTGTATCTTCAAGCTATTCATTGAATTTCGAAGGGATTGTCAGTTTCATCAACTCCCAGCATGCCGAGGCTGCCCCGGCCAGCATCATGAAATGGGTCAGCAGTTTTATGAATAAAAAGTCTTGTCCCGAATGCAATGGAGCAAGGCTGAAAAAGGAATCGCTTTATTTCAGGATCGGGGGAAAAAACATTTCTGAACTGGCCAATACCGACCTGGTAAATCTCTCAACCTGGTTTGATCAGCTCCCCGCCCGGCTCGATGAACGGAAAAGAACAATTTCATATGAAATCATCCGTGAGATAAGAAACCGGATCCAATTCCTGCTTGATGTAGGAATCGGGTATTTGACATTGAATCGCACGGCGCGCAGTCTTTCAGGCGGAGAGAGCCAGCGGATCAGGCTGGCCACACAGATTGGTTCTCAACTGGTCGGGGTTCTCTATATCCTGGATGAACCCAGCATTGGCCTGCACCAGCACGACAACCTGCGATTGATCCATGCATTGAAGAGTCTGCGTGATGCCGGGAATTCAGTCATCGTGGTGGAACATGACCAGGAAACCATCATGTCAGCCGATCATGTGATCGATATCGGTCCCGGAGCAGGAGTTCATGGAGGAAGGATCGTAGCCCAGGGAACACCGGAAGAAATAATGAAAAACGACCATCTTACCGGGCTTTACCTGAGCGGAAAGCGGAAAATAAATATCCCCGGCGAACGCAGGCCAGGCAACGGAAAAATGTTAACATTGACAGGAGCCTCGGGGAATAATCTGAAAAACGTTGACTTGGAACTTCCTCTGGGAAAACTCATTTGTGTTACCGGCCTTTCGGGGAGTGGAAAATCTTCTCTTGTCAATGAGACCCTCTACCCTATCCTGAGTCAGCATTTTTATAAATCAGATCAAAAACCCCTCCCGTACAAATCAATCGACGGGTTGAAGAATATTGACAAAGTCATTGAGATCGACCAGTCACCCATCGGTCGGACTCCACGGTCAAACCCGGCAACCTATACGAAGGTATTTGATGACATCAGGAAACTGTTTGCCGAGTTGCCGGAGTCAAAAATGCGGGGATATCTGCCAGGACGGTTTTCATTCAATGTGAAAGGCGGAAGGTGTGAAACCTGCAAGGGTGCCGGATTGCGTGTGATTGAGATGAATTTTTTACCCGATGTCTATGTCCCGTGTGAAACCTGTCATGGACACCGGTATAACCGGGAAACACTGGAAGTTCGTTACAAAGGTAAATCCATCAATGATGTACTCAACATGACCATTGAACAGGCTGTTGATTTCTTTGAGAACATACCTTTTATCGTCCACAAAATCAGCACACTGCATGAAGTCGGGTTGGGATATATCACGCTCGGACAGCAATCAACCACCCTTTCGGGTGGGGAGGCTCAGCGGGTAAAACTGGCGACGGAGCTCTCCAAAAAGGACACGGGCAATACCATCTATATCATGGATGAACCCACCACCGGGCTGCATTTCGAAGATGTAAAGGTATTGCTATGTGTGTTGAACAAACTGGTTGCAAAAGGAAATACGGTGCTTGTGATCGAACACAACATGGAGGTGATTAAAGTTGCTGATCATGTCATCGACATGGGTCCGGAAGGCGGTGAACGCGGAGGCGAAGTTTTAACGCAGGGAACACCGGAGCAGGTTGCACAGCATCAGGCTAGTTTTACGGCCATTTATCTCAAACAAATCCTCGGCATAAACTGATTATTACGTACATTTGATACATCAAAGTAATGATTCATGGAACTTGAAGATATTGAAAAGTTAAAAGAGTCGATCCAACCTAAAAACTGGTCGGAGACCATCAGTTATGATACCTGGGAAATTTTCAAGGTGATTTCGGAAATGGTGGAAGGGTTTGAGAAGCTAAGCAGGATTGGCCCCTGTGTATCCATTTTTGGCTCTGCACGCGTAAAAGAAAGCAACTCCTATTATAAACTCACGGAAGAGATCGCCTACCTGATGACGAAAGCCGGTTTTGGGATCATAACAGGCGGAGGACCCGGGATCATGGAGGCTGCGAACAAAGGCGCCCATTTTGCAGGAGGAAAATCTGTCGGGTTGAACATCAACCTTCCCTTTGAGCAGAATCCCAATCCTTTCATCGATCGCAATAAGCTGATCAATTTTAATTTTTTTTACGTCCGGAAAACCATGTTCATGCGCTATTCCATGGGATTCATTGCCTTACCCGGCGGATTTGGCACGCTGGACGAACTCACCGAAGCCATCACACTCATTCAAACACACAAACTTGTGCGTTTCCCAATTGTTTTGGTTGGCAGGGAATATTGGCAGGGACTGATCGACTGGATCAAAACCACCGTCTTGCATGAAAAAAACATCAGCACGGAGGATCTTGATATTTTCAAACTCGTTGATACTGCGCAGGAAGCTGTGAGTTGCATCACCGATTTCTACAAGACCTATGCACTGAAACCCAACTTCTAAAAGGATCCGTAATTTTAATTAAATTTGCATTATAAATAATAGTTCCTTCATGCCCCCAAGAAGAAAGAAAAAAGGCCCCCGTGAGATTCTCATTGAGACCGTGGTGAAGGCGATGACCGACAAAATAGCCAGGAACCCGGTTATCATGGATTTTACCGCCATGAAAGGTACCGTTTGTGACGCCTTTGTCATTTGTCATGGGAATTCACGAACCCAAACCGAGGCCATCGCCGATCATGTGATCGGGGAGGTCAAAAAACATACAGGGGAAAATCCCTGGCACAAGGAGGGATTTGAAAATGCGGAATGGATATTGATTGATTATGGTGATGTTGTCATCCATGTATTTCAGGAAGAGCGGCGCAAATTCTACAACATAGAACAATTATGGGCCGATGCTGTTGTTACTAAGCTTGACATAAAACCAGAATAATTCGTACACAATTATTGGAATCAGACAGAATGGCAGAAAAAGGAAAGAATTTCATACCTCCCAAAGGAAAAAGGCCGAAATTTAGTTTTTATTGGATTTATGCAATCCTGGCAATTGTATTTATTGCCATCCAATACTTCAATTATTCAAATCCTGTTAAAGAGGTAACCTGGTCAAAGCTGGACGAGATGCTGAAGAAGCAGGATATCGATAAAATTGTTATCGTAAACAAGGAAAAGGCTGAGATCTACATTAAGAAGGAAAAACTTAAATCAGATACCGCATACAAGGATTTTCTCAAACGCAGTTTTGGCAGCTCCTCTTCAACCGGTCCGGAATACACCTATCAGGTTGGCACAGAGGAAATTTTTCACGGATTGCTGAAAGATACACGCGACAGCGTTGTTTCCAAAATGAGAAGGGACAGTATCCCGATCGCTCAGATCTCTGAATTTCAGAAACAGTACCCCTACCCTCCTTCCACTGATACAAGAAAGGATATTTTCGGAGATATTTTCGGTTACCTTCTTCCGATTTTGCTTTTGGTAGGTGCATGGTTCCTGATCATGCGCTTCATGAGCAAAGGCGGTGGCGGCGGCGGGCAGATCTTCAACATCGGGAAGTCAAAGGCGCAGCTTTTCGACAAAGATACCAGCGTGAGCATTACCTTTAATGATGTTGCCGGTCTTGAAGAGGCCAAAGTAGAGATCATGGAGATCGTGGATTTTCTGAAAAATCCATCAAAATATACCAATTTAGGCGGAAAAATACCTAAGGGAGCATTACTTGTTGGTCCTCCGGGAACCGGTAAAACGCTCCTGGCAAAAGCAGTTGCCGGTGAAGCCAAGGTGCCATTTTTCTCTATCTCAGGATCTGATTTCGTTGAAATGTTTGTTGGAGTGGGAGCTTCACGTGTTCGTGACCTCTTCCGCCAGGCCAAGGAAAAGGCCCCCTGTATTATTTTTATTGATGAAATTGATGCCATTGGACGTGCCCGGGGCCGTAACGCCATTACCGGGGCCAACGACGAACGTGAAAATACCCTGAACCAGTTGCTAACCGAAATGGATGGTTTCGGTACCAATGCCGGGGTGATCATTCTTGCCGCGACCAACCGGGCAGATATTCTTGACCGTGCCCTTATGCGTGCCGGTCGATTCGATCGCCAGATCAATGTTGAGCTTCCTGATCTTGAAGAGCGGAAAGCGATTTTTAAAGTCCATTTGAAACCATTGAAGCTTGATCCTGGTCTTGATGTCGATTTTCTTGCCAAACAGACACCGGGATTTTCAGGAGCCGATATTGCCAATGTTTGCAATGAATCCGCCCTGATTGCTGCCCGAAAGAATAAAACAATCATCGAAAAACAGGATTTCCTGGATGCCATTGACCGCATCATCGGAGGATTGGAGAAGCGCAACAAAATCATTTCTGTTCACGAGAAAAAGGTTATTGCCTACCATGAATCAGGCCACGCCACAACGAGCTGGCTGCTTGAATATGCTCATCCACTGGTAAAGGTGACCATTGTGCCCCGTGGAAAAGCGCTGGGTGCTGCATGGTATCTGCCCGAGGAAAGGCAAATCACCACCTATGAACAGATGTTTGATGAAATAACCTCCGCCATGGGAGGACGGGCCTCTGAGGAGATCATTTTCGGCAAGGTTTCAACCGGAGCATTGAATGACCTGGAAAAGGTCTCAAAACAGGCGTACGCCATGGTGGTTTACTTCGGGTTGAACAAGGAGATCGGGAATATAAGTTTTTATGATTCAAGCGGACAAAGTGAATATTCCTTTCAGAAACCATATAGCGAAAAAACAGCGGAGACCATTGATCAGGAGGTACGAAAAATTGTTGAGTCTGCTTATGAAAGGGCTAAACAACTCCTGAGCGAAAACAGGGAAAAACTTGAAAAACTGGCGTCGCTGTTGCTTGAACGCGAAGTCATTTTCAGAGAAGACCTTGAAGAGATTTTCGGCAAACGCCCATGGGATAAGGAAGAGGAAAAATTACCTTTACCAACCCTGTTAACCTAACCTCATCCCGATCAGTCTATGGAAGAGAGTACAGCCAGAGAAAAGATTCTGAAAAAAGTCAGGGATGCCCTGATTGAGAAGACAGAACCACCCTACCCCATCATTGACCAGGAATCATCTGTTTACCGTGAGTTAACAGAACCCCTTGATGTGGCCTTTGCTGAAGAGCTTGTGCGGATAGGTGGAAAATTTGTTTATTGCGAAAGCGAAGATGAATTTATTTCGGTCCTCCAATCCTTTATCGTTGAAAAAGACTGGGGCGTGCTTTTTTGCCAGGATCCGAAACTTCATCATCTGCTCAAATCAGGCGGGATTCCATACGTATCACATACCGACCATATCCTTGATGCGCGGATTGGGTTGACCCGCTGCGAATATCTCATTGCAAGGTTAGGCAGCGTGATGGTTTCATCACGACTGAGCCCAGGCCGTAAAATCACAGTTTATCCTGAAATTCATGTTGTTCTCGGATTTACTTCACAACTTGTTCCGGATTTAGAACAAGCATTGACCGATTTGAAGAAAAAATACAGGGGTGATTTCCCTTCGATGGTTTCGCTGGTAAGCGGGCCAAGCCGAACTGCCGACATTGAAAAGACGTTGGTGATGGGAGCTCACGGGCCAAAGGAGCTCTTTGTTTTTTTGATTGATGACTCTATACCCTCAAACTAAACAGACCTAGGATGAGCAATTTCTGGGCCCGGACCATAACCGGTTTGTCAATGGTTTTCATTCTGCTCGTAGCGCTCTGGTTCAGCGGCTGGTTTTTCATGATTATTTTCCTGGTTATCACCATACTCGGGCTTTGGGAATTCTATGGTCTTATTGCCAATGTTGAATGTCATCCACAGCGATATTATGGAACTGCGGCTGGCGTTTTGTTATACGTGGCTACTGCCATTACCATCCTTATTCCTACAACCAACGCAGATCAAATCTGGTTCAGCCTTATTCCTTTCATCCTTCCTGTGCCACTCTTCTTCCTATCATTCATTATTGAAATATACAGGAAAAAACCATACCCGCTGATCAACATCGCCATGACCACACTTGGCTTTTACTATGTGGCATTACCATTTTCCCTCCTGCTCTATTTTAACAAACCTGACATGCTTCATTTTTGGGGTATGCCGGTCATTCTTGTGGGTTATTTTATTTTAACCTGGCTTGATGACACTGCCGCCTACCTGTTTGGCAAACAGTTCGGAAAGCATAAGTTTTTCGAACGAATATCACCGAAAAAAACCTGGGAAGGAACCATTTCAGGGATAATTGTCACTTTAATTGCAGCCATCGGTCTTCATTTTTTAGTCAGTGATCTTCCACTTTTAGACTGGCTTGCATTGGCATGCATCGTTCTGTTCTTCGGTACCAACGGGGATCTCGTTGAATCTCTCATCAAACGGAGCCTAAACATTAAGGATTCCGGAAACATCCTTCCCGGACATGGCGGTATACTTGATCGTTTCGACACCATGCTTATTTCAGCGCCTTTTGTATTTTTGTATTTCTTTTTCAGACACATTATATAGCATCCATGACCATCCACAAAGAGGGGTATAAGACCATCATCATTGCATTTTTATTCGTTGCCGCCGTTCTTTTAGCGTTTAATGATATCCTGACCAGCCAGACATGGTTCCATTTCGCCCTGTATGTGCTTGGCCTGTGGTTTTTCATCATGATCGTTCGCTTCTTCCGGTCACCCAAACGGGAGGCTAACGGCGGAGAAAAGGTAATTCTTTGCCCGGCAGACGGCAAAATTGTTGTCATAGAACGCACGATTGAACCGGAGTATTTCAAGGACGAACGGATCCAGGTTTCCATCTTTATGTCTGCCACCAACGTACATGTGAATTGGTTTCCCGTTGCCGGTGAGATCATATATTACTATTATCACCCTGGCAAACACATGGTGGCATTCAATCCAAAAGCCTCTCTTGAGAATGAGCGGGCAACCACGGTCATCCAAACCATGGATCATCGCAAAATTTTGGTTCGCCAGATTGCAGGGGCAATGGCCCGCAGGATCAAATGCTATCCAAAAGTGGGGGAACCTGTATTGCAGGGAGAAGAACTCGGATTTATCAAATTCGGTTCACGTGTTGATTTGCTCCTACCTGTCGACACGAAACTTGAAGTTTCCCTGAATCAAAAGGTGATCGGAAAGCGAACCATCATCGGCCACCTCAGTTAGAGAGTTTTATTCCTCGAGTGCTCTTTTAAGAAACACATTCAACGGATACATCGCCTTAAAAGCAATTCCCGCCAGTTCAATAAAGTGATCGGCCCCGATCATTTCATCCCTAACCGGGTAAGAAAGAATGTAGTGCCTGTATTTTAGAAGATCGATATCGGTGAAATCTTTGGGAAAATCCTTTGGAGCCAGCTTTGCTTTATCCATATCTGCCAGGCCGTTGCTGTACTTTTTAAGCGTTTTATCACTCAGGATGGCCTTAAATTCCGTCACATTGTAATAGATCTCCTGCCTGATCTTTTTAAGCTGATCGGGTTCAGGCATATAAACTCCTGCGGAAAGAAAAGAACCACCTGGTTGAAAATGCAGGTAATACCCCGGCCCTGCACTCTTTCGCCCGGCTTTTGAAATCCAGGCTCCCATGTTTATCTTATAGGGAGACTTATCTTTTGCGAAACGCACATCCCTGAAGATCCTGAAAAGGCAATCCTTTGCTTCGACAAATTTTATAGAATCATCAAATTTGGCAATTTTCGGGATGACAGCGTTGACCGAAAGCTCAACCTCATTTTTGGCCTCTTCATAAAATTTTTTATTTGCCTGAAACCATTCGCGGTTGTTATTTCCCTCCAGTTGGGTGAGGAATTCAAGCACCAGTTTTTTCATTTTTTTGTTCTTTACAGCAAATGTACATGACATTTTGTTATTAACAAACATCTCCAAATCCGGTTACCTTTTTCATTTTCCCCGATTAAGCATTAAATGGGATTATGAAACTCAAGGACTCCCTTTACCTGCTGTTCCTTTTCACTGTGGCCGAAGGATTCGCTATCGGAGAGCACGTCCCTGCAGGTGGACGGTCCATGGCCATGGGCGGGTGTTCCGTAGCGATTGCAGATTTCTGGTCAATCAGTAACAATCAGGCCGGAGGTGCATGGTTAAAAGGGATCAGTGCCGGGCTTTATGCTGAAAATAGTTTTCTGCTTAAAGAGCTGACGTTCCAGCAGGTTGGTGTTTGCCTTGGCATCCGGGCAGGAACGTTCGGCTTGATAATAAACCGTTTTGGAGACAACCGCTACAATGAAATTAAGGCAGGTTTGAGTTATGCCCGAAAATTTGGAAAGTGTTTTTCAGTGGGCGTTCAAATGAATTATCTCAGAGTTAATGTGGCAGAGGATTACGGGGCCAGGAATCTGCTCTCCTGCGAAATCGGTCTGATGTACCAGTCGGCGAATCACCTGACAATCGGTGTCCATCTGCTCAATCCTATCCCGGTTAAAATCACCGATCATCCTGCCGAACAGCTACCCGTTATTGTAAGTGTGGGCCTCTCCTACCGGTTTTCAGAAATGTTCATAGCAACCCTGGAAGCAGAGAAGGATCTTGAGCACAAATTGTTATTCCGGGCAGGAACCGAGTATCGCTTTGCCAAATCCATCTGTGCCAGGCTTGGCATCACGTCCAACCCGATGTCATTCACCTTTGGATTCGGACTCGAGTTTGGAAAAATAAAAGCAGACCTGGCATCTGAGTATCACCTTTCATTGGGTTTCAGCCCGTCGGTTTCCATCATCTATTCGATAAAAACAAAATAATCCATCGATGGTTTTCAATCAAATTAAATTTCCTTTTCTGATATTTCTGACTGTTATCTCCTCCTCAGCAATAGCGCAAGACGATAAGCTTGGAGAACAGATCGAGAAATCAGCTGAATTTCTGGAAACAGACCAGGATTATACCGAGATATTTGATGATTTGATGGAATTGAGCAGAAACCCGGTCAACATCAATAAGACAGATGAAGAGTCCGTCAATACGATTCCATACCTGTCGGTGCCGCAGCGGAAAGGGTTGCTTGATTTTCTTAAGACCTACGGGGAGGTTCTGTCCATATACGAACTTCAATCGATCCCCGGATTTGACTCGGTTTTAATAAAAAAAATCCAGCCATTCATCTCTATTTCCTCCCCGTCCAAAATACCAAAGCCAACACCCCACAACCTGGTCAGGTTCGGGCACCACGACCTGCTGTTGCGTTATGAGCAGGTATTTCCAAGATCCCGGGGTTTTCTTGCTGATGATTCAGTAAAGGTGACTGATCAGGATGCCTGCTACCTGGGAAGTCCGCAGCGATATTATTTCAGATACACCTATAACTGGTTTGATAAAATAAAGATCGGCATTGCCGGAGAGAAAGATCCGGGAGAACAGTTCTTTCTTGGGGCCCAGTCATCGGGAATGGACTATTATGCTGCATATTTGAGCTTAAATGACCTGGGGATCCTGAAAAAGCTTATCATAGGCAACTTCCGGGTTTCCTGGGGACAGGGACTCACCTTTGGCTCTGGTCTTTCACTGGGATCCGTCCCTGGCTTCCAAATGAACATCCCCATGGCAGCCGGTATACGTCCGGGACTTGGAATGAATGAGGGATCCTATTTGCGCGGACTCGCAGCAACATTGAAAATAAAGAAAGTTGAAATCAGTGGATTTGCATCTTACCATCCACGAGATGCAACAATCGTGGTGACGGATACCATTTCATCCACAATGGACGAGATCAGCTCATTGGTTACAACAGGTTACCACCGAAATGCCGCGGAACTGGCAAAAAGGAACGCCCTTACCGAATTTATTTGCGGAGGAAATGTCAGCATCTCAATGGCATTGAGCCAGCAACTTGGCTTTAAAACAGGCATAACCGGTATCTACAGCCGGTTTTCATCATCCATAACGCCAAAAACATATCCTTACAACCAGTTTGGCTTTCGTGGAAATGAAAACTTCAACCTGGGATTGGATGTTCAGCTGAGGTACAAAAGATTCTATCTGTTTGGCGAGGTGAGCCGGAGCAGGAATCGCGGCATGGCATGGCTTACGGGTGTAACCATCACGCCCGATCCCAGGATTTGCATTACCTTGATATATAGAAATTACCAGCCCTCCTATCAGAATATGTTCTCGAATGCTTTCGGGCAGAACAGCCTGAATGCCAACGAACGTGGAATTTATGCCGCCCTCAGTGCCTCTATCCACCCGAAATTTAACCTATCGGCCTATCTTGATCTCTTTACGTTTCCCTGGATGAAATACCGGGTTGATTCTCCCAGCCAGGGACATGAATTCGGGGCCATGGCAACCTGGCTGGCCGCGGGAAATGTAATGATCGGCATCCGGTATTACCAAAAAAACGTGCGTGGAAATGGTCCTGAAACGGAGGATCAGCTCACAAGTAAGTTGACTGATTTCATCACCCGAAGTTACCGTTTCAATATTGATTGGCTCATTGATTCCAGGCTTTCGCTGAAGACCCGCATCGAGGTGAAGGAGGCAGGTGAATCTGCTCTGGCACACCGGTTCGGATATCTCGTTTACCAGGAGGCCAGTGTAAAATCGTTCAAATGGATGGAGAACATCACGCTGCGTTTTTCTTTATTTGATATTCCTGATTATGCATCTCGAATTTATGTTTATGAGCCTGAGGTTCTTTACGGGTTTTCTGTTCCAGCTTACCAGGGAAAAGGCATCAGGGGCTGTATGGTATTAAAATTCGGGATCACCACGAAGATCGATCTTTGGGTAAAAGGTGGAATAAGTTTTTACACTGACCGGTCTGCAATAGGGACCGGTCTTGACGAGACAGACGGGAATGCACGCAGTGAACTGACAGGGCAATTACTCCTGAAATTATAAGTAAAAAAAATGTCGGGGAAACGATCTGATCTCCCCGACATCCTTTGATTTACCTACAGAGGTCTCAATGTTTATGTTTGTTCAATTTATTCAGGCCTTCCATACCCTTGATATTCATCCCCTTCGAAAGTTTTGAAACAGTTGAAAGATCGATGTTTCCGGTCAGGCTTAGCACCGCGACTTCCTTTTTATCTTTCATCAGCATCACCATTTCAGTGATTTTGCCGCCTGCATCCTGTTTGGTCATAAATTTTATATTCTGGCGACCTTCATTTACTGTCATCAGTTCTTTGTACTGACTCGCCGGGAAGATACCGGCAAATTCATTATAAACTGACACGGCTTTAACTATTTTGGTAGAATCGAAGGAAAAGGTCAGCACTTTAAGACCGGTAAGCTGTTCCATCATCTTTTTGATCTCCACCATGTTGGTATCCTTTACATCACCCTGCCCAATCTGCATCATCATCTGGAAGAGTTCCTTGGAGATGTTTACCGTAGTAAAACCATCCTGGCCGGAGTATTTGTCAAACACCTTGTCGAGTGGACTCTGGGCATTCGTGAGGGCAGGGATCATCAGGAATGTCGCAAAAACTAGAAATAACATTAACTTTTTCATGGCTACTTGGAATTAATGGACTTTTGTTGGATTTCGTCCGGGTTAATAATTATGGATTGATATTGATAAAATCTGTTGAGGAGTTGTACATTTTTCATTGCTTTATCAACCATCTGTAAACGGTTGACCTGTTTTAATCCGGCATTCAGGTTTGCAGATACAATCATCAGCGCTTCGCTGGCTTCGGCATAGGCCAGTTCCTGATTTGCATTCAGATGATTTGCATTATCACTTTTAAATACATCCTGGTTATAGGTAAAAAAAAGACCCATCATCAGCAATATGGTTGCTGCAATGCCGGTGATGTAAATAAACCTGTTCCTGTGTGATGGTGCTGATATTTCAAGGGTTTTTGCTTGGTCATCAACCAGGAGTTCTGAGAGATTCTGTTCAAAAACAGGATTATTTAATTGTTCCACGCGCTGCTCAGCAAAACAGCCAAACATTTCCTGATATGATCTCAGGTGGTCCGGAACATCCGTACTCCAAAAAAAAACCTTGAGGATACTTTCCTCCTGAAGGGTAGTATTCCCTTCAAAATATTTTTCAAGCAAAACTTCAATTTCCCTGGTAGTCATATGCTGTTGTTTTTGTAAGCAATTCACGGATCCGTTTCCTTGCGCGTGACAATGCCACACGGATTGCATTCTCGTTCATCTCCACAATCTCCGCAATTTCCCCGAATTCCAATCCTTCTATATCGCGCAGGTGGATGATCATCTGTTGTTGTTCAGGCAATAATTTAATCGCCTGATGAATTCCATAGATCAGATCGGAATGATCTGCATTCAGTTCTTCAGGCATGTTTTCAATGAACCGGCGGTGATTTTCCATATTCTCCACGGGATAGCGTCTTGCCTTAATCCTGTCGAGGCATAGATTTTTGGTTGTAATCATAGCCAGGGCTTCCACACTCCTGTATTCATCAAGTTTATCACGACGGTTCCATAGTTTAATAAATACTTCCTGAACAATATCCTCAGCCTCTTCAGTATGGTCAAGCATACGTTTTGCAAAGCGAAAGAGCTTATTTTTCAGCGGGTAAATCCTTATTTTAAATTCCTGGAGATCCATATGAGAAAGGAGACGATATCCGGATAAAAACATTACACAATTTCAAAAAAATCTAAAAACCTCTTTTTGAAGTCAATGAATTTGTACGGTATGCAAATTTGACTATTTTTGCAATAGTCATCCACGATAATCCAACCATTATTCACCAATAATTTACTCATTATGTTTAAAGGACATCCTAAAGGACTTTATGTAGCTTTTTTCGCAAACATGGGGGAGCGGTTCGGCTTCTATACCATGATGGCAATCCTTGTCCTGTTCCTCCAGGCCAAGTTCAATCTGACGGCTGAAAATGCCGGATACGTTTATGCTATCTTTTATTTTTCAATATATGCGATGGCACTATTGGGAGGTTTTCTTGCCGACCGGTTGCAAAATTACAGAGGGACGATCATGGTCGGACAGGTCGTAATGTTCATGGGGTATATTTTAATGGCTATTCCCGGGATGGGTTTACCATTCACGCTGGTTGGTCTTTTAACAATTGCATTGGGAAATGGTTTGTTCAAAGGGAACCTGCAGGCATTGGTCGGACAGATGTATGATAATGAAAAATACGGCAAACTAAGGGATTCAGCATACAGTGTATTTTACATGGGGATCAACATCGGGGCATTTTTTGCACCCAGCGCTGCCAGCGGAGTAAGAAGCTGGTGGCTGCACTCTCATGGCTTTAATTATGATCCTGACCTGCCTGCACTCTGTCACCGCATGATGGGTGGTACATTAACCGATACTTCCAAACTCCAGGAACTGGCAAACAAGGCCACAACATCCGGCACTCCAGTTGCGGACCTGACTTCTTTTGCAAATGAGTATGTCCGGATTTTTTCTACCGGGTACAATTATGCCTTCGGGGTTGCAGCCATTGCAATGATAATTTCACTGGTCATTTACATGATCTTCAAGAGTCATTTACCTGACAGGAAGGCCATGGTTAAACAGGATGCCTCCATCATCAAGATGCCATGGGCTGAAGAAAAGAAACGACTTATCGCTCTTGGGCTGGTTTTTATTGTCTGCATTTTCTTCTGGATGTCATTTCACCAGAATGGATTGACCCTCACTCTTTTTGCCCGTGATTATACCGATAAACAGGTTGGACCTCTTACTTATATCTTTTTCTATTTGCCGGCTTTTCTATCCCTCATCGGAGCCATTTTTGGCATTATGATGATCACCAAAAAAGAGGCAAAGAAAATGACACGCTTTTTAGGTGGGGCTCTTCTGATAGCAGGGGCAGGTTTACTTTATTATTTCTATTCCACCTTTACTCTTGAAAACACCATCGAACCTGAGATCTTTCAACAGTTCAACCCCATCATGATTGTATTCCTGACGCCTGTCGTTGTTGGGTTGTTTGCATTTTTACGCAAACGTAATATCGAGCCTTCCAGTCCGCGGAAAATCGGAATCGGAATGATCCTGGCTGCTACTGGCTTTATGGTTATCATGTTCATCTCTTTTGGGTTGGTTTCCCCGGCGGAATTACATGGAGATCCTTCTCCTGACAGGGTTTCACCGTACTGGCTGATCAGTACTTACATGGTCCTCACCTTTGCCGAGCTTTTCCTGAGCCCGATGGGTCTCTCGTTTGTATCAAAGGTTGCGCCACCACGATTCCAGGGACTGATGCAGGGCGGATGGCTTGCCGCAACAGCTGTTGGCAACTCCTTTCTTTTCATAGGTTCAATGGCCTATTCCAGACTGGAATTATGGCAGGCCTGGCTTATCTTTGTGGTATGTTGCCTGTTGGCTGCCGGATTTATCTTCTCTATTATGAAACGGCTTGAGGCTGTTACAAAATAGAGGCTTGACATATTCCTTAGTATATTTGTCCGGCGAAGCGAATCCTTCGCCGGATTTTTTTTAATGTCGAATAACGAAAACCGGATTTTGAGTAACGAACATTATCCATGGGGGCATAACCGGAGGTTTAACTCCTACACCGAGCACATCCGGAAAACCTTTGGAGGAAGGATGCAGAAGGTAGTGGTGGACGCGGGATTTACCTGCCCGAACCGCGACGGGACCAAATCAACCGGGGGATGTTCGTACTGCAACAATGATGCATTTAATCCATCCTACTGCAGCCCTGTTGAACCATTGCACCTGCAGATTGAAAAGGGGATCCTGTTTCACCAGGTTCGTTACAGGAAGGCTACAAAATACCTGGTATATTTCCAGCCATACAGCAACACCTATGCTCCTTTGTCTAAATTGAAGGCGCTGTATGAAGAGGCGCTTGAGTACCCGGACGTGGCCGGACTGGTCATTGGCACCCGTCCAGACTGTATGGATGATGAAAAGCTAAAATACCTTCAGGAATTATCAGAAAAAGTATATATCCAGGTAGAATACGGAGTAGAATCGTGCTTCGACAACACCCTGGAAAGGATCAACCGGCAGCATGGATTTATGGTGAGCAAAGAGATCATCCTGAAGACACATGACCTTGGAATAAAAACCGGTGCACATTTCATTTTCGGGCTTCCTGGGGAAACAGAGGCTGACATGTTATCCTATGCTGACCTTATCTCCAGATTACCACTTGATTCAGTAAAATTTCACCAGCTGCAAATCGTAAAAGGGACCCGTATGGAACAGGAATTCAACGAGAAGCCTGGTGATTTTTTTCAATTCTCACTCCAGTGTTATATCGAATTTATTGTCAGGTTTACTGAGCGGCTCAATCCAAACATCGTTATTGAACGGTTTTCGGGGGAGGTTCCTCCCCGATTTCTGCATCACAGTTCATGGTCACTGATTCGTTATGATGCAGTGCTGCGGCTGATTGAAAAGGAGCTTGAAAAACAAGAAACCTGGCAGGGAAAATACTATATGTGAATCGAAACGTTCGAAGCCATTATTGCCCGTGAAATGGCAGATTGCAACAATTTAATGATTGCCTCCGATTCGGTATTCGGGGTTTTGAACTGGGTAATTTCATTTATTTTCCCCCGCATCTTCAGGTAGTGAATATAACCACCAAAATTTTTCCTGACCATTTTGCAATTATTCATTACAACCAGGAGCATGATGTCATGATCGGAGAGCACTTTATCGGAAACGATATTTTCATAAATCTCTTCCTGAAGTTTCCGTTTCAGTTCAAGATTCACCAAGGGGAATTTTGTCTGGTAAAAAACCATCATCAGGCTGTATTCTTCTCTGGTGATGACATTGTCGTTGATCAGTTGCTTTAAAATCGTTTTACGGAGCAAGAGTTTTTTATATACAATGCGCTGGATCCATGAGCGGAGACTCCTTTGTTTTTTTGAAGATTTGATCAGGTTCAGTACCCGGTCAAGAACCACATTATCAGTTGATTTAGGATTGGACACATAGACTTCATCATTCTGGAATCCGATCCGCTCCAGTTTATACAATTCAAACAGAATGGCCCCAACCAATCCGAACTTGATCTTATGTTCAGAAGACCCGAACCATCCCTTATCATCCAGTGCAAGCAAAACAATTTTCTGAAGAAAGGTCAGTTCCATATTTTTTTCTGGTTTAGTCATTCAATAAATGAGGAATTATATCCAGCCGATAAAAATAATTAAAATTTCACTGTAAAATCAACTAATTAAATGTTCCGCCCAGGTAAAGTTTTGTTTTTTCCATCTTTGGATTTTCAAACACCTCCTCCACGGTTCCCTGTTCAACAACATCACCAAGATACATAAATACAACATTATCGGCAATCCGTTTAGCCTGCCGTAAAACGTGGGTGACCAATACAATCGTATATTCACTTTTCAGCCTGATGAAGGTCTCTTCGATGAACTGGCTGGAAATCGGGTCAAGGGCAGAAGTTGGCTCATCTGCCAGGATTATTTCAGGGTTAACTGCTAAACCACGCGCCAGGCAAAGGCGCTGTTGCTGGCCAATGGAAAGTCGAGATGCAGGTTCACGAAGCCGGGTTCTGATCTCATCCCATAAATTAGCCTGCTGAAGATAATGCATGACCAGTTTGTGGGTTTCCCTCCGGCTTTTTATTCCCCTGAGTTTCAATGCATAGGCAATATTGTTGTAAATGGTCATCGGAAGAGGATAGGGACGTTGTGATAACAACCCCATTTGCTGGCGAAGTTTATAGATATCCTCCTTTGCCGCAAGAATATTATTATCGTCGATCATGATCTGCCCGCTTACCTTCAGTTCGGGGTAGAGATCAGTCAGCCGGTTAAGACATTTCAGGAGGGTTGTTTTTCCGCAACCGGAAGGCCCCAGAATGACCGTAATTTTATTCTTCGGAATATCGATATTGATATCCCGGAGAATCTGGGTTTTGCCCGCAAAGACATTCAGATTCCTGATCTCTATTTTTGGTTTATGATCCATCCCAGATTCCACCTAAAAATTAATTTTTGTTTTATGATATCGCTTGCCTATCCCCCGGGAAAACAAACTTACAATTAATATAATTAATGTCAGCACCAATGCTGAGGCATAAGCCCGGTTTTGAACTTCCGGCACCGGTGAGGAGAGTTGAAAAAAGATTGACAAAGGCAGGGTGGCTACCGGTTCCAGTAAGCCATTGGGCAGGTGGTCGGTATAACCGGCGGTGAATAATACAGCAGCGGCATCACCGATTCCGCGGCCGAAAGAGAGTAACACCGCAGTGATGATCCCTGAAATCGATTGTCTTGTAAAAATTTTAAATGCGATTTCCGATTTATTTGACCCCAGCGAATAGGCAGCCTCCTGCAATCCGATCGGCACTGTTCGCAGGATCTCATCCATCGAGCGGATCATGATGGGGAGGATGAACAAGGTAACCGTGAGGATTCCAGCCAGCAGGGATGTTTGCAATCCAAAGAAGATCATCAGTGAAAATCCAAAGGCACCATAAACAATTGAAGGGATCCCCCAAACCAGATCAAGTAAAAACCGGATAACGTCGACTACCTTTTTATGCCGGATCAGAAAGACATTAAGGTAAAGTGCCACGGGTAACCCGATGATGAAGGCCAGCACAGTGGCCCCCGAGGCAAGTGCCAATGATCCCAGGATGGCATTCAGAATACCTCCTCCCTTTCCATAATAATACCCCCCCTGCGGAATTTGCGTCAGCATCTCCCAGGAAATGGAGCGCAGCCCCTTTTCAAAAATGCTGTAGATGATGATCGCAAGAATGGCAAGGATGAAGTAGGTTGAAAAGATCATCAACGACTTGAAAAATTTTTCTTCTATTTTCTGTCCTCTGGTCAACGGTTAATATTTATTATATCTGACAATAAAAAAATGCATCACCAGGTTAAAAAAAAGTGAAACCGCCAGCAGTAAAAGCGCCGCAAACATCAGGGCCGAATCGTACTTCGGGATGGAAAGCATTTCACCGTAATTGTTGGCAATGAGGGCCGGCAAGGTATATCCCGGATCAAAAACACTTTTTGGAAGCCTCACAACATTTCCCACCACCATTAAAACCGCCATGGTTTCGCCAAACGCCCTCGCCAATCCAAACCCGAAGGCTGCGATGATACCCGGGAGTGCTTTTTTCACCAATACGTGTTTGATCGTTTGCCATTGTGTCGCACCCAGCGACAGGGTTGCCTCCTTCAGTTCCATAGGTATGGCCCTGAAGATCTCAATCAGGATATTCAGAACAAAGGGAATGATCATGATGGAAAGGACAAATGATGCAGCAAGGATGCTGTATCCCATCGTATGAACCCCCATCCAGGGTCCCAGATACCGTGAAATAAAGGGAACGATCACCAGGATACCCCATAGTCCATATACCACCGAGGGGATGCCGGCTAGAATATCGATGGCCGGATGCATGATCCGTAGAAAAGCTTTCCTGGTATATTGAGTAACATAGATGGCAGTAAGGAGGCAAACAGGTGCCGTTATGAGCATTGCCAGGAGGGTTACCCAGACCGACCCGACAATGAAGGGGTAAAATCCGAATTGCCCGCTGGCGGGTTTCCAGGTTTTGGAAAAAATGAGGTCAACCAGCGAATAGTCATGAATTAGCAGAAAAGATTTGAAGTATAACCCAATGAAAAGGAGAAACGGCAAAAATGCTACCAGCAGCAAACTGATGATCATCCAAGTATAGTTCACAGCATGGCGCTGTTCCCGATTGAGAAGGTACATTTCAGTTCAACTTTTTCAATTCCGTTTCTACCTGCTCCGGTTTGATGGTCACGTATCCGGCTTCAGTAACAAATTTCTGTCCATCTGAAAGAATCCACGTCAGGAATGTTTTTACCAGGTTGTTTGAGGGCTTCCCACAGGAAACATAATACAGATCACGGGCTGGCGGCGAGGGATATTTTCCATCATTGATGGCTTTCAAAACATCGTCCATATTTCCGTAAAAATTTTCATCTGCATCTATCAAGCCATTTTCATTGAGGTCGATGGGAATAACATCGAGCCCCTGGTATATTTTCCTGGATTGCATTTCATAAATAAAACCAATGTTATTAAAACCAATCCCTTCAACATTTCTCCTTACCGCATCTGCCACACCCGGGTCGCCATTGACGCCCAATCCCAGTAAATCCTCCTGCTTCTTGTTGTTCAGATATTTGGCCCACATGTCGGCAGCACCGCAGGCATCTGAACGTGTAAATGGCTGAAGTTCGACCTTTGAGTTGCCTCCGGTAGCCTGTCCCCAGGTTTTTATCTTCCCCGAAATAAAAATATCGAAAAATTTCTGCCGGGTCAATCCCTTTTTCTTCAGATCGGCCAGTACAGGATTATTGGTATTGATGGTCGGAATTACGGCATCTTTCGCTACGGCAATCCACCAGGCTCCCCTGGCCTGTTCTTCAGGGCTTACAACTCTGGAATACATTCCCAAATCAACCATTTTTGAAAGGGCATCTGTCATGCCTTTCCCTGCTCCCCCGGCAGATACATTCACTGTGACCCGGGGATGAAGTTTCTGAAACTCCTCAGCCCATTTTACCGTGAGGGGATAAAGTGCAAAGGCCCCAGAAATGGTTATTTTCCCCTTAAGGGTATCATTTGACAATGCTCCATTCCTATTTGACTGTTGATTACAGGAAGAGAGGAATGCCACCAATGCCAAGACCGAAATGAAAAAACCAATAAAAAAATTATTCTTCAACTTCATAGGCTCATGACAATAGGTGCTTGATAATATCCTCCACCCTGATTCCCTCTGCTTCCGCTTTATAATTCCGTACAATCCTGTGACGGAGTACGGAGGTGGCGACATCTTTTACATCCTCGATATCGGGTGAATATTTTCCATTCAGCACGGCATGGCATTTTGCACCCAGAATTAAGTATTGAGAAGCTCTTGGTCCCGCTCCCCAGGTAAGGTACTCATTGGCCCAACTGTTTGCGTTCTTCGTTTTGGGGCGTGTCATCGAGACCAGGTGCACTGCATATTGGAAAACATTATCCGGAACAGGTATTTTGCGCACCAGGTTTTGAAAAAAAAGGATCTCATCGGCGAGGAGAACGACAGAAGGAGTAACGGACTTGTCGGTGGTGGTTGCTTTTACAATAAGTATTTCCTCTTCGAAGGAGGGATAATCGAGCCAGATATTGAACATAAACCGATCAAGTTGCGCTTCAGGCAAAGGGTAAGTACCCTCCTGTTCGATTGGGTTTTGGGTGGCCAGGACGAAAAAAGGTTCATCAAGATGATAACTGGTCCCGGCAACTGTCACGGCTTTTTCCTGCATGGCTTCAAGAAGGGCCGACTGGGTTTTTGGTGGCGTCCGGTTGATTTCATCAGCCAGGATGATATTGGCGAACACCGGACCCTTGATAAAACGAAAATGACGGGATTCATCCAGAATTTCAGTGCCAATGATATCAGAAGGCATCAGGTCGGGGGTAAACTGAATACGGTTGTAACTCAGGCCGAGTGCCTTCGACAACGTATTAACCATCATTGTTTTTGCCAATCCGGGAACCCCTACCAGGAGACAATGACCTTTACAAAATATGGCGATGAGCAGGTTCATGACTACTTCATCCTGCCCGATGATTACCTTTGATATTTCTGCTTTTAAAAGATGATATTTTTTTACAAGTGCATCAACTGCTTCAACGTCCGAAGAAAACTGCATGATGGTTCGATTTAATTTTTAATCCATTTCCGCTGGAAGGGACAATTGCGATAATCCCCAAGAATTGAAATATAGGTTGTATTCATTTTATTGATAATCCAAAGATTAATTACGTCCATCTTTTTCTTATCCAGTGCGATCATCTGGATACGTGAATAATCTTCCTCCAGATTTGCCTTATGGGGATTTGTTCTCGATTTCAAATAATAGATGCGATAGTCCTGTTTGCCGCGTTCGTTGGTCAGTATCGGAGTAGATACTTCACCCACTTTGAGTTTGTCAATAACAAAGAAAATTTTCGCATCAACCTGACTGGACTCAAATTTACTGTTGCCGCTTGCCTGGTTGATCATCAATCCTCCGCTCAGCCTGGTTGGGTCATCCGAATATTTGATCACGGCCTGTTCATAAGTTATTTTCTTTTTTTCGATCAGTGATGCGACGCTGTCGAGGGATAATTTTGCTTTGGCCAGGTTAACCGGGGAAACTTTAGGCTGGAGAAGAATGTGGCGTACATTGATATATTCACCCCTGCGCTCGACCATCTGGATCAGGTGAAATCCATCTTCTGTTTCCACAATGTCGGAGATCTCACCAGGTTTAAGTTTGAATGCTGCAGCTTCAAACTCAGGGCGCATTTCACCACGTTTGAACATCCCCAGCTCCCCCCCCTGCTTTGAAGAGCCCGGATCTTCGGAGTACAGGACAGCCAGGGTACTGAAATCATCACCCTTGGCAAACCTTTCTTTAAACCCCTTAAGCTTATCTTTCACTGCCTGTTTTTCTTCATCCCCAATGGCGGGTTGGCGTACAATCAACCCGATCTCAAGTTCCGAGTTGACCAGAGGGATGCTGTCCTTTGGAAGTTTCCTGTAGAAAGCTTTCACCTCAGCCGGGGTAATGGTCACATCCTTCGCTATTTTCTGCTGTTCCTGATCGGTCAGCATCGATTCCCTGATCACTTCGCGGAGTTCATTTTTAATCTCCAGCAACGATTTACCAAAATGCTCCTCCAGTCGCTCGGGCGTTCCTGCCTGGGAGATAAAATAACGCATCCTGCGGTCCATTTCAAGTTCAACCTGATCGTCGGTCACTTTGATACTGTCAACCTGTGCCTGGTGCAATAAAAGCTTTTGAAAAAGCAGGTTTTCAAAAATCTGGCATTTAAGTGTGGGTGCCGTCCCCTTAATATTTCCCTGACTACGAATCTGCATGTACTGGTTCTCAATATCAGAAATCAGGATTACATTCCCGCCAACGACCCCAACAATACCATCGACAATTGAATCCCTTGCTGACTGGGCATTCAACGTTGAGGCGGAAAGTACCATCAGGGGAATGATGATGAATATTTTACAGAGGATTTTCATGATTGGCCATTTCGGAAATAAAATTCCATTAATATATCTCAAAAATATTTTTTTTCCGTGCATTGGATAATAAATCATCCTGCATTCGGTTGATGAGTTCAATCTTTCGCTTGTTAATGATAATGTCACGGATTCGTTGCTTTTCAAAGCTCAAGGGGGAGACACTCTCCTTGATTTTAAAATCTTTAAACCTCACCAGATAAACAAACAAGGAATCCTGGTATTCAAGGTCCCTGTGATTTTTCAGGAAGTCCTCCTGATTGTAGGTTTTTATCGGAATCTGCTTCAACAGATCATTGAACAACAGCCAATTTTGATCATCTAAAAAATAATCGGCCGCCTGTTTTTCACAAAGATCCGACAGGGTGTTTTTATCCTTCTGGTTGTTCGACGACAGCAATTTTTTAAACTGTTTCAAATTGCCGGTCTTCAAAGGAACCTTCACATACTGGATCTGGATGATGTTGTCTTTGAGGAGGAAATTCTGCTGATTCCCATCGTAATAATTCTGGATCTCTTCGTCGGTAATCAGGGTATCAAGGTTCTGCCGCACCAGTGCATTCTCATACTCATAGATGAGCAATGAATTTTTATAATTTTCTAGTTGCCTTGAAAAGTCCATCTGTTCGTTCGAAAGATTTTTCTCGGCCTGATGAATAATGAGTTTTTGCCGTACCCAGTTTTCAATGAAACTTTTTGTAATGGCCAGGCTGTCCTTTTGAACCATCCCGGGGGTAAAGATTCCTTTCAGATCGGATTCATACAAATATTCATCCTGAACCCTGGCCAACACCCGCTCACTTTTTTTTTTGAAAAATGCTGTACAGGAGGTTAGGAAAATCAATAAAAAGACAATCGATTTGTTCAAGGGTTTCTATTTAATTTTAGCCAGGACATCCTTCTTCACTTCCACCGGGTATTTGGCCCGTAAGGCAACTATCCATTCTTTTTCCAGGTAGTTCTGATAGTCGGCCGTGACCAGGCCACGGGCTTCAGTAAGTTCTTTGGGCTCAGGTTTCACTACCTTGTGAACATTAATAAAAACAACAGAACCATTGGAAACGATGTCTTTTGAAAATCCGGGAGCCCATGCAACCGAATCAATTAAGGCATTATCCTTTCTTGAGAATTTCGCACTTTCGATGGTCAGAATTTTCAGGGAGTCAGTATTCATCTCTTTCAGCAGATCAGCATCCGACAGGCCGGATTTAATGAAGTTCTTCACTTTTTGAACCTGGCCGGGATCTTTCAATGTATAGATGCTCGCATCAAGCCTGGTCTCCCACATATAATTGTTGCGGTTTTTTTTGTAAAAATCCTTCAGCCCAACCGTATCCTTCACTGCTTTCGACCATACTTTCTGGTCAGTCAGGTCAAAGAGGAGAATGCCATCGCGGTATTCCGACATAAGGGCTTTAAACTCAGGATACTTTTGCTCCAACCTTGTATTTTCATATTTCATCATGCTTTCATCAAGGAAAGTGGTATATTTTTTATCCACATAGACCGGAATGCTTTGCTTTTCCTGCTTGCGTTGTGATGTAGCCAGGTAATCGGTAAATTCTTTCTGCCTTACTGTCATGTTCCCGATTTTGAAGATCATTTTGGTCAGATCATTCGTCTGCGGTTCTTTCCATTTTCCTATAAAAATGCTATCTGTCACCAGCGGGTATATCTCCCTGACTGCTTCATGATTCTCCGTAACACCGTAATCAGCGCGAATACGGTCAAGTACCACCTTTCGTGACAATTCCACGCGATTATCCTTCAGAACCTTCTGTTTCAAATCGGCTTTCTCTTCATCGAACGGCTTGACAGTTTTCTTATCGATCAATTTGACGATGTGCCATCCGTAAGGAGTCAGGATGGGTTTGGTATAATCGCCGGTATTTTTAAGCGAATATATTGCATCGATAAATTCGGGAACCATCCGGTTCACACCAAATGCAGGAAGAATTCCTCCTTTTGCGGCAGAACCCTTATCGTCGGAATAGGTCTTGACAAGCTCTTCAAAAGCGACCCCTGATGTAAGGCGGTTATACACTGAATCGATGCGTTTCTGAACCCGGGCTGAATCAACTGCAGTAGCATTTTTTGGAATACTCAGGAAAATATGAGCAACTGTTACTTTTCCCAATGCGGGACGACGGGCAGTTACCTTGATCAGGTGAAAGCCATATTCAGTGTGGACCGGCAGGGAAACCTTCCCGATTTCGGTATCATATGCACCATTTTCAAAAGGATAAACCATATCGAATACAGTAAAAAATCCCAGGTCGCCGCGGTTTCCTTTCAGGAAAGGATGCTGCTGGGTTGCTTCCCGGTCTTTGGCTGACGGATCTTCAGAAAACTCAAGGGCAAGGCTCTCGAAGGATTCGCCCTTCATCAGTTTTTCCCTGACGGTTTTGGCTTTGTTAAAAGCGGCAAGTGTATCCTCGGGAGTTGGATCGGGCAAAAGCCGGAAAAAGATATGGCTGGCCCGAAGATCAATGGCTTCGCGGTCATAAGCTTCCCTTACAAGACGATCGATGGTAGCTTCATCTGTAAAGTAAGGTTTGGCAAGCTGTTCGCGGTATCCATTCAGTTCGTTGATGAAAGAGGTCATGGTATCGAGCCCCAAATCTTCAGCCTGCCTGACCTTCAGCTTGAAATTAATGAACAGGTCAAGATATTCGTTCAAAGATTTTTTATCGACGTTTTCGCCTTTGACATTATTTTTCTGATAGATGTTCATGAATTCACTGACATTCACCGGCTTTCCTGCGATTGTCATGAGCACATCGTCATTATTAACCTGAGCTGTTACAGTAATGAAGGAGATAAATGCAAAGACGGATAATAAAATTTTACATTTCAAGCTGTTCATATTTCCCTATATTAATTTGATTAATGATAACGTTTGAACCTATGATTAATTGCCGGCCAGGGTAAGTTTTAACGACTATAATTTGGCGCTTCGCTGATGATGGTCACATCATGCGGATGACTTTCAGTAACCCCGGCGGAGGTGATTTTAATAAATTTTGCTTTTTGAAGAATATCAATGGTTTGAGAGCCAGTATATCCCATTCCTGCCTTGAGCCCACCCACCATCTGGTAAATGACCTCTGACAATGAGCCTTTGTAAGGGACCCTGCCAACGATTCCTTCCGGAACAAGTTTCCGGACATCGTCTTCCACATCCTGAAAATAGCGGTCTTTTGAGCCCTGCTGCATTGCTTCAATCGACCCCATTCCGCGGTAGGTTTTAAATTTCCTTCCTTCGAAAATGACTGTTTCTCCGGGGGATTCATCAACACCTGCAAACAATGATCCTGCCATGATGGAATGTGCCCCGGCAGCGAGTGCTTTAACGATATCGCCGGTATACCTGATACCACCGTCGGCTATTGCAGGAACCCCGCTTCCTTTCAAGGCATTTGTCACATCATAGATGGCAGACAATTGCGGAACGCCGATTCCGGCGATGATGCGGGTTGTACAAATGGAACCGGGCCCTATGCCGATTTTCACCCCATCAACACCAAGTTTGGCCAGGTCACGGGCGGCTTCGCCGGTACCAATGTTGCCAATGATCAGGTCGACCTCAGGATAAGCATTCTTTACCAGTTTTGCCATCTCCATCACACCTTTTGAATGGCCATGTGCCGTATCGATCACAATGGCATCGACATTTTCGCGAACCAGTGCAGCTACCCTTTCCAGGGTATCGGAGGTAACACCTACCCCTGCAGCAACACGCAGTCTTCCAAGACTGTCTTTGCAGGCATTTGGACGGGCCTTGACCTTTAAAATATCTTTATAGGTAATCAGTCCGATGAGTTTGTTGTTCTTATCAACTACCGGCAGCTTTTCGATCTTATGCTCCTGGAGGATGGCTTCCGCCTGCTCAAAATCGGTGAATTCGCTGATGGTGATCACTCTTTTGGTCATGACCTGGGTGACAGGACGCGTATGGTCGCGTTCAAAGCGCAGGTCGCGGTTTGTCACAATCCCAACCAACTCGTTCTGGGCATTGATAACAGGGATCCCGCCGATGCTGAATTCTTTCATGATCGCCAGGGCATCGCCAACCAGCGAATGTTCCATCAAAGTTATGGGCTGGAGGATCATCCCGTTTTCGGCACGTTTGACTTTGCGAACCTGCAATGCCTGGTCCTCAATGGACATATTCTTATGCAGAACACCAATTCCACCCTCCTGTGCCATGGCAATGGCCATTCGCGACTCTGTCACGGTATCCATTGCAGCCGAGACAACAGGAATGTTAAGTTTAATGTTTCTTGAAAAAAGAGTTGAAACATCTACTTCCCTCGGAAGTACTTCAGAATAGGCAGGTACAAGCAACACATCATCATACGTCAGCCCCTCACCCCGGAATTTATCTGAATTTAGGAACATATGCTTCAAAATTAAGTGTGCAAATGTACAAAAAAATATTATTTAAAATCATTATAACCTAAATCCGGGATGATTTATTGTGACTGGGAAAAAGAAAGAAAGAAAGAGTCGTTTAGGGGTATAATTCCCTGTGGCATTCAGTGCAGAAATAGTTCTTCCATTTATCTTTTATATCGATGGGGTGTTGAAACTCCATGATGGTATCGATCGTGGAATATTTTACCTTTCCTGTAGGGCCCTGTGCAATGATCGTATGGCACATATTGCAGTCCTTGGAGATAACCTTGCCTTTTTCGCTTTTGTGACGATCTGAATGACAACGGAAGCATCCATCTGATTCAAGATGACCGATGTGATTCAGGTATTTGCTTGCCGAAGCCCGCATATATGGGAAGACATTCAGTGAAAATGCGTCCTGGATCCCGGTAATGGCCTTTTCTATCAATGGTCTTTGGGTTTTGTAGATGGACGGGTAGCCGGACTTGTAGAAATTGGTTATGCTGTCGCGGATGTACATGAATGCGGAATCCTTGTTTGTAAAGGAACCTTTAAGTACATTCATTGCAACCTTTTTGATGAAGGGAAGCTCCTTGGGAACATCTCCGGAGATCATGGCATTGTCAACATATACCATCGGAGATTTATACGAATGGGAGGGCCGGTTATGGCAATCCATACAGTCCATGATACGATGCGGCAGGGTATCAAGCGCTTTTTTATCCAGCATATTATCCGTATCCTGGAAGATCTGCACATCCCCGGTTTTCAGATTGGTGAATTTCACCCAGGGAATGGTTTCGCGATCCTTGGCAGAAGCTACATATTCGATGCGCATATCTTTGTTTATATGCCAGTGAATGCCTTCAGTAAGCCCCATCGGACTATAATTCGGTCCAATCCGCATGAGCAGCGAATAGTTGAATTCGGTGTTGAGTGAATCAGTAACATAGACCCTGTTGCTGCGGAGTTTGCGTGAATAAAATTTCTGAGGCCAATGACAACGTTCGCAGGTTTCGCGGGCCGGGCGCAAATTCTGAATGGGTGTTTCGATGGGCTGGGGATACTTATGGAAAACAACCGAATAGACCTGATAAAGACCAGAGAGTTTGGATCGCACATACCAGCCTGCACCTTCGCCCACATGACATTCGACGCATGCAACCCGTGCATGCGGTGAATGCAGATAAGTGACATATTCAGGTTCCATCACTTTATGACATAGTTTACCACAAAAATCGACTGATTCAGTATAATTGAAAGCTTCATAGCTGCCCATGGCTGAAACTATGAGAAACAAGAAAGTGAAGACTGAAATCAAGACCAGTTTCTGGCGTTGCCTGGGAACATTCATGTCCAAAACCGGCCAGCGCTTATCGGGATCGTGTGTTTTTTTACGGTTGATCAGCATGCCAACCGGAATCATCAGCAAGCCGATAATCATGATGGCTGGAAGAATGATATAGGTAAAAATGCCGGTATAAGGATTCTGATGTTCCGTTAACAAATCTTGTATAAATGATACAAGAATTAAAATAAAACTATTGACTGCGATGATAAAGCCTGTGATGCTGATCCAGTTGGAAATGGATTTTGGTAGTTTCATGATTTCTTTTTTGATTTGAAGTGATACTATACTCTGATGGAAAATGACCAGATAAAATTAGTTATTATTCTAACAATTCCTACTGATGCTCTTCATTTCCAAAAAAAAACAGGATGAAAACGTTCATTTTGTATTTTTGGCTTGCCTTTCAACCAGAAAAGAAACTTAAAACCTATTCACTTTGTTCGTATCCATGATTATTGTTTTTATCCTGGGTTACATTCTGATCGCCCTCGAGCATCCGCTGAAAGTAAATAAATCGGCCACAGCCCTGCTGCTGGCAGTAATCATGTGGATCCTTTTTGTTTTCAGTGAAGGGTCCATCCGTTTCGAGGCCGAACTCATGAAGCATCTGGCCGACATCTCGGCCATCCTGTTTTTTCTTCTGGGAGCCATGACCATTGTTGAATTAATTGATTCCCATGAAGGATTCCGGATCATCACCAACAAAATAAAAACGACCCGCAAAGTAAAATTGCTTTGGATAATCAGCCTGATCACCTTTTTTCTTTCATCCATACTTGACAATCTCACCACAGCCATTGTGATGGTTGCACTGCTCCGTGAGCTGATCGGGGATAAAAAAGAGCGCTGGTTCTTTGCCGGGATGGTCATTATTGCAGCCAACAGCGGTGGCGCTTTCAGCCCGATCGGTGATGTTACGACCATCATGCTCTGGATCGGGGGATATGTCACCACACTGAACATCATTTTACAGACTTTTATACCCAGTGCCTTGTCAATGGTTATTCCGCTGGCGCTTTTATCCATCACACTAAAGGGTGATATCAAGAAACCGGCAAGGTCAGCGGAAGAACACAGGCATGCAACAAATCCATCGGAGCGGAATATCGTTTTTTTTCTGGGGATCGGATTATTGCTCTTCGTACCAGTTTTTAAAACACTGACAGGTTTGCCACCCTATATGGGCATGTTACTCGGACTCGGCATATTATGGGCTGTGACTGAAATCATGCACAAGTCAAAAAATGACGCCTATCGTCCGATGGTTACTGTTGCCGGGGTAATTCGCAGGGTTGACACACCGAGTATTCTTTTCTTTCTGGGTATTTTACTGGCAGTGGCTGCTCTTCAATCGGCCGGGCATCTTACCCTGCTGGCAAACAGCCTGGACAAATACATCGGGAACCCATACCTGATCAATGTGATGATCGGTTTGCTTTCATCGGTGGTGGATAACGTTCCGTTGGTGGCCGGTGCAATCGGAATGTATCAGAACACCTACCCAACCGACCATTATTTCTGGGAGATGCTGGCCTATTGCGCCGGGACAGGGGGAAGTATTTTAATTATCGGTTCAGCGGCCGGTGTGGCCGTAATGGGAATGGAAAAGATAGACTTTATCTGGTATTTCAGGAAAATTTCATTCTGGGCATTCATCGGGTTCCTGGCGGGATCGATCGCCTACTGGGCGATGAGGGTGTATGTTTTTTAAGGTAACAAGGTGACAGGGTGACAAGGTGAAATGAAAAATATTATCACAGAAAAAAAAGAGGATGATTGGGAGGCGGATAATTTATTTTTCTTTTGCTGAGTAGGAGGTTCTGACGGTGATGAAACCCGGCAGGGTTTTGGGTTTCCCGCCAACGATGAGGGTCGGTTTTAATTTGATTTTAAAACGGGTTGGTACATTCCCCAGGCCGTTGAGGTTCATACAGAAATTCAAAATTACATTCGCAGATTTTCCTGACAGGACCTGTTTGAGATCGAGTCCGATCTGAACCGGAATGATTGAGGTGCCATTGGAGGGAATGATGAAGGGTTTTTCCAGGATCCCGGAAGTCATCTGAATATCATCAATGAATAGGATCCATTCAAGGCGATTCAATCCGGCCTCCCTTTTATTCGGGTTGTGCCCTTCAAGGTTGAGCTGAAGTGACAAAGGGAACACAGGACTGGTCAGGCCTGCCATTATACGAGCCACATCACTAAAATTCAGATCATTGACTGATTTGATGTTTTGGATCATCACCCCATCCATATTCACATTTTCAACGGATAAAATCCTGAAATCACAACCGGCAAGATCAGACACCTGTTGGGCTTGTTTGGTAACCCCGCACCCCGTAAAAGTCAGCATTAGGAAAGCCGTGAACAGGAAAGGGATGAAAAGTTTTATGAGACGGGTCATGGCGGATTTTTCGGATTGCTAAATTAGGTAATTTTGGGCTGCATGAAGAAGAAGTTGGTTTTCGCGGCATTTTGTATTTCGATCTGCCTTATATCCGCAAGAAATGTTGCAGGTTTTCATGGGGGTGCCAGGGATCCGAAAAAGGGACTGAAGCCCAACATCATCCTGATCATGGCCGATGACCTGGGTTATAGTGAAACAGGATGTTACGGGCAAAAGATTATTCAAACCCCGAATATCGATCGATTGGCCCGTGAAGGAATGCGGTTCAGTGATTTTTATGCGGCCAGCCCGGTTTGCGCCCCATCCCGTTGCGGCCTGATGACAGGTAAAAACACCGGTCACGCTTACATCAGGGACAATGTGGAGGTGGGGGAATGGGATTCTTTTATGGGGCAGATGCCATTGAAAGAAAAAACATTTACACTGGGGACCCTGATGCAGCAGGCTGGTTTTAAAACGGCCTTCATCGGGAAATGGGGTTTAGGGGGCCCTGGCTCGCCTGGGATACCCAACAAACAGGGGTTCGGCTACTTCTATGGTTATCTTTGTCAACGTCAGGCCCACAACTACTATCCCGATTATCTGTGGAGGAATGAAACGAAAACTGTCCTGGCAAATCCCTCTTTTTCAGCCCATCAAAAATTTAAGGTAGATCCTGCCAGTCCGGAATCCTATAAAAAATACCAGGGGGAAATATATTCCCAGGAACTCATCACGGATGAAGCATCACGTTTTATCAGGGAACATCGGGACTCTTCTTTCTTTCTGTTCCTAAGTTACAGTTTGCCACACCTGGCGCTGCAGGTTCCGGAAAAATACCTCGATCTTTATAAGGGAAAATTGAACGACCAGCCCTACAGCGGATTCAGCGGGTACCTTCCCTGCCAGTATCCGCGCGCGACGTATGCAGCCATGATTTCGGCTCTGGACGATTATGTAGGGAAAATCGTTGCCAGCCTTCAGGAGGCCGGAATAGATTCGAACACACTGATCCTTTTAACCAGTGATAACGGAGCCACCTTTGAAGTGGGTGGTGCCGACCCCTATTTCTTCCGAAGCAATGGTCCGCTCAAGGCAGGAAAAGGTTCGCTGTTTGAAGGAGGTATCAGGGTGCCTATGATTGCCCGGTGGCCCGGCGTTATAAAAGCGCATAAAGTGTCTGGATTGGTCTGCGCATCGTGGGATTTCATGGCTACTTTTGCTGACCTGACAGGGATTGCACTTTCACCAGGACAGGATGGATTATCACTGGTACCTGAACTCCTTGGCAGGAAGGGTCAGAAAAAACATAGTTTTCTTTACTGGGAATACCCCGGAAGAGGAGGTTCTATGGTGGTGAGAATGGGCGACTGGAAAGGTATATGGAAAAATTTAATCAAGGAGCCCTATCGGCGCGTTGAACTGTACAACCTGAAAACAGATACCGGGGAGCAGGTTAATGTCGCAAAAGACCATCCTGAGCAGGTAAGGCAGATCATGGAATACATGAGCAAGCGAACTCCTTCGGAAAAACAGGAATGGAATGTAATCGGCAACAAGACGATCAAACAGATGATCTCAGGAAAACAGGCACATTAATATTCGTCCCAGCTCTTGATCTCTATTTCACCCGGCTTGATTTTACAGAAGGCCATGATAAAAGCAGCTGCCAGGTTTGGATTGGTGATGAGCGGAATATTAAAATCGACGGCCGACCTTCGGATTGAATAATCATTATCCAGCTCGTGTTTTGAAAGGTTTTTGGGAATGTTCACGACCAGGTCGATCCTCCTGTTCTTCAAATATTCCAGCACATTCGGTTCGGCCGCCTCATCAGGCCAGTGAAGTACGGTTGAAGGGATGCCGTTCGACAACAGAAAAGCTGCTGTTCCGCGGGTGGCAAAGATGGCGTAATTTTTCTGATGCAATTGATGGCAGCATTCGAGCAGTACCGTTTTCGACCTTGTTGGACCGGACGAAATCATAATATTCTTCTCCGGTATCCTGTATCCCACGGACAGCATCGCCTTGAGGATGGCTTCGTAAAAGGAATCGCCGATACAGCCTACTTCACCGGTTGAAGCCATGTCGACACCCAGCACCGGGTCGGCTTTTTGAAGGCGGGAGAAGGAAAATTGCGGTGCCTTGATTCCGATGTAATCAATATCGAACATTGACTTGTCTGGCTTGGTAAAAGGGATCCCCAGCATGATGCGGGTGGCAATGTCGATGAAATTAATCTTCAGAACTTTCGACACGAAGGGGAAACTCCGAGAGGCCCTAAGGTTACATTCAATTACTTTAATGTCGTTATCCTTGGCCAGGAACTGAATGTTGAACGGTCCTGAAATATTAAGAGAACCGGCTATTTCCCTCGCAACCCGCTTTATTTTCCGGATGGTCTCGACATAAATTTTCTGAGGAGGGAATACAATGGTGGCATCACCTGAATGCACGCCAGCAAATTCAACATGTTCGGAGATGGCATAGGCAACCATTTCGCCATCTCTCGCCACGGCATCAATCTCGACTTCCTTGGCCTCCTGGATGAATTCGGAGACCACCACCGGATGCTCTTTTGAGACATTGGCTGCCAGTGTCAGAAAATATTCAAGCTCCGTATTATTCGATACCACATTCATGGCGGCGCCGGAGAGGACGTATGATGGGCGTATCAGCAGCGGGAATCCGACCTGGGAAGCAAAATCATAAATCTCCTCCAGGTTCGTCATCTCTTTCCAGCGGGGCTGATCAATTCCAAGCTGGTCAAGCATGGAGGAAAATTTGTGTCGGTCTTCGGCATTGTCGATGGCCACCGGAGAGGTTCCGAGTACAGTGACATCCTGCCTGTAAAGGCGCATCGCCAGGTTGTTCGGTATCTGCCCGCCCATGGATACAACAACTCCTTTTGGATTTTCCAGTTCAACAATGTCCATCACCCGCTCAAAGGACAGTTCATCAAAATATAGCCGGTCGCAAACATCGTAATCAGTACTGACGGTTTCGGGGTTATAGTTGATCATCACCGACCTGAAACCTGCTGATTTCACTGTATTCAGCGTGTTCACACTGCACCAGTCAAACTCCACGGAACTGCCTATCCGGTAGGCCCCTGACCCCAGGACAATCACCGACAGCTGGTCGTTGGGGAAGGTCACATCATGTTCATCTCCGTTGTAAGTAAGATAGAGGTAATTGGTCTGGGCGGGATATTCTGCGGCGAGGGTATCGATGCTTTTAACACTGGGCAGGATCCCAAGTTTTTTACGATACGACCGAACCATCAGCATGTCCTGCTCTATCTCCCCCTTCTGATGTTTCGCTACCAACCGTGCCAGCTGGAAGTCAGAAAATCCCTGACGTTTGGCATCCCTGAACAAATCGGGAGGAATGGAGGACAGCTCATTGATGGCCGCCAGTTCCAGCCCCATGTCATAAATATTCTTCAGATGGTAAAGAAACCATTTATCGATGCGGGTCAGTTCCCAGATGCGGTCGACCGAATACCCTTCGGCAAATGCCTGGGCAATGACAAAAATGCGGGTATCTGTCGGAAAGGCAAGCTCCTGTTCAATATTTTCGACGCGGAGTTCCTTATTTCCAATGAACCCATGCATCCCCTGGCCGATCATTCTTAAACCCTTCTGAATGGCCTCTTCGAAGGTGCGGCCTATGGACATGATCTCCCCTACACTCTTCATGCTGGAACCAATCAATTTGGATACCCCGGTGAATTTACTCAAATCCCACCTGGGGATCTTGCAAACTATATAATCAAGGGAGGGCTCAAAGCAGGCTGTGGTCACTTTGGTCACCGAATTCTTCAGTTCATGCAACCCATATCCCAGGCCAAGTTTGGCTGCAACAAAGGCCAGGGGATAACCCGTTGCCTTGGAGGCAAGCGCCGATGATCTGGACAAACGGGCATTGACTTCGATCACCCGGTAGTCCTCCGAATCGGGATTAAGGGCATACTGAATGTTGCATTCACCAATGATCCCCAGGTGACGGATGACTTTTATCGAAAGTTCACGGAGTTTATAATATTCAAGGTTGGTCAGGGTTTGCGAGGGTGCCACTACAATACTCTCGCCCGTGTGGATCCCCAGCGGATCAAAATTTTCCATGTTGCAGACCGTAATACAGTTGTCGTAACGGTCGCGCACCACTTCATATTCTATCTCTTTCCACCCCTTCAATGATTCCTCAACCAGAATCTGGCCTGAATATGAAAAAGCATTCGATGCCAGTGTCTCAAGTTCTGATTCATTGGAACAGAAGCCGCTTCCCTGCCCTCCAAGCGTATATGCCGCCCTGATGATTACAGGATAACCGATCGCTGAGGCAGCCCTTCTTGCCGTTTCAAGGCTGGTCACGGCAAAGCTCTTGGGAGTTCTCACATCGATGGTATGCAGCATCCTGGAAAAGAGATCGCGGTCTTCGGTCTGAATGATCGTATCCACCGGCGTACCAAGAACCTTTACTGCATATTTTTCCAGGATCCCTGATGTATAAAGGGCTACCCCGCAATTAAGGGCTGTCTGCCCCCCGAAGGCCAGCAGGATGCCATCGGGCCGTTCCTTATCGATTACCTTTTCAACAAACTGGGGGGTGACCGGAAGAAAATATACCTTATCGGCTATCTCCTCAGAGGTTTGAATGGTAGCGATGTTGGGATTGATCAGAATTGTAAAGATCCCCTCTTCCTTCAAGGCTTTCAAAGCCTGTGAACCCGAATAGTCAAATTCGCCTGCTTCACCGATCTTCAGGGCGCCGGAGCCCAGAACAAGTACTTTATTTACCTTGTCGATCATTGGGAATTCCGGATTTAAAGGTTCTGACCATGTCTATAAAATCGTTAAATAAAAACCGGGTGTCTGTCGGACCTCCGGAGGCCTCAGGATGGAACTGTGTCGAAAAAAATGGTTTGGTTTTGTGCCGGATTCCCTCATTTGTCTGGTCGTTGAGATTTACAAACAACGACTCCCATTCTGCGCCCAGGGTCCGGTCATCCACGGCAAATCCATGATTCTGGGATGTAATGTAAGCCCTGTTGGTTCCCACCTGAAGTACAGGCTGGTTATATCCCCGGTGTCCGTATTTCAACTTATAGGTGTTTGCACCCCCGGCCAGCGAGAGCAACTGGTTCCCAAGGCATATCCCAAAAATAGGCCGGTCCTGTTGGATGGCCCTCTCCAGGTGATGGATGGTTGCCCCACATTGCTGGGGATTACCGGGCCCGTTTGAAATCACCAGCCCGTCATAATCATCGCCGGTAAAATCATAATCCCAGGGAACCCTGATCACTGTAACCCCAAGGCCGAGCAAACAGCGGATTATATTGTTTTTCACTCCGCAATCAACCAGCATGATCCGGATGTCACCCGATTCAGATTCATCTCTGAATCGCTGAAGCGCCGGCGCTCCTGAAATGATCGATGTTCCGGAGTAGATCAGTGGTTCCTTGCAACTCACCTGATCAACCAGGTTTTGTGTATTGGGATCATACATTTCAATCTCTGCCGGATCATGTTGTACAAGTTTACCCAGCATGGTTCCCCGTTCACGCAGTAACTTCGTCAGCGCACGGGTATCGATCCCGCAGATACCAGGCACCCTGTGTTCTTTCAACCAGTCGGACAGGCTGTCAAGCGCATTCCAGTGACTATATTCGGCAGAATAGCTGGCCACAACCAGACCCGCAATGTGAACCCGGTCGGATTCAAAATATTTTGAAAGATGCTCTTTGATTGCACGCCCCGGAACACCATAGTTTCCGATCAGCGGATAGGTCAGCACCAAAATCTGGCCTTTATAGGAGGGATCGGTAAGACTTTCGGGATAACCCGTCATGGCCGTGTTAAAAACCACCTCGCCCGCAGCGGCTTCCTGCGCCCCGAAAGATTGACCCGTAAACCGGGTCCCGTCATCCAATATCAGTTGCGGCATTCATTATTTTTTTATTCGGTTTTCAACACAGACAACGGCAATTTAATCACAAACCTGCTTCCTTTTCCAGGTTCACTGGCCACCTCAATGGTTCCACCATTCATCTCCACATATTCTTTGGCAAGGATCAGCCCCAAACCAGTCCCCTTTTCCCCTGCGGTTCCTTTTGAGGAATAATTTTCCTCCATCCTGAATAATTTTTCAACTTGTTCCTTCGTCATTCCTACCCCATTATCCTCAACGGATATCACGACATCATGATTGCTGATATTGGTGCGTACCCCGATTTTTCCTCCCGGCATGGTGAATTTCACCGCGTTGGAAACAATGTTCCTGATCGCAGCAGAAAGCATGTTATGGTCAGCATTCACCTTCGGAGACTGGTCTGAAACACTTTCAACCGAAATGTTTTTGAGGTTTGCGGCAGGCTCCACAAGAGAGACATTCTCACTGATGAGACTGTTCACATCGCATGATTGCTTATCGGGTTTAACCATACCTGACTCAAGCCGGGACCATTCGAGCAAACGCTCAAGAAGCTGAAAAGTCGACCTGCTTGACGAATGCAAATGATCCGTGATAAGGGAACGGTCTTCCTCAGTAAGTTCCTTATCGTTCTTCAAAATTTCCGAAAACCCGAGAATGGAGTTGAACGGCGACCTGAGATCGTGGGCCAGAATGGAGATAAACTTGCGAAGAACATTATTTGACTGATCAAGCATGGCTATCATCTGGATTTTCCTCTTCTTCTGGCGCTGCTGATAGAAGACAAACGCGATGGATGAAAATAAAATGACCGACAGCAAAATGGTCAGAATGATAACAATCTGAAGACGATCTTTTGTGACTATTTGCTCATTTTCAAGTAATTTACGCTCATCCTCTTTGGAATCAAGTTCGATCCGGTAGTTAAAATCCTGAACCGAAATCATGATCTGCTGTTTCAATAATTGGATATTTACCTTTTGATATTTTTCGTGATACAGCAATGCCTTTTTATAATCTCCTGTTGTTTTATAAAGGTCATATAAATTCAAATAGGATAATTTAAGATATTGCGGAATGTCGTATTTTAAAGCCAGGTTCATGGCCTTCAGGTTGAGTTCTTCAGATTTTTTATATTGCTTCAAACTTTTGTAAATACCTGCAAGATTATTCAGGATCAACGCGTCGTCCCCATTGGCGGTGACAAGGGCGATTGGAAGTGCTTTGTTAAAGTAAGCGATTGCCTGTGGATAATTTGAACGTTTTGTTTCAATGGCACCGAGGATGTTCAGGTTCGAATAAACCTTGTCAGGTAAACGAAGTTTCTGAGAAATCAGGAGTGATTTTTTTGCGTATATCCATGAACTATCCAGTGAATATTGATCATCCTCAAAAAAGTTTGCCGCTATATTATTGTAGACCGAGGCGTATAGCGCACTGTCATTTGAACCTGACAATAGTTTCAAAGCCATGGCAAAATAGATCCGGCCCTGATCATAGAATCCGTTTCCGCGTAAAATGTCGCCGATGCGGGTCAGCATATCGATGGATTTCCTTTTCTGACCATGCTGATCATAATACCCTAATGCTTTCAAGGCATATTTCATTGACAAATCGACGTTTCCTCGGTAGGTCAGATAATCGGAAACCTTTACCAGGGCAGCAATGACCATATCATCCTGATAATTCAGTGAATCGGCATATTTCAATGCAAGCTGATAAAGTGAAATCTCTTTTTGTTGATCGATCGGGTGAATTTTCACCCCTTCGCGGATCAGATTGTGAATGTAAACGCTGTCATGTGGTTTCTCAATTGCCCCGGCAAAATTTACAGAAAACAGAACAATTAAAAAGGGAAGATTCCTTACAATGGGCATCGTTTGTTTGCTGGTTTGAACCAATTTAGCGACAAAATTACTTTTTTTTTAAAACCTGCCTGATTTTCATTGAACTATTTCAAGCCGACTTCATTAATGGAATAGCCATTCCTTTGGCAGCACCTGTTTTTGCAGCGTCTGACTTTTCAACATCACCAGCAGATTATCATTACCTGTCCTTTCAAAATAGGCAATCCTCAATTTATGAAATCCTTTGGCAAGTGCAATGGCTCCAGATTTCTCCGCCAAGCTATGAAGTCCGTCATTGTTGACAACAGGATGATCGTCAATCCAAAGGCGGCTGCCATCATCCGAACTGATTGAGAAAATATAAACACTTGATTCAGGAACCATCAGATAACCGGAGTAGTCAAAACTGAACAGGTCATCCTGGTTTCGCGGAGTAAATAAAAAATCAGGAATGACACCCTGTTTCACCGGAGCAAGGGAACCGGATACCGGGAGGCTGTCGAAGGAGCCTTCATAATATTTATAAAATACGCCTGGCTTCGGCGGACTGTCGGGATTGGTTCTATATTCTTTGCGGGGGAACATCTTTACAAATTCCCTGGTCACTGTTCCGCTAACCGGCTTGCCATCCCGAAAACACCGGGCACACAGGGTAGTTGTTTCCCTGATTAAGATGGGATGCGTATATAGAGCAGAGGTAATGGAAGGATCAGACTTTCCATGGGTGTAGCGTATTTCAATGTTATTTCGGTCGGTTGACAGGGGGATTTTCAGAGAATCGACAAATGTGCTGAATTCTGAATGAAATTCAGGGGGGAGATACATATCAAGGTCTCCCTTCAGGTGAAGCGCAATCACACTGTTCATCGAGTCGGGCTGAGTCGATGGCAGCGAAATGATGAGTGCATCTTTTTCACGTTTGATTTTCAAGGCTTTCCTGCCGGGGTCAGCGAGAAGAAAGGCATTTTCAGGTGAATTCATTACCCCCGTCAGGATCAGCTTCCCGTTTACAGGCCAATCAAAAACATGAAGGTAAAGTACCGATCCATTGATCTCTTTTTTTTGTGTGCACCGGCCCCATGACAAATGACTGAACGGACTTGGCATGGTGCCGTAGATTGATTCGCTGTTCACCTTCAACCAGTTGCCGATTAAGGCCAGCCGTTCAACGCTTTCAGGGGGAATCAATCCTTCTGCGGTAGGACCAACATTCAGCAGATAGTTCCCTCCTTTCGAGGCAATGTCGGCCAGCATCCTGATCATCTCTTTCGAGGATTTAAAATTTTTATCTGCCTTGTTGTAACCCCAGTGGTCGTTCATGGTCATGCAGGTTTCCCAATCAACACCCGGAAGACCCGTGGCCGGGATTTGCTGTTCAGGGGTTCCGAAATCCCCTCCAAAGGCCCCGTCCTTCGTCAGCCCTTCCATGTCGAGCCTGCCAGCCCCCACGCGGTTATTCACGATTATCGCTGGCTGGAGCATCCTGACATAGTCATAAATCTCTTTTCCATGATTTTCATTCCAGGTGCTCTCCCATTCCCCGTCGAACCATAAAACGCCTATGTCGCCATAATTTGTAAGCAATTCCTTCAACTGGGCCTTCATGTACGCCACATACCTGTTAAAATCGGCTCCCCCGGCCGAACGGTTTTTTTCCCATTCCCGGCGTGGCAGATAATCGGGATGATGCCAATCCATGATAGAATGGTAAAAGCAGAATTTCAATCCGTATTTTTTACATGCTGCCGCAAGTTCCTTCATCGGGTCGCGACGGAAGGGGGTGGTCATGATGTTGAAGTCGGTTTGCCGGGTATCAAACATGCAGAAACCATCATGGTGTTTGGAGGTGATCACGATGTATTTCATTCCGGCATCCTTTGCCATTTTCACCCAGGCATCGGCATCAAACTGAACAGGGTTAAACTTCGGGCGGAACTGATCATACACCTCCAGCGGGATCTCGGCCGATGTCCTGATCCATTCACCATATCCTGTTTTGCCATTCCATTCGCCTGCCGGAACCGCATACAACCCCCAATGAATGAACATCCCAAACCGTGCTTCACGCCACCAGGTCATACGGGCATCGTGCTGGGCGGCATTTTCCATCGGCTTCACAACTTCAGTCGTTTGCAGGTTGTTTACTGCTGATTGGGAAAAGGTGCAGGGAATTCCCACCAGGAATCCCAAAAAAACACCAATGAGCAAGCGGGTGCCGTACATATCAATAAATATATTCAGGTGGAAATAAAACCAAAGCCAAACCGTAAGATCAGGAAATTACGGATCAGTCATTCATTAATTGGTGAAATCTGAAGTCAACTAACCTCAACCAGTTCGTACGAGACGGTGTCATCCGTCGCATTGAAATTAAAAGTTTCAAACTGGTCAAGTACAGGATCTCCTTCCCGCCAGCCAAGAGGCCTCATCAACCAGATAGTGCCTGAAGGTGGTTTTTTCTTCGGAGCCAACAGGGCAGCCTTTTTAATAACATCAATAGGCGAATGCTGATCCAGGGCAATTCCTTGAACCCTCAGATCAGTCTGCGATTGCGCGATTTTTACATTTAACGTGACCATGTTGCCTGATTTTAATTATTGCTAAACACGAATAAACCAATTTCAATTAATGGTACTAAATTAAAAAAAATCGTGAAAAAAATAATTTATATATTTGATAGGGTTAAAATGATTTTTCATGAGATGTAAAACAGATTTTTTCCTTTATATCCTGCTTTCTTTGGTTTTTCCATTGAATTCAGGGGCCCAGACAATGGTAGACCAGACCAATTCAGGGCAGTATAATATCCGGAAATGGAATTCCAACAACGGTTTGATATCAAATATTTATTCCATGGCGCAAACACCGGATGGTTTTCTCTGGATGGGATATGAATCCGGAATTATCAGGTTTGACGGAACAAATATTTACTGGTTTCACAGTCAGAACACCAAGGAGATGACTGAAAATTTTTGCCGGGTACTTTATCTCGCACGCGATACGACCCTGTATTGCGGGATGGACAACGGCCAGGTGTACCGGTTAAAAAACAACCATTTTAAATCGCTTGGAGACAGGGACTCCTTTTATGGAAAGTCCATCAACGCCATCTGCGAAGATGGCGACGGGAGCATCTGGATGGCCCCCGAGGGGATGGGACTTGTAAAATATTCAAAAGATGGGTTTTTTAAACTCAATCGTGATAACGGACTTCCATCGAATGATGTCAATGCCATAGCCCGGGGGCTGAACAATGAAATCTGGATTGGTACCGATGCGGGGATCTGTTGCATTAAGGATAAAAATGTGGTCTCCGCCTTCAACCTTCAAAACGGTCTTTTATCCAACGATATCACTGCCATGTGCATGTCGGGGGACACACTGTGGGCAGGAAGTACCGATGGGCAACTCATGCTGCTGATCAAAGGGAAAGTATCTAAAATTACGAATGGGCACCCGGGAAACGGGAGATTGGTCAGTTCCATCATTGTCCGGCCCGATAAAAAGATCTGTATCGGGACCAAGGGCGATGGATTATTTTTCTATGACCCTGCTTCGAAGCAATTTGAAAACGTAACAACCGGGGATGGCTTGTCATCCAATATGGTAACGGCCGTTATCACCAATGCCGAGGGCGATCTCATGGCGGGTACCCAGGGGAATGGGCTGAACAGAATACGGAAAAATGCGGTGCGCTCTTATTCAAAGCGGGATGGATTGGCTGAAAATTACTGCATGAGTGTATGCAAACTGAAAAACGGGAGTATTCTTGTCGGTCACCGGGAGGGAGGGATCTCGCAGTATTTGAATGGGAAATTCAGTGATATATCATCAAAAGCAGGCATTGACGGGCTTCCCGTATTTTCAATAGCTGAAGATTCGGAAAATAAAATTCATGTTGCCACTGAAGGGGCGATCATCTCCTGGGACGGGAAACAGAAAAGCATATTCAAAGCCCATTCCGGCCTTGACAATTCACTTTTTCATGCAGTTTATTTTGACCGGAAAGGAACAATGTGGGCCGGCACCAATGCAGGGATTTATCTTTTCAAGGGGCAGGAAATGAAAACAATGTCTACGGAAAACGGACTATCCGACAACCGGGTTCTATGTTTCCTGGAAGATCACCTGGGAAAGATTTGGGTGGGCACCATGGGTGGGATTACCATCATCGATAACAATAAAACTTCTGTCCTGACGAAAAAAAATGGTCTTGGAGATAACATCATCATGTCAATGTACGAAGATTCCGATGGTACCATATGGATCGGGACTTTCAGCCGCGGAATAAACCGGATTGATGGAAAAACAGGAATGATCAGCCTGCTCGACAGCCTTAACCTGCAGCAGAAACCGATATGCCAGATCATGGAAGACAAGGCACATCATCTGTGGTTTGGAACAGAAGACGGGATCTATGCCATAAACAGGAAAGATCTGGATGGATATATCAAGGGACTTAACAAACTGCCCGGCTTAACCTATCTGGGGGTGGAGGAGGGGGTTCCGGGCGATTGTGTCGGTGCTATTTTCCCGGCAGGATGTGTAACCCCGGATGAAAAACTCTGGTTCCCGACAAATGAAGGTATAGCAGAAATAGATCCTTTGTCCTGTTCAATGCAGGCGAGTTCCCCTGTGGTATTGATCGATTCCATTCAGGTGAACAATAAAACAGTTGAAGGCAGTGGTGTCTTTGCTCTTCCTGCCGGGGTGATTCACATGGAGATCTGCTATACCGCCCCAAGTTATATCGCCCCGGAAAAATTAACATACAGGTATAAGCTGGAGGGATATGACCATGAATGGACAGAGGCTGGGGACCGAAAGTTCGCCATATATACCAAGGTTCCAGAAGGACATTACACCTTCAGGGTAGAAGTCAGGAATAACCAGGGAATTATAAGTGCACAACAGGCCACAGCCAGGATTTATGTTCAGCCATTTTTCTACCAGACATGGTGGTTCCGCACCCTTTGTATTGTATTTGTCCTGGTGGCTCTTTATGGTTTCTTTGTTCTCCGGATCCGCCAGGTAAAAACCAAAGAACTGGAGATCCTCGTATTAAAGCGAACCGACGAAATCAGGAAACTGAATGAAAGCCTTGAGCAGAAGGTGACGGACCGTACAACACAACTAGCCGCAACCAACACAGAGCTGGAGGCCTTTTCCTATTCCGTATCCCATGACCTCAAAGCACCGGTGAGGAGGATCGAAGGATTAATCCAGGCATTGATTGAAGACTATGGAGAACAACTTGATGAGAATGCAACGGATTTCCTGGTAAAGATCAGGGAATCGATTGTTTCCATGAATATTCTGATTGAGGAATTGTTAAAATTGTCCCGCATTGCAAGGCAGGAACTGGATATTACGGAGGTCAATCTTGGTGGAATGGCTGCCGGAATAAATGAGAATTTAAAAAGAGCACATCCTGACCGGGTGGTGAATGTCATCATCCAGCCCGACATGGTTGTTGAGGCCGATGCCAGGCTGACTCAGATCGCCTTACAGAATCTTTTCGACAATGCATGGAAATACACCGGCAAGGAACCTGCAGCAAAAATTGAGTTCGGCCTCACTGAAAAAGAGGGGAAACAGCTCATTTTTATCCGGGACAACGGAGTCGGATTCGACATGGGACATTATGAAAAGTTATTCACTCCCTTTCAGCGTCTTCACAGCGATGATCAGTTTATCGGCACAGGGATCGGACTGGCCACAGTAAAAAGGATCATCCTGAAGCACGGAGGATGGATCAGCGCCGAGAGTGAACCCGGAAAAGGTGCTACCTTCTATTTTACCTTATCCTGATTGAAATTCACTCATTATAACAGTCAAAAAACAAAACGCATGACGAAACTAAAACTCTTACTCGTTGAGGATAATGATACTGATGCCTTGCTTGTTGTCCGGCAACTTAAAAAGGAGGGTTTCGAAGTGGATCATCTCCAGGTAAAAACACGGGAAGAGATGGAGGCAGGTCTTGCCCAGGGTGGATGGGATATTGTAATATCCGATTACTCCCTGCCCGGATTCGGGGGCGGGGAAGCGCTGGAACTTTTCCAGTCTAAAAAACCCGACATTCCCTTCATCCTGGTATCCGGAACGGTTGGAGAGGACATTGCGGTTACCATTATGAAGGGTGGGGCCAATGATTATCTTATGAAAACCCACCTGAACCGGCTTGGCCCGGCCGTAAAAAGGGAGCTGAACGAAACTTTAATGAAGCGTGAAAAAATGCGTATTGAATCCGTTCTTTCACAAACGGAGAAACGTTTTCAGCGACTGATCGAGGATCTTCTGGATGTTGTCTGGCTTTCCAATATGGAAATGACGAAGCTGTATATTGTAAACGCTGCTTTTGAAAAAATTTTCGGGATTCCTGTTGATGACAAACAGGCAAATCCGGTACATTGGATTGATCATGTTTGGGATGAGGATAAACAACTTTTCATGAAATTTCTCCGGGATCTTCCGGTGCGGGGAGTCCATTCCTGTGAGTACCGGATCGTGAAACCGGATGGAATGGTCCGGTGGATCTTTGATCAGAGGTATATTGTTCATGGTGAGGGGAATGAGGAAGATATGGTTGGGGGAATATTAACCGACATCTCGGATGACAAGCAGGCTGAGCAGGAACTGATCCTGGCAAAGCATGCTGCGGAAGAATCAAGCCGGCTCAAGTCCGCTATGCTCCAGAATATGAGCCATGAGTTCAGGACGCCCATGAACGGGATTCTCGGGTTCTCTGAATTGCTTAATAATGAATTATCCGATCAGCCTACCCAGGTCATGGCCAAACACATCCTTACTTCCGGAAAACGGCTTCAGAACACCCTGGATGCCATCATGCTTTTTGCCCAGCTGGAAGGGGGGATGAAATTGAACCTGTCGAATGTGAATCTGACCTCCCTCGTTTCCAAAGCAGGTGAAACCTTCAGGGAACAAATCACCGCCAAGGGACTGAAACTTGAAATTGAAGCAGAATATCAGTTGTTTTTACATACTGACGAAAACCTTCTTCGAACGACCCTGTTGAAAATTATTGAGAATGCAGTAAAGTTTACAAGCAACGGGGTCATCAGTCTCCATGCCAATTATACTGATGAAAATAAAAAATCAGTACGGATTGCGATCCGTGACACAGGTATCGGCATTCCGAAGGAGAAACAAAACGTCATCTTCGAGGAGTTCAGGCAGGCAGAAGAGGGATACAACCGCCCTTATGAAGGCAGCGGTCTTGGTTTATCCATCGCCCGTAAAACAATAGAGATGCTTCAAGGAACGATCAGGGTCGAAAGCGAGCCCGGTTCAGGCACTGAAGTGATCCTCACATTGCCTATGGGACTCCAGGTCGAAAGATCCATTCCCAAGGTTAATCCGGACGATGCCGGGGTAGAACCTCCTGCTGCAAAAACCCAGGCTGAACCCCCGATGATCCTCCTGGTTGAGGACAACGATGCCAATATCGCCCTGGTTCGGATGTATCTGAAAAAGGATTTCAGGCTCGATGTGGCTATAAATGGAGAGAGTTCACTTGAGATGGCAAGAAAGACCAATTACCAGGCTATCCTGATGGACATCAACCTGGGACCGGGAATGGATGGGATCGATGCCATTACAGAAATCCGGAAAATTCCTGAATATGCAAATACACCCATTATTGCTGTGACAGGATATACGTTTCAGAATGAGAAGGAATACATTTTTTCGAAAGGGGCAAACTATTATCTTGAAAAGCCTTTTGTGAAGCAGGTTCTGCTGGATTTATTGAAAGGGATCTTATCGAAACAGGGTTACGGTTCCTTTGTTGGTAACCTTTGATTTATTGGAGGTTTCATAATAGACCACCCACACATACACCCCATCGGGACATTGATCAACGCCACTGTTATTGAGCGACCCATCCCATGGATCAAGGATGTCGTCCGACATGAAAACCATTTGTCCCCAGCGGTTATAAATTTTGATATTATACCTGGTAATGTAATCTGCCGGCAGTCCCTTAATATTAAATTTCGCGTTATCCGGGTGAATGCTGTTGGGGGCGAAAGCATTGGGTATCTGTGGTTCAACAGTCACCGTAACCGTTTCATTGAATGTCTCCCCATTGCAAATTGTCGCGGTAACAAGATAAGTCGTGGTTTCATTGGGCACAACGACCACCATCTGATCCCACGAAAATGGTTCAGTTCCGGAACCTTCATACCACCGGTATTCAATTTTATCGCCGGGGGTGATGGGTACAATTTTATAAGGTATAGATGTAACCGAATAGGTGGTGAGTGAGGTAGGAACAAACCTCCAGGCCTCCTGGCTCGCACTCCATGAGGTAGAATTCCGATTTATATTTTGCGGAGTCTCAAATAAATAACCAGTAATATCCTGAATTCCAATGGTACATTTGTTATCCCAGCTGGTGCAGACCGGTTTGCTGGAAATATGTGTTTCAATGGTATCGCCCTCCTTCAACACGATCTGAAAAGTGACGGGGGTTGAAGGGCAACCAACCATCGGGCACTGACACCACATGACCACAAGGCTTCTGTGCGGGGCCTGACCTATGGTTTGGTAAAAAATAAATGGCCCGCCCTCCTGGCCCGGATCATAATCCTCCATTGCACCCAGGATACAGTTTTTCGGACTTTTGGGGTCTGCACTTGGAAGACGGATATTTCGCGTTGCTCCCCAATTGATATCATGGGTAAAACTTATCCAGCCATTGTCTCCGATTGAGAATTTTGTATAGACATCACCATAAAAAGTAAACGGGAACCCAATGTCAAAGGGTCCTTCCACCCTGTTGTCCACTGTGGCAACGCTATTGGCTATCATACCATATTGCGCCGTCAGCGTGACCGGGACTCCCGGGCTAATTGTAACAGGCAAAAAAGGGTCAATACCGCTCAGGGAGGCATTCGATTTTGCAGCATCCTTACCAAGGTTGACAGTGACATTCCTGGTCACATCCGGCTGGGCGGAAAGAACAGACGGGAGGAGGAGGAAAAGCAGAAGGGACAAATGACGAATGAAGAGTGACGAGTGACGAATGACGAATGACGAATGATGAGTGAGGAATGACATTTTGAATCGATTAAACCGGGTACTTATCATGCTGGCAATAGAACCACTTTTGACAATTCCCAGCAAATATCCCAATTTTATCTGAAATAATTTTACTTTTGTTCTTCCGAACGACTTTAATCATTCAACGATATTTTATCCCTAAAATTTTAACCGGTTATGAAAAAAGATAGTGCGATTTTCAGGGTCATTAAAAATGAATTGCATCGGCAAACCAGCGGACTGGAGTTGATTGCTTCGGAAAATTTTGTCAGTGACCAGGTGTTGAAGGCCATGGGTTCCTGTTTGACCAACAAGTATGCTGAGGGTTATCCCGGCAAACGTTATTATGGGGGCTGTCAGAATGTTGACGAATCTGAACAGCTGGCGATTGACCGTGCAAAGGCTCTTTTTAATGCCGAATGGGTCAATGTTCAACCACATTCAGGTGCACAGGCCAACATGGCGGTCCTGATGACCTGTCTCAAACCGGGCGACACATTTATGGGGCTGGATCTTTCACATGGCGGTCATCTTTCGCACGGTTCCCCTGTAAATTCATCCGGAATACTGTATAAAGCAGTGGCTTACCAGGTTGAACAGGATTCAGGCGTAATTGATTATGACAAGATGGAAGAAAAGGCTCTGGCAATCAAGCCCAAGCTTATCATCGCCGGCGCCTCAGCCTATTCGCGTGACTGGGATTACCGGAGAATGCGTAAAATAGCCGACAGCATCGGAGCACTGCTTATGGCGGATATCGCGCATCCGGCAGGATTGATTGCACGCGGGCTTCTTAACGATCCCCTGCCCTATTGCCATATTGTGACTACAACCACCCATAAGACCCTGCGCGGGCCCCGGGGAGGAATGATCCTGATGGGGAAGGATTTTGAAAATCCATGGAAACTCACCACTCCGAAAGGTGAAATAAAAATGATGTCGCAACTGCTCGATTCGGCCGTATTCCCGGGAATTCAGGGCGGACCGCTGGAGCATGTGATCGCTGCCAAAGCCGTTTCATTTTACGAAGCCCTTACCGATGAATACATGGACTATGTTCTCCAGGTGAAGAAAAATGCCACCGCCATGGCCAAAGCATTTATCGACAAGGGGTATCATGTTATTTCAGGAGGAACCGACAACCACCTGATGCTGATCGACCTGAGGACAAAATTCCCGAACATCACAGGGAAGCAGGTGGAAAACATCCTGGTGAGGGCCGATATTACTGTTAACAAGAACATGGTTCCCTTCGACAGCCGGTCGCCATTCCAGACATCGGGTTTGCGCGTCGGTACGCCAGCCATTACCACCAGGGGATTGAAGGAAAAACATATGCCAAAAATCGTCACCCTGATCGACGAAGTTATCAGCGATATTGAAAATGAAGCTAAAATCGTTAAGGTAGGCAAAAAGGTCAACGAGATGATGGCTGAATTCCCCTTATTTGCCTATTGATGAAAACATTGTATTTAGTTCGTCATGCCAAGGCTGCCTGGGATGAACCCGGAGTATCGGATGCCGACCGGCCGCTGATCCCCAAGGGGATTAAAAAGACCAGTCTCATCGTGGATTTTCTTCAGAAGAGAGAAACATCCATTGACCTTATTATTTCAAGCCCGGCCGTTCGTGCTTTCGAAACTGCAAAAATCGTGGCCACCGGGTTGAATTACCCGTTAAATAAAATCAAGAGCGACCGGAAAATATACGACGGATACTATGACCGGATCCTTGATATCATTTACGGCACGTCCGATGAGATTGATTCCCTGATGATCTTTGGGCACAATCCGACGATCACCAACCTGGCGAACCTTTTTCTGCACCCGGGGATTGAAGCCATGCCCACATCCTGCTGCGTTTGTCTTTCGTTCCAAATCGACGGTTGGCATGACATTCCCTCGAATGAGGCTATCCGTGAATTCGTTGTATTTCCAAAGATGCTGATGCAATGACTGTAAAAAGGAAAATTCCCATCCTCAACCGCGACCTCAACTGGCTCTATTTCAATGGCCGTGTTTTGCAGGAAGCCGCTGATGTGCGCAATCCTTTGCTGGAGCGCCTGAAATTTCTGGGGATTTTCTCCAATAACCGGGATGAATTTTTCCGGGTTCGCGTCGCCACACTGAACCGCATGCTCAAGGTTGAACGGTTTCATTACGATACCCCGGTGAACCCGAAGAAAGCGCTGAAAGAGATCGGAGAACTGGTTCAGACGCAGGAGCGTGAATTTATGCAGGTTTACGAAAAAATTGTGACCGATCTGGCGCTTCACAACATTTTTATCATCAACGAAACGCAACTTTCGGAATCCCAGGGAATATTTGTACGTAAATATTTCAGGGAGCAGGTTCGCGGTGTATTATTTCCGATCATGGTGAGCAGCCTGCGGGATATCTCATCCCTGCGTGATAAATCAATCTACCTGGCTGCAACCATCGGCCGACAGGACAAGGCGCTTAAAGATGATTATGCGCTGATCGAACTTCCCACGAAAACCATCTCCAGGTTCCTGATCCTGCCCACAGAGGGAGATAAACGTTACATTATCCTCCTCGACGACATCATCCGGTATTGTCTTTCTGAAATATTTTCCATTTTTGGTTACGACACTTTTTCAGCTTATACTGTGAAAATTACCCGTGATGCTGAAATCGACATCGACACGGATGTTTCAAAGAGTTTCCTCGAGGTGATGACCGAAAGCCTGAAGCAGCGGAAACGCGGGATACCGGTAAGATTTGTTTATGACAAATCGATCCCGCAGGATTTGCTGAAGATCATTACCAGGCGGCTGGAAATTACGAAAGACGATCCCATCAGGGGAGGCGGGAGATATCACAACTTCAAGGATTTCATGGGATTTCCAAACCTCGGGCATAAGGAGCTGGAATATGAGCCGCTCGTCCCGCTGATGCATCAGGATTTGCCCATCAACAGGAGCATCCTTTCTTCGATCAGGCAGAAAGATATCCTTCTTCAATATCCCTATCAGTCCTTCCAGTACATCATTGATCTTTTGCGTGAAGCCTCCATCGATCAAAAGGTACGTTCGATCAAAATGACGATTTACCGGGCAGCGAAAAATTCAAGCGTCATCAATGCCCTGATCAATGCCGCCAGGAATGGTAAATATGTTACCGTTTTTATGGAACTCCAGGCGCGGTTTGATGAAGAGGCCAACATTTTCTGGACGGAAAGACTGCGCGAGGAGGGTGTTAAGGTCATTCACAGCATTCCGGGGTTTAAAGTCCACAGCAAACTCATCCTGATCCGCCGGAAAGAGAACAACAACAATTTCTTTTTCTCCTTCATCGGAACCGGGAATTTCAACGAAGACACGGCTAAAATATACTCCGATGTAAGTTTGCTTACAGCCGACCAAACCATTTGCACCGACGTGGTCAATGCCTTTCACCTGATTGAAGAGAGCTACCGTCCCTACAAGTTTAAAGCCCTGGTTGTAGCTCCTGTGAACATGCGGAACTTCTATATCAAGATGCTGAATAATGAGATGCATCATGCTGCAGCGGGCAGGGAGGCCTGGGTCATTATTAAACTGAACAGCCTGGTAGACGGGGCCATGGTGAAAAAGCTGTACAAAGCAAGCCAGGCCGGAGTAAAGATCAAGCTCATCATCCGGGGAATTTGCACCCTGGTGCCAGGGATACCCGGACTGAGCGATAACATTGAAGCCATCAGCATTGTGGACAGGTTCCTTGAGCATGCACGCATTGTAGTTTTCTGTAATGACGGCGATAACCAGTACTACATTACCTCAGCTGACTGGATGGTCCGGAATTTTGACAACCGCATTGAGGTGGCCACCCCGATCTTTGATCGCGGGATCCAGGGGCAGATCAAAAAGATGCTTGATATTCAGTTGTCTGACAATGTAAAGGCCAGAATTATTGGTCCTGAAGTGCAGAACCAGTATAAAAAAACCAGCGGCCCGGCTATCCGCTCACAGGTAGAGATCTATAATTACCTGCGGGAACAGGTATAGTAAGTTAAGGAAATGATCGCGAGCAGAAATAATTCGTAATTCGTCAATCGTAATTCGTCATTCAAATTGTCTGTCCTGAAATTTATCTTCCGTATCCTCATCAATAAATACTTCCTTACCACGGTTGCATTTATTGTATGGATGGTATTTTTCGACAGCAACAACCTCCTGACAAGGAATCGTTTACAGGAAAAACTGGATGGACTCAATGTTGAAAAACAGTTCTATCTGAAGGAAATAAAAAAAGATTCTACCCTGACCTTCCAGTTGCTGAATGATAGTCTGCAGCTTGAAAAATTTGCACGGGAACGCTACCTGATGAAAAAGGGGAAAGAGGACGTTTTTCTCGTGATTGACACTACTGCGGATCGACATCCATAATCACCTTGACCGACCTGAACCCCGGGTTTTGCTGAAATTTTTCAATCTCCTCCACCATCCTGGTCTTCATTGATCCTGTTGTCGAGCTGCGTTCGATCTTAAAAAGGATTTGTTTGATATAATAATTCATGATCCTGGATACTACCGGGAATTCAGGCCCCAGAATTCGTTTTCCGAATACCTTCCGCAGTGAGGCGGCAAGGTTGTCTGCTGCCTTATTCAGTAAATCAGGATCCTTGTGTTTAAGTTTCAGCATGACCAGGCGGGTGTAGGGCGGGTATTTGAATTTCTGCCTTTCAGCCAATTGCTGCATGAACATCGCCTTGTAGTCATGTTTCACCACATAACGGATGACAAGGTGATCGGGGTTATAGGTTTGTATAATCACCCTACCCTGTTTATTCTTTCTGCCTGAACGGCCGCCGACCTGTGCCATGAGCTGAAAACTGCGTTCCACGGCCCTGAAGTCAGGATAACTCAGCATGTTGTCGGCATTCAGAACACAGACCAGGCTGACGTGGTCGAAATCGAGCCCTTTGGTCACCATCTGGGTCCCAACCAGTATATCAATTTTTTTTGATTCAAAATCGCCAATGATCTGCTGGAGGGAGTGCTTGCTCCTGGTTGTATCCAGGTCCATCCGCACAATCCTTGCTTTCGGGAAGATCAATCCCAACTCCTCCTCCACCTTTTCGGTTCCAAAGCCCCGCATTTTAATATTGGTTCCATGACATTCAGGGCATCTGACGGGAATCGGGGCCACATAACCACAGTAGTGACAACGGAGCTGGTTGATTTTCTTGTGGTACACCAGGGACACGTCACAATTTTTGCACGAAGGCATCCAATGACAGATATCACATTCAAGCCGAAGGGAAAATCCGCGCCGGTTCTGGAAAAGAATGGCCTGCTCCCCGTTGGCCAGCACTGATTCAAGCTGAACCAGGAGCTCAGAAGAAAAATGGCTCTTCATCAATCCCTGCCGGAGCGACTCCTTGACATTGACCACCTGGATCAATGGCATCTCCATGTTGGCATACCGCTCAGATAATTCCACGAGCCCGTATTTTCCCTGCACGGCATTGAAATAACTTTCGACTGATGGTGTAGCCGAACCCAGCAGGGTTTTTGCACCATGCAGCTGGGCAAGGACAATGGCTGCGTCGCGGCCATTGTATCGGGGGGCCGGATCCATCTGCTTGAAGGAGGAATCATGTTCTTCATCCACAACCACAAGTCCAAGATTTGAAAAAGGGAGAAATACTGCAGAGCGGGCCCCAAGGATGATGTCATATCGCCTGTTGACCGACTGCTGAAGGCTGTGTTCAAGCACACCATTCCAGATCTCCACCCGCTCGTGTTCGTTGAAGCGCGAATGATAAACCCCAACCCTGTCACCGAAATATTTTCGCAGCCTGCTGATTATCTGCGTTGTCAGTGCGATTTCAGGTAACATGAATAACACCTGTTTTCCCTGGTCAATGACCTCCCTGATCAGTTTAATATAAATTTCGGTCTTGCCGCTGGAGGTGACGCCATGCAGCAAAACAACCTCTTTGGTTTTAAACGATTCATTGATGCTTGCAAAAGCTTCCTTCTGTCCATCGGTGAGTTCGATCATCTCTGTTGAAGACTCCTGTCCCGATAATGCAAACCTACTGATGAGCTTTTCGTATGTTTCAAAGATCCCCTTGCTGATGAGAATTTCAAGCTGGGCTGCGGTTCCTTTTGACTGTTTAAGCAGATCGGATCGTTTTACCTCCTTCAGTGTTCCAAAACCATATTGTGAGATCCTGATGAAGGTCATGAGGATTTCCAGCTGCTTTTTAGCCCGCTTCTCAAGCTGGTCAAACAGACTCTTTATGGCCTCTTCATCATCGGCATATTCAGGCATCAGCAACACAAAAGTTTCATGCTTTGGTTTGTAGGGATCATTCAACTCCTCTTCAGGAAGGATGATGCCCTTCTCGATCAGGGTTTTGATCACCGGGATGGTTTTCTGCTGATCCAGGATTTGAGC